>Ga0210401_10000541_pt1 | contig 45933 bp, 38 predicted proteins | sample IncBWH32MmetaG_FD_150866 | JGI IMG/M metagenome (GOLD analysis project Ga0210401, IMG submission 150866) | Forest soil microbial communities from Barre Woods Harvard Forest LTER site, Petersham, Massachusetts, United States - Inc-BW-H-32-M | ecosystem: Environmental > Terrestrial > Soil >...
AGCAAGGCCGCGAACCGGATCCCCGGGCCAAGAAGAAACGCGCTCAGATGCTGGCGCGAGCCCTTCGCAAGCTTGGGTACGAAGTCACAATCACACCCATAAACCCTGCTATCGCCGAGAACGGAATACAAATTTAGCAGAGAATTTTCGAGGGAGTGGTCACGTTCTATCTCGACAGCAAAACCGTCACTTCTCAGCTGGCGGCTCCTCATTGATAGCAAATTCGGCAGTCTCTAACTCGTCTGGTGCTTGCCGGTATTCCTCAATCATTCGCCGCGCCTCGGCGGCATCTTCCTCGCGCACCAGAATCACCGTCCCGCCGACTCCTGGCAAGATGTCCTGCTGCGCATCGAGAGAAGTGAGATCAGAGTCAATGCCGGCGGATTCGAGCAAACCGCGTACGACCATCGCTTCCGATTCCTGTTCGGTGTCAAACACCCGCACCAGCTTTTCATTCGGATTCGGACGCGCTCCAGATGTGGAAGTCGAGTCTGCCATTGTTGCCTCCAATCAGGATGATCTCTTGGACTCAAGCGCACGTATCCTGAAGCGCGCGTGATTCTGATTTTAACTCGACTCACGTAGTGGCGGGGGCACTTTCGTCAATCCGACTCACTGCGTTGGAGCACGCCTGATTGCTTTGAGGTGACTGAAGGTCTACACCAATGTAGCCATTGCGCTCAGCCCGCTTTGCCGCCACAATAACTCCAAAGGGCGCAACGCGCTCGTGCCGAGGGACATCTTAATTAACGGCAGAGACCGTAGTTGGGGGGCCTCATGAGTAGTTTGGAGCGGCGTGGACAGCCGGCAAATGGGAGCGAAAGAGAGCAGGAGGCACGCAACATCCGCCGTCTGCAAATCATGATCAGCATGGTAATGTCCGTGATTGGTCAGGACCCGAACCTCACCGTTGAAGAAGCGTCCGAACTGGTGGCGGGCGCCAAGCGTGCCGCGCTGGCGATGTTTCCGGACAAAGAGTTCACCTACGACATTCTGTATAAACCTCGCCTCCAGCGATTGATGAACGAGCGCTTCCGCTTGCAGTAATAGCCAGTTGCATAGAAAGGGGACGACTTAGCGCCCCACTCCCATCCTTTCCCATCTGGCCGCTCACTTTTGCGGATAGACTTGAATGCCTCCTGCGGCTGGGAGCATAATGAAATCCAGCAGGCCATCCGAATTGAAGTCTCCTGGTACGATTCCCAAGTCTTTGATGTTGTCCGGAAGATTCACAGCAGTTTCCGGTTGGAAGGTACCATTTCCGTTGCCCCAACCGAATGGCAAACACCCGATCACGGACGCCATTTTTGAAGTGCCAATCAATGAAATCTGTCTTGCCGTCGCAGTTGAAATCGGCCCCTGCGAATGCCCACAAACTATCGTTGCTGCCGGCGTTATAGTAGACACGTTTCTTGAACGCCCGGTCCCCATTTCCGAGTACAATTCCAATCTGGCCATACGCATCAGAACAATACGCCACATCCATTTTCCCATCGCCGTTGAAATCAGTGGCCACAAAGGGAACTCCGTGGCCGCAGCCCAGTCCTCCTTCCTTCGGTTGTCTTTGCACAATGCTCCGAAGGCTCTGAAACGTCCCATCGCCGTTGCCGATCAGAATCTGCAGACCATCGCCCGTAGTATCAACTACCAAGTCCAGCTTTCCGTCTCCATTTAAAGTTCGCAACCACAGGAGTGAAAGCGCCGGGAAGATCATAGGTTGCCCCCCTGCCGGAAGGTTCCATCCCCGTTTCCCAAGAAGATGTACACGGCGGAATCTGCGGCGACGGCGGCTGCGAAGTCCAGCTTTACGTCGCCGTCGAAATCGCCGACAACAAGGTCCGGACACGTCTAAAATGTTCCATACTTCCCACTGGTTCGGAACGTACCATCCCCATTGCCTAGTCTCACTTCGACGCTTGCCGAATTCGGGTATGCCCCCGCTGGAAAGATGAAATCCAGTTTGCCATCGTTATTGAAATCGCCAACAGCAAGAGTACATCCAAACTTGTTGTAATATCGATGGCCGACGACCGTGTGTGCGAACGTACCGTCGCCCTTACCCGCGAACAAATAAACCTTGCCGCTTCCCGCGCCTCCAACCAGATCGAGTTTGCCCTGGTTGCTAAAAGGTGCTGCAGTCAGAAACTCTGCTAGATCAGGTCCGAGCGGGTAGTAGTGCGGTGCGCCGGGAGCGACGGTTTTTGTCGGAGTATGCACTTCCACAATGGCGTAGCTCGAACTAGAAGGACCTCCGCCCGGAGCCGGGTTGGTGACTGTTATGTATCCCGCCATCGGCTTGGCCACGTCGGCGGCCGGACCTTCGCTTGCAGTTCTCGGGCGGAAACAAAAGTTGTGGAACGCGGGCTGCCGTTCCAATTCACTACCGCTCCCTCCACAAAGTTGGCACCATAGACGGTGAGGGTAAAGTCCCCGCGCACCCGAGCAGAAAAGCCACAGCAGCGACGCCGAGAATATACGTCACCCACCAGTTAGGTGTTGTCTTCTTAGGTCAATTCCGAATACTCAGGACGAGAACGTCCGTCAAGCTAGAGGCGCGATTCCTGGCGTAGGGAGGGAACCAGGATCGGAATCGAATGGTCAGCATCCTACACTATGTCGGCCATTCCGCTTCCAACTTAGCCTCGGGAAAGATGATTGTCGCTGGCTCCGCCGGGCAGCGTTCGCGTGTCCGCTTCCAGGGAGTGTAGGAATTTTCCGGCCTCAATAGCTATCCCCGCTATCCCCACATCCGTTTGACCCTCCTCACCCGCAGCGGCTAGACTCACTATTCAGCGGGGGTGTTCCATGAGGCGGGTTGCGTTGGTCTTCACAGTCGTGGTCCTCTTTGCGTTCGGGGCGGCGGCCGATGAAGGCCATCACCACGAAGATCTGACGACAGATCAATTGGGCACGGTACATTTCCCGGTATCGTGCGCAGCCGAGGTGCAGAAGCCCTTCGAACGCGGTGTTGCGCTGCTGCACTCTTTCTGGTATGAGGAAGCGAAGAAAGAATTCGAGCAGATAGCCAAGGACGATCCTAAATGCGCGATCGCGCATTGGGGAATCGCCATGAGCATCTGGCATCAGCTCTGGAACCAGCCCGACGCAGCTACGATCAAGCGAGGCAACGACGAGGTCAAGAACGCGCGATCGCTGCATCCCAAGACCGATCGCGAGCGTGACTACATCACTGCCATGGACGAGTTCTACCGCGGCAAGAGACGCGACTATCACGATCGAGCCAGCACTTACTGCCAAGCTATGGCAACGACCCATCAGGATTATCCCGATGACCGCGAGGCAGCGGCCTTCTACGCGCTATCGCTGCTCGCTTCAGAGCCGGATAATGACACAACCTTTGGCAATCGAAAGCAAGCAGCGGCGATTCTGGAAAAGCTGTTCGCGGTCGAGCCAGACCATCCTGGCGTCGCGCATTACTTGATTCATAGCTACGACAAGCCGCAGTTGGCGCAACTGGGATTGCCCGCCGCTCGAGGCTACGCGCAAATCGCCCCGGCCGCTCCTCACGCTCTGCACATGCCGTCGCACATCTTCGCCCGCCTCGGCTTGTGGCAGGATGACATCAATTCCAACCTTGCTTCGATTGCCGCTTCGCGCAAAACCGCAGCCATGCACATGGGTGGCGAAGGTCATCAGTTTCATGCTATGGATTTTCTGGTCTACGCTTACTTGCAATCCGGGCGTGAAGCCGACGCGCAACGAGTGATCGATGAAGTGAAGGCCATGCCGGCGAAGAAGGATGACATGTATGGGATGGACTTCGATCCACGAACCGATGCGCTGATAACTTTTGGCGCGAGGTATGCGCTCGAGATGCATCACTGGACGGAAGCCGCTTCTTTGGAGCTGATTCCTGGAGCGGAAACTGGAGACCACTCGATTACTTACTGGGCGCGCGCGATTGGCGCGGCCCGATCTGGCAATTTGCCCGACGCACGCAAAGATGTGGCTGAGATTGACACAATTCACGCCACCTTGCTGAAACAAAAGAAAACCAGCTTTGCCGAGTCGGTCGAACAGGATCGTCAGGAAGCCGCAGCCTGGGTGGCCCACGCCGAAGGAAACAATGACGAGGCCATCAAGACATTGCGCACCATCGCGGAGAAGGAAGAGGCGGAAGGCGATGAGCCTTTAGCAATTCCTGCCCGCGAAATGCTGGCCGATATGATGCTCGATATGAACCGTCCGGAACAGGCCCTGGCGGAGTACGAGGCAGACTTGAAGTTCAATCCGAATCGTTTCAACGGACTGTACGGCGCGGCGCGGGCGGCGGAGATGGCGGGCAAGAGCGACAAGTCGAACTCGTACTACGCTCGGCTGGTGAAGGTATGCGATGGATCCAATTCAGATCGGCCAGAACTTAGCCGGGCTAAGTCGTTGCTGGCACAGAAATAGTTCGAGGGCCGAAATCGCTCATTGCTTTTCTATCGTCTGCAAGCGGAACAGCAGAGTTCCCCATCCCAATTTCGATCGCATCTGCACCGGAGTGTGTTTGACGTCATCCGTGAACCACGCCCAGATCGTGCCTCTGCCCTGCAAGGCGCCGGAAATCGCTTCCACCTTTACCCGGACGGTCTGGAACGTGCCAGCGGGTACTTTGACTTGTTCTCGGGCTTCTACGCGCGCTGTAACCTCGGTCGCTTTGTTGCCGTCGTTGATCGGGAATGTATAGCTGTTACCCGATTGCAGAGGCAATGACGCAAGGTAATAGAACCCGCTAACCACATCGGTTACGCACGCGGGAAGATCGTTTTCCACGTGTTTCTGCTCGCCAGTCTTCAGATTCTTCTCATCGAGGACACTCTTGTTGCGAGAGTAATCGAAACGAAGCTCGGTCTGGCGGGAGCGGGAACCCTCTTCTGTATTCCTCGAAACTCGAAGGGAGCAAAACGTACGTGGGTCGAAGAATGCTTCAAAACGATCCTGTACTTTGTACAGCGCGTTTACCACCCCCGCGGAGTTTGCAACCGCGGTGACGTGCTCTTGGCCGCCGTCGAGTCCCAGCGTGACTTTAGCCGTTCCGGCATTGAATAGGTGCCATTCGACGCCATACACATAGGTCTGCCCATTCGGAAAAGCGTAATTCGGTGGCGGAGGAATGACCCGCGCCGAGGGCGAGGTGCTAACTGTGGGGAGTGAAACCTGGTTGGGCGGCGGCGACGGGGCAGCCTGGCCTTGCGACAGTGAAACCGAAAGTATTGCGAATAAATACCACGCCGGATTGAACCTTCCTAAAATGTGCATGTCTCTTCGACCAACAATTCCAGTTTCTCGTAAGACACCGAAAGCCAGTTCTGGCAACGGTTCTCCAGACCCCCGTCAGCGACGGATACATAGCATCTTAGCCGTCAATACCGCCAACATGGCCACTGCACCCAGTGTCGCATTGTACTCGCGATGCTTCCAGTACAAGTCCCATGAAAACGCCCCGCGGCCACTCTCAAACGACTTTAGCCGAGGCAGCAGCCGAGAAACATGTCGCGCGTACCCCGCGAATTCTGGAAAATGTTCTCTCAGAAATGATTCTTCTCCACGAATCACCGGCAAGTAGATCGCCAGAAAAATCAAAACCAGAGCCGCCCCGATCCACCAGTTTCGAGCCGCGATCGCAAAGCCCACAGCTAGAATCAGCGACCCCAGATAGAGTGGGTTCCGTGTATAGCCGTAAGGCCCTGTCGTCGTGAGCTGCTCATTTTTCTGCACGTGCCCGGATGCGAGAGCACGAATCGCGAGTCCGGGAATGATCAGCGCAGAGCCGACCAGCATGGATGCGGCCGTGGGTGTTGCCAACCATAAATAGAGCGCAGTGAAAGCGAATCCCAGAGGCACTCGGATGCGACGCGCGATGTTCGTCCAGGTAAAACTAGCCACGGTTGCTCCTTAACAGCTTGCGGGCGGCAGCAATAACTTCGTCGGTGCTGATTCCCAGCATGCCGGGATCGGGTTGTGTGCGGCGGGAGTGTGTGGTTGGGCTGATAGGGCTGCGCAACACGATGCTGCAAGTCCCGAATGGCCCGTTGCGCACAGGATTGGTGGGGCCGAAGATTGCAACCACGGGGATTCCGAGCGCCGCAGCGAGGTGCATGGGGCCCGTATCGCCGCCGATGAAAAGGCGTGCGCGTCGCGCAAGAGCAATTAATTCTGTGAGTGAACTGGCAACGCCTGTTGCTGCGCCTTTGCTGGCCGACTCGACTGCTCGCGTCAGCGGTTCTTCGCCGGGGCCGAAATTGATCAGCGATTTCACACCATCTTCCGCCAATCGCCGAGCGACCTCCCCGTAGCGCTCCGCTGGCCACTGCTTGGCGCCCCAACCCGCGCCTGGATTGAGCAATGCGAAATCGCCGACGCCCTGTTGCAATCGGTCCTCGTATTCCTCTTCGGCCGCATTGTCATGCGGAAATTCTACCTTCGGCATCGCCAATGGCAGGCGTGCAACGGCCTCCGCCAGTGAAAGATTCTGTTCGACAACGTGGCCACCACGGCCAATCACCTGCCGTGTATAAAGCATGGTGGCGACATTTTCGCGAGGCTGGGCAAATCCGTACACTACGTCCGCTCCGGACCAACATGACAACATTGCGGAACGGGCTGCGCCCTGGAAGTCGACTGCGACTTCGTATCGCTGAGCACGGAGTTCGCTGAGCCCAGCCGCAATTTCCTCCCAGGTTTGGGTGGAAAACAGGGATCTCCGCCAAGCCTTCGTATTCACGGTGTGGATCCGGTCGACCAGCGGCCTGCTGGCTGAGCGCAGTCCCGAGCGGGGCTCGGGCAAGGTGCAAAGCAGCTCTGCCCAGCGCTCCTCAATCACCCAACCCAGGCTGACCTCGGGAAACGCTTGTCGTAACGCGGTGACCGCAGGGAGCGTGTGGATGATGTCACCCATCGAGCCCAAGCGAACGATCAGCAAGCTTCGGGGAGTGAATGAAGCGGCATTTTCCGATGAGGACGGAACCGGCGATTGCATGCTCACGAACGCTGCGGCCTGATCCGCGAACGGATCTCTGTCGCCGAATGATCCTTGGGATCACCCACAATTTCCACGCGGCCACCACACGCCGCGACCGCGTCCCGCTCCGGCACCGTGTCGATCGTGTAGTCAGTTCCTTTCGCGTGAACGTCAGGGCGAACTTCATGGATCAATGCTCGCACGTCGCGCTCAGGAAAAATGACCACTGCGTCCACGTCAGCCAGCGCCGAAAGAATTTCAGCGCGTTCTTCGGCAGGCATTAGCGGACGGCCTTCTCCCTTCAATGCGCGCACGGATTCATCGGAGTTGATGGCTACAATCAAGCGTCCGCCGAGTTGCTTGGCTGAATGCAAGTAGCGCACATGGCCGACGTGCAGCAGATCGAAGCAGCCATTGGCGAGTGTGATGGAGTCGCCCGCCTGGCGCCACGCGGTGACGCTCTGCCTCAGCCGTTCGCGATCTAGAATTTTCTTGGTCGACATTCAGTGCGCTCTTGTTGCCGGTGGCGATTGCTCCAGCGCATCGAGCAGTTCCCGCCGCGACACAGTTGCCGTTCCGCGTTTCATTACCACGATTCCGCCTGCATAGTTTGCCAAGTGAGCGGCTTCTTCTGTGCTTGCTCCAGCCGCTAAAGCGGCAGCAAAAGTGGCAATCACCGTGTCCCCTGCTCCGGTCACATCCGCGACTTGATCGGAGCCGAAGATCGGAATATCCACCGGCTTATGTTTTCCAGTGAAGGCTGCCATGCCATCGCGGCCGCGGGTGATCACGAGTGACCGCAGCTTCATCCGAGACATCACGCTCTCGCCGGCGGAGCACAAGCTCGACCAATCGTTACCGATGCGAAGACCCAATGCAGCTTCGACTTCCGGTTCGTTGGGCGTGGCCGCGACCACGCCAGAATATTGCAGCATGCGGTATCGTGAATCGAGGATGACCGGGACACCGTTGAGACGTCCGCGCTCGCGGATTGCATCGAGGATCGCAGGACTCGCCGCGCCATAGCCGTAATCGGAGATCAGCAATGCATCCGAGGCGCGGGCGTATTGTCGCGCCGCCAGCACGAGTTCCCGTTGCAAGTGACGGTTGGGCTCCGTTTCCGGTTCACGATCGACACGGACCACTTGTTGCCGCGCGTTGTGGGTCATTCCGGCCAAGATGCGCGTTTTGGTCACAGTGGTATAGCTCTTGTCCTTGAGAATGCCGCTTACGGGGATATGTTTGTGGCGAAAAGCTTTCAACAGCAAACGTCCAACTTCATCGTCGCCCACCACTCCGACGGGAAGAACGTTAACGCCCAGGTCGGCAAGATTGTTGATCGCATTGGCGCCGCCTCCCGGCACCACGGTTCGCTCCCGATGTTTCAGGATCAGTACGGGAGCTTCTCGAGACACGCGCGAGATTTCGCCAAATATGAATTCGTCGCCGACCAAGTCACCGACTACGGTAATCGTAACCTTGGGGAACGACTCAATGATCTTCGTCAGGCGTTCTGCCTCTTTGGGATGTTTGGTCATTTGGAAACTATCTCAGCCGCTCAGGCACCGATTTTCTCACGCCCTGCTCTTCGTCCCGCAATCATCCGGAGCATGGTATCGACAGCGTTAGCTGCATCCATTAATTCCATCTTCACCGGAATCACTGCCAAGGGTTGCAACGCGTCGAGAAACCCTCCCAGGTTGATCGCATCTTTTTCGGTGGTGGCAAAGCCCTCAGCTTCGCTCTGCTTCCGTAGTTTCAACAAGTCCTGGATATCGCGTGCCGTGTATGCGTGGTGGTCTCGGAACAAAGCCTGCGCCACAGGCTCGATACCCGCCGTGCGCAGTTGCAGCAGGAAATTCTGCGGCCGCGCGATTCCGCAGAAAACCACCGGGCGAGAGGGAATACTCGTCAACGAAATACCCCGTCGCAACCGCCATAGCAGTTTGCCATTCAAGGGAAATGATTGCGGTGAAGCACCACTGGCCAGTACAACCGCGTCAGCACGGGACAGTGAAGTAACCTGTTCGCGCAAACGCCCTGCGGGAAGCAGGCGGTCGCGGGCGTCTTCGGGTGTAACCAGCACAATATCGAAATCACGCGCCAGGGCGCGATGCTGAAAGCCGTCATCCAGCAAATGAAGTTGTGGGCCGAAACTTTTTTCCGCGAACAGCCCAGCCTCGTATCGATCCTCACCCACAATGACTGGCACGCTGAGGCGCCGTGCCAGGAGCAAAGGCTCGTCGCCAAAGTCCCGGGGTAAGCCTCCCGGATCAACACGCGCTACACCGCGTGTTCTGCGACCGTAGCCGCGGGAGAGTATGTCGAAATTCAACCCGCGAGCCTTTAACAGTTCCGCGAGAAGCAGGACGAAGGGCGTTTTGCCTGATCCACCAACGGACAAGTTCCCGACACTTACGACTGGCCCTTGTACTCTTCGTGCGCGAGTGATGCCGCGGTCGTAGAGCGCGTTGCGCGCCCGGACGCCTGCTCCGAAGATAGAGGACAAGAAATTCATTCAACGACCAGTCCCCACACGAGCACTGGCAGGCACCAATAATGTCTCCAACGCTTGCATGGTCCTCTGCGTTGCCCCCATTTGTGCACGGATTGTCTCTGCGGCCCGGCGACCCAGTTCGGCACGTTCGGCTGGATTAGAGATGAGGTCCATGAGTACCAGCGGAAGCTCGGCTGGGCCGACCACACGTACGGCGTCGCGACTTTGAAATAAGCTTACGATGTCGCGAAAATTCTCTGTGTGATTGCCAACGAGAATCGGAACTCCATGCAGTGCAGGCTCGATGATATTATGCCCGCCGCGGGGAACGAGGCTACCGCCCACACAGGCCACGTCGGCCAGCGCGTAGAGCGCCGCGAGTTCGCCAATCGTGTCGATTAGCAGGACGCCGCCCAAGATCGGGTCGCCTCCCCACAAGGATCGGCGCCAGAAGCGAATACCAAGTTGATTGAGTAATTCGGCTACTTCGCCGAATCGCTCAGGATGACGGGGCGCCAGAACCATCACAGCGCGAGGATGGCTCGCGAGAATATTGATGAAGGCCTGCAGCAGCAACGGCTCTTCGCCCTCGACCGTGCTTCCGCAAACAATCACGGGGCCGGTCTGAGCTTGTTGGAACGCTGCGCGCAGGCTGGCAATGATCGGCGGCGCAGCCGGTGCAGGCACATCAAACTTCAGATTGCCAGTTGCGCGGACGAGCTCGGGGGGCGCTCCAATTTCCACGAGGCGACGAGCATCCTCCGCCGTCTGGGTCAGGAAAAGGTCCACGCGCTGCAAAACTCCCGTAAGCAAACGCCGGAAGCGCCGGTATCCACGCCAGGAGCGGTCCGAGATGCGGCCGTTCACCACGGCAATGCGAGCACCGCTGGCATGGGCAAGGCGCAGAAAATTTGGCCAGAACTCAGTTTCCGCGATCACAACCAGCTTGGGCTGCAGCAATCGCAAATATGGCCGGATCGCAAAGGCGAAGTCGAGCGGGAAGTAAAACACATTCTCCTCGTCGAAGCGGGTGCGAGCCAACTTCTGGCCCGTATCCGTCGTAGTTGAAATGACGACTCGATGTTGCGAGAATCGTTTTTTGAGTTCTGTCGCCAAACCGCTGATCGCCAGAACCTCACCGACCGACACCGCGTGTATCCATATCGTTGGCCTCGCGGGCTGAGCAACCAACCGCCGCGGAATCCTCCCCAACCGTTCCCCCAGACCCGCGCCGTACTTGCCGTGGCGCATCCTCTGCAACAGCCAATATGGGAGGGTCAGCAGCATTGCCGCTGCTAGCAGCGCACTGTAGATCAAATACATGCAGGAAGGGACATTCTACCTTGCAGACGTCGCGACCGAGGCACACCGTTTGCCGAGCGTGCATCCTATAATCGAGAATCATGTCCTGCACGGTCACCCGCTCTCTGCTGCTGCGAGACTTGGCCGCAGTTTCCGTACTTTTACTGTCTTCGGTCGTTTGCCTCGCGGGAAAGCATTTTGTCATGCCAGCGGCTCAGCCGGCGAAGACCTATCCCGCACATGATGAACATCCGAGTGAATCGGTCACGCTGGGGCTTGATCCTTATGACTTGCCCGACAAGGCAAGTATTTTTTCCGTTCACTACAGCGACGTCGGCCTGATGCCGATCTTCGTAGTGATCACCAACGATGGCGACCAGACAGTCGCGCTGTCAGGGATGAAGGCGGAACTCGTAACCGTGAATCGGACCAAGATCCCGCCCGCCACGGAAGATGATATTTATCGGCGCATCGCGCGGCCTACAGGGACCATTTCTCCGAATCCGCTGCCTTGGCCCAAGAAGGCGAAGGGAAGCATCAGCAAGGACGCGATGGAGGAGATTCAGAATTCACAATTTGCCGCCAAGGCAGTCGAACCTCACGGCACCCAGTCGGGCTTCATGTTCTTTGATGTTTCGGACATTGCTAACCCGCTTGCGGGCGCTCACTTCTATTTGACTCGCGTGCGCGATGCCAAGGGAAATGAATTGATGTATTTCGAAGTCCCGCTGGAGAAATATCTGAGCGCGCCGGAGAAACAGAAGTAGCAGTGATCTCGCACCGGATGTGGCTCAGCGTTCCCACCCTTTATAATCGCTGGATATGGCCACCACACCGGATACTTCCGTAAGGTCCCGCGCCAAGTACGAACCTGTGATTGGACTGGAGGTGCACGTCCAGCTCCTGACGGTGACCAAGATTTTCTGTTCGTGCTCCGCGCGCTTTGGCGCTCCGCCTAATACTAATGTTTGCCCGGTTTGCCTGGGCCTTCCCGGAGCTCTGCCGGTGTTGAATCGCAAAGCGGTAGATTTCGCAGTGCTGGCAGCGATGGCGCTCGGCTGCCGCATAAACCAGACTTCCATTTTCGCGCGGAAGAATTACTTTTATCCTGACTTGCCCAAGGGTTATCAGATTTCGCAGTACGACAAGCCGCTGGCCGAGTTCGGTAGGATCGACTTTGTCACCGCCTCCGAAGCTAAGACGATCGGAATCACGCGCCTGCACCTCGAGGAAGATGCGGGCAAGAGCCTGCACGAAGGCTTCGCAGATTCTGCCGAGACTACGGCCGTCGACCTGAACCGCAGTGGAGTCCCGCTGATCGAAATTGTCAGCGAGCCGGACATCGCTTCGCCTGCGGAGGCGCACGAATACCTCACCCGCTTGAAGGAAATCATTCTGTACACCGGGGTCAGCGATTGCAATATGGAAGAAGGTTCGTTGCGTTGCGATGCCAACGTCAGCGTTCGGCCTCGCGGGCAGAAAGAGTTTGGCACGAAGACCGAAATCAAGAACGTCAATTCATTCCGGTTTATTCGCGAGGCGCTGGAGTACGAAATCGATCGCCAGATCGATATTGTCGAGTCAGGCGGCAAAGTCACGCAAGAAACCCGCCTCTACAATCCGGCGGAAGGCAAAACTTATGGCATGCGCTCAAAAGAGCAGGCGCACGACTATCGGTATTTTCCTGAGCCCGACCTTCTGCCGCTCGTCGTTGACGAGAAGTGGCAGGCGGAAATTCGCGGCACACTTCCCGAACTGCCCGAGGCGCGCCGCAAGCGTATGGTCGCGGACTACGGCATCACCGACTACGATGCGCAGGTGCTGACGTCCACAAAGTCGTTTGCCGACCAGTTCGAGGCGGCGGCGAAGGCCGCGAAGAATCCAAAACGCGTTGCGAATCTGGTGCAGGGCGAGCTGCTGGGCCGCCTGAAAGCGAAGGGTCTGGAGATTGAGCAATCGCCCATTTCGATGACGGGCGTAGCTCTGTCGGCAGATCTGGTGGAGAGCGGCGCGATTTCAGGCAAGATGCTCAAGGACTTATACGAGCTGTCCTTCGAGCTGGAAAAAGATTTCGGCGAAGTTTACGAGAGAGAAAAGCCACAGCAGATTACCGATTCCTCCGCAATCGAAAAGATCATCAACGAGATTATCGCGGCCAACCCCAAGCAGGTTGAACAATATCGGGCGGGAAAGAAGACGGTGACAGGTTTTTTTGTCGGCCAGGTGATGAAAGCCTCAAAGGGACAGGCCAATCCGCAATTGGTGAATGAGCTGCTTGCCAAGAAATTAGAGAGCTGACCAGCATGTTCAAGAAGATTTTAATCGCCAACCGGGGAGAGATTGCCGTGCGGGTGATCCGTGCCTGCCGCGAGTTGGGCATCACTTCGGTTGCTATTTATTCCGACGTCGATCGCGCTTCGCTGCATGTTCGCAAGGCTGACGAGGCCTACCACATTGGAGCCCCGGCCGCTGCGGAATCCTACTTGAACATAGCGAAGATCCTGGACGTTGCGAAACGATGCGGTGCCGATGCGATCCATCCCGGATACGGGTTTCTCTCCGAGAATGCGAAGTTCGCGCAGGCGTGCGGCGGTGCTGGTGTGAAGTTCATTGGCCCCAGTCCCTCCTCGATGGAAATGATGGGATCGAAAACGCGGGCGCGCCAAGAAATGGAAAAAGCTGGAGTTCCATTCGTGCCGGGAACTTCGCGAGAGTTGGAGTCCGCCGAGCAGGCCGAGCAGGTGGCGGCGAAGATTGGCTTTCCCGTGATGCTGAAGGCAGCGGCCGGCGGGGGTGGAAAGGGCATGCGGCTGGTGCATGAGCCGGAAGAGTTGAAACCCGCTCTGGAAGCGGCACAGAGCGAAGCCGAGCGGGCATTCGGCGACCGCGCAGTCTACGTTGAGAAGGCAATCGTGAATCCGCGGCACATCGAAATGCAGGTGTTGGCGGACGAGTACGGTAACACGGTTTACCTGGGTGAGCGCGAGTGTTCCATCCAACGTCGGCATCAGAAGGTGCTGGAGGAGGCGCCATCTCCAATCGTTGACCCGGATATGCGGCGGTGCATGGGCGAGGTCGCGGTCCGAGTGGCCAGGGCGGCAGGCTACACCAATGCGGGAACGGTCGAATTTCTGGTCGATCGGGAGAAGAATTTTTATTTTCTCGAGATGAACACGCGACTTCAGGTGGAACATCCTGTGACAGAACTGATCACAGGGTTGGACCTGGTTCATTTGCAGATTCGGATCGCGGCCGGCGAGAGGCTTCCGTTTCAGCAAGAAGACATTCACATTCGCGGATCCGCCATTGAGTGCCGCATCTACGCGGAGGATCCGGATAACAATTATTTTCCGAGCCCGGGGAGGATCACGTTGTTGCAGTCATCTTCGGGGCCTGGAATCCGGCGGGATAGCGGCATGTACGAAGGCTGGACCGTGCCCGTCGATTACGATCCACTGTTGGCCAAGCTGATCGGGTATGGAACGGACCGCAGGCAGGCGATCTCGCGATTGACGCGGGCGCTGCATGAGTATTTTGTGGGTGGTATCAAGACCAACATTTCGCTGTTCCGCCGCATTCTGACTGACGCAGATTTTCAGGCAGCAAAGGTAGATACCGGCTACCTGGATCGGCTGCTGAAGTCGAAGGCGTCCGAAGTTATGGGTGAAGATGCGGAAGTCGCAGCCATTGCCGCCGGGATATTCACAATCCTGGACCCGGCATCGGTTGTTGGCAACGGAAACTTATCTCCGAATCCTGGGAATAAAGCGGTCGGCGGAATGACCCTATCGGGTTGGAAGAGGGCGGCAAGGTTCGAAGGATTAGCTTAAAACTGTCTAGTTCAAGAGGCCTTGCAGCAACGTCAGCCGCCGACATCTGACCACTTTTCTATGCTCTACGACGTGAATATCGACGGAAAGGATTACCGGCTGGAATTGGAGCGCGCGGAAGCCGGCTGGCGATGCCGCTTGAATGGTCGCGAAATCCAGATCGACGCAGTTCTGGCCCGGCGCGATGTGCTTTCGATCTTGATCGGAGGGAAAGCCTACGAGATCAAACGGGAACACATTGCCAAGGAGACGCATCTGTGGATCGGCGGCGTCCACTACGCCGCAGAGTTGCGTGATCCAAGATCACTGCGAAGCCGCAAGGGTTCAGCGGCTGACGAAAAGGGCCCGAAAAAAATCTCCGCTCCCATGCCCGGCAAGGTAGTGCGTGTTCTGGTTGCCGAGCAGCAGGCTGTTGAGGCGGGACAAAGCATCCTGGTCGTGGAAGCGATGAAGATGCAGAATGAGATCAAATCTCCGAAGAAGGGGACCCTGAAAAAAATCGTGGCCGCTGAGGGTGCGAATGTGAATGCCGGGGACGTGTTGGCGATTGTGGAATGAAGCAAGCTTTTGGCTCTTAGCCTTTAGCTCTTAATTGCTGGTTCGTTAAATGCTGAGTGCTTACGTGCCGCTAGTTCGCGGTGCCGTTGGCTTCCAGTATTTTCTCGGCATAATAGTTTTGCACCTTGGCTTGATCGCGCAGAACTTCGTAGTACGCTGCCTTCAGAAGTTGTTCCCGTCGGTCGCGGAGCTGTGACCGGATTGCCTCCTGCACGCGAGGGTCTGACAGTTCGCGTTGTCCCGCGCTTTCCTTGGCGATCAGTTTCACAATGCGGAAGCCGACTAACTGTTTGGTCATCGGATTAATGACGGTGATAACCGTGGTGTATTGCCCGGGCTTCAATTTCGTGACCGCATCGCGAGTCACGGGGTCGGTGTTTTTCAAGGCAGATTCCGGCGTAAAGCCCAGGTCTCCGCCGTTGCCTGATGTTTCCGTGTCCTCGGAATATTCCATTGCCAAGGTGCCGAAATCGTCGCCACTGTCCAGGCGATTCACGATCATCTGGATTTTCTTGCGCGCATCGGCTTCGTTTTGCGCTTTGTCGTTCTTCAGATTGTGGACCTGGGGGTTCGGCGTTGTGGTTACGAAGATCTGGGCCAGATGATATTGAGGCTCAACCAGGTTGAACTCCGACTTATGTCCATTGTAATAATTGGCGATGTCTTGGTCGGAAACGTTAATCTTCGACGTCACCTCTTTGTTCAGAACCTTGTCCACCGTGAGCTGACGGCGCAGGTCACGCTTGAAGTCGTCGAGGGTAAGCTTCTTTTCCTTCATGCGTGCGTCGAATTCTTCTTTTGTATAAGGCGACTTGATCTCGTTCAGCTTGCGTTCGACTTCGTCGTCTGTGGCCAAGAGTCCAAGTTTCTCGGCGCGGCGCATCAGGATTTCAAAATCAACCAGTTGGTGCAGGATGCTGAGGTGCAGGCTGGTAGCTTGTTCTCCGGAGGGCTGCTGCTGGGAACCCGCAGTCTGGTTTTCGTAGTACTTCTCCAGATCCGCTCGGGTAATTTTGCGGCCGTCAACCGTGGCGGCAACGTCGTCACCCGCCATTTTGGTTCCACAACCCAGGGAAACCGCGAGAAGTGGAGCCGCAAGCAGCACAGTCAGGAATAGACGAAATCGCGAATTAGTCTTCAAAGTGGTCCTCTCGGCACTACTTGCTGGGGGATGGTGACTCGTGTTGTGCTTGGCTTGAGGCTTCCGCGGGGTGAGACGGCACTGGTACGCCAGCCTGCTTCAACGCTGAATCCAGGGCAGCCCGCAATTCGCCGACGGGAAGCGCGCCATCCATTTCCTCTCCGTTGACGAACAGGGTCGGCGTCGCGTTCACACCCACGCCTTCGGCTTCGTGCATGGAAGCCTTAATCGCGTCTTCATTCTGCGCCTTGACGCAAGCCTGAAGTTTGGTCTGATCAAGGTTATGCTTCTGCCCTTGCTCGAGGGTCAAGCGGTCCAGCGCAGCGAACTGTGCATCCCGCCCCTTCTCTGAACTGACCTCCCGCTGGTTGGCGTGAATGTGGTCTGCGAAATCCCAGTACGCATCGTTGTTTTGCGCAGCCAGACAGTTCGCGTCCACTGCCGCGTGTATAGCCCAGGGATGAATTTCCGACAAAGGGTAATCCTTGTACACGAATTGTACGCGGTCCCCGTATTCCTTCAGCAGTTCGGGGAACAGCGTCTGGTGCATGCGGGAGCAGAATGGACACTGGAAGTCATCGAAGTTGACGACCACGACTTTGGCATTCTTGTTGCCGCGCGACGGGCGTCCACGCACGTCGATCTTTTCCATATTCGCGGCATAAGGATCTTTGGTCAGATCCATCTTGGTCAGCCGGGCCAAAGTCTTACCGTCTTTGGAAATGAGGAATTCATAGGTCGATTTTTTTTCCCCGCCGTCGATGGTGATGGTCACGGCGTCGTAATTCGGAAAGTCGCTGGGCCGGAGCTGGCCGATGATCACCTTCACGCTCGCCGGAACGCTGTAAGTCGCACGCACTTGCCGCTCGATTTTTGCGGTGAGTTCGGGAGAAGGAGGAGCTAACTGAGCCGAACAGCCCAGGCAAACCAGCACGAGAACAAGAATGGAACGTCGTAATAGCTTCACTAAGAACCGCCTGCACATTGGGAATAAGTAAGATTATCTCATAGAGAGCGCAGCGGAGGGGCTAGTTATGCGGGTTCTGCGAGCATTCTTCAGAAGGACAGTATGCGGCGATCAACCCTTGCGGAAGAGTTGTTCAGCCGGAAGCAAAAAGTTCATTGAGCCGGAGCGAAATCCCTCGAGGTCCAAGGTCACGAACTGGAAACCGAGAGCTTTGAAAATGCGAGTGAACTCTGCTGCCATCTCAGAATTGAGAGCGCGAGGCAGTTCGTTGTTGGCGATTTCGATGCGGACGATTTCGCCATGGTGACGCACGCGGAACTGCCGGAAGCCGAGCGCGCGAATTGCATCCTCGCCCTGCTCGATCGTGCCGAGAGCCTCACGCGTAACCGGGCGCCCATACTCGATACGCGACGATAGACAAGCCGAAGCCGGCTTGTCCCAAACCCGCAAGTTGGCATCGCGTGCCAACTCTCGAATGTCCTGCTTGGTCAATCCCGCTTCGAGCAGAGGAGCAGCAACGCGGTGCTGACGGGCGGCAATTTGTCCGGGCCGAAAGTCGCCCTGGTCGTCCACATTGACGCCGTATGCGATCGCATCGAATCCATGTGTGGCGCGAAAGGCTTCCATCAGCGTGAAGAGTTCGTCCTTGCAGTGAAAACAACGAGAGGCGTCGTTGCGTACATATTCGGCACGGTCGAGTTCGCTGGTAGAGATGACCTCGAGCGGAATATGTTGTTCAAGAGCAAAGGCGGTAGCCTCGGCAAGATGGGTCCGGGCGAGACTGGGAGAATCGGCAATCACCGCGAGCATGTCAGCGCCGAGCACTTTGTAGGCTGCCCAGGCCAGGAAAGCTGAATCGACGCCTCCGGAATAGGCAACCAGAGTTCGACCCAAGGTACGAATCCTGGCGTCGAGCGCCTCGCGCTTAGATACGGTCGTGGCCAGGAGAGGCATGAAGATATCTTAATACGCCAAGCCCTGCGGGGCGATTGGCTCGGTGCCAACCTTCCCTTTCGAATAAAGCAAAATCTCGATGCCTGGAACGTCGCGTTGCTCGAGGTTGGAATAGAAGTCCTGCAGCAATCCGTTGAGTTCAACCGACCTCGCATCGGGCAATCCTGACCGGGTTTCCGCATAAGTGAGGACGAGCCATGCCCGAGGATGCTGCTGAAGTGAGCGCTCAAGCTCCACGTCGTTAGGTTTCTCGACAAAATCGAGGAATGTAAGCCGATCGCCGTGGTGCGGATACAGCACAACTGCCGCGGGCGTCAGGGGCTGCAACGAGCGATAAAACTCGTACGGCATCCGTCCCAGGGGAACGTGAAACAGCAGGGTATCGCCCGGCTGCGAATGGTTCAGCAAGTATTGTGTCGCGGCTCGCCAATCGTCGCGTTGAATGTCCAGGTCCTGCTTGTAATAATCGGCCGTTCCCCGGAAAGAAAGAACCAGCATGAACAAAAGAGCGGGCGCTCGCAGCCCTCCAGGACGAAGGCGGGCAATTCCGCAAGCCGCGAGAAGAAAGAGCGCGGGCAAACAAGAAATAAAATACCGTAAAACGAAGAGCGGTTTGAGCAATGACAGTGCCAATATGAGCAGTATTGGAAAAAGCAACCAGGACAAGAGAAAACGGTAACGCCAAATTTCCCAGGGTACTCGCCGTGCTCTACGCGTCGGCCAAGACGGAAGCAGCGCTGCCAGACACGCTGCCGCGCTAGCGAGCAGCAACCACGGCCCGCCGTTGCCGCTGAGATGCAGCGCGAATATCCAAAGGTCTTTCAGCCCGGGGCGTTGTACCCAGCGCAATGGACCTGTCCCCGTGGTGGCGACGAACGCAGCGACTGGCGACACCAGAATTGCGATCCAGCCCCAGTCGTTTCTGGTTTGCAGGGGAATCTGTCTCCGATCCAGCATCTTCAGGGAAAGCCACTGCGCGATCAGGAGCAGCGCAGAGAAAAAGTGAGCGTAGACCGCCAGTACGCTGCTCAGAACATACGCTGCGCGGTTCGAGCGCGACGGCTCACCCACGCACTTCAGAAAATACAAGCTGGAAAGCAGGCACAGCAGCACCATCAGCGAATAGCTGCGCGCGTCCTGCGAATACTGAATGTGATAGGCATTGACCGCCATCAGTGCAGCCGCAATCAGACCAACTCGTGAGTCAAAGAAACGGAGCCCCAGCACGTAGATGACTGGGACAGAGGCAATCGCAAAAAGAACTGACAGGGCTCGAACGAAAAATCCGGTCCCTCCAAAGTGCAACCAAAAGTGAAGAAGAAAATAGTACAGGGACATGTTGGCTTCGCGCCGCCACAGAAGCCGCGCAAAGTTGTACCAGTCGAGTCGGGCGATCGCAACGCTTACTCCCTCGTCGAACCAGAAAGACTTAGCGGCGAGGGAGTGGAAGCGAAGTACGGCCGCCAAAACGGCAATGAGAACAAGCAAGCAGAGTTCGAGCGGTGATGGGGCGTTCTGTGGGTGAGGGATAGAGTGTTCCGCGGTCGTTCGATCGCCGGCCCCGGCAAGGTTAAGATCCACAATGTTCATAATGAAGGTCCACGGTACCCGCGATCGCCGCGAATCTTGGCGGACTAGAACAACCTTTCTGTCCGTCTCAGGTTCCCCAGCGAACCGAGATTCGCCAGCGCGAACGTAAAGCGATATTGGTTCTCATTCCGTACCGCGCCCAGGTTGAAGCGGCGGAATTCCAAACTCACTCCGCAGCAATCCCAGTTATACGTGGCTTGCGCCGCAGCGTACTGCAGGAAATTCAGTTTCGCATCGAAGCCAACATTGGTCGCAGCACTGAAACCCTGTTTGCCAGAGTGGCCGTACCCCAGCAATAGTCGGAACTGGTTAAATAGCTGCGGCCAGAAGATAATATTGGGATCGGTCGTCGTGCTGTAGTTGCAAGTACTAACGGCGCACTCCCCCGGAATTTGCAGATAGGCGTCGCCGCCACCAATCGTAAATGAGCCGACACGATAATTCGCCAGCACCGTACTCTCAGTGATGCCGCCACGCTGAAAATCGTAGTCGACATCCCACTCGAAATCAGTGCGCGCGCTGGTCTGAAACCGCAGGCGCGAGATGAGCGGTGAAAGATGGGCGGGCGCGGTCAAGAACGAAATGCCAGTCAAATCAACAGTGCTGGTAAAAACATTGCTGCGACCGGAAACTAGCGCGCCGCCGAAAGTCGGATCGAGGAAATATTTCTGGGCGAGTTCCCAAGTCACGATCTCCCGTACTTCCGGGCCAGTATTGCAGGGCGCCTCAGCCATGTCACTCTTTCGTTCCCAAGGGATGGGGTTGGGCGCTGGGGCTCCCCCGATAAAGAGAGCAGGCATGCCGGCTTTCCCGCAGTCTTCCGGCTGGGCAGACTTGCGCTTCGCGTAAAGGCGATTGACGATTCCATATTCGACTTCATTCGTATTCGTGAGAATGTCGCGTTCGTCAAAGCGTATAATGTTAGCGAAATTGTTCACCCCGGTTACATAGTTGTAGACCACGCGGGGTTCAATTACGTGTTTCCACTTGCGTCCCATGAACTCGCGGTCAAAGACGCGGCCCAAAACCGGAGGCCGCACTTCCACCGAGCCTTCCAGCGCGTATCGATTGATCGGACTGGATTCTGCCACTTTGGCGCCACTCGCAGTTGCAAGCTGCTCGGTATAGCCGGTATCTCGAAGCGAGAACTGCGGACGAAACGACCACCCCCCGAGCCTCAATGGCAGAGATACGCTTGGCGACAGGTCAAAGCGTCCGACTAAAGCAGCGGTGCTGAAACCGGGCTCACTGCGCGACAGTCCCTCGATCGCCGCCTCATAGGACCAATAGAAAGGCGAAGGGCCGAGTTGGCGATCGACGCTGGATACTTCGAAGCTTGGGGCATGAAGGATGGTGACGACATCGCCTGCCGTGGTGCTTTCGAAGTCCTGGTAACGCTGCATCGAGGCGTTATAGAAGAAGCCGTCCGTCGTGTTGGAGAGAAACGCCTTCGACTTCACCTCGGAGTTCACGGCCTGGGTGAACACATCGTTAAAAGCCAGCCGAAAAACGTAGGAGCTGAGATAGTCGATATTGGCGACTCCGCGGAAGTTATGACCAAATGCGCCTTCGGCATTCAGACGCACCTCTTCCCCGCCCTGATTCACCGGTGGATTGCCGGTGCCGCGGTCGAGCACCCCGAAAAAAGTGAGGTCGACAAACGACGTATCACTGGGCCGGGCGCGAAATTCACCCGATGGCGCCCAGCCTCGAAGGGAAAAATACTCCGCCCCAATGTGGGCATCCGTGCTTCGATTGATCGCCCAGAATAGCGACTCGCCAAGAATTAGTCCTTTCACAGAGGAAGTCCCGAAGTTGGGAATGAGGAATCCAGACTGCCGCGGAAGACGCTCCGCGGGCAGCGTGGCGAATGGAAAATACAAAATCGGGACGCCCTTTATTCCAAACAGGCTGTGGTAAATCTTGGCCGTGCCGCCGACGTTGACCACAATCTTATTGGCATTAAATTGCCATTTCGGACGAGGCAACTCACACGTCGTCACCGTGCCGTCATAAACCATATAGTGATCGGGCCCTGTCTTTTCGACCACTTTTCCCGTGAAAAAGAAGGGATTCGAGGACGTTAGCATGAGCCGGCTTCCCCGCATGCGCACGCCAATGGTCCCGGTTACATTCTCAAAGCGGCCGCTTTCCGCCCGCACGTTGTAGGCGCCACGGCTGGCTTGGATATGCTCGTCATTGAGTCCGCCGTCAAGCGCAACATGACCATCCGCGGTGGCCTGGCCCGTATCGGCGTTGTACGTGACTTCGTCCCCACGAAGGATGTACAGGCCGTAATGAATCTCAGCTTTGCCATGCAGTTTGTAGATCGGGCCGATCTTTTCCTGCGTAATTGCGCTTATGGTTACATCTTCTTCGTTCGGCACAGAGGGCGTATTCGGCAAGTCTTGAGTTGGACTGGAGGCTTTATCGGGAGAAAGCAACTGGCTGGTTACTAAGGAAGGAGCGAGTAGCAGATGACAAATGAACGCCGCCGTGATAAGGAATCGTGTGCGGGAAGTCATCGGAAAGCGCACGAACTCCCCGAGTGTGAAGTCCTGGGGTATCGTGAAGTTAGCACGGTACTGGCCCGAGAGGCAAAGTGATTGGAATTGCGATGACCTCGACCATTTCTTGAATCTCTGACTTAGTCCTGCTGGTTAGCATCCGGCGGGTTACATAGTGGGGTACATAATGGGTTTCGTAGGAAGACCGGTACATCTGCTGCCCGCGTCGCGGTGCTGTCCGTCGCAGCGCTCCGAAGTCCGCCCAGCCCACGACCTCCAGACATGAAATCCAAGTTTGAACCCGATCTCGATTCCGGCCTGCGGCTGCCTCCTGCTGTTCGGCTTGTTGACCTTGAAGCATACGATGCCCGCGAACAGCGCTTTGCCGCCAGCGTCGAAGAAAAGGTCGGAGAAAAGGCTGTGCCTCGCCGGTTTGTGGTCGATGCCGTGCTAGAACCCCAGAGCAATCTGGCGGCTGGTGACGGTTCGTTTCATGCTGAGGGTGGCGGGAACGAGCCCGGTAGAGAGCCTGACAAGCTGCCAGGTGCTCCGGTTCCCAACGAAAGCAGCGGCCTGGTCGTGGAAATGGGGCCGGAAACCGTCGCGCCACAGCCGTCGCTGCAGACCGGACTTCTCCGGCCGCAAGACCCCGATTCCTGGCGCCACGAAGTTGCCGCTCGAGTCGACCATTACCGAACTCGGAGACGTCCCCGTGCGCCGCGTTATCCATCGTTGCAGCTAAAGTTCGAACCTTACGAACCCTCGTCGAGTGGTCAAGCGGCCGCGAGCCAGGCTGCGACCACTGTGGCCCCCAGCCGTCTCGCCGTTGCGATGCAGGATGCTATCGCCGCTCCTCAGGGAGCGCCATCGACCCAGCCCGAGACTTATGACGGTCGTTCGAACGGGCAGGAAGCCGGCGCAAGGATTCTAGAGTTTCCTCGTTCCGCGGCCCCACCGCCAGTTTTCCCGCCGCCAGTTTTCGACGAACTCGCCGAGCCTGTCGTGAGCCGGCCTCGCATCCTGGAAGTGCCTGAGCTTCAGCTTCCTCCGCCGGCGCTCGGCGGAATCCTGATGGATCCAGTGGCAGAACCGGAGAAAGAACGGCGTCCTGGATTCGAACTGCCCCTGCAAGCCGCCCCCTTTTCAAGACGTCTGTTGGCGGGCGCCATTGACAGCCTGATCGTGGTCACAGCCTTCGCAATTTTCGCCTATATTTTCTTCAGGATTACCTCGATCGTGCCACCCCCGCAGCAAGCGGCAGGTATTTCCGTGAGTCTGATAGCTCTCTTCTGGATCACTTATCAATACTTGCTGCTAGTCTTCACCGGAACCACCGCGGGACTGAAACTTTCGCGGCTGCAATTGAGCCGGTTTGATGGGTCTGCGGTTCCCGCAAGAATCCGCCGTTGGCGCGTTCTGGCGTCCGTGTTGTCTGGATTCTCGCTGGCGCTAGGCTACGCCTGGTGCTTCCTCGACGAAGACCGACTATCCTGGCACGACCGCATCACCAGAACCTATATGGCGCCCACCCAAACTCGTGTGGGGACAAGCGTTGCCGAGCTACCGCGATAACCGTTTTCCTCCGCTGACCCGGATCGCGCCCTCTTTCGGTCACAGATTCCACTCCTACTCTGTGCTAAATTCGTAGACTTAAGTTTCCGGCATTTCTTTAAATGTCCTCATCCGTCCAAAACATCCGGCGTCCTGCCGTAAAGGTCTTCGTCGCCACAACGGTGATGCTGACCTTCATCTCGTTCTGGCGGGCGGCCGCTATCGTCCTTGCCGACCTGGCTTCTTCCGCTTATTATGCCGGCGGCGACGCTGAGAAAGTCATCGGCAAGAGCGCCCCCTGGTTCATCCTGGCGGTGATGTTGTTCAGCTACTGTGTGCGTGCTCTCTACATCGAGTCGAGCAGCATGTTTGTGCGTGGCGGTGTGTACCGCGTGGTCAAGGAAGCCATGGGCGGAACGTTGGCCAAGTTTTCGGTGTCAGCGTTGCTGTTCGATTATGTCCTTACCGGCCCCATCAGCGCTGTCTCAGCCGGGCAGTACCTGGCGGGCTTCATCGAAGATATCGGGAAATACGTTCACCATCCCTTGGTCTTTTCCGAAGATCATTTTTCCGCGGGTTTCGCCATTCTGATCGTGCTGTATTTCTGGTGGAAGAACATCCAGGGCATGCATGAATCGAGCGAGAAGGCTCTGCAGATCATGATCGTCACCACCGTGATGGTTGTGATCCTGATCATCTGGTGCACAATAACGGTCTTCAGCGCGCCCGTTCATTTGCCGCCGAGCCCCCTGCAACCCGGGGTGGTAAAGCTCACCAAAGAATCCCTGGGTTGGCTATACGGAACCCGCATCAGTCGTTTGACCTTAATCATCCTCTTCGTCGGATTTGGGCACTCGGTTCTGGCTATGAGCGGCGAGGAGACTTTGGCCCAAGTCAACCGCGAGATCGAGCATCCCAAGCTGAAGAACCTGGAAAAAACCGGGTTGGTCATCTTCATCTACAGCCTACTGTTCACCTCGCTAGTCTCGTTCTTTGCGGTCATGATTATTCCGGATTCCGTACGGCCCGAATACTTCGCCAACCTCATCGGTGGCATCGCGATGTACCTCGTCGGCCCCACGGTGCTGAAGCTAATCTTCCACGCTTTCGTAGTGCTGGTCGGCGTGCTCATCCTGGCGGGAGCGCAAAATACTTCGATCGTAGGCGCGAACGGCGTCTTGAACCGGGTGGCGGAAGACGGCGTCCTCACCGACTGGTTCCAGAAGCCGCAAACAAGATTCGGCACCAGCTATCGCATCATCAATTTGATTGTCGGGTTGCAGTTGCTGACCATTGTCCTGAGCCGAGGCAACGTTTATGTGTTGGCAGGACTGTACGCCTTCGGCGTGATCTGGAGTTTCGCCCTGAAGTCGCTGGCCGTCCTGGTATTGCGCTATACCGAGCCGGAAAACCGGCAATGGAAGGTGCCCGGCAATTTCCACATCGGTGGCCGCGAAGTGCCGCTGGGCCTGATCGCGATCTCGGCCGTCTTGCTGATTACCGCATTGGTCAATCTGTTCACCAAGTCAGAAGCCACGATCGCCGGACTTACCTTCAGCGTCGTTTTCTTTGCCCTTTTCACTTACTCCGAGCATCGGGTCATGAAAGAGCGGCACGGCAAGCCGGAGAATCTGGATCAATTCCGCGTTTACGGCAACCAGGAACTGGGATCCGGAGCGCTCGGGGTGAGGCCGGGAAACATCCTGGTTGCGGTTCGTGATCCCAGGAATCTCTATTATCTACGTGACGTCCTTCGGAACACCGAAACAAACCGTCAGGACGTGGTCGTGATGACGGCCCGCCTCTACCATCGCGAACATACCTTTAGCGGCAGCACGGTGGTCGAAGCCTCGCAAGTCTTCGATCATTACGAGCAGGAGTTGTTCACCGCTGCCGTAGCGGTCGCGGAAAAAGAAGGCAAACCGGTTTCGCTGCTGGTCGTCCCGGCTACCGATGTCTTCGAGGCGATCATTGTAACCGCCCAACGCCTGGACTCGAGCCGCATTGTTTGCGGGTTCTCCAACAAGCTTACCCCCGACGAGCAGGCGAAGCTTCTGGGGGACGCGTGGGAACGTCTGCCCGAACCCAGACCGCGGCTGATTTTGGAGATCCATGAGCCCAATGGAAGAATCCACGAGTATCCGCTTGGACCGCACGCACCGCGGATGCGCCCCCAGGATATCGAGCTCATGCACCAGGTGTGGCTCGACATTACCTCCGATCCCAAATACTGCGGTGCCCACCACTATCACGTTGTCGCGCTTGCGCTCGAAGAACTGCGCCGCGAGCTAAATAGCGACCAACGAGCCGAGATTCTCGCGAAACTACTGGATGAAATGCACCGCAACGACGCGCTGAGAGGCGAGATGAAACCTCCGAACTGCTGAAAATCTCCCGGTTGTTTTGATTCCACACGGTCATCCCGAGCGAAGCGAGGGATCTGGGGTTCTTCGCCTGAGCCGGGGAAACCCGGATTCCTCGTCGCCTTCGCTCCTCGGAATGACAGAGGATGAGTTTTGGCGCAGATGATGCGCTTCCCGCTCTCCTGTTAACATCGTTTGGTGAACCCAAATTCTCCGGTCCGCGTGCGCTTCGCCCCTTCGCCCACCGGCCACCTGCACGTAGGGAACGCCCGCACAGCTCTGTTCAACTGGCTTTTCGCCCGGCAGAAGCACGGCACCATGGTGCTGCGTATCGAGGATACCGATGTCGAACGCAGTGAAGCTCGCTTCGAAGATCAGCTCATTGCCGACCTGAAGTGGCTGGGCCTCGACTGGGATGAAGGCCCCGACATCGGGGGCCCCTACGTTCCTTATCGTCAATCCGACCGGCTGGATCTCTACCGTAAACAAGCTGAACGCCTGCTGAACGAACGCAAAGCGTATTTGTGCTTCTGCAGCGAAGATGACTTGCAGAAGGAGCGCGACCAATCCGTGGCTGAAGGTCGCCAGCCGATCTATTCCGGCAAATGTCGCATGATGGATCACGACGAAACCCAGCGTCGCCGCTCGGCTGGAGAAGCCTGTGCCATCAGGCTGCGGATTCCCGAACATCCCATCCGTTTTCATGACATCGTTCACGGGGATGTTGAGTTTTCGAACGAAGTGGTCAGCGATCCCATCATTCTTCGTTCGAACGGCATGCCGGTCTACAACTATGTGGTCGTGATTGACGACGCGCTCATGAAGATCACCCACGTGATTCGCGGCGACGACCATCTCTCCAATACACCCAAGCAAGTCGCGCTCTACGAAGCTCTCGGTTGGCCGGTACCGGAGTTTGCCCACTTGTCGACTATTCTTGGCGCCGACCGCGAACGCCTTTCGAAACGCCACGGCGCCACCTCGATCGCAAACTTCCGCGACATGGGCGTCCTGCCGGAAGCTCTGGTGAACTATCTGGCCCTGCTGGGCTGGGCGCCGAGCGGAGGCGCCAGAGAAATCTTCAGTCTCAAGGAATTGATAAAAGAATTCTCTCTCGAACGGATCACGCCGTCCGCCGCCGTCTTCGATATGGAAAAGCTTTATTGGTTGAACCGGCAATACATCAAGGCGTGGCCGGCCGACCAGCTCAGTGCAATTGGGGTATGGTTTTTTGCCCAGGCTGGGTTAGTCGAATATAGTGACGCCGTTTGGCTGAGTTCTCACCGAGTTCCGATCGTCCAGGTGAACAACGATTTGCGCGATTGGTTGGGGAAGATAGTAGCGCTGCTTGCACCTTACGTAGATCGCCTGGATCAGCTGCCTGAACGTGCTTCGCCAATATTCAACTACGACGCCAAGGCTGCGTTGGCCGCGCCGGACAACGACGAGGTTCTCAACGGGCCGAACACCGATGCCGTATTCGCCAGATTCGCCGTCAAGATTATGGCGGACGAATCGGCCAGCACGGGCCAATTGACGCCGGAGCGGTTCAAGAAGATTGTCAATGAAGTCAAAGCCGAAACCGGAGCCAAGGGCAAAGAACTATTTCACCCCATTCGCATTGTGATCACCGGCTCACATTCCGGTCCGGATTTCGACCGGCTCATTCCTATCCTCGAAGCCGGCAGCCATCTGAATCTGCCAAAGCACGTACTAAGCGTCCGCGAACGAGTAGAAGAGTTCGCCAGAGCGCGAACAGAATTAGAAAAATCAGCCACGGATCAACACCGATCTTAGAATTACAAGAAACATCCGTATAAATCCGCTGCCGGTTCTTACTTCTTCAAGATGTCTTCCAACGCCTTTCTCAGATCCGGCTTCTGGAAGATGTAGCCGCTGGCCGTGAGCTTCGCCGGTTCTACCCGTTGACTAGCGAGCAGGATTTCGTCGCCCATCTGCCCGAACACTGATCGTGCCGCAAAAGCGGGCATAGGGAAAATCGCTGGGCGCGACAATACCGATGCCAGCGTCTTAGTGAATTGTGCATTCGTCACTGGCTGCGGCGAAACGCTATTGATCGGGCCGCGCAGAGATTCGTTCGTAAGTATGTGGCGAATTGCTCCGATCTCATCGTGTAAGTCAATCCAGCTCATCCACTGACGTCCGGTCCCGATCTTCCCTCCCAGTCCCATTCGAAACGGCAGCAGCAGCTGTTTCAATGCACCGCCTTCAGCGCTCAAGACGATGCCGGTTCGCAAGAAAGCCGTGCGAATGCCAGCTTGCACGGCGGGATCCGCAGCTGCTTCCCATTGGCGACAGACCTCCGGCAGGAATCCGCTTCCACCGGACGCGCTATCCTCCCGCAATATCTCATCGTCGCGATCACCATAAAAACCGATTGCCGAGGCTGAGATCAAGACACGCGGAGGCGATGCCGCCCGAGCAAGCCCTTCGGCAAGATGTCGCGTCCCCAGAGCGCGGCTGTCACGAATTGCCTTTTTCTTCGACTCCGTCCAACGGCTGGCAACCGATTCTCCGGCAAGGTGAATGACTGCGTCGAAGCCAGAAACCGATTCCGACGCAAGAGGCCGCGCCGGATCCCAACCAATTCGCCCGTTACCAGATTGCCCGCGACCCAGGCAAACAACCTCATCTCCGCTCGCCTTCAGAGCAGGCAACAAAGCTGATCCGATTAGGCCGGAAGAACCGCTGACGAGAACCTTGGCTGGCATAGAGTCAACTCTACCAGTTTCACCGATGCCCAGGCAGATAGCCATTCATCCGCCGGAAACGTAGCAAGCTACGTTTCTACCGGTCTGTAGAGAGATTGCTTGCAACGTCTCATTGCAATTTGCGCGAAAGAACGTGTCAGAAAAGCATCCCGTCGTTGGCTATTGTTGCCGAGCACCGACCACGAATCACCCTGCCTGAACTCCTGTTGCCTCACTGCGCCAAACTTTGTGTGCCAGCTTCGCCAGTCAGCGGAGCTGTTCGGCAAAGGCTGGTTGGTGATCTCGGGAGCGCTTGATACACCCCAATTGCGCGTGGTTTCACTCAGCGACGTGTCATCGCCAAGATCGATCAACCCCGGCACCGCCTTCATCCGTTGCTCGCGTGTCAGCATGCCGACTTTGCCAGGCTGCACCCGGCGCGCTCGCGCACGTCCATCGAAACGTCGCTGCCGAGCACCTCAAGAAAGTCCTTGATGGTTTCATCGGTGCCGAGGTGAGCCAGACCTCCGACTGCCCAGAATCGGGTCTGCGGCTCAGGTCGTGGATGCAGGTGACCAGCAATTGGTGAATGCGTTCTGGCTCGACCGCGATTGGCAAAAGCATACCTAACTCCCAAGTAGCCCAGGGACGGTTGCTCGGGATGGATACAGCCGACCGCATGATTCGATCCGCAGTTTCGTCGGTCTTTGCCAGATTGTTAACCACCAGTTGATCTCGATTGCGGCTGCGCGCACCCGCAGATCGTTGGAATAGAGCGCAGTGTCCTGCAGGTCTTCCCTATCTTTGAGTGCGGCTCAGTGTTCCAGGCCAGCCATCCACCAGCTTGCTGATCCAGTCCGTGGCGCCTTTGTTGGGATTGATCGCCGGGGACAAAAGAAATTCCGCCTGCACCTGCGGCGGCTGGGTCTGCATCCATTCGATGTTATGTTCGGACAGCTTGGAATGATCGGCCGCAACCCACTTGCCGGGGACAGGGAGTTGCTCGCCGGTACCGACCGGATTCGCGGCCTGCTACGCCTCACTACGACCAACGAGCGCCAACCCTAGAGTAAGCATCGCCCACCCTAGTTTTGCGCGAGACTTATGCCTGCCGCCGATTTCAAGCAGACCACGATTGCTGTCGCGATTGCGCTCTATTAGGTAGAGGCTAGGTTGGTTTGTCGTGGCCATCAAATTACTTGCGTCACAGCTACCGGCACCCGAACGTGACTGATCCCGATCATTCACTGGGTCTCGTCCAAGCCCTGAAATCGGCTCTGGTCCCCGATTCCGGGCGTTATAATGGAATCAGCTAAGCCGTTTCACTTCGAGTCTCTTTGCCCGTCGTTCCCCAGCTATAATCCATTATGGCGACGCTGCGCGAACAGATCGCGACCACCGCCCTCACGGTGACCAAGTTTCGGGAGTTGTTGCGCACCATGCGTGCCAACCGCCCCGGCGACGATCTGGAACTGGTGCGCAGAGCCTACGAGTTCTCCCAAAAAAATCATGCCGGTCAGAGCCGTGCCTCGGGCGAGCCCTATCTGGTCCATCCCCTCGGCGTTGCGCAGGTTTTGGCCGAGATGAAAATGGACGCGGTCGCGATCGCTGCCGGGTTATTGCACGACTCCGTCGAGGACACTTCGGTCACAATCGTCGACATCCGCAAAGAATTTGGCGAGCAGGTTGCCCACATTGTCGAGGGCGTCACCAAGATCAGCCAGATTGATTTCGCCACGCGCGAGGAGCAGCAAGCCGAGAACCTCCGCAAGATGATGTTGGCTATGGTCGACGACATCCGCGTCGTGTTGATCAAGCTTGCCGACCGCCTGCACAACATGCGAACTCTCGAACACCTGCCGCTCGATCGCCAGCAGAAAATAGCCAAGGAGACGCTCGAGATTTACGGCCCTATCGCTCACCGCCTCGGAATGGGCAAGATTCGCGGCGAACTCGAGGACCTGGGATTCCGTTATCTTGATCCGCTAACTCACCAGCAAGTGCACGACGCCGTCGAGGCTCGCCGCAAGAAGGGCGAGCAATTTTTGGCGCGGGTCGAGCAAACCCTGCGCGACAAGCTGAAAGAAGCGGGAATCACGGCCGAAGTGGAAAGCCGCATCAAGCGCCTCTTCAGCATCCATAAGAAACTGGTGCGGCAGAAAATCAGTGTGGATCAGGTCTACGACTTGTACGCCATGCGGGTGATCACGAAGTCATTGCAGGATTGCTACGCCGTACTCGGAATCGTACACAACGTGTGGCGGCCCGTGCCTGGACGGATCAAAGACTTCATCGCCATGCCGCGACCGAATTTTTATCAGTCGCTGCATACCTCAGTGATCACCGAGGATGGCACACCCTTCGAAGTGCAGATTCGCACCGAGGAAATGCACCGCATGGCGGAAGAAGGCATTGCGGCCCACTGGAAATACAAAGACGGGCCGGTCTCGGCTCAAGACGAGCAGCGGCTGGCTTGGCTGCGGCAGGTCGTCGAGTGGCAGCGCGATGTCTCCGATCCCACTGAGTTCCTTTCCACTCTCAAGATCGACCTCTATCCCGAAGAGGTTTACACCTTCACGCCGAAAGGGAAGGTTGTGGTGCTGCCGCGGGAATCCACGCCGATAGATTTCGCCTATTCGATACATACTGAAGTTGGCCACAGTTGCGTGGGCGCCAAAGTCAACGGACGGATGGTGCCGCTGCGCCACAAGCTGCACAGCGGCGATATCGTGGAGATCGTTACTCATCCCGGACGGACGCCGAGCCGCGACTGGCTCGCCCTTGTCAAGTCTTCTCGTGCCCGCAACAAGATCAAACACTGGCTCAACATTCATCAGCGGGAGCGCGCCATCGAAATTGGGCGCAAGCTGATCGAAAAAGAAGCGCGCAAATACCGTGTCGCGCTGAAAGAGATCAAGGACGACGAACTATGCAAGGTCGCCTCCGACTATGGTCTGGGCCAGATCGAAGACTTGATGGCCGGAATCGGATACGGCAAGTACTCCGCGCGGCAAGTGCTGGCTCGCCTGGCGCGGGCTTCCGCCGCGCCCGTCGCCGATAGTGAGGGAGTTAAATCTGGCGGCATCGCCAGCGTAGTGCGTCGGGTCTTCGGTGGAGACAGCGGCAACAACGCCATCCGTGTGAAAGGCCATGGCGACCTGCTCGTATACCGCGCCCGATGTTGCAATCCCATCCGCGGCGAGGGCGTCGTCGGTTACGTGACCCGCGGCAAAGGCGTCGCTGTCCACGCCGTGAATTGCCCTAACGTGGTTAACCTCCTGTATGAGCCGGAGCGTCGCATCGATGTGGAATGGGCGCACGATGAGGGAACGCCAAGTTCCTATCCGGTGAAGCTTACCGTCTTTTGCGATGATCGATTCGGCATGTTGAAACAGATAACGGCGGTGATCAGCGACGCCAAAACTAACATTCGAGATATGCAGGTACGCAGCTCGAATGGGCAGGCCAACATCGATGTCATTCTCGACATTGCCGACCTCAAGCACCTCGAAAACATCATCAATGGCGTGCGCAAAATTCCCGGCGTGCACGATGTACAAAGACTGCAGAAGGTTTAGTCGTTGGTCATTGGCCGTTGGCCAACCTACTGGTTCTGGAATCCCATTCCATTTGACATCCTCTGTACCCATCTGCGTTAATCAGCGGCGGTGAGGTTTCTGGAGGATGGATGCGAGACGTGATTTCTACCAACGACGGCCCGCAGGCGATTGGGCCGTATTCCCAGGCGATCCGGGCCAATGGATTCGTCTTCGTTTCTGGGCAGGTGGCGATTGATCCCGCCACTCAGCAGGTGGTCGGCGGCGACGTCGCGGTCCAGACTGAGCGTGTGCTCAAAAATCTCTCCGCAATCTTGAAGGCCGCGGGAAGCGGGCTGGACAAAGTGGTGCGCTCGACTGTGTTCTTGAAAAATATGGGCGACTTCGCGGCGATGAATGAAGTTTACGGACGCTATTTCACTTCAACCCCGCCGGCCAGATCGACCGTCGAGGTGGCTCGCTTGCCTAAAGACGTGCTGGTCGAAATCGACGTAATCGCACTGGCATAGAGATTGGCAATTTGCAATTGGCGCATTCCCGAGCGCCAATTTAGAATGCAAAGTTCCGCTCTTAATCGAAAATCGCTATGGGAGAAGAAAATGATAAAGAGTGCTTGTTTGATTGCAATCGTTATGTTCGTAGCTGCAGCCCTTTTTGCGCAGAGCAGCAAGAAGCCTGACAATAGTGCGCCCACGAAAGTTACCGGCGACGGCACCAAGACCGCCGATGGCCTGCAATACTGGGACATCAAAGTGGGCACGGGCCCCACTGCGTCGGCGGGCCAGACGGCGAAGGTCCACTACACCGGATGGCTTACCAATGGCAAGAAGTTCGACAGCTCTCTGGACCGTGGCGAGCCATTTACGGTAGAGCCCCTGGGCACCGCGCCGGTCATCCAGGGGTGGAATGAAGGCATCATCGGGATGAAGGTTGGAGGCAAGCGACAGTTACGAATCCCGCCTCAGCTCGGCTACGGTGCTCGCGGAACCCCGGGCGGCCCCATTCCTCCGAATGCGACCCTGATCTTCGACGTCGAACTGCTGGGCGTGCGGTAAAGGCATTAACCACAAAGGACACGAAGGTTCACAAAAGAAACCTGCGGCTAGAATTTCCTGAACCTTCGTGTCCTTCGTGCTTATTCGGGTCTTAAGCTTTGACTACTTTACCGCTTCGCAGGCAGGAGGTGCAGACGCGCATGCGCTTGGCTCCGCCTTTCACTTTGGCGCGAACCGGGCGCAGGTTGATGTTCCAGCGCCGACGCGACACGTTGTGGGCGTGGCTAATGGTATTTCCAAATTGCGGCCCTCGGCCGCAGATATCACAAACTTGTGCCATGATGACTCCAGAGAAGTTCGGAACTTGCTGTGCAAAACATAGATTTTACCGGAGTTGAGGTGGTTTCGACAACTCACCTGTTCCAACAGTAATGGGCTACTCTGAATGTTCCCGTTTTATAAGCCACCGAGATACTACGCAACACGCCCAAGGCCACGACAGCCAATGCCGGCCACGCAACAATAATTGAGTCATGCCAAATCCCCCAGCTGTGAAAGATCGGCCAATCCATCGCATCGAATACTGCCATCAAAGGGATCATCCGGTCGTCGCTTGATCGAATGTCCAGTCAATCATTGCGCTCCTTCCGGTATTGCTTATGCGGCTCTGGCGTGACGTGAGTAGGCCACGATCACGCTAGTCTCAAAATGAGTACACTGCTACCGTTTCAACAGCGATCTAGTGCTCTAGAATCCACTTCCCAACCACATCCAGGATTTCCGGCGTTTCCGGATCCCAGAGTGTGGTGTGAGGCACGTCGGGGTAGATTCTGAAACATTTGTCCGTTGACGCGGAGAGCTTGTCGAAAGCGACGCACTCCCGGTGGCTTACCACCCGGTCTTTGCCACCTTTAATCAGCAGGGTGGGAGCATGCACGCGGGGCGCGATTTTCCATCTCCAGCCGAAGACGATGCGCTGCACGTCGAGCAAGTACCCGAAGCTGACGTTCTTGTAGGCCAGCGGGTCAACGCGACGACGGGCGATGAACTCGGGGTCGCGGGAACTTCCCTCAAGGCGCTTGCCTACCAGGCTGATCACAGGCTCCCGGTGCGCCAGTACGAAGTAGGGCATCAGGCTCAAGCTCTCGAGGCTAAGGAACTGGCTGAGGTCGAGATTCAAAGCCAGTGCCAGAAGTACCAAGCCGGCAAGTTCCCGGCTGTTTCGCTTGGCGTAATTCAGGGCGAGGTCGGCTCCCATGCTGTCGCCCAGCAGAAAAATCTTTGCCGCGGGCTTCTGCTGCTTCACCAAGCGGATCATAGATTCGACGTCCGCTCCGACTTGGGCCTGGGTGCCCACGAATCCTCGTCGTCCCTGCGATAACCCGTGGCCTCTGGCGTCCAAACCGTAAACGTCAGTACCGTGCGGGTTCAGGGCATCGGCGATGACCTTGTAGGGAGCGCTGTGATATCCAATGCCGTGCAGCACAACGACCGCGCGCCCATTCCAGGCTCCGCTTGCAGGCCAGTGGCGATAGAACAGGCGTGTCTCGTCTGCGGAGGTGACAAATCCGTGCTGGTCGGCGATCTTGCCCGAAAGATGGGACACATCTTCGGGAGAACTGACCTCGGGCGGCATTGGCGCCTCTAGCTGAGCGGAATCGAGCATTCTGGAATTGGCGCCTGACGTCGCGCTTGCGGATTCTTCTTCGAGACCCTTTCAGGGTCGTTCTATTGATAGCACGCGGCGGAGCGTGGCGGCTATTTCTCTATGGGTGCTTAGGTGATTTTCGTAATTGTTTACCATGTGATACACCGATGTGATGAATTGTTTGCCAGTTTATATCGTAGAATTCCATTTTCTGTCCGAATTCATGAAAACAAGGGCATGTCTTCGGGATACCCACGTAAAATATCACTTCCAAAGGACTTATCGGAGGGATGCCCCGTCCGGGAGAGCTGCGTTTTCCTTGCAAACTTATGAAAACAGGTGGTGCTCGTCGAGATACCCGATAAAAACATAACTCCCAAAAGACTTAGGTCCTGGGCGGCAATTCCAACAGATCCGGACAGCAATTGTGTCGGTTATCAGCTCGCAGTTCCGCGGACAAGAGTGTTCGCGCCCCACGATCCTAATACCAGTATGACAGGTTGAGTGGGTAAACCCGCCAATTTTAAGAAATATATCTCCAATGGAATGAGCGAGTTAGGAGGTATTCGGCGGTTCAGGGGGCTTGACAAGGTTTTGACTGCGGGAGCGATACTGGGTTCATGGCGATCGTGGCGGACCCTAAGTCGGTGAAGGTGAACCTAAGCACAGGTACGGGTCTCGATATCGATTGGAAGGATGGTCACCGGTCGCATTATTCGTTTCCCTTCCTGCGCGATGCGTGTCCTTGTGCGCTGTGCGACGAGGCGCGGTCCAAGGCGCACCAGCAGCCCGGAGAGCCTCCGAAACTTGCGCCGGGGGCGCTGCCCATGTACAAGCCCGCGGTGAAAGCGGTTTCGGCGGAAGGCGTGGGCAAGTATGCGATCAAGTTTCATTTCAACGATGACCACGAGTTGGGGATTTATTCGTGGCAGTTTTTGCGGGACTGGTGTCCGTGCGAGGAATGCAAGGCGGCGCACACCAGCCAAGCTGGCGTTCATCTCTAGAAATGCGATGGCCCCCAATTTGTCGGAGCCAACAATTCTCGGGTACTTACAGCACCCTGCGACTCTTTCAGTATAGACCGCGACAATTCTCAGTCTAGTTACGCTTGGAGGTAGTCATCCTCGGGTTCGCTTTCCAGAACCTACCCTCCAGTGACGTTCGGCACAGACTTCTTAGGATTTCTCGGCGAAACACTGCACACCGACGCGCCGACCCACGAGGATCGCGTACCGTAGGTACCACATGTGAAAGCCCGGCACGGTAGTGCCGGGCCGGAGGGTCGGGACAATCGAGTCCCGCCCGGATACGACACGATGGCCCTACCTATCCGAATGTTCTCATTCATTGCGTTTTCAGCACCAAAGACCGCTGGGATTCAATTCCGGGCGAGTTACTTGAAAGACTGCGTCTGTACTGCGTTGGGATCGGTAAGAATCATGACATTCCGGTGCTTTCTGCCGGAGGGACTGCTAATCACGCCCACTTTTTGACCGCTCTTCCCACGACAATCGCTCTCGCGAAAGCGGTTCAGATACTCAAGGCCAATTCGTCCCGCTGGACTCGAATTTCGGAGGGAAGCGTACCCGGCACTTCCGTGCCGGGCTTTCATATGCCGCCGCTGCGCGTCTGGAGCATTTTGCCCGTCAGGCTTCTCGGCGCAAGGTAGATTCCGAATCGCGTCGGACCTTTCGAAAACTGGATCTACGTGACGCCGAGCGAATCGTTAGTCACGAATCCCTGTAAAATCTAAGAGGCTGGGCTTTGGAGCTTTTCCCAACTTTGTCTTTCCTCGACCAACTCAATCCGCAGCAGCGTGAGGCTGTTGAAACTACCGACGGACCGGTGCTTATCCTGGCTGGCGCCGGAAGCGGGAAGACTCGCGCCATTACCTACCGGATCGCTCATTTGATCGAGAACCTGGGCGCGATGCCGGAGTCCATCCTGGCTATGACGTTCACCAACAAGGCGGCTTCAGAGATGGTGGAGCGTGTGGACAAGCTAGTGGGCGGGTTGTCGATCGCGAAGCCGGCGATTTCTACGTTTCATTCTTTCTGCGTGCGGGTTTTGCGGCGGGATATCGAGGCGCTTCGCCTTCCATCGACGGTTCCAGGCGCGCCGCCGATCGGGCACACCAAGAGCTTTGTGATTTACGACGAAAACGATCAGCAGCAGCTGGTCAAGTCTGTAATGCGGCGGTTGGGGATCGACGACAAGCAGACTACGCCGCGCTCGGTGCTGGCTCATATTTCGTGGGCTAAGAACCACATGCTTGATCCACAGGAAGTTTATTTGCAGTCGGCTGATCCGAAGACCGAGAGGGTGGCCCAGATTTACGCCGAGTATAAAAAAGAATTGGCTAAGGCAAACGCGCTGGACTTCGACGACTTACTGCTCGAAACTGTGCGCTTGCTGAAGGCTGCGCCTGAAGTGTGCGAATACTACAACCGGCGATTCCAATACATTCTGGTGGATGAGTATCAGGATACGAATCGTCCGCAATATGAGTTGATGCGTTTGCTGGCGGGAACCCGGCACAATATTTGCGCGGTCGGCGACGAGGATCAGTCGATCTATTCCTGGCGCGGCGCGGACATCCGGAACATTCTGGAGTTTGAGAAAGACTTTCCCGAGGCCAAGATCATTCGCCTCGAACAGAACTATCGTTCGACGCACAACATTCTGCAGGCGGCGTCGGCAGTCGTCGCGAACAACCTCAAACGTAAGGGGAAGAATCTGTGGACTTCGCGGCAGGGCGGCACCAGGCTTGGCTACTACGAGGCTCCGGATGGGGAGAATGAGGCGCTGTTTGCGGCGGACTACATTGCGAAGTATCTGCGAGAGGCGGTGGACCAGGGCGAGAATGCGCGGGCGGCCGTGCTGTACCGTACTAACTCTCAGTCACGGTTGTTGGAAGAGGCCATGCGCCGCTATCAGTTGAAGTATCACGTGGTGGGCGGCTTTTCGTTCTACGAGCGGGCCGAAATCAAAGACATGATTTCGTATTTGAAAGTCATCCATAACGTTGACGACTCGATCTCCATGCTGCGAGTGATCAACACGCCAGTGCGAGGGATTGGCAAGACTACGATTGAAACTTTGGAGCGGGTAGCGCTCGAGACTGGCGTTTCGTTGTGGGGTGCGATCGGGGAGGCGATCAAGCGTCAGCTTCTTCCCGCACGTGCTCTGGCTGCGCTCAAGAGTTTTAAGGGTCTGATTGAGGATGGGCGAGCGATGCTGGCCGGAAGCTACGTGGAACGACTGCAAGAAACGGCCGGTGGTGAGCCGCAAGACCAGGCAGGGGCGGATGCCTCGCTCGTCGCGGCGGACGACACTGATTTCGATCCGGACAACCTGGCGTTCGACTTCGGAAGCGCGGATGAGGAAGTCGCCGTTTTTCCGTCCGCTCCGCTAGAAGCGGACGACGGCGCGCGCTCCACACCGGCCACGGCGGACTCGGGGTTTCGCGCTCCTGGCGATGCGGCTAACACCGCAGAGATCCTGAAGTTCCTTATCGATCGCACGGGTTACATCAAGCAGCTTGAGGAGGAAGACACGCCGGAGGCTTATTCGCGGATTGAGAACCTGCGCGAACTGGTCAATGCGGCTATGGACTCGCGCGACCGGGGCGAGAGTCTGGACCAGTTTCTGGATCATGCGGCGCTGGTGAGCGATGCCGATGCGTACGATGAGCAAGCTCAGATTACGCTGATGACGCTGCACGCCGCGAAAGGGCTGGAATTTTCGCTGGTGTTTCTGTGTGGGCTGGAAGAAGGATTGTTTCCCCATTCGCGGACTTTTTTGCAGCCGGACGATATCGAAGAGGAACGGCGGTTGTGCTATGTGGGCATGACGCGGGCGATGGACACTTTAGTTTTGACCCGGGCCGTATATCGCCGGCGTTACGGGACAGATTTGCCCGAGGCCAGTGTGCCGTCGCGATTTCTTGAGGAAGTTCCGGCGGAGTTGGTGGAGGAATTGGGGGGATCGCGGCGGAAGCGGGGGTCTTCGCGGACAAGATTTCCTGTCTCCCACGATCTACCGCAGGAACAGGCCCACTATGCCTACGAGGACGAGGATCAGAGCACCGCGAACTGGGCTGCTCGCAATCCGTCGCGGGCTCCGGCGTATTCTGGACGCAGCTACAATTCCATTGACAATATTGCGGAGTTTTTCGCATCGCGCGGGAAGAAATTCAGCATCCCGAAAACGTTGGTGGAGGAGCCGAAGGGGCAGAAGGGTTTCAGGCCGGGTCAGAAGGTGCGGCATCCCAAGTATGGCGACGGGACCGTATACCATCGAGAAGGAGAGGGTGAAGAGGCCAAGATTACGGTACAATTCCCTCGCTTCGGTTTGAAGAAGCTGGTGGAAAAGTATGCCCAGTTGGAAAGGGCGTAGATTGCGATCTAGGAATTGTTTGCAGGCGGACAATGTCTTTCGGGAGAAAACTGATGACGAGAAGAATGGTCCAGGGAGTGTTGGTTGCTTTGCTGTTGATGGTTGCGGGGTCGCCCGCCTTCGCGCAGTCTAGTCAGATTCGGCACGAACGTCGGCCGGCGGCATTGCCGCAAGGTCCGTTGCCTTTGGCGCAGCCGGGACCCGAGTATGTGTACTTTTCCATCCTCGATGGCACGCCCAGGCTTCTCGAGCTTCATCACGATACCGAAGTGGGTACTAATAAGCCGGTCGATGTTTATCTGTTCGCGATCGAGTTGCAAGTGATGAATTCAGATGGGAACCTGGAGCCAGAGGGACTGATCATTGATAACTTTTATACAGCCCAGGCTGTCCATCCAAATACCGCGCCGAATCCGCACAACGCCCGCGATTGCAAAATTTGGAATGGCCTCGTATTGAACGAGATTAAGAACCGCAAGGGTGGTCCTACATGGCCGTATGTCGAGTTTACGGTGGCGAAGGGCGCCCGGGTGATCCAGACCAACGAAGATGGTCAGGTGTGGTGGAGCGACGACGTCGAATGCTGGGCGTCGAGAGATCGTTTCAAACCGTTCTGAGGGAGAAGCGGTTGCCGGTTTTTCGGGCGGTAGAATTACAAATTTGCTCGGATACAAAATACTGAACCAAGAAAGCACTCATGGCAAACACAAAGAAACTAAGCAAGGAAGAACGCAAAAAATCGAAACGCACCGCGCGCAAGAAAGTGAAGGCGGAAAAGCCGCTGAAGCCGCGGGAATATGCCCGTGGCTCGAAGAAGCGCAAAGTGAAGAAGATGGTGCGCGGCGCGGCGAAGCGGTAAAAAGGCAGCACTTGGCATTTAGCACTTGGCCCTCGGGCTAAGTGCTGAATGCTGACTGCCAATTGCTGACTGCTGCGTTCCAGGAGACAACCCCTTTGGCTCAAATACCGACCATCACCAATCGAACCACAGAAGGGAGCCCTCGAACCTCGGACAACCAGCTTTTCTGCTGCAAGTCCATCGACAAGCTGATCTCCGACTCGGAGGAGCCTGAGCGAAAGTTAAAGAAGACGCTGGGCCCGGTCTCGCTCACTGCGCTTGGCATTGGGGCGGTGATCGGATCGGGAATTTTTACAGTCATAGGGACCGCGATCGGTGGGCAGAGCTTCGACACTTCTTCCATTCTTAATGCTCCCCTGCTCGATTTTCTGGTTACTCACCATGCCTCGCTGGGGCGGCCGGGGGCGGGTCCGGCACTGGCGCTCTCATTGGTTCTAGTCGCCATCGTGTGCGGCTTCACCGGGCTTTGTTACGCCGAACTGGCGTCGATGATTCCAATCGCGGGCAGCGCTTACACCTACACCTACGCGACCATGGGCGAACTGATTGCCTGGATCATTGGCTGGGACCTGATTTTAGAATATGCGGTCAGTAACATGGCGGTCAGCGTGGGCTTTTCAGCGCACCTGGTGGGCATGTTTGACTGGTTCGGATTTCATCCGGCTTTGCGCTGGATTTCGCCGGCTTATCTGCCCGGGGGCCTCACGGATCTGAGGGGCAACGTGCTTTATACGCCGGGCCTTCACTTTGGTTTCAACTTTCCCGCATTTCTCGTGGTCATGATTTTGACGATGATCCTCGTTCGTGGCATTCGCGAGTCGGCGGAGGCCAATAACGTGATGGTCATTCTCAAGATTGCGGCGATCCTGGCGTTCGTCATGGTCGGCTCGCAGTATGTGCATCCCAGCAACTGGCATCCTTTTGCTCCCATGGGATGGTCGGGCATCCTTACCGGCGGGTCCATCATTTTCTTCACCTACATTGGATTTGATTCGGTCTCGACCGCCGCGGAGGAAGCCCGCAACCCGCAACGCGACTTACCGATTGGGATTATTGCCACGTTGGTCGTGTGCACGGTTCTCTACATTGGCGTTGCGGTTGTGCTTACAGGAATTGTGCCGTGGCAGTCGGTGCGGGACGATGCCGCTCCCGTGGTCAACGCAATGAAGTTATTGACTGTGCAAACGGGTTCGCACACCCTGAACTGGATTCACCTGGGAGTTCTGTTTGGCGCGATGATGGGCATGATTTCATCGCTGCTGGTGTTCCAGTTAGGACAGGCGCGAGTGTGGTTTTCGATGTCCCGGGATGGACTGCTGCCTCGGCTGTTCGGGCGGGTGCATCCGCGGTTTCGCACGCCCGCGACGGCTACGTGGATCGCAGGTTTCCTGGTTGGCATTCCGGCGGGATTTCTGGACATAGGCACGCTTTCCGATCTTTCGAACATCGGGACGCTCTTCGCGTTCGTACTGGTTTCGATCGGCGTGATTATCCTGCGTTATCGCGATCCCGGAAGGCATCGCGGGTTCCGCGCTCCGGGCGGTATTGCAGCGCCGGTGCTGAGTGTATTCTTCTGCGTTCTGCTTATGTCCGGTCTGCCCATTCTCACTTGGCTGCGATTCTTTGCCTGGCTGGCCATCGGCCTGAGTATCTACTATCTCTATAGCCGGCATCATAGTGAGTTTGCCGGCAAGCCGTAGCCTGCCATTGGGCAATGCAAATCCCCGTTAAGACTGATTTGCGTGCATGATGCCATCCACACTCGCTGTTGCATCGCTGGAGGCGGTCCTGCCGGGGTGATGCTGGGCTTCCTTCTTGCGCGCCAGGGCGTTGACGTTTTCGTGCTCGAAAAACACGCGGATTTTCTGCGTGATTTCCGCGGCGACACGATCCATCCTTCTACACTTGAAATCATGCATGAACTCGGCATTCTGGACGAGTTCTTGAAACGCCCGCATCAGCAAGTACGTGAACTGGGCGGCCAAGTGGGGAATGAAACCGTCACGCTTGCGGATTTTACCTATTTGCCGACGCACTGTCATTTTCTGGCGTTGATGCCGCAATGGGACTTCCTGAACTTCATCACCGAGCAGGGCAGGCGATATGCCACATTTCACTTGCAGATGCAGGCTGAAGTGACTGACCTCGTCGAGGTGAGCGGCACTGTAGCAGGCGTCCGCGCAAGGACGCCGAACGGCATTCTCGAAATTCGCGCTCCATTGACGGTCGGTGCCGACGGGCGGCATTCTATTATCCGCGAGCGTGCAGGCCTCGAAGTGATTGATCTTAGCGCTCCGATGGACGTGATGTGGATGCGAATCAGCCGACATCCCACTGATCCGGCACAGACCCTGGGCCATTTTGATCGCGGCAGAATTCTATTTCTGATCAATCGCGAAGATTACTGGCAATGTGCTTTCGTCATCCCGAAAGGAACCGCCGATGAAATCCGGCAAAGAGGCCTGGAGGCGTTTCGGCAAGAAATTGTGGATCTCGAGCCGTTCTTACAGGACCGGGTGGAAGAGCTGGGGGATTGGAAGCAGATCAGCCTTCTGACCGTCATCGTCGACCGGCTGGCACGGTGGTTCCGGCCTGGACTCTTATGTATTGGGGATGCCGCTCATGCCATGTCGCCGATCGGCGGTGTAGGAATCAATTTGGCGATTCAGGATGCGGTCGCGGCAGCAAACATACTCGGCCCAAAGCTTCGACAAAATAAGCTCACCGAAAGCGACCTTCAGGCGGTCGAACGACGGAGGAATTTCCCGACTCGAGCCACACAACGGCTTCAGATCCTGATCCAGAACAATGTGATCCGGCGAGTTCTGGGGAGGGGCAAAACTTTTTCGCTTCCGTGGCTTCTGAAGCTCCTGCGGCGCTGGCCAATTCTGCGGCGCATTCCAGCTCGGGTCCTCGGGCTGGGCTTTCGTCCTGAGCACGTGAACCCTCGCTAGATCGGACGGGAGAATGGGCCTCCGGCGGGCAATACGCAAATAAGATTTGCTGGTTTCGACTGTTCGCAAATCTGCGGTTTGGAATCTACAATCTGAAGTGTGAGTGCCCGGCCCAGCCACTTCATCGTCACCCTGCCCAAGGCTGAGCTGCATCTGCATCTCGAAGGTTCGATCGATCCTCCTACCTTGCTGGAGTTGAGGAAACGTCACGAAAAAAAAGGCACTCTCGCAGAAGTGGAACAGCTTTACCGCTATAAGGATTTCACCGGGTTTCTAATGGCATTCAAAGCCGTGACCGAAGAATTGCAGACTCCCGAGGATTACGAACTCATCACCTATCGGTTGATGGAGAAGCTGAAAGCGGAGAACGTGCTGCACGCCGAAGTATACGTTTCGGTCGGAGTATGCCTGTGGCGCAAGCAGAATTTTGATGCGATCTTTGCAGGACTCGAACGCGGCCGGGAACGCGGTGAGCGCGATTTTGCCGTTTCGTTGCTCTGGATCTTTGATGCGGTACGCCAGTTTGGCGCAGAGAAAGCACAACCGGTGGCCGAGTTGGCGGCGAGGCATAGAGCCTCGAGTGTTGTAGGGTTCGGTATGGGCGGCGACGAGCGGCAAGCTGCTCCCGAATTGTTTCGCGATGTCTACGCCTATGCCGCGAAGAACGGCCTTCGACTTACGGCGCATGCGGGCGAAACGGCTGGCCCTGGGTCGGTGTGGGGAGCCCTAAACCTTCCGGCTGAGCGGATCGGTCACGGGTTCACGGCCTGGCAAGACCCCGAGTTGGTGGAAGCGCTGTCCACCCGCCAGGTTCCAGTGGAGGTCTGCATCACCAGCAACCTGCGTACCGGCATCTGCGCCACCATAGCCGAGCATCCCGTGCGGAATTATTTCGATCAAGGGGTGATGGTCACGCTCAACACTGACGATCCCGGGATGTTTGCGACTTCTTTGAACCGGGAATATCAGTTGGCTCAAGATTCGTTCGGCTTTACCGATGAGCACTTGCGCGAGTTGGCGCGGAACTCGTTCGAAGCTTCGTTTCTTCCCGCCGAAAAGAAGCTGGCCTTCCTGAACTTGTTTGACGCGGCCGCGGCCAGGTCGTAATCGCATCTTCAGCTGCGCTTGATGGAGCGACGGGCCTCCCCGCCCGTCAGAGTCGAGGGCAGCTCGAAAGGGCTGGAATAATCGAGCAAATCGCGGTAAGGGAGAATAAACCGCATGCCCACGATCTCAGGTGAAGGCGACAATGAATCTCGAAAGCGGATCCAGCTCAGGTTCAGCTGGATCCCCGGCCTATTCGCGGTTTGCCGATTACCCAGCAACGCGCCGACGCCGGAGTGGGCATGGAGCGGCCCTTTTACGTCGGTGACTCGAACCGCTGATGAGCTGTCGATCGTGTGCTTGGCTGACAATCTTCCCGCAGACGTTGACTCCAAACATCACTGGATGTGCTTTAAGCTTGAGGGGCCGTTTGCTTTCTCGGAGGTTGGGATTCTCGCGTCATTTGTCGATCCTCTCGCGGAGAATGGAGTGCCGGTCTTCGCCATCTCCACCCATGACACTGACTACGTGCTAGTCAGCGAGCACTTCGCCGGAGTCGTGCCGCGCGCTTTGCGGGATGCGGGTCACGAGCTGTTGCCCTAGACCGAATCCCCTCAGCAACTTGCCGAGCTTGCGCTCAGGTTAGAGGGGCGAGGACGCCCTTCCTCCATCGTCGTTATGCGAATCGTGGCCGTTCGACCTTGAATATCCTCCAATCGATGGTAGATCCGCGAACTTGACGCCTCGGTATGGTCTAATAGAGAAATCGCAAACTTAATGCCTGCCCGCCTTACATCTCTGCGCCGCCGCATGCTCGCGCTCCACCGCAACCTTCGCGGGGCGAGCATGATTGCGCGCGCGTTTGTCTCCACGGATCATCCTCTTCTGGCGCATATTATTCCCATCCGCCGCTGTAATCTGGCTTGTGAGTACTGCAACGAATACGACGACTCTTCCAAGCCGGTTCCGACCGAGACCATGTTCGCGCGGGTGGACAAGCTGGCCGAGTTGGGTACTTCGGTGATCACGATCAGCGGTGGAGAGCCGCTTCTGCATCCCGAGCTGGACGAGATCATTCGCCGCATTCGCAAACCTGGCAGGATCGCGGGGCTGATTACCAACGGATACCTGCTGGTCGCCGAGCGTATTCAACGGCTGAATCGTGCAGGACTGGAATGGCTACAGATCTCGATTGATAACGTTACGCCGGACGATGTGTCCAAAAAAAGCCTCAAGGTTTTGGACAAGAAGCTGGAACTGCTCGCTGAGCACGCCGATTTCCATGTGAACATAAACTCCGTGGTGGGCGGAGGCGTGTGCAATCCGCAGGATGCACTGACCATCGGCAGACGGGCGCTGGAGCTGGGTTTCAGTTCCACCGTCGGCATTATTCACGATGCCAGTGGACAGCTGCAGCCGTTGGCGGAAGAAGAAAAGCGCGTCTATCACGAAATGAAGGCGATGGAGAAGAGCAGCTTCACCCGTATCAATGGCTTTCAGGACAACATTGCACAGGGGCGGCCGAATCAGTGGCGTTGCC
>Ga0210401_10000542_pt1 | contig 45933 bp, 45 predicted proteins | sample IncBWH32MmetaG_FD_150866 | JGI IMG/M metagenome (GOLD analysis project Ga0210401, IMG submission 150866) | Forest soil microbial communities from Barre Woods Harvard Forest LTER site, Petersham, Massachusetts, United States - Inc-BW-H-32-M | ecosystem: Environmental > Terrestrial > Soil >...
CGAAGGCGGTTAGTCAGGATACCATCCCCGTTACCGGCTGTAAGGCAGGGAGCGGCACCACAGTTGGGCAGTTTAGTATTCGGGGACGTAATATCTCCGGGGAGCATGTTGTATGTGTCTTTGAAAGTAGTTGTCGCTGCCTCGATAGCTTTGTCTTGTGCGACCGTCGCCGTCACCTGAGCGTTTTGGATCAGCGCCTGCCCCTTCAGGACGCCCGCAATCAGCAGGCCGATGATAATCATGACGATGGCCAATTCGACAAGCGTAAAGCCTGCCTCTGACCGCATGTGTTTCTGTACAGGAATCATAGTAAAGCCCTTTCCCTTCGATTAAACCGATATGGTATGAGTAACACGAGCAGTGTCTTATTCAGTATCACTCATTTTTGTTGAAAATTAAAGGCCGTACGTGTGCAGTTTGACGATTTGCGGCGTTTCTTTTCATTATTGCGGCTTTTCAATTAGTCAATGATTATCAATGAGTTAAATATACCTTGCCCTTTAGCAAACCTTTACCTGATGTTAATAGACGGCAGGGCCAATTCTAGTTCTGTAGCTGCATCGGGGAGGAGTCAATCTTCCTTCGCGTCAGGGATCGTGACCCGCATGGGCGGAGACAGCCCCCTTTTCCTTTCTTGGGGGGCGGCTCCGGGCGCTCTTCGCGCCTAGTGCCCGGTCCCGAAGGGAGACGCCCCGGTTTTCTCCGAATGGCGTCATCACAGTGGCACCGGCGGAGTGAAATGAGGTAAGGGCAGGAGGATGCGACGGGTTTCTTGTGCGGTATCGGTGTTGGCTGTGCTGGTCTGGATGGCGGCGCTCCCGGCCATGGCTGAAATGTTCGGCCCCGGCTACCAGCCCTGCGGCGACAAGCCTTCCACACTCGCTATCGTCGAGTGCGTGCAGGCGAAAACCAAGGCGGCGGATCAGCGGTTGAACGCCGCCTATAAGGCGCTGCAAGCCCGGATCGACGCCGCGCAGCGTCAACCGCTGCTGGCGGCGCAACGCCTGTGGGTGCAGTACCGGGACGCCAATTGCGGCTTTTACGCAGCGCAGGAAGGGACGATCCGGGAAGTGCAGGCGGCGGAATGCCTGCACTCGATGACAGAGGACCGGGCGCGGGAACTCGAAAAGGCGATGAAATTCGAGTAGCGAGGTACTGAATACGGCAGGGATTTTTCAGGGATATCCTTTAGGTCCGGAACCAGGGCAGCGAAGTCGCCGCGTTCTTCGGTGACAAAATCGAGGCAAACAGCGTATCCTCCTGTGTCAGGAGCGCCGGAACGAAGGTGCTGTGATGAAACATCTCAATGTGCTGTGATGAAACATCTCCTCGTTTCCGCGCTCCTCGCAGCGGGCGCGCTGTTCCTCCTCCTCTGCATGCCGACATTCGCCTTCGACTCCAGTTATCGGGCGAAAGCAATGGCATTCCTGGCGCAGGATATCGCTGATGCACGAAGTAGCGGATCAAACCCGAAGGTCTTTTTGACTCTGGTGGATTTGAATGGCGACGGCATTCCCGAGGCACTTGCTCGCATCGAGAGTCCGGACTCATGTGGCACAAGGGGCTGTACTGCTTACGTCCTTGATTTAAGCGGACCGACTGCGCGCAGCATCGGAGACTTCACAGCGCAGAGTTTGAAGGTGCTGCCGACCAAAACCGGCGCATGGCGGGACGTGTCGCTCAACGGAATCAAACAGGTTTTCCAAGCGGGTAAGTACATGTCGGCCCGATAAGTGCGCTCGGGCGATGCGGCGCGTGGCTGTCCATGCACCGCTATCTTTCCATTCCGCGTCAGGGATCGTCACCCGCATGGGCGGAGACGCTTCTTTCAGCGGCTCCGGGCGCTCCGCCTAACGCGTTATCGCACTTTGAAGGTTACGGCGGACTTGGGCGGTTAATTACTACTTCGCCCGCCGATGTTGTTGGCAATCGCCGTGCAGGCGCCGCGGTGGGATTACTTGGATATGTCTTGCCATTAAAACGAAGTTCCGCTTCATAACCTAACTGTATGCCTCCGCCCTGCACCCACACTCCAATCGAGTGCCAGCCATGGGACATGGTTTTTAGTATGCGGATAGGGGGGCGTGTGATCGTTATATTTGTTACAATTCTCCAAGTGGGTCCATGTTGCGTCAGGATCAGCGTATTACAACCGCCGCTTCCACACCATTTTGAGGCGTTCAAATAGATAATGGCTTCTAGTTTTCCATCATCATTGAGGTCCTGGAACGCTGCAAGATAATGATCGGTATAGTACTTGCCGCTATCCCACGTTTCAAGAAAATGTTTGAGGGACTCTGCTAGCGATGGCGGTGACGACAGAGTGCTAGGTTGCGGCTGCGCTTCTGCACGACAGCTAGAGATTAGAAGCAACGAGCAAATCATCGCCGCTAGGGAAACGATCCGACAGGTAGAAGGTATCCGTCTCACATCAATCCATCCTTCAGTGGAAACAGTTAAATATGAGTTTCAGCACATTACTTCCATAATTATTTCCTGTAGTTCCTTTATCAATCGTCTTTGGATTGCCACTTATGTTAGGTGTTCCGAAGTTGTAAGACGCTGCGGTTGCCTGTAGAAGCTGCGTTTGAGTTAGATTTTGGTGCTGAATTGCTAAGGTATCCAAATTCGTAGCCAGCATATGCGCAGCGAAATTGGCAGAATATGAAATATCGTAAGCCTGTTGCTCTGTGACTGATGGGTTCTGTCCTATTTCTATCTGAAATATTCCTCTGCCAAGACCTCCATCACTTTGGGGAATGTTACGGAAGCCCGACTCACGAACAGCTACGGCGGCAAGCAAGTTCGGATCGATTCCATTGGTATCTGCGGCTCGCTGAATAACCGCCCAGTTATCGTTGGCCCTTGTAAGTGCTTCGCTGTCGGCACCGGCAGCCGCCAACGCGTTCTGGCAATCCGGAGAAAGATTAGATGCGTTTGCGCACAGCCCGCTCTGGTCCGTATACCGATACGGATTCATCCCCGCGTAAGGATACGGGTTCGACCACGGCGTTTGCCAGCCTGTGAGGCCGAGGGGGTCGGGTTCGATATCCCGGCCATTGTTATCGCCCGGATAATAATCGCGGAATCCATGGTGGTAATAGCCGGTCGGGTCGGCGTACATGCCCGGAAAGCGCAGGTTCATGGTGATGCTGGCCGGGCTGGGGTTGACCGCGCCGAAGGGGGCGTAAGCGCCAAGCCAGACAACGGCTTTGCTGCTGTTGGTCGCCGCCTGCACGGTGCCGATCCGGTCGGTATGAAGGGCGGAGATCGTCGCCGCCGCCCGGTTGACGACAGAGAGCGGCATGTCGTCGAGATAGACGTAATCCGTTTCCGCGCCGCTGTTGGTTTCGGTCAGGAGATGGCCGTTGAGGTCGTACGCGAAGACCGAGAACGGCGTGCCGCTGGTCTGGGCGCGGAGGCGCTGGCCGAAGGCGTCGTAGGCATAGCTGGTGGAGTTGACCGTGGCGAGGCGGTTCGCCTTGCTATAGGTCTGGAGGGCGCAGCATGCAACCTGCGTCAGGTTCCCGGCGCTGTCATACAGATAGTTGCCGCCGTTCGACGCGCTGATGAGGTCGCTGCTGGCGGGCACGGTGTTGGTGACGCTGCCGACAGTCAGGACGTTCGAGTTCGAATCAAAGGTGATGCTGCCCCCGGCATGGACCAGCCGGTTGATGGCGTCATAGGTCAGGGTGATGCTGTTCGCGGGCGTCACATTGTCGGTGACGGTGTGGACGTTGTTGGCGGCGTCGTAGCCGTAGCTCAAATACTGGATGTTGGCCGTGCCGTGATCGGTGATGCTGGTCATCCGGTAATCGAGATCGAAGGTGCGGGCGTCGGTCACGCCGTTGCCCCATGTGAGGGAGAGGAGCGGGCCGAAGGGCAGATGCGTGACGCTCGTGGCGAGGTTGACCGCGCCATGCCCCGGCTGGGTGTCGGTGACGGCGGTGATCTGGCCCGCGCTGTCGCGGGTGTAGGCCACTTTCCAGCCGGAACTCGCGTAGGTGATCGAGCTCAAGCGCCCGGCGCTCTCGTACGTATAGGCGTTCGCATAGAGATGGCTGGCGATGGTGCGGGCGTCGGTCGTGATGTTGCCGCGCTCGTCATAGGAGCGGGACAGGGAGCCGGGTTGATCGGTCAGGCTGGCGATGCGCCCGATGGCGCGGTGATAGCCCGCGGCGGCGCTGTCGTAGGTAATCGAGACATTCAGGGTGCTGTCGCCGGTGTAGGTGCGGGTCAATTGCCGGTCGAGCGCGTCGTAGGTGGCGCTTGAATAGTGAATGCCGGTTTCGTTTTTGCCGGTCAGGTTGGAGTCGGCGTCGTAATAATAAATGGTTTTCAGCGTGTCCGGGCTGTTCTGCTGGATCGTGTCGCCGAAGCCGTCATAAACCCACGTCGTCGCGTTGCCTTTGGGGTCAGTGAAGGTGAGCGGGCGGCTGTGGCTGTCGTACTTGATGCTGGAAAGATAATTCGCGGCGTCCTTGTACGTCGAAAGCCGGTTTAGCTGGTCAAAGGTCTGCGTTGCGACGTTGGAAAGCGGATCGGTGATAGTGAGAGCGTTGCCATTCTTGTCGTAGGTGAAGGCCGTGCTCTGGCTCATGCCGCCCACGTCGGTCAGGCGCTCGCCCAAGGCGTCATAGGTCGCCGTGTGCTGGCGCTTCGTCACGCCGCTGCTGTTCTTCCACAGCGTCTGGGTCACGTCCCCGGCGCTGTCGTAGGTGATGCCCTGGCTCTCGGCTAAAGCATTGGTAATCGACGTGACGCGGTGCGCATTGTCGTAGCCGTAGGCGAGATAAGAACTGTCCGGCAGGGTGGTTTTGGTGAGATTCCCGGCGCTGTCATAGGTGAAACTGGTGGTGAGGTTTCCGGCGCTTGTGGCGATGACGCTCGATGAAAGCCAGTTGCGCGGGGACCATGAAAGCGTCGTCTGAACGCTGTTCGGATCGGTGATTTTCTTCGGTCGACCGCCCCCGGTCGCCGTGTTGATCGTCGTCACATGCGAGAGCGCGTCGGTGATCGAAATCAACGTGCCGCCCGTGGTCCCGCCCGCATAGCCATAGGTGGTTTTGGCGGTGACGTCGGTGCGGGGAAGCTGCGCGGTCAGGACCTCGCCGGTTTTATTGTAGGTATAGGTCCATGTCCGGGTCTGGCCGTTGGTGGAATAGGGGAGGCTCTGGCTCGTCGTGTCGGTGAGTTTCTCCGTCAACTGGTTGCCGCTGCTGTCATAGGTGAAATTCGCGTTCAGCCCGGTGGTGGAAATCGTGTGCGGGAGGTGCGGCCACCAGAAATCATAGGTGAGATTGCTGATTTGCTTGTTCGTCGTGTTCGACGCAAAGGCGATCTGGGTCGGCATGCCGTGGCTGTTGTTGGTCCAGCTCGTGTTGTTGCCGTTCCAGTCATTCAGGCTGCTGCGGTAGCCGTTCGAGTCGTAGGCGAAGGTTTCGGATGCCGCCGCCACGGTGCCGTTGGCGGCGCGATCGATCTCCCTGACCTTCGGGACGCCCTGCAAGGTCGAGAATTTGTAGGTTTCGACAATGCCCAGAGGGCCTTTGACGACGCGGTTGCCGTTCGCGTCGTTGTAATAGACGGAGGTGTAATTCACTGCCCCGGAAAGCTGGCTCAAGATCCCCCGGCCATTGCTGTCATAGCCCCATGTCGCGTAGCGCTTGCCGTTCTCGTCGGTGATGCCGGTGAGCGCGTAGGGATAGCTGGCGTTTTCGTACAGATAGGTTTGATGGGTCGCGGGGCTGGTGTTGTAGGTGACCGTCGAGAGCAAATTCGTCCCGGCGCTTGCGAAGGCGACATAGCCGTAGGAGAGGGTGAGGCTGTCCGGCGTCGTCACGCCCGTGATCAGCCCGCCGGTGTAGCTGAAACCAAGGGTGCGGCTGTAGGAGTCGGACACGTAAGAAATCTGGCTGCTCGAATAGCCGATGGCCTGCAAATAGCCGCCGCGTTTTTTGATGGAATTGAGCGTCCCGAGGCCGCTCGACACTGTGTAGGTTTCCACAGTGTCGTCATGATCGGTCAGGGTCCATGTGCTGCCGGACGGGTTCGCCAGTGCAAGATCAACGTCGGTGTCGGGGGTGTAGGTGCCTGAACTCGATGTGAAACCGATCTGCTGGCCGTCCGGGCGCTCTGCCACGACTCCGGCGGAATAGACGTGCAAATAGCGGTCGTAATTGGTGCGCCAGTTGGTCCCCATGCTGGTGGCGGACGTGCTGCCGGGGGGCGACATGCTGTTGTAATAGCGGATCAGGCTTAACTTGTTCGGGCCTACGGTTTCGTAATCCGTGACCTGATCGAAAACATTGCCGCTGCCGAGGTCTATCGGTTCGCCGCACGATCCCGCGCCTTGATGATAAGCATTGCAGGCTATGCCAGTGGATTTAAGGCTGGTCCACTGGCCCATTGAGCGAGTTCCTCCTTCATAGACAGAGAGGGGCGAGTTGATCTGGTACAAGCCGAAATCTTCGCCGCTGCCCATGAAGAATTGTGAATCTACTTGATAATCTATGCTTGTCGAAGGGCGGAATAAACTGATGCTCCAATTGGAAACCGCCCCGCCGCTCATGCTTATGCTTACAGTGCCGTCGCTCAATCCAAGGGGGATGGTCAGGCCATTGGCGGCGAACGCGAACGAAGACATGGAGCCAGTCGAAACCCCGCCTGTATAACCAGCCGCTACCCCGTTGAAGACGACGGAACCGGAAATGCTGCCGCCTACACAGGTAACGGGTGGGCCGGGGGTGCAAATGCCGGTATTAGTGAAGGCTTGCCCTTGATAGGTGAAAATCTGCTCTTGCGCCGGGGCCGGGCCGATGCGCCAGAACAGGCTGGCCACGAAAAGGAGAGCGGGCAAAAGCAGAAGCAACGCCCCGAAGCGGGGGCCGTGATTTAAAATATGGCGCATGAAAAGTGTCCCCCTGAAATCTCCCGGTATTGTTTAATTTCCACCCGCCTATTCGTGGCTGGTGGCCGGGAGTTGAAAAGCTGGCAGAAGTCAGCTGCGAAAACCTTTAGACCGAAGCCTTGGACATAGTCCCCGCCTCCCGGCCATAGGCCGGAAGGCATCAAAGCGGCGATGCCGTGCCGCTTCTGCTTCGGGTTTTCAAATCCCGCCGTCAGTACAAAACTGACGGTAGCATGACCCTACCTAATTTTCGCTCCATTGTAAATGGGCGCTTTCAATCACTGCTCAAAATGGAACCTGTAGAGCACTAATTCTGCTTGGATAAGCGATTGATCGGCAGGGGTCTGGAAGTGCTCGAAATAGTGTGTCAATATTCAGTTGGCAATCTGGCCCCAGAAAAATGAGCGGACCATGACGCTTTACGCGCACTGCTTCAGAAGCGGCGAAATCAAAATCAGCCGAAAACGAGACGAACGAGGCATGCTGTGTATCGGGAGTGGGCCGGGAAAGGAATTAAGAAAGAAAATTACTGCCCGTGCCAGGCTAGCCCGTGACGGCGAAACCCTGTTGGTGCCCGGTCTGCCTGAAGCAGAAATTGAAAAGGACGCTTTCGATGCCGTTAATAGTTTCGTGGACTTTCTGTACAGGGAATAACCGCCATGATAATAAGCAATGCCCGCGTCTCGACCGACGAATAGACCTTGCCATGCAGATTTCAAATTCCGCCGTCAGGAAAGAAACTGACGGTAGAAAAAAAGTCGAGGCGACGGGGTTTAGCGTCGCTCATCGGCGTGCCCTCCCCGCGGGACTGACCGGACGCGGCATCCGCCCCGCCGGTTGGTAATTATGTCCCGCAGGATGGCGCGGGCGTTGAGAGGATAATCCCCGGGCCAAAGGGCGGAAGGCGTAATCAAGGCGATTTATGCATTGGAACGCGGGCCTGCGAGACTCTTGCGAGGAAGAATTCATCCCACGCGCCTTACATGAACCGCTCCAATTGGTAGCGGGACAGCCTTGCCCATGGTCGACAATCGCGAGCCACCCAAAAATGCGCCGGACCCGGATCGCCAGGCCACGCTACGCGAATGGGCGCGAAAACATTACCTTCGCGATCACATGCGCGAAGACGCCCTGCTCGCCGACGAATTCAAGCTGCTCGATGAGCGGCTGTCGCGCTGGACGGCGGACCGGCAGCGGACAGGCATGCTGCCGCCGGACTGGGAACTTAAGGCCAAATCCGCCACGCTCGCGAGAGAGTTCCGGAACAACCGGGATGAAGCCAGGCCGATTTTCACGGTGGAAGAGCAGCGCGACGTCGATGCCAGCCGGGCCGCCTCCTCTTTACGCGACCGCATCGATGGACATGAGGATTTAGGCGCGTCATTGCGGCAGGCGTCCGTGCAGTATGCGATTTCCAATGCGCTCGGCGAGTTCGACGCCCGCAAGCGGGTCGGTGACCGGTTTGGCGAGCTTTACGGACGATCGGTGAGTGACTACGCCAAAGAACAGCGGCGCGAACGCCCGTGGGAACTCGAGCGCCAAGAAATGCGGGTCGTGCCTGCCGAACTGGGGTGGGATAAATACGAGCCCGCCTTCGAGCGCTGGGCGGCATACAATTCCATGCAGTACGTCGCGAAACGCGACGGCGCGATCGGCGCGAAAGAATATGCCGAAAGGCAGGACTATCTTCGGCGCTGGATTGACGATCAGCAGAGGCAAGGCAAGCTGCCTTCCGAGGACGAGATCCGCCGGAATAACATCAATGTTCACGAGCTGATGCTACCCTATCAGAAACATATTACGCGGGAGGAAAAGCAAAAGACCCGCAGCGACGGCTCCTATTGGCGCCGGGTCGAGGATTTCTCGGACCAGATCAAGGACTCGATCGATACGGAGCGCCGTTATACCCGCATGCTCAAGGATTGCACAATCGCGGGCGCCGCGGGCCACGGCAAGACACTGGATCAGGTAAAAGCCGACATTCAGGATCGGTTCACGCGACGCTATCTCTATACCCCGACGGAATATTACGAGTTCCGCCTCGAAAGCGGCGACCGCGATGTTCCGCAGCAGAGCGCCGACAAAGGGCCAGACCGGGCAGGCAAACAGGAACACAAACACCGCAGCGGCAAAACCCGTGAAGCCGACGACGATCGCGGCAGGTGAAAGGCAGAGTTGCCCGGTCCGCTGGTCGCGCCAATTAATGCAGAGTCGTGTTGCGGGGGCATACCCCGCAACCAAGCGCATCCGGCGTGCCCGAAATCACGCGGCCATCGTTGAGATGGAACCAGAGCAGCGGGCGCCCGCCGGCGTCCTCATCGCGGATGGCGGCGATATCATCAATCGACACGCCGAAGACGGCCGGGCAGGTATAGCCGTACGTGCGATCCGGTTCGACCTCGGCCAACTGCCCGGCCTCCATAAGACGACGAATACGCTCGGTCACGATCAGCGTAATGCAATAAGGATCGGTGAAGATCATTCATATAGTGTAGCGCATCTGAACGCCTTGGCAAGAAAACTTGCGAATAATGAAATATCAGTGCTCGTAATCGTCATCGTCTCTGGACCTGCCTGATGAGCGCGTTTTGCCAAAGGCAAAGCGCCGACGGGACTTCTGCTCCGCTGCAGGCGGTTCGTTATTCGCTTTATCCCGCTGCCGGTCCGGAAACCCGGCCAGGATTTCCTGCAGCACTTTCCGGTCGCGGCGACGCGCTGGTTTTTCATCCCAGCCGCGGTCGTAATCCATGACCGACTGGTCGCCGCGCCATACCTGCAGCTTGGAGATCCGCCCCTGCTCGATACCGAACACGCTGCCGACATCATAAACCTTGGCCTGAAACGTATAGCCCGGATAGCGGTTGATCACGCCTTTCAGCCAGAAATCCCCGACAAGATCGCCTTCCAGGATCGTCACCTTTTCCTTGTTCACAAGCTCGTCGCTCATCGATGCCGCATCACGCTCCACTTCCTAGCGGTCGAGGTCGATGTCCCGGTCGCGATCGCGGCGGCGTCTGCGCTTCGGGCCGCCCGGTTTGGTCGGGTCGGTCGGCTTGCCGCCATCCGACGACCCGCCGGTAGCGCCGCCGGACCCGCCGGCGCCGCCATCCCCGGCGGCGCGCGTAAAGTCCTCTCGCATTGACAGGGTCTTTTTCGGTGGCTCGGGCGGGGTTTTCGCCCCCTCCTCCAGCGCCACCCGCGATCCATGGCGGTTCCTGGCCTTGAAGGCGGCATCGCGGCGGCCGGGCGGTTTCAGCTCCAGCGTCAGCGCCGGCATGCGGTTACCGCCGCCGCGCGCCCGGGTTTTGACGCGCTGTTCCTTCACGAGTTCGGTTTCGAGCGACTTGAGCTCGCGCGCTTCCACCTGCGCGATGGCGCGAAGCCGACGATTCATATCGAGGCTTTGCGCCTCGTGCCGCCGCTGCAGTTCCAGCTTCGCCCGCGCCTGCGGTTCGTCAAGCGCGCGCAGTTGCTCGACCAGGCGGTGGTGCCGGCGCTTGTCGTGATGCTTCTCGAATTGGCGGCGGAGGACATTGAACCCGGAGACCCGCGCCAGAATGGCAACGAGACCGGTGGTTTTCCGCCCGCCGCGCTGTCCTTCAAGCTGCTTTGTCTCCGCAGCGTACGCCTTTTCCAGCGCCTGGCGTTCGCCGCGCTGCTGCGCCCCTTGCTCGTTCCTCTCTTCGGCATGCCGCGCCTGCATTGCCGCCTGCTCCGCTTCGAGCGTCCCGCGGCGCTCGGCCTGAGCCCGTTTCAAGGCATCGGCGCGATCGGCCTGGCCCTGCGCCTTCCTGAAATCCTCGATCGCCTGGCGGTGCTGGGCGACCAGGGCCCTGGCCTCGTCGACGCTTGGCAGCGACTCGACCGGACAATCCCGCTCGAGAAAGGCGCGGATGTCCTTTGTCCGCACCGCGCGGTCGTCGATCAGTTTGGGGAGCGCGTTCATCTCGCCGTAGAGATCGACCAGCACATAGGGCCGCTTGCCGGTGGCCAGCACATAGCCGAGTTCTTCCAGCGCACGGACGAACGCCCGCGGGCCGTCGCTGTGGCGCCAGGCGTCCGTCACCTGTCTGATCCGCTCCTCCTTGGTCAGGCCGGTCGCGTCCTGTTGGTGCTTCTCATAGAGCGAGAGACTTTTCTTCTTGCCGCGCTCGCGGCCGGCATCAGGAGTCATGCCGCCGGGAAGGGCGAGCCCGTGCTCGCGTGCGAACTGCCGCGTCACCATCATTAATTTCTGGCGGTCGAAGGGCTGGTGGACGGCCTTGCTGTGTGCGGTGTCGATGCGCGACCAGACGACGTGGCAGTGCTCGCGTCCGTCCTTGATATGAAAGACGACCGCCCGTGGCTGGCCGGAGAGGCCGAGCTTGCCTTCGGCGCGATCGATATAGTCGCGGTACTCCGTCCGGGTCAGCTGTCTTTGCGCCGGATCGGGATTGACCGAGAGGCTGTAGAGATAATTGCGGCAGCCGGTCATAGCGTGCGCGCAGACCTCCCACTCGGCAAAGGCGCCGTGGAGATCGCACGCGACCGCGCCGCGCACTTCCGCGATTTCGACGTACTCGTTGTCGTAGGCGTTCTGCAGATGGGTGGCGAGGTCCTGCCCCAGCCCGCGCTGGCTGGCCTTGGGGATCATGGCTTCCGCCCCAGCGCCTTGAAGCAGACGGCGCGCATCTCGGTAAGCGGGCGGACGGCTTCCTCGATCAGGGCCCGGTCGACGCCGCCCTCGCCCAGATGCATAGCGATGGCATGGAGTTCGTCGCGGATCTGCGCCAGGCCAGCCAGAATCTGCGCGACCGCTTCATGCTCGACGGAAGGGCGGCGGGACTGCCGCGGTGGATCGCGGCCGAAAACGGATTTGGTGATGAAGGCGGAGGTGGAAAGGCCCGAGGCAAGGACGCGCTCGTCGAATTCCACCCGCAACTCTTTCGGCGGACGGTAGGAAATGGGCGCTTCGCGCTTTTTTTCGTCCTGCTCCGCCATGCTCCTTCTCAAGCTGGCGATCGTAAGCCGGCCTTCGCCTCGTCTCTTCCTCGCCGCCGTCGCGCCGCTCGCCACAGCACCGCCACGCCGCGCAGGGGGTCCAGGGGGGCTTGCCGCCCGCCCTGGCCGATGGGTGTCCGGAAGGGAGAGCCGACATTTCCCTCCGGTCGAAGCCGGCGCCGAAACGCCGGTCGTGGTCCAGGACGCGAAAGTCCTGGTCGCGGGTTGCAAGGGGGCGCGACTGCCCCCCTGCTCGATGGGTCCAGGGAGAGCCGAAGTCTCCCTGTGTCGCGATGCAACGGCGATCACGTTGCGTCAGCCGGGACGGGCTCGATGCCCGTCAGCGCAAGCGGCCGGCTGAACAATCCCTTGGCGAGACGCTCCTCAAGGAGCGGACGAGCCGTAGGGATTCCTGGGGGGTCCGCGGGGGATGGGAAATCCCCCCGCAAGGTGTGGCGCGGTACTACCGCGCACACCTTGTACGTTTTGAATGGCGACGTCCCGCCATACTCTATTATGGAGAAAGAACCTTAAATTGTGGTGAACATTACCGTGCCGCCATAGAGCAGTCTCGTAATGTGCATTACAGTGCGCAATTTCATAGCGCGATAATCCTGCACTGCACAAGGAAATTTAGCACGACTGGCTATTGAGCCGCCTGCTCGGGTCGCCTATTTGCAGAGGGCGCTCCGCGATCGGCGGCGCTTTAAATTGGCATGTGCACTAGAGTGACCGAAATACCCTGGCACGTCCTTCCATAGACCGAGTTGCGTATTCCGTGCGTGAAGATCCTCAGTCGCGAGGAACAAGCGATGCTGGCCGCACTCACGGACACCAGGTCAGAGTTAGATGGGCGGATTGTTCCTTTCTGGATCGCGCTTTGGACAGTCCCCCGGAGTGAACCTGGAACGGGAATGTGCATTCCATGACAAATACGGATGGCTTCGATCCCGCCCGCAGTCATGCATCGAATTCCTCGACCCCGCCGGGATCGCCGACGATGGATGGACTGTCTATCCGGCCGATGCAGTGGAGCCAACTGCCTGAGTTATCAGAGGCGTTGCCGCTTGACGATACGGACCTCGCCTGCCTTGCGGACCTTAAAGCCGTTCTGGCCCGGCATGGCAAGCTGGAGCGGTTTGCCGTGCAACTGGCGCATCGACACTTTGACCTCGCCGAAGCGGAAATCCTGATCGAGCGGCCGGACCATATCGCGCGGACGCAGCACGTATCCGTGGCTTTGAACGGCGATTATCCCGACGCTATCCCGACGACGTGGCTGTTCGAGGAAGGGCCGGCTTTGAGCCTGTCCGACGCGATTTACTGCGTGTGCGTCAGGGTGCGAAACGGCGACAATTGCGCTGCCCATGGCAAGTCGCCCGTCCCGTCCAAGATTGCCCAACGGGAGCGCAGCGAGAGGGAGCGCGGCAAGCGTGAACGCGATGACGGTTGGGAACGGTGACGCCCGGCGAGCCATCCCGAGTCCGATCATGCAAGGCATTCCGTGCCCGGTGGCGCTGTGAATTTGGTCCATGCATCCAGTGAATGACAGGTCGTCAGTTCACATGGTCATAGAGACGCCTGCAGTGCACGGGATGGTTTTTTCCAGAGCGAGGAATTAGCGAGGGGAGCCCGATCCGGCATCGCCAGATAAGACACACCGCTGGTGAGTCCTTGGCGATGGCGCATTGGAATGGACATTCCAGCCGGAAGGCCTGGAAGTGGAGTGTGCATTCCAATGACGGACCCCGACCTTTCCGACCGGTTAATTGAACCCACCAAGGAGACCTACGACCAGTTTCAGGAAGCCTACGCTTATTTCAACCGGGCGCTTTTCGAAGGCCAACTGCCCAACTGTCTTATTACCCTGCAACGCAGCAAACGCAGCTACGGGTATTTCTGTGGCGACCGCTTCGGCCGCACTGATGGATTGGTCACGGACGAGATCGCGCTTAATCCGCGTTATTTCCATGTGCGCCCGGTCGAGCAGGTGCTGTCGACGCTCGTCCATGAAATGGCGCATCTGTGGCAGCACCATAGCGGCAAGCCCGGCCGCGGCCCCTATCACAATCGGGAATGGGCGCAACGCATGAAAGCGATCGGTCTGCACCCCAGCAGCACCGGCAAGGAAGGCGGCCAGGAAACCGGCGACAGCGTCGGTCATTATATTGTGAAGGGCGGCCCGTTCGAGGTTGCGGCACACGAGCTACTGATGACGGGCTTCGCGATCACCTGGACCGAGAAGCCGCCCCCGGAAGCCGAGCCCGGAATTGAAGGAGCGGAGGGGTCCGACCAGGAGCAGAAAAAACCGAAAAGCGGCAAGCGCGTGAAATACACCTGCCCCACCTGCCGGCTCAATGCGTGGGCCAAGGATCGCGTCCAGTTGCTCTGCGGCGGAGACATGACTCCGATGGAACCTGCGCCATCGAGGACGCGATAAAAAACGCGGCGCCGACCGATGGTCGACGCCGCGCTCTCTTGCGATCGGTCGCCTTGCGGCGGGAGCTACGCTCCCGCCTTGTCGTTGTCCTCCACCGCGTAGAGGGTGAAGCCCTGATCGACGACCTGCTTGCCGGCGAGCTTCACGTAGATCGACCCGTTTTCAGTCTTCCAGGCTGCGCCGATCCGCTCGTAGCTGGCTTTCTTGCCGAAGCCATGCCGGACCTTGGCGTAGAAATCGGGCTTGTTGTTGCCGTTCTGGGTTTCGTCGGTCGTCGTGATGGTTTCCGTGGTCATTGTCATCTCCTTTGTTAGCCGGGCTGGACCATTCCAGCCTTACCCGCCGGATCAGCGGGGCCGGCGTCGACGTGTCATGGCCAACACGGCCGCGTAAGCGGGTTGGTGCGGGCCGGCCATTGACACGCCGTCAGGGCATCGACCCCGGTCTGCTAGACGGCAGTAATGGGTACAGGCTGGAATGATCGACAGCCCGTGCGGCAAAGGCGCAGGAAGCAGTGATCCCGGCAAAACCGCTCGGAAAGACCCGAAAGCCGGAACCAGACAATTCGCCTCTTTTTACAAGCCAGGACCGCCAGGCTTCTAAACGGCAGAAAAGCCATGCCACGGCGATCGCGCGAAGCCGACAGCGATGATGAGCGGTCGCCAGTGCAGCGACCGGCATGCATGCCGTTGTTACGAGACTCTTGCGAGGTGGATGGCAAGGGCAACGGCCTATTTGCAAGGCCCCTCCACCGATCGCACGAGAGAGCGATGAAGACCACAGATCAAGCATTCGTCGAGGATTTCACCCGGGACATCCCGCGCGGATTATCGTCGCGCTACCTGTCGGAGCAGGCGGTGCCGCAGGCGCGCTGGCAGAGTCCGGATGTCATTCTCGACCGGCGGGCCCTCGCCTACGATCCCGACAATCCCGGGCGAAAAATCCTGGTCGGCGCTTTTGGCGACAAGCTGATCGGCGTCGATGACAACCGCCACGTTCTGACTGTCGCCGGCTCGCGCAGCGGCAAATCGGTGATGCTCATCGCCAATCTGCTTAATTACCGGGGCAGCGTTTTAGCGATCGACCCCAAAGCGGAGCTTGCCAATATCACTGCCGAACGCCGGGCCGCGCTGGGGCAGAAGGTGATCGTGCTCGATCCCTTCAGCCGTGCCGCGGGCCGGCCCGCCCGCTACCGCAAAGCCTATAATCCACTCTCGGTGCTGACGTTCGATAATCCCACCATGATCGAAGATGCCGGCCTGATCGCCGACGGTCTGGTGATCACGGAACCCGGCAACAAAGAGCCGCACTGGGATGAGAGCGCAAAGAATTATATCGAAGGACTGAACCTGCACGTGGCGACAGACCCGGTCTACGAAGGCGACCGCACCCTGGTCACGGTCCGCGAGCTGATCAAGCACGCGCTCACCAAAATCCCGGTCCGCGATGAAGACGATGACGACGAACCCCGCTTCGTCGTTATGGAGGAAATGCTCAATAACGCCAGGCGCCTGAAAAAGGACCGCTCGACATACGATATCGGCGCGGCGCTCGAAGGCGCGGCGCTGGATTTCTACGAGAAATCGGACCGCGAGCGCAGCGCCGTGCTCTCGACCGCCCGCCGCCACACCAAGCTGCTGGATTATTCGGCGATACGAAGAGTGCTTTCCGGGCACGATTTCGATCTCGCCGACCTCAAGCGCGATCCGCGCGGCGTGACGGTCTATCTTTGCCTGCCCGCGAGCCGCATGGGCCTTTGCAACCGCTGGCTACGGATCTTCATCAACCAGCTGCTTGACGCGATGGAGCGGGAACAGACGGAACCGGACGCGCCGGTGCTGGTCTGCATGGATGAATTCCCGGTACTGGGCTATATGCGTCAGCTTGAGAATGCCGCCGGCCAGATTGCGTCGTTCCATGTCAAGCTCTGGGCCGTGCTGCAGGACTGGGGCCAGGGCAAGGCTCTCTACGGCGAACGTTGGGAGACATTCGCCGGCAATGCCGGCATCCTGCAATTCTTCGGCAACAACGATCTCGCCACGACCGAATACATGTCGCGCCGGCTGGGCCGTACCCGTGTTGAGGTCTCGCGTATGTCCGAAGTCGCGCCGGAGCAACGCGACCTCGGCCTGACGGGCCGCTCGCCTTCAATCGAACTGCACAGCCTGCTGACGCCCGACGAAATCAGCCGTCATTTCGCTCGTAGCGACCGGCTGAAACGGCAACTAGTTATTTGGGCCGGGTTCGATCCGATGATCCTGCAGCGGATCGAGTATTTTGACGAGAAAAGCCCGCATTTCCCGGTCTTCAAGGGTCGGTACGCACCTAGAAATTAGCGAGCGCTCTTCCGTGTCGTAACGCTTGTAAAATCTGCTCGGATCGAAGCCCCGTGCCTGTGCCTACAATATCTCCGCAACGAGGAGGCGGCTAAAGGCACGAGGCATCCAGCGCCCCTCGTCTGTTGTACCACTATGCCACTTTATTGAAAGTTAGAATAATCGTGCGTTGTTTCGTCTCCCTTTTCAGTTCATCAAAGCTTTTAGCGGCAAGATCACAGTTGGCGGGGATCTCATGGCGTAATAACGCCAGATTATTAACCACTGGACTGCCGATCGCCGGATTCGTGGCGATAGTCAAATAATAATAGTTGTGGTGATATGGCCCAGTCTTCATGAGCAGGAAAAGATTGCCTTCTGGAGTTACTATCCCCCAGCCCTCGTTTCGGCGACTATCACCAAAAGTCGAGTTTTCATCTGCTCCGCGAAACTGGGTCTCCCAGGTCTCCGTAGCGCGAATTATGTGGTTTTGGGAGTCGATCTCAAGTGCAAGGTTAATCTTTATCCATTTTTCCTCAATTTTATCTGTTTCGTCCACTCGGTACCGCGCTTCATAGAGACCGCCTAGCGCCCGTGGAGGCTCGGAAACACTGGCATTGGAGTTTATCCGAAGAAATTCAAGGAACGAACGAAGGAAGCGATAGGGTGTCTCCGGATCTTCCAGTTCCTGGGGCAAGAGCATGTTGATATCGGGATGCATCAGAAAGGAAACGATCGCTTCCAACTCCTCCGCGTTTGGGCTGAGAGGCCTCTTTCTCCTCTTTTGCACGAATTGTTTCACCCACTGGCGCACGATCTCTGGCCTCACATACACATGCGTCTCGTCGAAAATCTGGTCGCAGATTCCCCCCCAAGTCGCCTTTACCGGCCCATTGTGCTGAAACTCGTAGTACTCTTTTACACGGGCTCTAATAAGCTCGCGTTGCTGGTCCGTGTAGACCACCATCTTGTTTTTCCCGTTTGACACTGCCGGATCTCCTCATTACGCAGAGACCCGGAGTACGCATCGAGAGGCTGGACACGAGTTGGCCAAAACGTATGACGCGGAGGAGCGCGACCGGATTCGGAGGGTTCTTGTCGCCTACATGGAGGACCACAAGTTCGGCACGCCGAAGATGGAACAGCTCACCCGCGTACCCGCCAGAACCATCCACCGGTTCGTGACGGGTGCTTGGGTCAACGATCTTGCGGTCCATCTCCTCGCCGAGTTTGTCAACCGCCTGCCGAGCCGCCCGACCACCCTGCACGCGCTCGGCGACGCGCTTTTCCGGTTTTACGATCACCCACCGGATTTTATCGGCGGCGTTTACCGGGTCTCGGTCGCCGACGCGCCCTTATCGGAACTCACGATCAAATTTCCACCGGGCAGCCGCACCTACTATATTGCAAGCGAGCGCTCGACCGGGCGGCTGTTGCGCGTTTACAAAGGCGTCCTGGTCTTTACCGGGAAAAGCCTGCTCGCTATTTTGAAGGACCGACTGATGCGGTCGGCGCGCGTCCACACGCTGCATCTGAACCGCGACACCAAAACTTTTTATGGGGTGGTGTACGACGACGGGCCGCTGGAACGCGGCGCGGTTCCGTACCAGCTGCTGCAGACCTCACTGGAGAGGATCGGCCATGCTGAGTAGCTTCTCCACGGGCCAGCCGGAGCCAGATTTAAGAAAATATGCGCCACTGCCTGAGTTTCTCGGATATGTGTGGCTGGGAGATCTTGCCCGAACCCGGATGGTTCTCGACAACCCTCTCGCCCGTGAGAGATTATTGAACGAGATCGATCCGATCACCGGCATGAACGCCCTGCATATCGCCGTCGGCCGGAACAACCTTGAGATCGCCAGGCTTCTGGTCGAGGCCGGCATAAAATTCATTCCAGACAACGAAGGGCGCATGCCCTCGCTGATCGCCGCGCTCTGCGATGTTAGCGAGGAACTGGTCGATTACATCCTTGACGCCGAAGGGAAGGCCATTTTACCGGAAGATACCGAGCAACAACCTTAAATCCGGCCGCGATGTGCACATGCTCTCTGTTTGGAAGACGCTGATATTGCGAGACACCGGACCAACCAAGGCGGAGTGTGTTTTCACCCCCGGACGCCCGATTAGCCGCTCAGTAAAGGCCGACCTTTACTAGCGCCGAGCTGTACTGCAGTAGTGCCGGCCGAATTTTGAACTTTGTAACAAAGGCATTCGGCGGGCCGAACAAGTAGTCATGTGGGAGGTGCAAGACACCGCATCGCCGCCTGATTTTATCGTGCGCGCCCCGCGAGTTGACCGCCAGGCTACACAGGTCCGCAATAGCGATATGCGCTAAACGCGGCTTAAGGTGATACCGAGGGACCGATCTGGCCTTGTGAGGCAATAGGTAGGCGGGCTGCTGCCCGGTGACACGAAATCTCCATTCGACCGTCCCTGTCGGCGGCAAATGGCGATGGAGTCCCCTATGCAACCCATTGGACGAACAGTCCGATACCCCTTCGACGGAAAACCGCGGACCCGGGAGGAAACCGACGACAACGGAAACCTTGCCTATCGTGTGATCGCGAAAGTGCTGACGCCCGCACGGGCGAAAGTGGCCGACAGACTCGGCGAGACAACTGCTGCGGCACTGATGATGCTGACCGGGCTATACATCCTTAACCACGATGTGCCCCCGACTGCTTTGCTGTTCGCGGGCGCGATCTGGTTCCTCCACCCTTTGTTCGAAAAAGCGTGGCGCGAAGGGCTCAAGCGCAACGTGGAGATGGTGGTCACAGCGGATCAATTCCGCTTTCGCCGCTGGATGCGGTGGATAAGCATCGACCGCGTTCTTCCTCACCGCTTCGCCCTGGTCGTCCATGACCTGGCGCGGCAAGAGCGCGACAAACACGAGATCGAAACGCTCAAGGCGCAAAAGCGGGGCAAGATCGTGCAGCCGCGCCGGTACCACCAGGACTCGTATCATCTCTGTTACGAACTGCTCGGGCAGCGCAACGACATAACCGAGATTTACGGACGCCCGGATGCGCAGGCTGTGCTCATGCGGCTGCGGGCGATCGACGACGCGATCAACGCCCGCGTAAGGCGGGGCGACGGCACCGCCATTCGCCCTGGCGACCAGTGGGTCGAGCAGCCGGGCGCCATCCCCGAAACTCCCGGCCGCTAGAGGAGCGATCTGATGGCTTCCGAACCCCGCGATCCCGCGCGTGAGGCCCGGGATCGCATTGCGCTTCGTCAGGACCGCGAAACCAGGGCGCTGACCGAGTTTCAGCGCGGGGAATGCGAACGCGATACCGAGCGGCAGAACCGGGCGCTCCAAAACTCGATCGCCAACCAGGCGAAGCTCGAACACGACAAGGAAAGCGCCCTGGCCGAGCACGACAAGCTTTGGAAGCAGGCCAGCGATCGCCTCACGCCACGGCCCATTCCTGCCCCCGCCTTCGACATGATGGGCGGCCCGCCGCGAAGACATCTGGTCCAGGACCATGACGAGATGCGCCAGCGCTCGACAGAGCGGCGCGACCAAATCGTCAAGGATTTCGAGCAACGCATTGCCTCGACCGAAGCCACGCGGGCCGAAATGCAGCAAGGGTTCGGCCGCGCCAACGAAGCCCGCGACCAGGCGCATAGCGAGGCAAGGCGCGACCTCGCCCAGAACCAGCAGCAGTCGTTCGAACGGCTGGTCAAGAAAGAGCTCGATCGCGCCGACCAGTGGACCAGCCGTGAATTCAAGCAGCGCAGCCGAGATGGCGACGCGCGCGACCTGTGAGGAGACCGATGTACCGTTACAGCCAAACCCTTCCCGGCGGGCCGATAACCCTCGCCGGGATTTTTGCGCTCTCCTTCCTCATTCCCGGCTGGACCGCCAACGTGCTGGGCTTTGGCGCGGCGAATGCCCAACTGGTCGACTGGATCTTGAGCCACCGGGTCATTTCATGCATCCCTCTGCTCTTGCTCTATGGCCTCGGCGGCTTCGCCCTGCTGGTCGGCGCCGGCATAGCGCTCTATGTCGGGTACTTCGTGCTTGTCCGCGCATTGGTTGCGGTGAGGATCTGGGCGGTGCGGACAAGCGCCGCCACCGCGCACGTCCTGTGGTTGCTCCTCTCCTGGCCAGTGCGGGTCCTCGGCGAACTGCTTTTGGATCAATTCCAGCGCCGCACCGCGGCCCTGGCCGCGTGGTGTCGCGAACAGCAAGAGCTGCGGCGGCTCTACCACGAGGAATACGCCTCCGACTTCCCGTCTTACTGCGCCTTTCTGCGTCACTGGCGCGAACTTCAAAACAGCGAACAGGCTGAGACCGATCCGCTGCAGCAGGCGATCCGCCTGATGGGACTGCCTGAAGATTTCAGCCGGGACGATCTCCGGCGGCGCTTCCACACCCTGATTGCCGGCATCCACCCGGACCGGGTCGGGCCGAACGAACTGGCGGCGCAACTGATCGCGGCCAACACCCTTATCTGCGAAAGGATGAACTGGTCATGACCAATTTTCTCACCCGCCGGACCGGGCGGCAGTCCGCCCCAGTGCCAACGCAAGCGACACGAAGCGAAGCGTTCGCCAATGCGGTGGCCGCCTTCCGCCAGGCCACCGACAAGGCGGAAGCGCGGGTTGTCCCCTGCCGCTGCGCCGTCACCGCCGAACCCTTCCTGATCGTCTTCGAGCGTCTGAACCCGGCGCACCGGTTCCAGATCGCCCAGATCAAACGGTACGAAGCGGCTGGCAACGCAAGCAAAACCAATGGCGGCGCGTTTAGCCGCAAGCCGCAGCAGCAGTCCTACGATGCGAGCGAATTCGACTGGACCGGCTGGGTCTGCCCGCATTGCGGCAACCGCGCCGGGGTTGTCTGTTGCAACGGCTGCGGCGAAACCGTCTGCGCCGGCCGGGTCCGGCCGTTGCCGGACGGGGGCAAGGCCTTTGCTTGCCATGACGGCTGCGGGGCCACCGGCACGACCGGGCCCGCCTCGCATGTCCGTGGCGGCGCGGCTGAAAGCCGCCCCGCGCTCGGTCACGCGCTGCAATTACCTAAGCCCTCCGCGACCGGAAACACCCTGCCGGGTGGCGCAGCGCCGCTTCTGCCCGGCCGTCAGCGCAAATAGGGAGGCGCAGGCGACACCATGGCCGACGAACGCCTTATCGTCACTTCGCGCGGGCTCTGCCGAATTCCCGAGGGCGACGACGGAATCCCGGTTGAGGAGTTTTATCCGGAGCCGGTCGTCCCCCCTTGGCTTCGAGGCACCAAGGTCTTCGAAACGCCGGAAGGTGTGGTGCTCGGCAAGCCCCTCGATGCCGCGAACGACCAGGGGCCGAAGCCGGTCCGGTTTCCGTCCAGAGAGAACCAGATCGCGCAGCGCGACGCCGAATTTTATGCCCGGCTGGAGCGCGACTACCAGAACGTGAAGATCACGGCCCAGCCGATGCGGTTGTTCGGCCAGTTCAGGAGCGATATCGAGAAACCGCACATCGCCGCCGAAGAAGCGCGCGTCCGCCTGATGCGGCACTTTCCCGAAGGCCCCGGCATGGCGGCGATCGCGCAACAGGCGGCGACCCGTCATGCCAAGGCGCTGCAGAAGAGCCTGGAACGCGACAGCCCGCGCAAACCGAAAATGTCCGAGCTGGCGCGGCGCTGGGGCATGTTCTGCCACGATCACGGCAATGCTGAACGGGAGTATTACCAGGCCGGCTACCGCCCGGCCATGATCGATCCCTACGCCATCGATTTCTCGCAAGTGAAGCTCACCGGAAGGGAGCGCAAAGCGGCCTGGAAAGACCGCCACACCGGACGGGATCAAGGCCATGACCAGGACAGGTAAAGGTTGGCGCATTAAGCTCAACAATAGACTGGTCGGGGTACTGAATTTCTTGATCTGGTTGCTTAGACTTATGGACAGGGACAAGCGGATCTATCTTCTTTTCCGCGACATCGAGTACTCCAGTCTAGGATATTTGCTTATGGCGTATCATGAGGCGGTTGAACGCGTCGTCAAGTTTCCGAGGCACGGCAACGCCCTCGAAGCGATCGAGCGGATCGAAGCCGAAATGAAGCGCCGCGATGGGTTGGAGTTTGCCCGCTCCGAAGCGGAGCATCTTGAGCGAAACGCCATCTACGAGGAATTGGAGCGCAGAGACGATCGAGAACGAGAAAGGCGGAAACACTACCCTGAAAATTTTACCAACTGGAGCGGGATATTACAGGCTTGGTATCGGCGTGACCGCCGGTGTCGATTACCGCCCAAGCCGCGCTGACAACGATCCGCATTGAACGAGAATGCCGCCCGTTAAGCCGAGCATGGTCAACCAGGTGCTGACATTGCATCGCCAGCACTACGGCGACGCATTCGCCGTGATCGTGCAGGACGAGCATCTAGTGCCGCGTCTGCTGGCGCTGCTGATCGAGCGGCGGCAAAAGCGGACGCCCACGCGCCTGACGATTGCGCCGGTTTCCTCAACCATAGCGCCGACGCGCTCCGGCCCGGTGATGGTGCGCACTGGCACCGGGCGCAAGCTGATGTTTACAGACGGATCGGGCGCGTTCCGCATCGATTTGGGCCATGGCGCGGTGCTGCACGCAATCCGTTGCCGCCTTCACGACAAGATCGCCCGCGAATATCTGGCCGGGCCGGAGAAGACGATCCGCGACCTCTATCTGCTGCTGGAAAGCGGGCGCAAGCGGGCGCGCACCAGGCTGGCAAGGCGCGGGCTGTGGCGTACATTCTAATGGGACGGCGACGTCGCTTACGCCCGCTGGAAAATCGAAGCGGAGACCGCGCGGTTTCAGGCGCATCCCTCCTATGCGGTGCTGCTCGAGGACGCGCGGCATTTCTTTAGGCATGTCGATTTCTTCACCCGCCACGGCCAGAGCGGCATGCGCAAGCTGCTGCTGACCGGACCGCCCGGCACCGGCAAGACCTCGATCCTGATGGCGCTGGCGGCGGAACTGGGCCGGGATATGGCCGTCGTCCTTGCCGGCGAGGACAAGGACGTCGTGCTCACCTGCGCCAAAGCTGCGGCGCAGAGGAGGCCCTGCATCGTCATGGTGGAAGAAATGGATATGCTGGTGCGGCCCAGCAGCGCCGCGCTCGGTTTTCTCGACGGCACGGACACGCCGCGCAATCCAGCCGGCACCTACCTGATCGCCACCACCAATTATCCGCGCAGGATCGACAGGCGCATCCTCAAGCGACCGGGCCGCATCGACCGGGTGATCGCCGTAGGCGCGCTGCGCAGCCGCGCGGCGGCGGCGGTCGCATCGGGCCTGCTGCCAGCCGATGTCAGCCTGCCGCCCGCCGAACTCGGCAAGGCGCTCGACCGCACCACCCCTGCGGAAATCCGCGAAATCGTCGCGACGGCGATCCGCCTGTGCGTACCTCAGCCGGGACAGGACGCCCCGCCGCCCCTCGACATCGCCATGATCGAGCGGGCGCGGAGCAGCCTGAAACACATGATCGCGACGGCGGAGGAACTGGCCGACGATACGCCGGAAGAGCGGGAGGACCTGCATGGCAGGCTCGGACCGCTCGACGACGACCTCCCCTTCTAACCCCACGGCGCGACGCCAGCGGTGCAAAGGATTGCATGCTGTTTCGGGGAACCCGGAAATCACGATGACTGACGACGACTATAAATATATCTACACCAAACGCCGTGTTTACCGCCTTGCAAAGGATGCCGGGGGGATACCGATTGAGGAGGTCTATCCGGGCGCCGAAATGCCGGAATTCCTGAAAGGCGCTCTGGTCTACGAGACGCCGCGCGGGCGGATTATCGCTCGTCAGGAGTCAGATGAACGCGGCAGTCAGGCGGATGGCGAGAATGCCCGTGCAGAGGGGCGACAGGGAATGGGTCAGGATACCGCGAAAGAGCGGCCACGCGATGCCGCTGAGCGTCCGGAACCGGCGGCCAAACGGGAAACGTCCGTCCCCGATCTACAAGACAATCCGATGCGCTTCTTCCGCAAGGACGCACCGGCGCGGAGGAACGGCTCCAAAACGCGCGACCGCGATGGCGATTTCGAGCGCTGACAATGACCGGTCTGGCAGTGCGCCGGCAATTTAAACCGGCACCGGCGGCGCGGACTGTGGTCCGCGCCGCCGGTGCGCTTGATGACGGCTTCCGCTTCACGCCGCCGCCTGTTCGGTCGTCCCCGGCTGTAACCGGGCAAGATAATCAGCCGCCTTCTGCGCATGGGCCGCCGCGCTGAAGATCGCCCGCTTGTCGTTCTTTAAGACCTCCAGCCAGTTGGCGATATAGGCAGCGTGATCCTCGCGGATTTCCGGGGTCAGATCGAGGTCGGCGCATAAAAACGCGCTGCCCAGTTCGGCGACCAGTTCTTCCATCGCATACCCGGCATCGCCCCACTTCTTGCGCCCGAGGTCACGGTCGAGCCGGGATTTGTGCCGCGTCCAGTGAACCTTATGCCGATATCGGCATAAGGTTCATAATGCCGCGATCCGGATTATGCCGCGTGCCGCCGAGAAGGCGCGGTTGGCAGCATGATCACGTCCAGTCCATACGGCATAATCTTCGCCGCTCCGACAACACGGAGCACGAAGATCATGTTCGAAAATCTGGAAACCTGCATCGAGCCGTACCTGGACTCGTTCGAGCAGACCTATACCGCCGAGAATTACACGGCGAGGACGATCGTAACTTACCGGTGCCTGACGAGGAGGTTCGGCGCATTGCTGGACGAGGCGGATATCGCGCCCTCGTCCCTGACCTTCGAATGCGTTGAGCGACTGGCGCGAGCCCTCCCGAAGGGGCCGCCAAATAGGATACGCCTCGTCACGATCGCGCAGCGGTTCACCAAGCATCTGATCGATATCGGCGTGGCGCAGCCGGTGCCGCTGACCGAGGCTGAGATCACGCGTGCGGCGTTGTTGGCGGACTTCGAGACGTATCTTGTCAAACAGCGTGGCCTCAGCCCGCGTAGCATCCCCCACACGGTGGGCTTTGCTCGCCGCTTCCTCGACCATCGCTTCGGCGAGGCGATGCCCGATCCGGGCCGCCTGCGCCCCGCTGACGCAATCGGCTTCATGGAGCATGTGCTGGCCAGCGCCCGTCGCGACAAGACGGTGGCGACCCATGTCCGCATCTTCCTTCAATACCTGTTCGGGTGTGGGGCTACGGCGACCAATCTGGCGCTGAGCGTGCCGAAGACAGCCAAGCGCTGGGGCGCGAGACTGCCGCGCCACCTGTCGCCCGATGGCGTCGAGGCCGTGCTCGCGTCTGTCCGCGACAATCACCGGCACGGTGCCCGGGACTATGCGATGCTGCTGCTCATGGCCCGGCTCGGCCTCCGTGCGGCCGAGGTCATCGCGATCCAGTTCGACGACATCGACTGGCGTGCTGGAGAGCTGCTGGTGCGCGGCAAGGGCAAGCTGCACGACCGCCTGCCGATTATCGTGGAGGTTGGCGACGCGCTGAGCCGCTATCTTCGTGAGGAACGAGGACCGGCGACCTGCCGCACGGTGTTCGTCACCCATCGTGCGCCGCATCGACCGTTCAAGGACGGGCAGATCGTCAACGCCATCCTCAAGGATGCCTTGAAGGCGACCGGCCAGAAGCCGGTGACGCCTTATGTGGGATCGCACCTGCTGCGTCATAGCCTTGCGACCCAGTTGGTGAACACGGGTGCTTCGCTCGACGAGGTGGCCGACGTGTTGCGACACCGCGCGCGATCATCGACGATGATATACGCGCGGCTCGACATCGACGGGCTGCGGTCGATCGCGCAGCCCTGGCCGGTGGCGGGAGGCGCGCTATGAGCCTCACTTCCCAGCTCGACCGATATCTGAGCGTCCGGCGCAACCTCGGCTATGACCTTGGCACCAGTGAGCGCATCCTCCGTCGCTTCACTCGGTTCGCCGACCGTGAAGGCGCCGCCCACATCGACACGGCGCTGTTCCTTCGCTGGCACGCCACTCTGGCTGAGGCCCGCAGCTCGACCAGAGTGGCGAGGCTCAGCGTCGTGCGCCTGTTCGCACAGTGGCTGAGCAGCTTCGATCCTGCGCATGAAGTGCCGCCGCGAGGCCTGCTGCCGGGTTCCGTCCAGCGGTCGCGTCCGCATATCTACAGCGAGGCCGAGATCGGATCGATCATCGTGGCGGCGAAGGAGTTGCCATCCATCTACGGTCTGCGTGGGCTGACTTGCTCGACGCTGTTCGGGCTTATCGCAGTCACCGGGCTCAGGATCAGCGAGGCGCTGGCCCTCGATCGTGACGACCTCGACGCCGAGCATGGCGTGCTGCGCGTCAGACAAGGCAAGCTCGGCAAAGAGCGGCTGTTGCCGCTCGATCCGAGCGTCGTCACGCAGCTGATCGACTATCTTGCCGAACGCGATCGGCTGATCGGCCATCCGGCCAAGCCGCTGTTCGTCACCGATAAGGCCACACGCCTCACCGATTGTGCTGCCCGATACAACTTCGCGCGGGCGTGCCAGGAGATCGGGGTCCGGACCCATCAGCCCCACTGCAAGCATGGCCGAGGACCGCGCATCCACGATCTTCGCCACAGCTTCGCGGTGAAGACGATGATCGATTGGTACCGCACCGGCAAAGACCCGACGCGCGAGATGATCCGGTTGACGACCTATCTGGGCCATAGCGATCCCTCCAACACATACTGGTATCTGGAAGCGGTTCCGGAGCTGCTCGGTCTGGCGATGGCACGGGCGACTGCCGACGGCCAGGGGGCAGTCCAATGACTGCCACCGCCTTGCCGGCACTGATCCAGCGCTTCTTCACTGACCGGCTGTGCGTCCAGATTGAAGCGAGCCGACATACGGTCGCCGGCTATCGCGACACGTTCCGGCTGCTGTTGCGGTACGCGAGCGCTCGACACGGCAAGCCACCGGTCAAGCTGACGATCGAGGACATCGACGCCGATCTGGTCGCCGACTTCCTCGTCCACACCGAGACCGCGCGAGGTAACGGTGCGCGCAGCCGCAACACCCGGCTCGCCGCGATCCGATCGTTCTTCCGCTACGTCGCGATGACCGATCCGACCTGGCTGCTGCACTGCCAGCGCATCCTCGCCATGCCAAACAAGCGCTATGTGAAACGCACGGTGACGTTCCTCGACGCCGACGAGATCGCGGCATTGCTGGCGGCGCCGGACCGTACAACATGGGCAGGACGGCGTGACCACGCGCTGCTGCTGCTCGCGGTCCAGACCGGCTTGCGGGCATCCGAGCTGGTCGGCCTCCAGTGCGGCGATGTTGTGCTCGGGAGCGGCGCCCACATCCGCTGTATGGGCAAAGGCCGGAAGGAACGCGCCACACCGCTTCGGCGCGAGACAGCCAAACTGCTGGCAGCGTGGATCGGCAACGACAAGGACGGGAACAGTCCGCTGTTCCCGTCGATCCGGGGCGAGCGGTTGAGCCGTGACGCTCTTGAGCATCTGGTCCGCAAGCACTGCCTGACGGCAGAGCGCGCGTGCCCGAGCATCGGCGCCAAGCGGGTCACGCCCCATACGCTGCGCCACAGCACGGCGATGGACCTGCTTCACCACGGCGTCGATCCAGCGGTAATCGCGCTCTGGCTTGGTCACGAGAACGTCGAGACCACCCAGATCTACATCCACGCCGACATGCGGATGAAGGAGAAGGCGCTCGCTCGCATCGCCGCTGCGCCAACGCCGTCGGGCCGCTTCCGGCCCGACGATCAGCTCCTCGCGTTCCTGGAAGGGCTCTGATTATGCCGAACAGCCGCCTGGCCGATGCCGGGCTATCTGACCTCCAGCGGAGGCCATGCGGCATAATCCGGATCGCGGCATTATGAACCTTATGCCGATATCGGCATAAGGTTCATCACAGCGGCCATCCGTCCCGGTTGAACCGCGATCTGTCCGGCGCTTTCGGCTCTTCGGCCTATGCCTTCGAAGAAATCATCGCGGAGACCGGAAGTGCTTTTTTATGCGCGGCGCTGTCGATCGTGCCGACGGTCCGGCATGCCGATTACATCGGTTCCTGGCTCGAGTGCCTGCGCCAGGACAATCGCGCGATCATCCGCGCGGCAAGCGCGGCGCCAAAGGTCCGCGCCCGCGTTTTGAAATCCTCCAGTCGGCTACGCCTCCCTGCGGATCTCAAAACGCGAACCAACAACCAGCCGAGTGGTGCACTTTTGCCTGTCGCCACTGGTGCAGTTCCGGATGTCGCTCGACAGCGCCTGCAGCCGGGATGCTCCGCGTATCGGCCTTGCCGACCTTCGCGATGCGTTGGCTGATCCCACGTCTTCCCGAAATCCAGCGAGAGCAGCCCCGCCTGGAATTGCGGATCCTTACCGCGAGCACTCCGATCGAACAATTCCGTATGGATGTCGATGCCGTGATCTCGGGTCCCGCGCGGCAACCCGGGTGGGTCGGCAAGCCGTTTCTCCGCGAAGCGCGGTTACCGGTGCTGAGCCCCGAGCTGTTGCGCAAATGTCCGCTGCGGGCACCGGCGGATCTCGAGCGGCACACCTTGCTTCATGCCGCGACCTTACGCGAGGCATGGCCACATTGGTTCGCCGCCGCTAATGTCTCCGAGCTGAAGCCGGCCAGCGAGCAGGTCTTCGAGCACTTCTATTTCGCGATCCAGGCGGCGCTGGAAGGGCTTGGGGTGATCATGGGCCCCGTGGCACTGATCAGCGATGAGCTATGCGCGGGGCGCCTCGTGGCGCCAATTCGGGGTCCGGTGGTGAAGACGCGCGGTTATTTCTTCTACGCGCCGGAGCGGATGACCGCTGCCCCAGCGGTCGCGGCTATCCGCGCCTCGCTGATGCGCGCCGGTCGCCTCACCGAGAGCGAATTCCGCAGCTTATCTCTCGGCAAACGGGTCCTAACCCGGCGTTCGGTCGCAGGGTCCTGGGCTTTGCCGGCCGTATCTTAGCGTTCGAAGCCACGGCCGCGGCGTGACACGCCGATCTCGGGCGGCACTGTGCCAGGCCGGCAATCCGATCGAGGGATTTGATGCTTTGAACGCGGTGACTGCTCTGGTCGCTGGCGCTAGCCCGCTTTTCTCAAACGGGGGGCAGTTTTCGCGCGGCAACGGAGCAGCGTGCGGCGGGTCGGCCAGCGGAGGGGTTGGTTGTGGCTTGAAGTGTGCGGTTGCAACTTTTGCGGGTCCTGTTGGACGCGGCGATCCGGTGCCGGGTCCGGGGATATTTTGCGCAGGTTCTCTGGTTTGTCAGGCGGTCACGGCGGCGAGCGCGGCGTGCGCGGCGCGGTACTCGGCCTGATAGAGAAAGGCCGCGGGCATGGCCAGCTTGATGCGGCGCACGCTGGTGCGCACCAGCGCCCCGATCTTTAACAACTTCAAGCGGATGGTGCCGCACGCGGCGCGGGCAAATTGGGTGTGGGCCAAGCCGATGCGGCGTAGGGCGCAGATCAGCACATAGGCCATCGAGGCGAACCACAGCCGCAACTGATTGGCGCGCATGGTGTGGGCCGAGGTGCGATCGGCATAGAGATCGAGCTGGCATTCCTTGATGCGGTTCTCCATCTCACCGCGGGCGCAGTAGAGCTTTTCGTAGAGGTGGCGGGCCTCGTGCTCGGCGCGCGCCAATGATGTGACGACGAACCGTGGATTGGCCGCACCTTCGGTCCACTCCGCCTTGGCCACGACCCGCCGGGCGCGGCTCCAGCTGTTGCGGGTACGCCAGGCAAAATCCTTGAAGCGGCGCGCCGGTTTTTCGGTCTTTTGGTTCTGCTCTTGGGCCGCGGCGAGTTCGGTTTCGATCTCGGCGACAAGCCGGCTGTTCCGCGCCAAGCCAAACAGAAAATCGACATCATTGTTCTCGCACCACGCCATCAGCGCCTCGCGAGCAAAGCCTGAATCGGCCCGCAGCAGAATGCGCACCTTGGGCCAGCGCCGACGGATCTGGGTGACGATGCGCGCCATTTCTTCGACGCTGCCGGCGCTGGCGTCGATATTGGCCGGGCGCAATTTGGCGGCCAGCAGATGCCGGCCGCAGAACACGTAAAGCGGCAGATAGCAGTAATTGTCGTAATAGCCGTGGAAGAACCGCTCTTCTTGATGCCCATGCAGCGGGTCGTCGGTGGCGTCAAGGTCGAGCGTGATCTGCGCCGGCGCCGCCGCATGGGCGTCGACAAACAGCCCCTCGATCGCCGCCGCGTCATCGCTGATCTTGTGATAGCGGGTCGGCTCCGGCCGGCTCAGTTCCAGCCGGTTCAGCGTCGATTTGCCGGCCAGCGGCGCACAATCGGCGCGCTTGGCCGCCAGCTTGCCGGCCAATACCGCCATCACCGGGTCGTGACGCAACTCGTCATGGTCGATCAGATCCTCGTAACCCAAAGCCAGCCCAAACACGCGCTGCCCGACCAGGCGCGCCACCGAGTGTTCGACCAGATCCGGCACCCGGTGATCGCGGAAGCAGCCGGCAAAGCGTTCGATCATTCGGATCTGCTGATCGGTGGCGCCCAAAGCACGGCCCCAGCGTCCGAGGTCATCGCCCCACCATCGAACGCTGCGACGACCCTGCGTCCGTCGACGGCTGTAAAGCCAAACAGATCCGCGCTACACTCTGTCTGCATCGGGGTTCCCCCATCTCCGAGACAAACCGTTCTCGCAACACGATTTTCTCAGATCCGGGGCCCCGATGCACCTACCCCTTTGAGAAATACGGGCTAGCAGCGCCACGCGCGACCCGGCTGGCTTTGCAGGCTGAGGACCTACGCTTATCGATCGGTCGCTGTACCGGGCACGCTGAACACACGATGCTGCCGCAGGCGAACGCCTATGCAATGATCCGCAGGCGCGCCGCGGCAGCTGGGATCGCCACCAAGCTCGGGAACCACAGCTTTAGGGTAACGGGGAGATCACCGCCTATCTAAGGTCGCCGGCGTGACAAGTCAGCCTCTATGAGGTCGAGCGGATCGCGATTTAAGATGGCTATATAAAGGAGCGACACCCTTGAGAGGAACAAGGGGAGGCAGATATGCGCCTAGCGGCTATCATCATCGCGATCTTCGAGACGGTGCTTGCGTCTTCTGAAGCCGCCGCGATCACCCCCTATTCGTCCTCGCCCTTTCGCCAGCTCATCGCAATAGCGACCGTCCCAGCTCGGAATGACGTTCCATTATATTTCAGTATCCGGACAGGGACATTGGGCTCTGGTAAGACGCAGGGCGTGGCTTCCGAGGATGGGTTTTATTACCAGGCCTCCGGTGCGGTAAAGATCAACACCGCAGGACAGATCACGACGTTGTTTCCCGGCGACGGGATGTTCATGCCGGCGGGAACACGATTTGCCCTGAAGGCGGACGGCGCTGGTCAATCGCCAACATATCTGCAATTTTTGCTTGCCTCGGCTCCGGGCTCGGAACCAGCCCAGCCCATCGGCACCTCCGTCGAGGTCTATCGCTCCCCATCCCCGCTTCCGGGTCTGCTGCCAGGAAGCAATCTCCTCACTCTCAACCGAGTGGCCGTGCCGCCTGAATCGCCCTGTGATCCGTTGCATCAGCGATCCGGCGTGGCCCTGCATTACATCCTCGCCGGTGTCGGCGCCGAATTCACCGTAACTCGGGCGAGGGCGAGACCGCCCGGATCGGTTTCATATGAGCCGCATGGGCTTGTCTACCAGTGGAGCAACCCCGGATCAAAGCCTCTGATTTACTTAGTCTTCAACATAAATCCGAAGGGTGTGCCGCCGGTTGTTGACCCGGACGATTATGACGCGTTTTTGGCGAATTCGCATGTTACATGGGCCATATACTGCATAGCGCTGTCTTTGGTCTTGACGGTTCTGGTCTTCGCGACCACAAGCGTTGATCACGATCAGAAAACCGACGACCGACCGCGCAAACGATAGTGACAGAATTAAGGGGCGGCATCTGCAAATGAAGGGAAAAATCCTTCAGTTTCCGGCCGCAAGGAAATTGGCCGGGACGAGCCCGACGCCAGCGGCAGTCGGCCGAGTGAACAAGCACCGCTCGACCGACAAGAAATGGTCATACAACGTGCTGCCCGCCTCGATGCCTTTTCTATCAGAATCAATGGCTTCGTGCACGAGCGCCCCGCCGCTCCCCCAAGGTCAGGTGCTCATGGAGGCCGGCGTCTTGGCCTACCGGTGTCGAAAAAATAGCGAACCGGAAATCCTCCTGGTGAGCAAGAGGCGGTCGAAGAAGTGGGGGATTCCGAAGGGTCGGGTCGAACCGCATCTGAACTTTGGCGAGCTCGCTGCTAAGGAGGCCTTCGAGGAAGCGGGTGTGGTCGGCTACGTTTCGCGCATGTTCCGGGCAAGAAGGCGAAGCAAAAATGCGTTGAGCCGTCAGATCATCTGAGGTGTGGGTCTATTTGTTCGAAGTCAAGAAGACGCAGCGGAAATGGCCGGAGATGCAAAAGCGGCAAACCCGATGGGTATCCTGCGAAGTCGCTGTAAGCGGCGCAGCAGTTGCGCGAGCCGGCGCTCACAGCTCTTTGTCATCGATTAGCACAGCATGGATCAGTAGTCGGGTCTGCCTGACCTAATCCTGCTACAGTTCGCCTTGACCTTCCGGCATTAAACACGCCGCAGCCGCAAGTGTGATGCACATGCTTGAGGCGCTCGGTCTGCTGCGTCTAAAGGTTTGCCGTAGATGTAGCCTTTACAAATCGCACCGCCCCTCGCCGGGATGATCGCATAGCGGCTTTCATCGGGTCACCCGATAGACGGAGCGGCGCCTGGCCACTCGCCAAACACGGCGGTGTGCGTGACTAGACCGCTACCCTGATGCCAGACATGGAGCTGGTAGCCGGGCGGCTCGAAGATGAAGCTGATCCCCGCATCGGCGACGAGATTGAGCCGGATCTGGTGCGCCGTGCTCGGCGCCGTGCCGGCGACCGTGCCGGCAAAGCGCCGGGTCGATTGCACGGTGCAGGTGGCCGCAGAGGATGCGTTCGACTTGGGGATGGCGCGCGACGATTTCGGCAAGACCCACGGCATTGTCGAGGCCGTGATTGTCCATGTAGGTAATGCCCGTCGCGAACGGCGGATGATGCATCAGGATCACGGTCGGCCGATCCGGCTGTGCAGCGAGCGCCGCGTCGAGCCAGCCGAGCCGCTCGGCGCACAGCATCCCGCCATGCTTGCCGGGGACGAGCGTGTCGAGCGCGACAGGCCGCAACGGGTAATCTTCGATCGCGTATTGCAGGTAGCCATCGGCCGGCAGGTAGCGGACATCCCGAAAGGCCTCGCGCAGCGGCTCTCGAGCGTCATGGTTGCCGGGGATTACAAAGACCGGCATCGACAACCGTGCGAGCAAATGGCGCAGCTGTTCGTATTCTTCGGGCTCGCCGTGATCAACAAGATCGCCGGTCACGACGGCGATATCGGGCCTTGGCACCAACGCGTTCAGGGTCGCGACTGCGCGCGCCAGATATGGCGCGGTGCCGAACTCGCGCCGGGCCCGCGCGTCATTCGGCGCAGTGCCCTGCATGGGGCAACGGAACAGCTTACCCGCCGCGACGATGTGGGTGTCCGAGAGCTGGGCAAGGATCATGTCCCCTCCGCGACCAGGATCGCCTCTTGGTAAAGCGCCTCGGTATCAAACAGCAAACCATCCATGTCGAAGACGATGGCGGTCGGCAGGCGAGGAAGGTTCATGGGGGTATCTTTGTGTCGCAGATGGCGAATGCCCAGAGGGCAGACCGGAAACGGATTACGTCGCCGCGCTGAGGAGATATTCGCGGTCTTCAGATCAGGCGCGGGTAAGCTCGAGCATTGCGCGGAGCGGCCTCAATCGGTCAGTGTTTTCCGACGCGCTCTGCTGGTTGCCCCAGATCTGGTTTATCGTCAGCGGCGGGGGGGCGTGGGTCGTCTAAAAGGCGGGCGAAGCGGGTTTGGAAAGCGGCGTCGCGACTCGCGTCGTCGACTCACAGCGCGGGCGCGCCGATTGAGCGGTGTAATTTGTAATCAAGCATTGTCCGGTCAGCGACGAGCGCAGGGTCACGCAAAGGAGATCATCCGCGATACATCAGGGCCGAGGCTGATCATCTGCTTATCTCCGCAACAACTCTCCCTCGAATTCCTCGCCTTGTTTGCAAAATTCATATGTGGACGGCCCCCGCCTGCGAAGGGGTTGAGGATGCCCCGGTACGCCTGAGCTATGGCTACGGATGACCGTGGACACGGCGCAACGACAGCCTCGCAGGGCCGCCAGGCTCACGATCTCGGCCTTCCCCAGATAGCGATCAAAGAAGTGCACCACTTAATTTTCAAAATGACACCGGAGCTTAAGGGGCGATCCCCCCTGTTCACACCTTTAGTTGCCGCTGCGCATCGGCATTACGTTTCCCGAGCCGGCTGCCGAACTTCGGTGTCAAGCGCCCGCTCGACTGCGGCGGCGAGTGACGCCAGATTGAACGGCTTCTTGACGAGAATTTCCTCGGTAAGGTGATCGCCAGTGCCCGAAAGGTTGTCGTATCCAGTCATGAAAATGACGGTAAGACGGGGATGGCTTGCCCGAATCCTAGTCGCCAGCTGGCGACCGTTCATGCCAGGCATCGCCACATCAATCACTGCGAGGTCAATCGGCATCGTCTGCTTGAGAAGATCGAGTGCGGCCCGACCGTTCTCCGCCTCCACGACCCTGTAGTTTAGACTCTCGAGAGCCTGTACGGTGACATCCCGGACATCGGGATCATCATCGACCACCAGAACCGTCGCAGGTTCGCCTCTATGCGGTGGCGGCCTTTCGTCATCCTTCGCCCCCTCTACGGTCCCCACCGCCCGTGGCACGTATAGTGTGATCGTCGTGCCGTTCCCAAGGCGCGTATCAATACGGACTTCGCCGTCGGATTGCTGGGCAAACCCGAGGACCTGACTGAGACCAAGACCGGTCCCTTCACCGACCTCCTTGGTCGTGAAAAACGGCTCGAATGCCTTGGCAACGACTTCCTGCGTCATTCCGGTACCGGTATCCGTGACCGAGAGGGCGACGTAATCGCGAACCGGCAGAGCCTCGGGGCGAATGCGATCCGAGACACCTATATTCCGCGTTGCAACGGTAAGCCGCCCGCCATGCGGCATCGCATCGCGGCCGTTGATCGCCAGATTGAGAATAACGAGTTCCAGCTGGGTCGCGTCGATCATCACCGGCCAAAGGTCCTTGTCCAGCACCGTCTCAATTCGCACCGTTGCGCCAATCGTTTGAAGCAGCAGATCGCCCATGTGCGAGACAAGCTCGTTGAGATCAACCACATGAGGCGCGAGGTGTTGCTTGCGGGCAAAGGCGAGGAGCTGCTCCGTTAGTTTGGCGCCGCGCTCGGCCGCGGTGCTGGCGCTCGCTAGGATCCGAAGAAGCTTTTTATCCTGGGTTCGCAGCGTCGCAAGCTCGAGATTACCGAGGACCGCGGTCAGCAGATTGTTGAAATCATGCGCCACACCGCCGGTGAGCTGGCCAATGACTTCGAGCTTCTGGGCTTGACGCAGCCTTTCCTCGGCATGTCGGCGATCGGTCACATCGGCAATGACCCCGGCCAAGCGGGCGGGCTCGCTGTTCTCGTCCCGGTAAAGGCGTCCTTCGGCGATGACCCAGCGGACATTGTCGTCGGGCCAGACGACCCGGCATTCGAGCCGAAATCTGCCGGTCTCCAACGCCTGTCGGAAGGCCGCCTCAAACAGCTCCTGATCCTCCGGCAGCACGTGCTTTTTCGCGATTGCGCGGCTCCACTTCGGCAGGAGAGAACCATAGCCAAAGATGCGATCATGGCGCGCGGAGCGCCGGGCCGTATCGTGGACAAGATCGAGGTCCCACGTGCCCATCTGTGCCGCGTCGAGAGCCATCGTTAGGCTTTCCTGGGCGGCCCGCAGTTGTTCATTGGCTTTCTTAAGCTGGCCGGCGCGTTTGAGAACGAGCTCTTCAAGGCGATCCGCTGTCTGCTCCTTTTCCAGCAGGTATCTTGCCGCCTCATATTGCCGCCGACGGGCCCTGAGCGCCGCTTGGACAGCAGTGACAAGGGTCACCGTCTGGATCGGACGCTCCTGTAGCATTACGTTGCGCAGCGTCTCGACCAGGCTCAGCTTGTGCTGTCGGCTCCTAGCGTCGTCACGGCGCGTGGTCAGTACGATGAATGGGAAATCCGACCAGGGCGGCTGGGTGCGCACCCATTCAAATAGCGGTTCGGGATCGGTTCGAAAAAAGGCCTCCTCGGCTACGACGGCAGCGCCGGCACCCGCCTCCAACCCGTGCCGCAACTCGTGAATCCCAGAGCACACCCGCGCCGAAAGACCGGCTTGCTCAAGAAGCAAACAGGCGGCGCCGGCGTCCCGACCGGTCGGGGCCAACACCAGAATTCTTTCGCTGTCGCTCTCATTCATCGGACGCGTGCGTATCGGTCGGAAGATCGCCCGCGGGCAGCAACGGATTGAGAGCCCCGCGATAGCTCGGCGCGCCGGACAGGATGCCCTGGAACTCGATGAGGGGCGGCCCAACCGTTATGCCGGCTGCCGTCAATCGGAATTCGCGGATTGCGTCCTCGTGCGCGCTGCTGCGTTTCTTGACGACGGAGATGGCGCGCCGCACCCGCCCCTCCGCCTCGAAGTATCTCAGAATCAGGACGGCATCGCTGAGATAGCTGATATCGAGCGGCGTCTGTAGCGGTCCCATCAAACCGTGCTGCGCCAGGATCAGAATCGTCACCACTCCAAGCTGGTTCAGGTAACTCAGCAACTCGTGCATCTGCAGTACAAGGAAGCGCTCCTCCGGCATCGAGTTCAGATACCCGTTGAGGCTGTCGATGACCACAACCCGAGCGCCATCTTTCTCGACGCTGTGCCGCACCCGATGGGCAAATTCCCCGGGCGACATCTCCGCAGGATCGATTTGCTGAACCTGGACTTGACCGGTATCGACATGGGCTTGCAGCGGCATGCCCAGCCCCGCCGCGCGCGCGAATACCGTGCCCAGCCCTTCGTCGAACCCAAACACCACAGCGGTTTCACCGCGACCGGCGGCAGCCATCACGTAGGTGAGCGCGATCGACGACTTGCCGACCCCGGCGCCGCCGATCAGCAGCGTGCTGGTTCCGCGCTCGATGCCACCGCCGAGCAACGCATCGAGCTGAGGCGAGCCCGTGGAAGTCATCTCCCCGAGGAACGCCTTATGGTGTTCGGCAGCGATCAGACGAGGGTAGATCGCCAGCCCACCCCTCTCGATCGTAAAGTCGTGGTATCCGCCGCGATAGCTCATCCCGCGCATCTTGACCACCCGGAGCCGGCGGCGCTCGGCCCCGTAGTCAAGGGCGAGCTGCTCCAGCGCCACCACGCCATGCGCGATGCTGTGCAGCTGTAGGTCGTTCTCGCGGGAGGAAAGGTCGTCGACCAGCACGAGGGTGCATTGGCGACCGGCGAAGAAGCCCTTGAGCGCCAAGATCTGCCGGCGATAGCGCAAAGAGCTTTGCGCCAGAAGCCGCATCTCGGAAAGCGAGTCGAACACCACCCTCTTCGGGTTTGCTTCCACCACCCGATCCAGGATGCGCTTCACCGTCTCGCCGAGCTCCATCTCAGCGGGGTGAAACAGCGTCAGCTCCTGCTCGGGATCGAGACTCGCTTCGGCAGGCACGAGCTCGAAAACATCGATCCCGTCCAAATCCCAACCGTGGCCCGCCGCGACGGCGCGCAACTCGCGCTCGCTCTCCGACAAGGTGACGTACAGGCAACGGTCGCCGCGACGCGCCCCCTCGATCAGAAACTGCAATGCCAGTGTCGTCTTTCCTGTGCCGGGGCGTCCTTCGAGGAGATAGACACGCTCGGCTTCCAGGCCACCGCCCAGGATATCGTCGAGCCCGCCGTTGCCGGTTGAAACTCTCCCAGGCTCGTGCGACCGCGGAATGCATGTAGATCTGATCATCTTCCAGGGAACACCGCGCCCCGACAAGTCGTTCGAGGACACTCAAAATAAGCCGCCGCGATCGAGCTTCCCCCCGCGTGTGAGAAGGCCCCATTGCGGTTTCTTGTGCAGGTGATAAACCGGCGAGCGGACGGAGCTGCGGTATTCAAGCGATGTAAGGGAGAGAGCTCCGAAATAGAGAGGGCTGGGCGCAAAGAAAATACCCATGAACGCCCGCCTATCTGAAACAAATTTGCGTACGGTCTGCTGCCGGCTGTGTCGCAATCTAATTGGGATCTCACGTTTTGCGCTGTGCGGCGGAACTTGATCGCAAAACCTTGGTTGATCTTACATCGTGCGCGATGGCAGTCCGCGCAGGCCAAGTAAAATCTACATGGGCGAGGGCATGACCACCAGCGATACGCATCGGCGATCGATTGGCGACGTGGCCCAACTCGCGACACCGCCATCATGGGTCATATTATTAAGCTCTGTGCTGGTGGCTATCCGTTTGGCCTGGCGCAACCCCGCTTCGACTGCGAGGCCCCGGGCGCTCGCGGGCGCGCCAGCTGCGAGCGCGCAACACGAGGGCCAACGCGGCCGGGCGGCAACCACGCCTCCGAAATTCCGGGCCGCGGATGGAAAGATATCCTGCTGCGCGTCTACCACGACATTTCAGAGAACCGCATCCTTTTGATTGCAGCGGGGGTAACGTTTTACCTGATCCTCGCGATATTTCCTGGGATCGCTGCCTTGGTTTCGATTTACGGCCTTTTTGTGGATCCGCGTAGCATGGTCAGTCATCTCGACATGGTGGCAGGCGTGGCACCCGGCGGAGCGATCGACGTGCTCCGCGATCAATTGACCCGCCTTGGTCAGCAGAACGGGACCGCCCTGGGTATCAGCTTCGCAATCGGCATCTTGATTTCCCTGTGGACGGCTACCTCCGGCGTAAAGGCAATCTTCGATGCCCTGAACGTCGTTTATGGAGAGGAAGAAAAGCGCGGGTTCATCAAACTAAACGTGATCGCGCTGGTTTTCACAGTCGGAACCATCGTGTTCGTCCTGCTGGCGCTGGCTGGGGTCGTGGTGGTCCCGGTCGCCCTCAATTACGTTCCGCTTCCCGGAATAACGAGCGTCATTTTAAAGGTCGCGAGGTGGCCAATCCTCTTCGTACTGGTCGCGTGCACGCTATCCGTTCTTTATCGGTACGCTCCGAGCCGTGCCGAGCCGCAATGGCGATGGATCACCTGGGGCAGCGTGCTCGCCACCATAATATGGCTCGGAGCTTCGGTCCTGTTCTCTTGGTACGCGGCGAATTTCGGAAGCTACAACAAGACCTATGGCTCACTCGGGGCAATTATCGGCTTCATGACCTGGATCTGGCTGTCCATCATCGTGGTTCTGGTCGGCGCGCAGCTCAATGCCGAGATCGAGCATCAGACCGCCCGCCGAAGCACCTCTGGTCCGTCCAAGCCGCTGGGTGCGCGTGGGGCAAAAATGGCCGATACGATCGGACCCGCGCAGACCTGAGCTGTTTGCCGCGCGACGATACGATTGCCGGCGGGACGGGCAAGGATCGCCGAAGGCGACCGGCGCCGCCGGCGCGCAGCGTCCTCGCGGCGGTCCCTCCTGCGGTCATCCTCACCACAGGAGGGAAGGATGCCTGATGCATGTAAACAACGTCCGTGACAACGACACCTAGGCAGCCCTGGCGATCAATTGTGGTGCATGCCTGGCGGAAGTGGGTGCTCCAGGAAGAACCGAACCATCTCGCCGGTGGCATCGGGTCCCTGCGGAAGGGTGTAGGAACCGGCAGAGCTGCCACCCGACCAAGCGTGGCCGGCTCCATGAATGACCCATTGTTCGACCACCGTCTCGCCGCTGGCATCGGCATGCAGTATGCGGCTGTATGCGAGCCCACCCGCAACCTGCCTTTTTCGATCCGCCTCCTGAGCGACGCGCCGCGGCCCGACTGCGCAACGACTGAATCAGCGTTCCTGGGGTTGACCGTGGTGTCCTTGTCGCCATGGAAGACGATCGTCGGGACAATTCGCGGCTTCGATCCCGCAGGCCCCCTGCGTGTGTGTCTTGGCGACGAACCGCCATTGCCCTGCATCGCCGCGAATGCCGAGGGCAGGTCGCGCGCCGCACCACAAGCAAGGCCAGAATGTACGCCGATCGCGGCATAAAGATCGGGGTAGGCATCGCCCATGATGGCGGCCGCGGCGCCTCCCGCCGACAGTCCCGCAATGTAGACGCGCCGCCGGTCGATGGCGTAGTCGCGCATAACTTCGCGCGTAATTCCCGCGACGAGCGAGGGCTCGCCGACATCGCGCTGCTGGTCGGCCGCGCTGAACCAGTTCCAGCATTTCTGCATGTTGGCCGAGCTGGTCTGCCCGGGATAGGCGACGAGGCAGGTATGTTCCTCAGCCGCCGCGTTCATGCGCGTACCGGCCGCGAAGTCGTCGGGGGACTGGGTGCAGCCGTGCAGCATGACGATCAAGGGCACGGACTGGCCACGGTAGCCGCTGGGCACGTAGAGCTTGTAAGGCCGGCTGCCGCCCTGATTGCTGAAAGTGCAAGCTAGAAATTCTGCGCCGTTTGGCAAATCGGCGGGGATTGGAGCCGGCGCCCTATGGCCCCAGCCGCCGGGCAACCGGAACCCGCGAAGGCCTACCTGGTCGATAAAGCCACGTAACGAATTGGCGATCGCCGGCTCAAACACCTTGTTTTGAATTCGGAATGCCGAGTCTTCGACGCCATCGCGGAACGTCTTCTTACGCGGAGGGGCAAGCTTGGGCTGGACCATTTCCGGGCCATCCACCCTGCCGTCGATGTTCCGGAGACCGTGTCGCCCCTGCGTGGCCAGGCTGGCCCCGGACGGTCTGGCCCCCAGCATGCGCTGCAGTGCTGTCGTTGCTTCCGTTAGCCGTCCGGCGTTGGTGAGACGCGTCGCTTCGAGCAGTTCGGCAGAAAGGGGGAGGTTCATGGGTATGACCTGTTGTGTGGGACCCTGATTGGCATCCCAGTTCGGAACCGGATCGGCTTCCGTCGATAGTTCAAGTGTTGGCTGCCATCTTGGATCGCCGTGGCGCCCAGTTGGTGCCGCGTGGGAGGGGTCAGTGTGTTCGATCGGCCAATGCCGCTTTGACCTCGGCACTGGCCTGCAAGGCGCCCAGCACGGTGACTGAGGCGATGGATGCACGCGCCAATTCGGCCGTAACGTCGTGAGCAATACAGGCGAGGCCCAGGACATTGATATGCAGCAACTCGCCACTCGTCCGTGCCGCCTCAAGCTCGGCGCGACTATAGTGTCTGAGCCCAAGCTCAAGCGCCTTGCGGTCCACCGATTGGCGGACCACGTCGGCGTGGCGATCGAGCTGGTTGCGGATGGCTGTCCGGATGAAGTCCGTCCTGTTCGAATAGAAACCGTCCTTCACCAACAGGTCGACCTGACCTAGATCAACGTAGCCGAGATTGATGGTGATCTTTTCACTGTCGGCGGGCCGACGGCGAAGCTCCAGGACGTTAGTTGGCATTGTCAAACCATCCATCTCCCATCTGCATAGATGGCATATGGAGGTCGTGAAGGTTGTGCGCAAGGCCTTGGACGTTCCATGTGCGCTGTCAACGTTTGACAGCTGTCCGCACGGGCGACTTTTGAACCTGACTTACGGCACAGGAGAAGTCTACAAGTGTTCGTGCGGCTTGCAGACCAGGTGGAAACAGATTTTTGCACCGAAGGACACGCCGGTCCCCGAGGTCAGCAGCTATTAGCCGCGGTGCCGACCCCCGCGCGCGAAGATTTGGGCCGTGAGGGTCTGCGGCGTCGCGGATTGGCCTGCGGCACCGCGTGCGGCGGCCGCTTTTGTTATGCAGGGACGCTGTCGATCGACCGGCGCGGGAAACGATGCTGGTGGAGCGCCTGGACGAAGGCCTCGATCGCGTCATCGCCGTTGGCGGCAATCACGCCATCCTGGACACTGACCTTGGGAAACTTCGCCGCCTTCATCACCAAGTTTCCGTTGGAGATGAAGACAAGCGGCTTGCCATGGCGGAAGGTCTCGTTGATGAAGTGGATGGCCAGGCCGGATTTACTCAACGCCCCGGCGCTGTCGCCGCCCAAAACAACAGCGCCGTCGTAGATCACCGAAGGAGCATTAGGCGCCGCGCGATTGACCTTTTGCGCCTTGCCGTCCGAATCGGTGATGACGCCGGCGTGGGCGGCGATGAGCTCGACAACACAGCCTTGGGCTAGAAGCGCCTCTTTCATTTCATTCAACTGGTCTGCGTCAACACCGTCACCCGCAAGCAGGGCGATCCTGCGCCCCTTGATCACGAGAGCCGGCTTGTCGAGGCTCAAGGCCGGAGAGGCATTATCCTTCGTCTGCGGCCGCAGAGGGCCCGCCGGGTCTGGCGCCGACGGCGTCGGAGCTTCGGGCGTCCCCATCGGGGCGACCGCGATGCCGGTTTGAGCCGAGACCTTTTGCGCCAATTCGTCGGCCACGTTGACTAGAAGCTCGTTCATCACATGAGCGGGGACATCCTCGTTCTCGACTTGATTGAGCTCGAAGGCGAACGCCTCGGCGATGTGGTCCTTCTCCCAATCGGCCATGCTGTTCCAGAACAGGGTCGCCTGGCTGAAATGGTCGGAGAAGCACTCACCACAAGCGGCCGACGCTTTTCGCAGCTATGAGCAGAAGGTTGATGGCGCGAAGGTCCGTCAGCGTAGCGAGAGCAATCGGCCGCTCGCTCCGGTGCACAACAATCAGCGCGACGGCATGGCGCGCGCGACGATCAACCAGGGACGCGTGTCTTACTTCCCCAACCGGCTCGGCGGCGGCTGCCCGATGTGATCGGCAGCTCGGCGAAATTGGGGCCGACCCGGCGAAGTTGGGTGTCGATGTAGGAGAAGAGACGTCCTTGCAGCAGCCGGTCATTAGAAAAATCGATCCCCGGGACCACGTGACCGGTGTGAAACGCCACCTGCTCGGTCTCGGCGAAATAGTTCTCCGGGTTGCGATTGAGGGTCAGCTTTCCGACGCGCCGAACCGGGACGAGCTCTTCGGGAATGAGCTTGTGGCGTCGAGGAGATCGAAGTCGAACTTGAATTCGTCCTCCTCCTCGACAATCTGCAGGCCCAATTCCCATTCGGGATAGTCGCCGCGCTCTTGGCTTCGAACAGGTTGCGGCGGTTGAAGTCGGCGTCCTTGCCCGCGAGTTTTTGAGCCTCGTCCCAGACCAGCGAATGAACGCCCTTGATCGGCTTCCAGTGAAACTTGACGAACCTGGACTTGCCGGCGGCGTTGACCAGCCTGAAGGTGTGGACCCCAAAGCCCTCCATCATCGCAAAACTCCGCGGCAGCGCGCGATCGCTCATCACCCACATCAGCATGTGTGCGCTCTCGGGCGTCAGAGACACGAAATCCCAGAAGGTGTCGTGGGCCGATGCGGCTTGCGGGATCTCGTTGTTTGGCTCGGGCTTTACGGCATGGATCAGGTCGGGAAATTTAATCGCATCCTGAATGAAGAAGACCGGCATGTTGTTGCCGACGAGGTCCCACACCCTCATCGGTATAGAACTTGACGGCGAAACCGCGCACGTCGCGCGCGGTGTCGGATGAGCCGCGCGAGCCGGCGACCGTCGAGAAGCGGACGAAGACCGGTGTTTCCTTGGCTGGATCGCGAAGTAATCCCGCTTTCGTCAGGTCCGATAAGTCCTCATAGACGTGGAAAACGCCGTGGGCGGCTGCTCCACGGGCATGCACCACGCGCTCGGGGATCCGCTCATGGTCAAAGTGGGTGATCTTTTCCCGCAGATAGAAATCTTCCAGCAGCGTTGGCCCGCGCGGACCGGCCTTCAACCCGTGCTGGTCGTCGGATATCTTAAGGCCTTGGTTGCCAGTCATGGCCTGGCCGGGCTCGACGGTGTCTACGGCAAGATCGACCGATTTACCGGTTTCCTGGGGACGGGACCTGGTGTCCGCGGGGTCGGCCGATTGGCCTGAGGTACGGGCTTTGGGGGGACGTGCGGCGCCCCTCGATGTCTTGGGCATAGCGATCTCCTGGGAGGACAACCCCAGCCAGATCGTGCAACCGACCGGATAAGGTATGCCTTTGAACATCTGTCCGGAGGACGGGTTCCACGATATGAGCGTGAGTTCGATGCCCACGATCTATATCCCGGGGCACTGCTGCCCCGGGAAGCAAAGAGTTATTTCTTCGTCCGGTGTTCGCCGCTCTTCCCGTGAGCCTCGGTTGAGTGGCGATGAGCTTGGACGGAATGTTCGTGAGCCTTTGTCGACTCCTCGTGGCCCTTATCGTGTTCGCCCTTCCCATGATGCTCCGCCGCGGTACGATGCGCCTTTGCGGCGTTCTCGTGATGCTCGGCAGCTCTCGTATGAGTTTCCTTCGGCATTTTTGCTCCATTGCTATGATCACCGCTCGATTTCGACGAGGGCAATAAGAGAACATCGCCCGTCGTGGTAGAGTTGCTCTATAGCTGTTAGAATTCCTGTGCCCATTCCTTGACGGATGTGACCGTCGAGGCTCATTCACCGGATTCGAGCCCCTTTCACGGGCCAAGAGCAAATCGCCGTCGCGCCGCGATCCAGCCCCGCCGGAACGGATTGCTGGCAGCCTGCGTTCGCGCGGTTGGCTGCGTTGGGTGATAGAGTGCTGACAATTGAGCAGGCAAAGAAGCGAACCGAAGCCTTTCTGGTTGGCCAGATGGTCGAGGCGCTGCGCGCCGTCGACTATCAGGTGCCGAGCTTTGACGCGAAGCCGCGCGACGTGGAGCTGTCCGACATGGCGCGTGCGGGGGTCGAAATCCGCCATGTTCGCGGCGCTTCCGACGCGACCTATCTCGTGACCTCCTTTGATGACGAACTGTTAATGCAGTTGCAGCTCAACGTGCATCGGCTGGTCGTCGTCTACCGCGTGCCGGCGTTAGACGCACTCGATGCCGCCACCTTGGCGGTACGTCTCGATCGTTGGCGCATCGGCGCCGAGCATGCCGGGTGGAAGTTCGGCTGGCGCGACGCGCCGATCGCAGGCGACGTTGGCCGGCACTATGTCGAGACTTATTGCTACGCATTCGCCGGTACGGATTTTCTCGAAGACGAGCAGCAGCAGCTCTATTGGCGCACCGACATCGTCCAGATGACGCGCTATTACATGCTCGAGGCCTCCCGATGCGGCATCCGCCTGTCGCCGCGCCGCGCCGGGTTCCCTGTCTAGGAATTCGTCAGCACCGCGGTGTTGGCTAACAGGCTCGGGCCCACGTGCTGACCCACGCTAAGAACCTTCTGGCGAAGAGAGACGCGCGCGTGCGAGCCCGGCGAAATGGCCATTGGGATGTTGCTCGAGGTAGGCCTCCAGCTCCTCGCGCCGGTTGCTGTCCTTGACGGAATTCCAGAAGGCAAGATCGAGAGCATCAGCGGCGACTTCCTCGGGTGTCGGCAGCGCGGGCGTCGGCGCGA
>Ga0210401_10000544_pt1 | contig 45855 bp, 33 predicted proteins | sample IncBWH32MmetaG_FD_150866 | JGI IMG/M metagenome (GOLD analysis project Ga0210401, IMG submission 150866) | Forest soil microbial communities from Barre Woods Harvard Forest LTER site, Petersham, Massachusetts, United States - Inc-BW-H-32-M | ecosystem: Environmental > Terrestrial > Soil >...
CACCGGCAATCCGTCCGGTGACGCGCAAGATCGCCAGACCTTCTCCGATAAAAAGACGGTCGATTCTGCAGGTCATTGTAGGATACCGGTTCAACCTCTCTGTTCCTTGCCCCTCCGGAGCAGCCTGCGGGGTTCCGGCCTTTCCAATCTCGGTGGAATCTAGCAACACGAGCCTAGGCTCAGCGGAGGCAGTCAGGGGCAAGACTGATGCCCCTGCTGCAACGCTCAGTGCGGAATTTTCGATGTCGGCGAGTCTGTTTTTCGCACCGTTCATTTGTTTCCTCTCGCGCCAGCGTTTCTTCCCAATGTAATTCTTGTGAAGCAACTCCAGTGCCACACGTAATCTCCTTGAAACAAAGGAACAATCGGACTCGTGGCCGATTGTGAGCCGCTGAAAAAAGGCGAATAGGGGGAAATCTGGTGATTTTGGTGAATCTGGTAACTCCCGACCAGATTTCAGCGGAACCTGAACAGATTTTTATGGATTCTTAATGCTTTGATCCTGTGGTCCAGAGTCGATGGTGGAATTCCAAGCTTTGCTGCCGCGCCGTCTGGTCCGGAAACGCGGCCTCTGGTCTCGGCCAGCGCGGCTTCGATTATCTCCTTCTCGCTGCGATGTTCGACCTCACCCTTGAAGAGCGCCAACTCTTTAACCCGGGATGCCGGCCGCGATGGTTCATTCGAAAGCCACGATTCGTCCACGGAAAAAACTTCGCCGGGGCTCAGAATCATGGACCTCTCAATTACATTCTGTAATTCCCGGATGTTGCCCGGCCACTCGTAGGATTGCAGCAGGTCCAGCGTCATCTTATCGATCGAGCGGATATTCTTGCCGGCCTTGGTAGCGTAGCGTTGGACGAAATACTCGACCAGCATCAGGATGTCATCCTTCCGTTCCCGGAGGGGTGGCACGTCGATGGGAAACACGTTGAGCCGATAGAAGAGATCCTGGCGGAAGGTCCCGCTGGCAACGGTGGCCCTGAGGTCACGATTGGTGGCAGCGATGACGCGAACGTCCACATGGATGGGCTGCCCACCCCCGACTCGCTCAAATTCCCGTTCCTGTAGCACCCTCAATAACGCGATCTGGGTGTCGGGTGGAAGTTCACCCACTTCGTCCAGGAAAATCGTCCCCCCATTCGCCAGCTCGAAACGGCCAAGCCGGCGTTGCATCGCTCCCGTGAACGCGCCCTTCTCGTGACCGAAGAGCTCCGAAGGAATGAGGGAAGGTGGCAGCGCGGCACAGTTCACGCTTACGAAGGCACGCCCGTATCTCTGAGAGTTCTTGTGGATTGAACGCGCAATGAGCTCCTTGCCTGTACCTGTCTCGCCGTAAATCAGCACGGTCGAATCGGTCGGCGCTACGGTTTCTACTTGCTTGAGGAGCCCGCGCAGGGGAGCACTGTTTCCGATGATCTCGCCGAATTTCATTTCTGAGCGAGTTTCATCTTCCAAGGAAAGCTTTTCTTGAGTGAGCTTGTCATTGAATTGATTCCGGGGTTGCCGATTGAACGTGTGATATCGGCCGAAGCAGCGGCCGACGGCGCTCAAGAGCTCTTCTTTCTCGAACGGTTTCGTCAGGAAATCAGCTGCACCGGCTTGGATCGCCCGTACACTCATCGGGATGTCGCCATAACCCGTCAGGAATATAATCGGGAGATTAGCTCCGGATCTCGCAAGCTCCTGTTGCACGTCGAGTCCGCTCAAACCGGGGAGTTGGACATCCAGCACCAAACAACTCGGTATCTCAGGTCTTTGGATAGCCAAAAACTCTTGCCCTGATGCGAGGGCTTTTGCCTCCAGCCCGACAGACCGAACCAGACTTGCCACCCCTTCACGCACGGACGCATCATCGTCCACCACGTAAACAAGACCACGGGTGTCGCTCATAACTCGTTGCTCCCTCTTTACTCCTATCGTTTTGAATCCGGTTGAGAAAGGTTTCTATCTGTCGCCTGACAGAGACATTCAAATCATCGCCCGTCATTCTGTTGCATCGCCAGGTGTACGGCGTTGAGCAAAGCTTTGCGGCGCACTGGCTTGTGGAGAAAATCCACTGCGCCGCCCTGCAATGCCTGCAGGCGCGTAGCCTCATCATCGCGGGCTGTCATGAAGACCACTGGAGTTCGGTGATTCGAAACGGTGGCCGTCAGCTGACTCTGGAGTTCGAGTCCGCTTATCCCGGGCAAGCGTACGTCGAGAATGAGACATGCTATGTCGTCGCGATGAGCGAGCGATAGGAATTCCTCGGCCGAGGCAAAGGCCTGGGTCGCGAAGCCAGCGGATCTCATCAGGCTTATCAGGCCTTCACGCACTAGAGGGTCATCATCAACAATTGAGATCAAGCGGCTCACGGAGTGCATTCCCATTTCACTATCTCAAGCTCTTGCCTTAGAAGTTTCAGTCAGGGCGTGATGCTAGCAGCTCGTAAACTGGATGGGTATCCTGCTTTGGGAGGAGTCGACTACCCTCGTGGAGGGACGCTCTGCAGTCTGTCAGTGATATGGACCAATTCGGCCAAAGACCCGGCACGCATCTTTTCCATGACGTGTGCGCGGTGAGTCTTTACAGTCAATTCGCTGATGCCCAGCTCGGCAGCGATCTGTTTGTTGAGCAGGCCGGTGACAACCAGACCAAGAACTTCCCGCTCCCTGGGGCTCAGCGTGTCAAAGCACTTCCGAAGTTCTGCGATTTCCGCCCGCTCCTGGCGAGCGGCGCGGTCGCGGGCGATCGCTCCCTGAACCGCCTCCAGCAAATTCTGGCCACGGAAAGGCTTGGTCAGAAATTCCACCGCGCCTGCCTTCATAGCCTCGACCGTCATGGGAATGTCGCCATGGCCGGTGATGAAGATGATGGGAATTTGGATGTCCGATTCGCGCAGTTCTCGCTGAAGATCCAACCCGCTGAGGTCCGGAAGCCGGACGTCCAGAACCAGGCAGGCTGGCGAGTCCGGCCGTGTACTACGAAGAAAGTCCCGGGCAGTCCCGAATGTCAGTACCCGAAGCCCCACCGATCCGATGAGGCTTCGGACTCCATTACGGATTGACGGATCGTCATCGATCACGAAGACAGTGGGAGGATCATGATTCATTGGACACTTTGGACGTCCGCAGGCAATGTGTATTGAAAGGTGGCGCCGTGCGAAGGATTTGGTTCTACCCACAGGTGTCCACCATGCGCCTCGATAATAGAGCGGCTGATCGCTAACCCCATGCCTGTCCCCTGCAGTTTCGTCGTGTAGAACGGTTCAAAGATTTTGCTCAGGGCCTGCGGGTCTATTCCGGCTCCGGAGTCTGCGACGGCAACAACGATTTGATTCGCTTCATATCTTGCCGAGCGTATCCGTAACTGCAGTGCCCGGTCTTGGACACCGCTCATGGCTTCTATTCCGTTCTTCACCAGATTGAGCACCACTTGCTGCAGCTGAACGCGATCACCAAGCACGGGCGGTAACTGGGGGCCGAGTTCCGTTTGCAAGGTGACATTATTCCCCAATACCTCACTCCGGATCAGGCCGAGAGTCTCTTCGATCACTTCGTTGATGTTCACTTTCACCCTTTCCGGAGCAGCCTTCCTGAAAAGGGCCAGAATTCGGCGGATTATATCGCTCGCCCGAGTTGCCGCCTCAGTCGTGCGATCCGCCGCGGCACGCGCCTCATCAAGATTTGGCGGCTGGCTTGAGAGCCAAGCCAGGCAAGCATCACTGTTAGCGACCGCCCCGGCGAGTGGCTGCCTGAGTTCGTGCGCAATCGAGGCCGCCAGTTCGCCCATCGCCGTCAGCCGGGTGACGTGCGCGAGTTCCGACTGCGCCTCTCGCAACGCTTCCGATGCTTTTATCAGTTCGCTGGTCCGTTCGGCGACGCGTCGTTCGAGTTCCTCATTGTGGCCCTTGAGTTCGGCTTTGGCTCGCTTGAGCGTGGCGGTCTCAAGAACGTCCCAATGGCCGTGTCGCCTTGCCAGCACAAACTGGTGTGTGCGCACCACATCCAGGATTTGAGGAGCCCCGCACGCCGCGAGCGGGTACGTGCACAGCACCGCGAGACGCTGGTTCCCGATCACCTCATTGAGGCCATCTTCATAATCGCAAAAGTGCGTCCATTCCTTCTTTGAGAGCCAGGTCGTATCCCCGGTTATTCTCATGCCCGGGTAACCCATGGCCGATAGGCTAGCGAGTTTTTGATACCAACTGGCTGTCAGTTTTTTGCCGTCAAATTCGCCACCCGGCAGAAACCAGTCCCGGGCTGCCACAATTTCTAAACGGGAACCCGCAAAGTATCGATCAAGATCGGGCACCGCGTTTTTTAGCGCGGCTCTGGCATCCTCGACCGTCAAGGGTTCGGCAACGATCCAGAGGCAATACTCCCCTCTTTCCAAACCCGACTTGCAATATGAAATCAACGTGTCGAGAAGATCCTGTTTCGTCTCGTAGAAAAGACAGAAGTGGGCTCCCCAGGCCGCCACGTCGCCAACGACATCGACACTGGCCATCCGTGCTTCAGTTGCCATGACGTCACCTCCTAGATTTTGAGCGGGAATTCTAACGGTTTGGCCGTAAATCAAAAGCCCTACGCCGTCCATACATCAAGAGCCCCATGCTGTCCATACACTGAAAACCCTATGCGAAATTGTGGACTGATGAAAATAGGCGAATTAGGCGGAAATCTAGTGACTCTCGATCAGATTTCATCGGAACTTGAACTGTTTTTTATGGATTCTTAACGCTTTGATCCTGTGGTCCAGAGTCGATGGTGGAATTCCAAGCTTTGCTGCCGCGCCGTCTGGTCCGGAAACGCGGCCTCTGGTCTCGGCCAGCGCGGCTTCGATTATCTCCTTCTCGCTGCGACGCTCAACCTCACCCTTGAAGAGCGCCAACTCTTTAACCCGGGATGCCGGCCGCGATGGTTCATTCGAAAGCCACGATTCGTCCACGGAAAAAACTTCGCCGGGGCTCAGAATCACGGACCTCTCAATTACATTCTGTAATTCCCGGATGTTGCCCGGCCACTCGTAGGATTGCAGCAGGTCCAGCGTCATCTTATCGATCGAGCGGATATTCTTGCCGGCCTTGGTAGCGTAGCGTTGGACGAAATACTCGACCAGCATCAGGATGTCGTCCTTCCGTTCCCGGAGGGGCGGCACGTCGATGGGGAACACGTTTAGGCGATAGAAGAGATCCTGGCGGAAGGTCCCGCTGGCAACGGTGGCCCTGAGGTCACGATTGGTGGCAGCGATGACGCGAACGTCCACATGGATAGGTTGTGCTCCCCCGACCCGCTCGAATTCCCGTTCCTGAAGCACCCTGAGCAATGCCACCTGGGTGTCGGGCAAGAGTTCGCCTACTTCGTCCAGAAAGATCGTGCCGCCGTCGGCAAGTTCAAAACGGCCCAGTCGTCTTTGGATGGCTCCCGTGAAGGCGCCCTTCTCATGGCCGAACAACTCCGAGGCGATCAGGTCACGCGGGATGGCTGCGCAGTTCACACTGACGAAGGCACGTCCAGACCTCTGGGATCTTTTGTGGAGAGCGCGGGCAATGAGTTCCTTACCCGTGCCGGTCTCTCCCACGATCAAAACGGTGGATTCGGTGGGGGCGACTTTGGCAATCCGGGAAAGAACCGCCTTCAGTGGCTTCGAGGTGCCGACAATTTCCTCAAACATCGAGGCCTTGTCGATTTCTTCCCGGAGGGCGACGTTCTCATGCTGCAGTCTCTCCTCAGCTCGCTTGCGGTCTTCGATATCAGTCGATGCCACATACCAACGCGTAATCTGTCCCTTTTCGTCGAGTACTGGATTAAGGCGAGCCAAGAACCAGCGATAACTCCCATCAGATTTGCGCAGTCGCAACTCCAATTCGTCAGATGAGGAACGAGCGACAGCGCGATCAAAAAATCCGTCGATCTGCCCGTGGTCATCGGGATGAAAGTACTTGTCGCGACCAGCAGACTGTTGCCATTCTTCTAGACTAAGACCGAAGTAATCGAGCGCGACGCGGTTGGCGTAAAGACGTTCGCGGTTAGGCCCGTATACCGCAACCTGTTGAGGCGCGAGGTCCAGCATCTGCCGGAGCTCCAATTCACTTCTGCGCAGTTCCTCCTCTATTCGTTTACGCTCAGTGACATCGATCACGGTCCCGACAAATTCCCTGGTGTCGCCCGACTCGTTCAAGACTGGATGACCGACATTGTGGACGTACTTGATCGATCCGTCCGGGAGAACGATACGGTAGTCCGATTCGAAGCCGGTCTTCGCCAAATTCGCCAGTTCGTACCTTTGCGCTTCCATCGGCCGGTCCTCCGGATGAATCCTGCCGAAATGGAATCCAGCGGTTGATGCGTCCTCCCCGGGTCTAATATCGAATATCCGATGCACTTCCGGCGAGACCGTGACGATCCCTGTTAACACGTCATGCCGCCAACTGCCCATGTGGCTTAATTTTTGACCCTCAAGGAGATCCGCTTCACTTTTTTTGATTTCATCAAATGCTTTTTTTAGCTCCATTTCGCTTCTGCGCAGTTCCTCCTCCGCTCGTTTGCGCTCAGTGACGTCGATGACAGTACCGGTGTACTCAATGAGATCGCCGGACGGGCTGAAAACAGGATGACCGATGCTGTGAATATCCCTGACGGCGCCACCCGGATGGACAATGCGATAATCCACTTCTTCGTCTAATTTGCTATGCTTGGCCCTCTCGGCAGATTTCCGGAACGCCGGTTGATCGTCGGGATGAATTCGCTGGATGAGTTCTTCCATTCGGGGCACACCATCCGGTGGATCAAAACCCAGAACGCGGTAGCATTCCTCGGACCAATGCCTGACGTCGGTGTCCGGACTCCATGCCCAACTGCCTGTGTGGCTGAGTCTCTGCGCCTCCGCGAGATAGGCCTCGCTCCGCCGCACCGATTCTTCCGCCCGCTTGTGGTCCGTGATGTCAGTCACCGCCCCCACGAACTCGAGGGTACCCGCGCTATCCCGCAAAGGGTGCGCGGTCACGTGGACGTACTTTATGGAACCATCCGGCAGTAGGAGGCGATTTTCAAAATCAAAACCTTTGGCCACACGTGTCGCTTGGTCGATTTCCTGCTGCACCATTTCGCGATCGTCGGGATGAACTCGTGAGAGGACAAATTCCAAAGTCGGTTTTGACTTTGGATCGCATTCAAAGATTCGGAAGCTCTCGTCGGACCAGAAGATCTCCCCGCTGGAAGCTTTCCAGCCGAAGCTGCCTGTGTGACTGAGTCTTTGAGCTTCGGCCAAGTAGGCTTCGCGGTGTCGGAGTTCCTCCGCCAGAAGCTCGTGCTCCGTAACGTCTATGGCGCTGCCGACATACTTTTTCAGAATCCGGTTTTCGACAAAAGGAACACCGACGCAGCGAATGTACCGGACCTCACCATCGGGGCGCACGATGCGCATCGTGGCATCGAAGGGCAAACCTTTCGCCACGATTTCCTTGATCAGGTTCGCCATGGACTCGCGATCGTGTGGGTGGACACGATCCAGATATTCCTGGACACTGGGCGGTTTGCTGGCCGGGCCGAGTCCGTGCATCCGAAATAATTCGGGAGACCAGTAGTCGAATTCGTCAGCATCGAAGGCCCAGCTTCCCATGTGGCCAAGACGCTGCCCTTCGGCTAGATAAAACTCGCTTCTTTGCAGCTCTTGGGCATTTCGGCGGAGTTGTTCGTCCGCAGTTTTGCGCTCCTCAATATCCAGACTCGACCCATACCACTTGAGGATGCTGCCGTTTGCATCGCGGAGTGGCACTTTGCAGTGGTACATCCAGCGGTATTCTCCATTGGCTCTGCGGACGCGCGTTTCGTATTCGAAGGTTTCTCCCGTCGCGAGGCAGGCTCGCCACTTGGCCACAATCCCCTCGACGTCCTCAGGGTGAATAAAAGCCGTCCAATTCCAGCCGGTTACGTCGCCAAGAGTGGCGCCCAGGTAGTCCAACCAAGGCTTATTGAAGTAATCGAGGTAACCGTCAGGCCTGGCTGTGTGAATTAGCGCAGGGATCGAGTCGACGAGGAGCTGAATATTCAACAACTCGGGTTGCTGCCCTGTCGAGGCCATGGCAGGAATCATACACCGAGAGAATCCGCACCGGGCGCCGATCCGGCTGTTGAGGGTTGCATCCAGCGCTGGATCACCGGGCGTCGCGTCGGCGTCGTGCTTTTCGACCTGCCGGGCGAACTCAGATGTAGAGCCAGCATAAAACCACCCGAGGGTCTTGCTACGCAAAACATAAACGCTGACATGACCGCCTGAAAGTCGGGGCCCGACAACCGCTGCTTCAAAGGTCCGCTGAGGCGGACTCAATCGGGCTGAGTCACGGACGCGGGTCGTTACTGTGCTTAACTTGCGTCCGAAAAAGCCGGAGCTTGTAGTCTGCCAATTAGTTGGCGAGCGATGGCGCTTCCAGCAAGGAAATTCGCCGGCGATGATGCAGCAGGGGTCAGGGAATTTCAACCAGGACCAGGGATACGTCATCCGCAGCGGGTCCGTTGCGCCACGCTGCCACGCGATTGAGGATCTCCCGTTTCATCCCGGCCAGCGGGAGATTGGAGGCTTCGCGAACGATCTCGGCGAGGCCATCAACGCCCAGCATCTCTTGCCGGGAATTGAAATTCTCGGTCAGGCCATCCGTGTAGATTAGGACGCGATCCCCCGATTGCAAGGCTGATTCAATCGTCGCGTCAGAATCGACGGCATCTTCGAACAATCCAAGGGCCATGCTCCTCGACTCGAGTAGCCGCGGTGACTCACCCCGCCGAACGATCATTGCGGGTGGGTGGCCGGCCCCGGCAAACTGGAGCGAGCAAGGCCGGTTGAACCGCGCAGCCGCCATCGTGAAATAGTACGTAGAGCCAGCGAGATTCTGGACCGCAAAATGATTTAGGTGCCGCAGGACCGAACCCAGCTCCGCGCCGCGTTCGATCTCAGCCATCGTTTCCGAATAGATGCGATTGGCAACAAGCGCCGAGCTGATGCCGTGCCCTGAAACGTCGCAAACAAGTATGTCGAGATGGTCTTCACCCGGGTTCACGAGGCCGTAATCTCCGCCAATCGACCAAGCCGCCTGGTAGTAGGCCTCGATGGAAATTCCTCCCCAAGTTAGGCTTCTGGGGGCGAGACTCTGCTGTACGCGCTCGGCAAGCTGAAGCTCTTCCTCCATTTGCCGCTGGCGGCCCAGGAGCAGCGTATTCGATTGGCGCAGCTCCATCTCGGTGCGTTTCAGTTCGCTGATGTCCGTGGCCGTGACGATGCCGAATGCCTGACCATTGGCCCCCCGGATCTGTCGTGCGGTGACGGCGACCGGCAGGCGCCCGCCGTCAGCCTGCGGCACGTAAAATTCGTATCGGGCGCGGCCTTCTGTTTCCCGGCGACCAATTAACTCGATGAGCCGAGGAATATCTTCAGGCGGGTACATCTCGAGGATGGAGCGCCCCAGAAGATCGTCAGCGCGCATTTTGATCATTTCCAGGAACGTGGAATTGGCGAAAACGATCTTCTTATCCTCGCCATTGATGATCACGCCCTGATTTAGTGTTTCGAGAACGACCCCGACTTGGTCGATCCACTGTTGAGCCGAGTCCATGAATACCCTCGCAGAATGAGCGCCTGGCTACCTGTAAGATGTGGATTTGGCGCTGATAGCTCTCGATGAAGCGAACTTTATTCGCGAAGAGCAAATACGAAGAGGCTGTTGCCAGAGGCGACGGAAACGTATTGCTTGCCATCGACCTGAAAAGTCACGGGGCCGGCGACGATTTCTCCGCCAAAGCTTTGATTCCACGGAAGCGCACCGGTACAACCATAGTAGAAATGATAATACAGGGAGAATTCGCCTATCGAAAAAATTGAGATGATTACATCAAGCGCAGCATCACTGGACGTCGCCTTGCAACGATTTTCTCTCCACCCTGCGTCTATCACAATTGCTTCTGCATGCCCTCAAGCTCGATGCGACAGACGTCGCCGAACTCTTTCAGGGGATCCTCGCCGTTGGCGGCTCGATATTCGATTTGCGCCACGGTCAGGTTGGGTTGTTGGTATGTTTCCAGAATGAACTTTGTGATCTTCTCGGCGGTGTCCAAAACCGGCTGCGACGAACTAAGGCGGATGCGGCTGAGGAGCGCATAGACGGGCGTTAGTTTCTGGGGATCCACAACGTTGTGCTCTAGTGAGTCGACCAATAACCGCGCGCTTTCGCCAATGAAGTCGGAATACAGCGCTTCACGGAGAGCGATTCTCTTGGCCAGCAGGTCGCGCTGATCCTGATGCCTTTGGGTTATCCAAGTGCCGATCACGGAACCCATCGCACCCACAAACGACCCTAAAATGGCGGCAAATGCGGCGACCATACCCGAGTTCATGGAGCACGTCCAATCACACCGTTGCAAAGCTCATGAAAAGCCGCGCGGTTTTTTGAAGACCCTTAAACCCTTTGTTCTAACCTCTGCATAGGACGACTAGAATAAATATCAGAGGAAGGTAGATGATCGATGCCAGAAGTAAACGCCTCGCTGACATCCGGGATCGGCGAATCGCCAGTTGCGTCGCAAAGTAAGCAAAAATCGCGGTAACGAGCAAGCTTGTAACGGTGTAGGTGAAACTTGAACGGCCGGGCAGTGCTGCGCTTAGAGTGACTGGAAACAAAGCCAGCCCGGGCGCCACGGTCTGCCAAGTCATGAAACGGCCGCTGTCTTCCCCGGGAGGAAGAACCAGATAACCCGCCCGCGCATAGTCCTCGCGATACATCCACGCGATCGCCATGAAATGCGGAAATTGCCAGAGGAACAGAACCGCATAGAGCAGCCATGCCTGTGCGTTGAGTTTCCCTATCGCGGCGGTGTATCCGATCAGCACAGGCATAGCGCCGGGAAATGCGCCAACCAGCGTACACAGAGGCGTGAGGCGTTTGAGTGGAGTATAGAGAAGCAAATAACCAGCGAGCGTCGCCAAGGCGAGCAGACTCGCGGCAGGGCGCACCGCCAAAGCCAGATAAAGACTGCCCGCAAGGGACAACACGATCCCGAACGCCAGCGCATGGCTGGTCGCGATTCGGCCGTCCGCGATCGGTCGGCGAGCCGTGCGCCGCATTTGCGCGTCAAAGTTGCGCTCAATCACTTGATTCAAGGCGCCGGCCCCACTCGCGACCAGAACCGTGCCAAGCAGCGTGTGTAGAAGCATGATCCACGGGAAGTGCGCAACGGTTCGAGGACAGGCCAGGCAGAAAGCAGCGCCCGCCGCTATCGCGATCAAGAAGTTCACTTCCGGTTTCGTCAGCGCCCAATAGTCAGCGAAGGTGCCGCACGGTGCGGTGTGACGCCGCTCGACGGCGGCCATATCGAGAACCGCAAGGATAGGCTCGGTTGCCATCCTTAGGAAACCTCCAATCCGCGCGGATTACACCTCGGAGCCGTGATCTCTCGGAATTCGGATTGGACTGACTCATCCCTTCGAGAGCCCCACCCCGCCAGCAACTGAAGGGTCAGAATCGTTGCCGGCACCAGATAGACGAACGTGACGCAGGTCCACATGAGTGCGCCTGCGCACTGCTGGTCTTCAAGGGCGGAAATGCCGAACGGGCGTGGCGTGGACAGGTAAGCCGGATATACAACGCGGTCGCAGAAGGCTAGAAATGCGGAAAGCATGTCGCACGGCAGCGTTGCCGAAAAGAGGTAAGGAAGCATGGTCCATCGCGGCCAGACCGGAACACTCGGCCAAGGCTGAACAACTGGCCACCAGAAAAGAAACCCGGCCGAAAGGAAGGTTGCGTGCTCGACAACATGCCACCCTTCCGAATGCAGTGCGAGTGTAAACGCCGAAGGCACGTGCCAACCGACGAGCGCCCCGGCAGCCGCAAGCCAGGCAAGCGCAGGTTCCGAAAGCGCGCGCCCAATCCATTGCACCACCGGACGGCGAAGCCACGGACCGAGAATGGATTGGACAAATTTCCTCGGCAAGCCATGCAGCAGCGGCATCACTGGCGCGCCTGCCAACATCAGAAGAGGGGCGATCGTCATCAGCAGCAGATGCTGAACCATATGGACCGTCAGCACTTCCTCGTCGAATGCAGCGAGCGGTGAGCCCACCGCCGCCCAGATCAAAGAGAGTCCGAGGAGAAAACTGAACGCCCGCCACGCAGGAACGACATTTTTGGAAGCCGTCCGAAGATGCAGCCACCCTCGCAAATACACGCACGCCACGAGAAGGGTGGCCAGGGTGAGCCAAACCGGAATGGTCCACGATTGCAATGCGTCCTGAATCGAGAGTGGCATTGGTCGGTCTATCGCCGCGCGGCAGCGTGTTCTTCCTGACCTTCTCCGAGTGCCACGTCGCGCGACGCATCATGCGCGGGAGCTTGTCCTGCGGGATGCAGAGTCTCGAGAAAGGCGACGAGCGCTGTGGTTTCTGGTGGACTTAAGTTCTTTCCGTACGCCGGCATATTGCCGCCTCCCTGGATCACCTGGCGTATCAGTTGGTCTTGCGTCAGCCGTACGGCTACGGAGTCCAGGGCCGGGCCTCTTTGCCCTCCCAGGTCTCCAAGGGAATGGCAGTTGCGGCACTGTTTGGACTGAAAGACGAGCGCGCCCTGCCGCTCCAGCGCGGTTGTGCCACGCAGAAATTTTGCGGGCACAGGATCGCCACTCCAGGCGTTCATTTGCGGACTCCAGGGAGTGAACCCGGCAAGATGCGTAAATGTCCCCAACGTTATCGCGGTTAGTAGCACTGTTAGAACCGCAATGGGTCGCCGGCGCCAGCTCTTTTCTCCTTCACCCGACAAAAATGGAAGAAGGAGCAGTGCGGCAAGCACGATTACAGGTCCAATGAGGAGCGCTGGCGTCTCCATCGAAGGCGGCAAGAGCGAGAGTAACGCGTACAGCCACAGAAAGAAGTAATCCGGCTTCGGCACGGTTTGGATGATCGTCGGATCCGGGCGGCCGGTTGGGCCGAAGGGGCCGAAGTACAGAGCGCACGCGGCAACGGCCAGGAGGATGAACGCCGCGAAGAACATATCCTTCCAGACAGCATAGGGCACAAATGGAGCGCCGTCCTTCTTGGTCAACTCGTGGTATTCGCTTGTGTACGTCGCCCGCTTCACGGTGCGGCCAGGCATCGGCCATTCATTGATACCCAGCTTCACCACCATCAGGACATGAAGGCACACGAACCCGATGAGCATCCCCGGAATCACGAAGACGTGCAGTGCAAAGAATCGCGATAGCGTCGATCCGGCAATGATCGGCCCGCCCAGCATCATCTTGACGATCGCGGGCCCCGCGAATGGGACTCGGCTGGCGATCGAGGCCCCGATTCCCAGGCCCCAGTACGCGTCCTGATCGAAGCGAAGAACCTGCCCGCTGAAGGCCATTCCGAGCGTCATTAACAAAAGAAATATTCCGATGATCCAGGTGAGCTCTCGTGGAAACTTGTAGGCTCCGAAAAGAAAGACCTGGACCATATGAATCAGAACGATTGCCACCATGAAATTCGAACCCCATCCATGCATCGCGCGGATGAACCAGCCCAGAGTCACGTCGTGATTCAGGGACTGTAGACTGCTCCAGGCTTCGGCGGCGGAGGGGACATAAACAAAGGCCAGCAGAATTCCAGAGACGAGCTGCAGAAGGAAAACGACGAGCGCGGCGCTTCCAAACACGTACCACCAGCTGGCGGTGCTTCGCGGCACGGCATGCTCCGCAGTCTCGCGAATCGGAGCGGCCAGCTGTAACCGCTGGTCGAACCATTCCCCGATTTGCACAATCACGCGGCGCATGGCGGTTCCTTTCCAATAAGGGCCGCGCTTGCTCCCGGTGTGGGCAGCTCACCGGCCTGGATGGTGACAAGACCGTTCTCCACTTTATGGGCGTATTCAAAAAGCCCGCGCTCCGGGGGACCCGAGGCCCGCGAGCCATCGCGGTAGTACGCGCCGCCGTGACATGGGCACATAAACAAGCCGGACTGCGGAAACCATCGAACAGGACAACCGAGGTGCGCGCAGTTGACCGCGAAAACCTGGAACTGATCTCCGGCGATGCGTCGCACCCAGCAGGCTGTGTCTACCGTCTTGCCGTCGGTCGGCATCGCGTACGGATTCCGAAAGGTGGCCAGTCTCGTTTCGCCTTCCGGAAATTCGTTGACGCGGCCAAGAGCTACCCAAGAAAGATAGGCGTTCGAACGGCCGCGTGTAACGGACGAAAGCAGGAAGCGCACGATCGGCACCGCAAGCGCTGTGGCAACCAGGCCGTTGAAGAGGATTCCCACCTTCATGAGAAATCGGCGGCGAGAAAGCAAGTTTTCATCCGACATCATCTAGCTCCTAGTGCTGAACGTTATTCGAAGCGGAGTATGGCTGCCCAGGGTTTGCGACCCTCTTCGAGGCTAGCCATGCGACCACGTCCGTAACGTCCTGGTCGGACATCGGCTTGCCCGCTACATCTCCACGCCAGTCGGGCGCGCCCAATTCGGGGCGGCCGACTATCACCATGGTGCGCAGTCCCTGATTGCTGACTAACGCCAGGAAGGAGTCGTTAACGATGGGGCTACCCTTTGGTCCGCCGCAACCGGCCGGGCCGTGGCAAGATTCGCAATAAGTCTTGTAGGCGGCTTCGCCTCGCCCGGCATCGCCCGTTGATTTTGGAGCGTAGGAAGGGGGAAGCGCCCCTGCCAGAATCCCCTGCTGGCTCCATCGCGATCGGATTTCGCTGGTGATCACATCGATTTGCTTCTCCGTAAGCATCCCGCCGGCGCCTTGGGCAAAGGCGGGCATAGCCGTACCCGGCACTCCGGCGGCAACAACTTTGCGAATCGATGTGTCGTCTGCGATGGCAAGATAGACGGAATCGGAAAGCGCGATCGCGGCTCCCCCCTTCCCCTCGGCGCCGTGGCAGCCCGCGCAGTTCTCGCTGTACAGCGTGCCGAAGTCCAAAATCTGGCTTGGCGCCAAAACCTCCGAATCTTTACTGGGCTGTCCGTGCGGAGAGCCGCAACCCAACAGAAACAGCGCGGCAAGAGCGGGGAACATACAGAAATTGCGGGCTGCGATCACCGGGGCTCCTCTCCGTTCTCATGCGGCAAGCTGACTCCCGGGGCTTCAATCCCCGCGCGTATAGCAAACGGCACATTTTCACGAGTCAACGTACGCTCCTGGCGCACCACAACGATGCCGGCGACCGCTCCAAAGGCTATCTGCGAAGCCATGAACCACCACCAATCAATGCGCTCCGCCAACAACGGATCGAGAAGGCCCATAATCGTGTAAAGCAACCCCGACCAGAGCACAGGCGCAATGACTCCGCCCAGCACGATGGGCCGTCTCGGGAACATCGGGAGCATCACCCCATAAAGCAACCCAACAAGTGTGGAACCGATTACGTGCAGCAGCAAAGCAAGAGCGAAACTGCCCAGATGAAACGAACTGAGTTGCCCAGGTCCAAGGCTTAGCGATTGCGAATAGACAGTTGCGGCAAGCAAGTTGATGGGATACCAGATGCTTCCGGCCTTCAGCAGTCCATAGGCGCAGGCCAGCACAGCCATCGCTACGCCTCCAGCCCAGCCTCCCTTCACACCGGCCGAAACCGGATAGGTGTGGACAGGAAGCCATGCGCGCACTTGATCGGGCGCTACGCGAAGACGCTCGACGCTCCGGCGTTCCGTCAGTACTGCAATCTTCTCGGGGACCACTGCAAAGCCTTCTTCATGCTCGTGAGGAATGACTTGCCGGAACCAGCCGACGCAGCCGGCAGCCGCAAGCACAGCGCCCAGGACCGTCACCGAGACGTCCGTAAGAAAGCCGGCGAACAGCAATGTAAAACCAAAGGCCAAAACAAGTGGCCAGGCCGTGGGCGCGGGCATTGCGATTTCGCTGGCAGCCCAGGAACTCTTGCTTTCGGCGGATTGCATCTCTGCCATTTCCATCCCTCAACGAGCGAGTATGTACACGACTGTAAAAACGACAACCCAAACCGCATCGACAAAGTGCCAATACATGGCAAGCACTTCAACTCGAGTTGATTGCTCGTGTCCGACGCGGTTTGCCAGCCCGAACAGAAATACGACGCTGAGCATGATCAGGCCCACGATCACGTGCGAGGCGTGCAAACCAACGAGCGAGTAGTAAGTGGTTCCAAAAAGGTTGGTGGAAATTGTCAACCCATGCTTGTAAATCAGCGTGTTCCACTCCTGGCCAGTGCCGGCGAGAAAAATGCCGCCCAAAACTATGGTAAGAAACCACAGTGCGAGAAACGCGCCGCGTTGCCCGGAACGGAGAAATCTTGCCGCGAAGTGCACAGTGAGACTGCTCGACAGCAGGCAGATCGTGGTGAAGATGGGCGTTTCAAGAACTTCGCTTGGAGTTGGCCCGGCTAAGCTCTTTCCCGCATAGTACAGATAGGCCACGACGAAAATCGTGAAAATCGCCGCCTCGGCAATGATCAGAGACGCCATGCCGACCGTGCCGCGATACGGCAGCTTCCACTCTTCTGTTCTTTCAGGGAACGGTGTCGTGATTGCGCTCATTGCTCGCTCACTTCATTCATAGTTGCTGTCCGGATCTTCCGGGTGCTTCTGATCCCACAAGGGTCGCCGGCTGGCAACTGCCGGGATTACAGCGAAGTTGTAGGCAGGAGGGGGTGAACTCACGGACCACTCGAGGGTCCAGGCATCCCAGGGGTCGTTACCGGCCCTGGCTCCCTTGAAATAAGAGATGATGAGGTTCGCGACGAACACGAGAATCGCGATTGCCTGAATGAACGCTCCAATCGTGACGAGAAAGTTCAACCTGTCCCAACCGCGGCCGGGCTCGTAGGTATAAATGCGGCGAGGCATCCCCAGCAATCCGGGAATGTGCATCAAATCAAACGTCAGGTGAAATCCGATCACAAACAACCAGAAATGGAGCTTGCCGAGCCTCTCATTGAGCATCCGTCCGGTAATTTTCGGGTACCAGTAATAAAACGCCGCAAAGAGCGCGAACAGAATTCCGCCGACGATCACGTAGTGGAAATGTGCTACGACAAAATAGGAGTTGCCAAGCTGCCAATCGAAAGGCGCACTGGCCAGCATGATGCCAGTGAGGCCCGCGAATAGAAACTGGAACAGGAACGCGATACAGAACAGCATCGGCGTCTTGAACTGGATTTTTCCGCCCCACATTGTTCCAAGCCAATTAAAAATCTTGATACCGGTGGGAATTCCCACAACCATCGACGTGATCGTGAAAAAGCTGTTGGCATAGGAATTCATCCCGATGGTGAACATGTGGTGCGCCCATACGCTCATGCTTACAAAACCAATGCACACCGTGGCCGCAACCATCACCGGGTATCCGAAAATGGGTTTCCGGGAAAATACTGGAACGATTTCCGAAATGAAAGCAAAGGAAGGAAGGATCAGGATGTACACTTCCGGATGACCGAAGATCCAGAAAAAATGCATCCAGATTGCCGCGGATCCGCCTGCCTGCGTGTCGAAAAAGTGTCCGCCAAGATAGCGGTCGACGAGCAACATAAGTTGCGCGGCCGTTAAGGGTGTGATGGCGATGAGCACCATGCCCGACATCACCAGATTCATCCATGCCAGCAGAGGCATGCGGCTGAGCTTCATCCCGGGGCACCGCATACAAAGAATGGTGGCGATGAGGTTGACCGCGGTCCCGACGCCCCCACATCCAGAAACCAGCAGCGCAATGGTCCAGTAATCCGAGCTGTGTCCCGGCGAAAAAGCGCGCGAGGTCAAGGGAGCGTACGCCCACCATCCCACGTCCGGCGCGTTGCCGGCGCCGTACAACCCGCTGCCGCCGAGAAAACTAAAGTAAAGAAGAAATCCGCTGAATGCCATCAACCAGAAGCTGAACGCATTCAGGCGTGGAAAGGCCATGTCCCGGGCGCCAATCATCAGCGGCACGAGATAGTTCCCGAAGCCGAACAGAACCGGCATGGCCACGAAGAAAATCATGGTCGTGCCATGCATCGTGAACATGCGGTTGAAGACCTGCGGAGAAACAAAGTCGAAGTGCGGGTACATTAACTGAATGCGAATGATGACGGCTTCGATACCAGCTATCAAAAGAAAGGTCAGAGCATAGGCGATGTAAAGGATGGCGAGCCGTTTGTGGTCGACCGTGGTGACCCATTCGTGCACAACTTCGGTCCAGGTCCGGCTGGCCGGCGCCGTGTTTCCAAGGACCATTGCATCCGATGCCATACTTGTCTCCAGGTCCCCCAGCTACCGCAACGTCTCGAGATAACGCACGAGCGCGTCCAGTTCATCGTCACTCAGTTTCATGGCCGGCATCAGCGAGCCGGGTTTAATCGCGTCCGGGTTTTGAATCCACAAGCGCAGGTTTCCCGCGGTATTCTCCGCGGCTCCCGCTGCAATCGTGCTCCGGCTCATCAGGTGCGTCAGATCCGGACCGAAACGCCCCGTACCGTTGGTGCCGCCGACGGCGTGACAGTTCAAGCAAGCCGTCGTTTCAAAGACATGTCTCCCGGCGGCTTCCTTTTCATCTTGATTCGCAGGCTGTCTTTGAGCCTGAACCCAAGCGCCAAAATCCTCGGGGCTATCCACCGAAACCCGCAAAAGCATCTTGGCGTGCTGCGTACCGCAGTATTGTGCGCACTGGCCGAGAAACACGCCTGTTTCGTGCGGCTCTATCCACATCTCGTTTATACGATTGGGGATCAAGTCCGTCTTTCCCGCAAGTTGGGGAATCCAAAAGCTGTGATCCGTGTCGGCGGACATCAACTTCAGGAACGTGGGCTGCGGATGTATCGGATTGCTGAGAGGAACATGAAGCTCGTTCGCAGTGACGATACCAAACCCCGTATATCGAAACTCCCACCAAAACTGATGCCCAATTACGGTCACTTGCACGGCGCCTGCGGGCCGCGCGGCATCCTGAACGGAGTGAATCTCTCGCGCTGAAGCGAGAAACAATACGACCACGATGAGGATCGGAATGACCGTCCACGCCGTTTCAATTTGATTGCTCCCATACACCTGGGCCGGCTCGCGGTCGGAGTTGCCCCTCGTTTGCCGAAACTTCACAACGGCATAAATTAACAGCGTGCCGACAACCACAAAGATCACAGCGCAGATCGCGAGGACGAAGTGCGCATTGCGATTGATCGAGTCGGCGGGCGCTGAACGCGGATCAAAAATGCTGGTAACCGGATTGCCGCCCGGAGGTTCCGCGGCGCACAATCCCGTCGCAGAGAAGGCTCCGAGCAGGAGAGCGAAGACCCTCACGGCCAAGCGGGCGACTGCATTCCAATCCTTCTTGTTCTTACCCCTAACAATCATTTCTCTAGTCGCACGCCTTCTCGAGGTCACAGGATGACCAATTTGTGGTGTGGGCTGCGAAAGTTGCGGCGCTGAATGTATTTCACGTCGCGACGCGGCCTGCTCCACCAGGTGCAATTGGTGCTCCACTCGACCCAAGCCTCATATCGCCAAGTTATTTTCTTTGGTTGCCGGCACTTCAGGCTCAAGCAAAGGCCATCTAAGTGAAGTGGAAGTGCGCTGCTCTCGTCATGGCCTTGACGGTGTCGTCAAGCTGTTGGCGTCCCACAACTTGCCGCCAGAGCCGCGCGGATTAACCGAAAGTGGTATCCGAAGTCACTCCTCGGGAGGTACCCGAAAACCATTCCATCGCGGGATGTGTCCGTCGATCTGATTCCATATAGTGAGGGGCGATCAATGGCGCGGGTGGGAGGCAGGATGTCCTTGGAGAATCAATCGGTTTCCAGCAGGACGAGTAGAGCCCGCTTTGCCACTTCAGATCAGACTCTTCACAGAATGCACGCGGTACGTATTTCGCGCCCGAGATTGCACACCGAAAGCCACGAAGAGGCAGTTCAGAACGCCCTGTTAACTGGACGGTGGTGACGAGATGAGTGCCTTCCGGAAGTACAAAATTTGGATCGCTGCTGGACTCTGTTTGATCGTGGTGGCCTCCATCGTTTGGGCGACACGCCCAAAACGAACTTCCGGAGATCAGGCTGGCACTTCACTGGACGTCGAGGTCGTACCGGTTCAACAGAAGGATATCCCTATCTACGGTGAATGGATCGGCACACTCGACGGACTTGTGAACGCCGACGTCCGCGCACAGGTAACCGGCTATCTCCAGAAACAGGCCTACCAGGAAGGCGCATTCGTTCAGAAGGGACAGTTGCTTTTCCAGATTGATCCGCGCCCCTTCCAGGCAGCGGTCGACCAGGCGGAGGGTCAATTGGCTCAGGCCAAGGCCGCGCTGGCCAACGCCCAAGCAGTGCAAGGCAGGACTGATCTGGACGTGAAGCGCTACACCCCTCTGGCCCGCGAACAGGCCGCCAGCCAACAGGATCTCGATAACGCTGTTCAAAACAATCTTGCGGCTCAAGCCACTGTGGAGACAGCTAAGGCGCAGATTCGGACGTATGAGGCCGCTCTTGAAACCGCAAACATCAATCTCGACTTTACCCGGCTGATTGCTCCAATTGACGGGATCGCGGGACAAGCCCAGCTCCAAGTAGGCGCCTTAGTCAGTCCCAGCAGCGTACCCGTAACCTCGGTTTCGACGCTGGACCCAGTGAAGGTTTATTTCACCGTCAGCGAGCCCCAATACCTGGAGTGGCGAAGGCGGTTCCCCACCGAGCCGAGTCGTCAGGAGGCCGACAAGAATTTGCGCCTCGAGCTGATTCTGGCGGACGGGTCAACCTATCCACGCACCGGCACTTTTTACTTTGCGGACCGGCAGGTGAATGAGGGTACCGGTGCAATTCGGGTGGCCGGATTATTTGCGAATCCCGGAAACATTTTGAGGCCCGGCGGCTACGCCAGAGTCCGCGCAGTCATTCGCGTCGAACAGGGAGGACTTTTGGTACCGCAGCGCGCGGTGTCCGAGCTGCAAGGTAGCTATCAGGTCGCCGTCGTGGATGGCGACAGCAAAGTGAACATTCGCACCGTAACGGTCGGTGACCGTGTCGGTTCCGAATGGATCATCACTCAGGGCCTGAAGCCCGGCGAGAGCATCGTCGCCGAAGGGGTTCAGAAGGTGCGCCCGGGCATGCGCGTAAACCCCAAGCCGTTTGGCGCAGAAGCGACGGGGAGGTAATCCCATGTCAAAGTTCTTCATCAACCGTCCCATCGTCGCGATGGTCATCTCGATCGTTCTGGTGCTGGTGGGCTCACTAACCATTCTAAGCCTCCCTGTCGCTCAGTTCCCGAACATCGCTCCCCCGGAAATTCAAATCCTTGCCACCTACGTTGGCGCCGACGCGCAGACTCTCGAACAATCCGTGGCCACTCCGCTCGAACAACAAATGAGCGGTGTGGACAACATGAATTATATGTATTCGCTGAACTCCACCGGGGGCTCAAACACCAGCCTGGTCGTTGACTTCGACGCGAAAACGGACCCGAATAACGATTTCATTCTCGCGCAGTCGCGCGAGACGCAAGCGGCCTCTCAGCTTCCCGTGGACGTCAACAATTACGGAATAACTGTCCGCAAGTCGGTGACTGCGCCGTTGATGCTGTTTGACATTTACTCGCCGAGAGGGACCTACGACGCGACATTTCTAGCTAACTACGCATACATCAACCTCGTGGATCCCTTGCTCCGGTCGCCGGGCATCGGAAACGTTCAGGTGTTCGGAGCCGGCCAATACGCGATGCGCATGTGGGTGAAGCCCGACCAATTGGCGAAGCTTGGTGTTACCGTCCCGGACATCATAAGCGCCGTTCAAGCTCAAAACACGGTCAACCCGGCTGGAAAAGTGGGCGGCGACCCTGCTCCCAAAGGCACGGAATTTACCTATGCGGTTCTTGCGCAAAGCCGGCTCGTTTCGCCGGAAGAATTCGGAGCGATCGTCGTGCGCGAGACGCCAGACGGCGGCACCGTTCGCGTCCGCGATGTGGCCCGAATCGAGTTGGGCTCTCAGGACTACAGTGTGGCCGGCCGTTTCAATGGAAAGCCCAGCGCGGTACTGGCCCTTTACCAACTGCCCGGCTCGAACGCGGTGGACGCCGCCGCCGCGGCGCGGAAATTGATGGCTCAGATGAAGCAGCGCTTTCCGGACGACCTGGATTTCGTCGTCGCGTTGGACACGACTCGCGCGGTCACCGAAGGTATCAAGGAGATTGTGATTACGCTGGTGATTGCACTCGCCCTGGTGATCCTTGTGGTTTACATCTTTTTGCAGGGTTTCCGGGCCACCCTGATTCCGCTCCTTGCCGTTCCCGTCTCGTTGGTGGGCACCTTCGTTCTTTTCCCATTGTTCGGATTCTCGATTAACACGCTTTCGCTTTTTGGCCTGGTGCTGGCGATTGGTTTGGTGGTGGACGACGCCATTGTCGTTGTCGAGGGCGTGGAACGCCACATTGAAGAGGGCATGACGCCGAAGGACGCAGCCCTTAAAGCAATGGAAGAGCTTTCTGGCCCGGTGGTGGGCATCGCGCTGGTCCTTTCCGCTGTGTTTGTGCCCACCGCATTCATTCCCGGCATCACCGGAAAGCTCTACCAGCAATTCGCAGTAACGATCGCGATCTCAGTGCTGCTTTCGGCTTTCAATGCGCTGACCCTCAGCCCGGCGCTCGCGGCCCTGCTGCTAAAACCAAAAAAGCCGAGCACCGGCCTCCTGAGGAGGTTCTTCGACTGGTTCAACCGCGTCTTCGAAGGAGCCACCAATACCTATGTGCGCTGGAGTGGCGTATTAGTTAAAAAGACAGCGGTCGTGGTCGTGCTACTCGCTGTCTTTGGTGCAGCGGGCGGCTTCTTTGCGAGCCGCGTCCCAACCAGTTTCCTTCCTGACGAAGACCAGGGCTATGCCTACGTCAACGTTCAGCTGCCCAGCGGCGCGTCGCTGGAGCGCACCCGCGCCGTCGTAGATCAAGTTGAAAAAATCATTATGGATACCCCTGGCGTTGAAGACTCAACGTGTTTCGTAGGCTTCAGTCTGCTTAGCTTTGTTCGAACCACTTATAACGCCACATTTTTTGTGAACTTCAAGCTCTGGGATGAGCGCACCAGCCGCGCCGAGCAATTCCAAACGCTCAAAGCACATCTGAACCAGCAAGTAAGCAAACTGCCCGCCGCGGTTGCGTTCGCTTTTTCCCCGCCCGCCATTCCGGGTGTCGGCACCGCGGGCGGCTTTACCTTTATGCTTGAGGACCGTTCCGGCGGGGATATTCAGTTCCTTGCCAAAAACCTGGGCATTTTCCTCGATGCCGCTCGAAAGCGGCCGGAAATCGCCAGCCTCAGCACGACTTTCTTGTCCAGCGTGCCGCAGCAATTTGTGAACGTGGATCGCGACAAAGTCTTGAAACAGGGCGTCGCACTCAATGACGTGTACCGCACCATACAGGCGTTCATGGGCGGGTACTTCATCAACTATTTCAACCGCTTCGGCCGCCAGTGGCAGGTGTACATCGAAGCCGAGGGCGAGGACCGTGCTAAAGCGGAAAACGTCGGACAGTTTTACGTGCGTAACAAAAACGGAGAGAATGTTCCCCTCGCCTCGCTGGCTACGGTCACGCCGCTCCTCGGTCCTGAATTTAGTCTGCGCTTCAACGAATACCGCTCGGCACAAATCAACGGAAGCGCCGCGCCCGGCTACAGTGCCGACCAGGCCACTGCCGCCCTCGAAGAAGTCTTCAAAGAGACTATGCCGCGCGAAATGGGTTTCGACTATTCAGGCATTTCCTTTCAAGAGCAGAAAGCGCGCGAGGGAGTGCCGCCCGCGGCGATTTTCGGACTTTCGCTCCTGTTCGTCTTCTTGATTCTGGCGGCGTTGTATGAAAGCTGGTCGCTGCCGTTCAGCGTGCTACTCAGCACGCCCGTTGCGATCTTCGGCGCTTTTGCAGTCCTGTGGTTGCGCCGCGTGTTGACCGGCGTTTTCCTGCCGCCGTACCTGGTCCAGATCGAGGGCGATGTCTACTCGCAAATCGGGCTGGTCATGCTGATCGGCCTGGCGGCTAAAAACGCCATCCTGATCGTCGAGTTCGCCAAGGATGAATACGAGAAAGGCAAGTCGCCCGTGGATGCCGCGCTCGAAGGCGCCCGGCTCCGCCTGAGGCCGATCCTGATGACCTCGTTTGCGTTCATCCTCGGTTGTGTGCCGCTGTGGACCGCAAGCGGCGCGGGATCGGTGGCCCGCCAGATCATGGGAACGACAGTCATCGGTGGGATGCTCGCCGCAAGCGCGATCGGAATCTTCTTCGTGCCCGCCGTCTTTTACATGGTGGAGAAATGGTCAGGAGCAGACAAGGAGCACGTTTCTCCGGGGTTGCCCGCTCCGCCAGAGCCGGCGGAGGGAGACTGACATGGCCCCCCGAGTGACATTCATCAGTTGCATGAAGATTCGAGTCACGAAGAAATTGCGTTTATTTACGGCCGCTGCGGTCACATGGAGTTTGATGTGCGGGTGCGAGGTCGGTCCAAACTATCACAAGCCCGCCATCCAGACGCCTACCGATTTTCGCGATCTTAGTGACAACAAGCAGGTCCAAAGTCAGGTGGCGTCCTACGCAGACCTTCCATGGTGGCAGGTCTTCGAGGACCCTCAACTTCAGGAGCTCATTCGGACGGCGCTCAAGCAGAACTACGACTTACAGATTGCGACGGAGCGGATCAACGCCAGCCGCGCTGAGGTTGCGATAACACGGTCGAGTCTTTTCCCGCAGGTGCAGGGCAACGGCAATTTCAGCGGCGGAAAAGAGTCTAATTTCCAAACCAAGTTCAACTTTTTGAATCTTACGGCCGACGCGGCCTTCCAGCTGGATTTCTTCGGCAAGCTACGCCGTGCGACCGAAGCATCGCGCGCCGCGCTCCTTGCAACGGAGGATGCGCGTCAGACGGTGATCCTTACTCTTGTGAGCGACGTGGCCAGCGACTATTTCACGCTCCTGCAGCTGGACCTGCAGCTCCAAATCACGCAGGACACCGTGACGACCCAACAAAACTCGGTCAAACTGACTCAGTTTCGAGTCGATCATGGCGTAGCCACCAGACTCGACGTTCTTCAGGCCCAGCAAGTTCTGGATACCGCAAACGCCACGATTCCCGATCTCGAAAGAGCAATCGCGCAGGAAGAAGATGCGATCAGTATCCTTCTCGGCAATTACCCTCAGGCTATTTCCCGCGGACGGCCGCTGGTCGAACAGCCGCTTCCTCCCGAAGTGCCCGCGGGCATGCCTTCTTCGCTGATCGAGCGCCGGCCTGACATTCGTGAGGCCGAGCAGGTCCTGGTGGCAGCAAACGCTGAAATTGGGGTTGCCAAGGCAGAGTTCTTTCCACAAATCTCTTTGACTGGCTCTGGCGGCGGCGCCTTCGGGCGCAGCAGCGCTTTCTCGAGCCTGCAGAGCTCGCAGTTGGGCTTCTGGTCCTACGGCGCTCAAGTGAGTCAACCGATTTTCACCGGAGGAGCTCTTCGCGGAAATCTGCGCGTGGCCGATTCGCAGCACCAGCAAGCGTTACTCGCATACCGCCAAACCATTCAGAACGCGTTTGGAGAGGTATCGGATGCGTTGATCGGTTACCAAAAACTTCACGAGGTCCGGGTTCGCCAGGAAGACACTGTCACGGACCTGCAGGAGTCTGTCCGCCTTTCCGACATGCGCTATCGGGGGGGCACCACGACTTATCTCGAAGTGTTGGATGGTCAGAGGTCGCTCTTTTCCGCGGAACTAATCCTCGCGCAGGCGCGAGGCAGTGAATATCAAAGTCTCGTGCAGCTTTACAGAACCCTTGGTGGAGGCTGGCAGCAGTAGTCACTTGCAGATGCGCACCGCAACAAACGCAATCGGCCAAAGAAGCAAGCGGGCCGTGACCACCAACGGCTCATCGCAGATTCTGAGCGCATGCGTGGCGCCAACTGGAGGATTGAAACATGAGCTCGGCACCTAGTTTCGTTACCGACGCTGAGGGATATCAGGAAATCGGCACGGCCCCCACAAGTCCCTATCATCGTCATCGACCGATTTCAGACGAGCCCGAACCTGTGCCGTCATCCTTCGTTGATAGCATCGTGGGGCGCCTTGGCGGTTTGCGCCTGGTCCTCGAAAAGGTGGAGGCGGTTGCACCCACCAACGCTACGGTCTTGATCACAGGCGAGACCGGGACGGGCAAGGAAGTTGTCGCCCGCGCCATTCACGAGCTGAGCCCCCGCCGGCAGAGGAATCTGGTCAAGGTGAATTGCGCAGCCATGCCTGCAGGTCTTCTCGAGAGCGAGCTTTTCGGACACGAACGCGGCGCCTTCACTGGCGCGGTCAATTCGCACGTTGGACGGTTCAAGCTGGCGGATCGTGGCACCTTGTTTTTGGACGAGATCGCGGACCTGCCTTTGGAACTTCAGCCGAAGCTGCTGCGTGTCCTTCAGGAGCGGGAGTTCGAACCGGTCGGCAGCACGCGTACTACGCGCGTTGACGTCCGGGTGGTGGCTGCAACCAATCGCGACCTGCTTCAGGTGGTTCGCGACCAGGAGTTCCGCCAGGATTTGTACTACCGGCTTAACATATTTCCGATCGCCTTGCCACCGTTGCGCGAACGAAAAGGGGACATCCCTCAGCTCGTAAGGCACTTCGTAGCGCACTTCTCGAACTCCATGGGCAAAACGATCAAGACCATCCCTCTTGAAGTCATGCGAGCGCTTGTTCGCCATCAGTGGCCCGGAAATATTCGAGAGCTGCAGAACTATGTGGCGCGCGGCGTAATCCTTTCCAATGGCGGGGTGTTCGAACCCGCGCCTCTCGAACCGTGCGAGCCGGTATCCACCCAGATTTCGAACCCGACGCTTGAGGATACGGTACGGCAGGAAATTCTAGCTGCATGCCAGAGGGCCAATTGGAAGCTCGGTGGACCGCGGGGCGCGGCCGCGAGACTTGGTTTGAAGCGCACGACCTTGTTTTACAAAATGAAACGACTGGGCATCGCTCCGCCGGCGGATCCCCTGCAGGAGTAGGTTTCGCGAGCGCGGGCAGATTACACATCACAAAGGTTTCTTAGACATTGCCGCTGGGTCGAACTTGCGCCCGCAAGGGTGGCCGGTTTCCGAATTGGCGGGATTACAGGAGAGAGAACGTGAAGCCAATAAAAGTAGTCATCGTCGGAGGTGGATTTGGCGCGGTAAAGTTCGCAAAAACTCTTCGCGACCAGCTGCGCGCATCCGAGTGCGAGATTTGTCTTTTCAATAGAGAGAACCACATGGTGTTCCATCCCCTCCTCGCGGATGTCGCGGGCGCTTCCATCAACGTGGACGCAGCCGCGGCGCCTCTGCGCCAGATGCTCCCGGGGGTTGAATGCCGCACCGAGCGTGTGCAGAGGATAGACCTGCACACTTCGGAGATTGAATTTACCGAGGACAACGGAAACTTGTCACGCCTCCAGTACGACCACGTCGTCATTGCCTGCGGCGCGGAGAGCAACCTGGGCATCATTCCTGGGATGAGCGAGCATGCATTTGCTTTCAAGGTCATGAGCGATGCCATCTATCTTCGGCAACACATCGTTCAGCAAATGGAATATGCAGAGGCTGCCAGCGATCCCGATCGCCGCCGGTGGCTCCTGAACTTCATTATTGTCGGAGCCGGCTTCAGCGGGACAGAGGTGGCCGGCGAAATCAATGAGCTGGTTCGCAGCAGCACACGTTTTTACCGGAACTTTCGCGAAGAAGATGTTGTCGTCACGATGGTTCATTCGCAGGACCAGATCCTGCCCGAAGTGGTGCCGACGCTCCGGGAATTCGCCAAAAAGAAGATGGAGAAAGCCGGTGTCACTGTGCTGTTGAATACCCGCGCGGTCGCGGCGACGCATGAAGGCGTCGAACTGAATGATGGGCGCATGCTGAAGGGTGGCACAATTGTCTGCACGATCGGAACGGCAATCTCGCCACTGGTTCAAAACCTGGACGTGCCCAAAGAGCGGGGACGCATCCGCACCACATCCGAAATGCGAATTGAAGGGCAGACGAACGCATGGGCTATTGGCGACTGCGCTTACATCATCAATGCCCACGACAACAAACCCGCGGCAACCACTGCCCAATTCGCGGAACGCCAAGGCCGGCAAGCGGCGCTCAATCTTGTGCGAATTACGAAAGGAGAGCCCACGCAACCTTTCCGCTTCAAGGCGCTTGGCCAACTATGTTCCATCGGCGGCTACCAGGCGGTCGCCGAACTGTTCGGTGTGCACGTCTCCGGTTTCCCCGCCTGGGTCATGTGGCGCGGAGTCTATCTTTTGAAACTCCCGACGTGGTCTCGCAGAATTAAAGTTGCGCTGGACTGGGCCTGGGACGTGCTGTTTCCTCGCGATCTCAGCTTCCTCAATACCGACACGGCCCAGCAGGTTACGCACGCGTACTACAGGCCCGGCGATTTTATTCAACACGAGGGCGACCCGGCGCGCGTCTTCAGCGTCATCGTTGATGGCCAGGTGGAAGTCCTGCAGAAAGATCCTGTGACCTCGGAAGCAAAACTTCTTGCGGTCTTGAATAAAGGCGACTTCTTTGGGGAAGGCGCCCTCCTCGGAAACCGCCCGCACGAAACAAGCATTCGAGCTCGCACGGCTGTGCGACTTCAGCAAGTCGGCAGCGGGCTCTTCTCGCAGTTCGCGGGCTCCTTCGCACCGCTAACCGACTTGCTCTTGAAGGCGTTCGCTCGCAACTCCGGCGATATTTGGCGCCGCGTGCCGATGGTCAAGCCTATCTTGGAGCGTGAATCGCTCGAATCTCTCATCGATTCCCTGCCTGCCGAGCTCCTCAGTACCGAAGCGATTTACGCGGACGCTATAAAATCCCTTGAAGAGAGCTCCACCGGCCGCCTGGTGGTGGTCGACGAAAAGCAGCGCCTTTGGGGGACTCTGAACCGCGCCGACATCAACCAAATTTTTGCGCGGATCGCGGTGATTCCGCTGGAGGCGCGGGGTGACGTCACCCATCGGAAGCTAACCGATTTTCTGGTCGCGAATCCGGCCTACGTAACCCTCGAGGATTCCGCATTCGTGGCCTTTGCCACCATGCTCGATCACGGCATCGGCTGGTTGCCCGTCGTCAAGAGCAATGACGATCTGCAACCCGTCGGTTCTCTTCGCAGTGAGAAAATCGTCAGCCGTTTAATCGAGAAAATCGCGCAGATGCAACCAGGTCATGCGGCAGTCGCGAGCTGAATCCGCCGAGCACGGCAAACAATTCGTATAGCCTGCCGTCGATCTCTGATCCTTTCGGCTGATTTCGAGGAATCGCACGCAGAAATATAAGCAGCCGCGGCAGGTGAACCGCCCGTTCTCCTGGCGGACGTGATGGATGGCGATTTCGTCCCGAATGAAATCCCCCTCTGACTCAGTGCATCATAACTCCACGGGTTCGGCGTCGTTGAGAGACGTAGGGCGGGGTGTCTGGCCCTGGGCTAAGCCGGCAAAGAAACTGCCCAGCACCGCAGATCATTGCGGCGCTGGGCAATCCCTTTCTTTAAGACGAGAGGACGGAAGCTGCTCGGCTGCGCGTTTTAAGCTTTCGCGTACCGTTCGCTGTTTGGCTTGGAGCCGCTCAGCCCGTAAAAGAGGATAAAGAGGTAGCAAATCACGGGAATAAAGAATGCGTGGTGAAGGCCCATGTGGTCCGCAATCACACCTTGGATCACTGGCAGGATTGCGCCGCCTACGATAGCCATATTCAGGAGGCCGGATCCATTTCCCGTCAGAGGCCCGAGCTCCGCGACGCCGAGACTGAAGATCGTCGGGAACATGATCGAGTTGAAGAGTCCTACGGCGAGAATGGTCCACATCGCCGTGCGTCCGCCGGTGGCCATCGAGATTGTAACCAGGGCTGCCGCACAGATAGCGCATAGGGCCAGCAGACGGCCGGCCTTAATTCGTCGCAGAAGTTCCGCGCCGAGAAAGCGCCCGATCATGGAACCAGCCCAATAAAACGAAACAAAGCCTGCGGCGGACCTGACGGAAAGGCCCGCGATCTCAGGCAAATTGAAATAGTTCACCAGAAAACTTCCAACGGAAACTTCTGCGCCCACATACGTGAAGATGCCAATCGCGCCGAGGATCAGATTGGGGTGTTTCCATACCGAATCGACAATCTTTTGTTCGGGACGGGACTCTGCCGTTTCAATTTTCGGCAGAGTGAACGCGCCGATCAAAATCGCCAGCAACACGAGGGCAACACTGATCACCGTGTAAGGCATCTTGACCGAGGCCGCTTGTTGCGCCTGGTAAGCGTGTAAAGCGCCCGGTGATAACTTCCGCAACTCTTCCATCGCTAACGGCGCGGCGCTCAGGATCAGTAGGCCCCCGATTTTCGGGGCGATCGTGGTCCCAAGAGAGTTGAAAGCCTGCGTCAAGTCCAGGCGGCTGGAGGCGGTTTCGGGCTTGCCCAGCAAGTCCACGTAGGGATTGGCCGAGACCTGAAGACCGGTAATTCCGGCGGCTAGAACGAGCAGCGCAGTCAGGAAGAGCGGGTAGGAAACAGCGGATGCGGCAGGCACAAAAAGGTAAGCCCCGCAAGCCATCATCAGCAAGCCGACCACCATGGTTCTCTGATAGCCGATCGTATTCACAACTTTCGACCAGGGGACCGAAAATAGAAAGTACGCTGAGAAGAACGAAAACTGGACGAGCATTACCTGCGCATAGCTCAGGTCAAAAATCGATTTCAAGTGGGGCACCAGAATGTCATTCAGGGAAGTCAGAAATCCCCACATCAAGAACAACGTGGTGACCACCGACAGCGGCTTGAAGTAATTTTGCGCCACTGCGGTAGACGGAATATTCGCCGCCGCGGGACTACCGGGAATTTCTCGAGTCGCCATTTTTTCTGTCCTCAACTTTCCAAGCAATGCGGGCGAGAGATTCTCTTCCGGCCGAACGCGTTCACACCTGTGCCGCGCGCGATTTCAAAACAAACTCTTCGATTGCTTTGGCAAATCCCTCGTCTTCGTTCGTGGAAGTGACGTAGGTCGCTGTGGCCTGAACTTCCCGGCTGGCGTTCCCCATCGCAATGCTCACCCCGCTCTTCTCGAACATCAGAACGTCATTCGGCATGTCACCGATCGTCGCGATTTCCGCCGCCGGAATGTTCAGCAATTTCGACATCGCGAGCACGACTCCGCCTTTGTTCGCCTGAGGATGCGTCACATCGAGGTAGTAGGGCTGGGAGCGGGCTGCGGAAATATGTTCACCGCCGGCTTGCTGAACATCCTTTTCGCACTTGGCCACGCGGTCGTAGTCGTCGCTGATGCCGACAATCTTGGCCACGCGGCCGAGGAGTCCCGCGAACGTCTTGACCACGGTTGGCGGAAACTTGACGGTCCACTGTTCGCGGGCGACGTGAGGTGCGCCCGGATCACGCACAAACCATTCGGTGTCCGTGTATATCCAAACGTCCAAACCATGGTCTCCGATGGCCTTGATAACCATCTCTGGCACTCCGGGCGGCAGCAGTTTCTGGTCAACGACGGTTTTCAAGTCCGGTTGGATCAGCACTCCACCGTTGAATGCCGCCATCGGCTGGGTGAGTTTCAACGGTTCGATCAGCATGGCCATCCCCCGCGGAGGCCGCCCGCTCGTAATGCTGAATTCGATTCCCGCTTCCCGCAGATGCGACACCGCGTTGGCTGCGCGCTCGGTCAGCACCTTTTCCTGCGTGACGAGCGTTCCATCGACATCCGCGATCACCATCCGGATCGGCTGCACTGCCGGCTCATTTTTCATTTCCATGCTGAATTCCTTTCCTGATTTCTCCAGCCCAAGTGGATTTGCGCTACTGCTCCTGGTAGTTCCACAACAGACCGCCGTCGACGAAAAACGTGGACCCTGTCACGTAGTCGGAATCTCCCGAAGCCAGGAAACCGGCCAGACCGGCGACATCTTCCGGTGTTCCGAGTCTCCCGAGAGGGATGTTCTCGAGCAAGTCCTTGAGCTTCACTGGATCATGCAACAGCTTTGTGTTGATGGGCGTTTCGATCGCGCCGGGAGCAATCGAGTTTATCGTGATTTTGCTCGGAGCGAGCTCAATTGCCAGGTTTCGTGTCAGCATCTTGAGCCCTCCTTTGCTTGCGCAATAGGATGCAAAGTGGGGGAAGGGCAGTTCTTCGTGAACTGAACTAATATTGATGATCTTTCCCGGCCGCCCCGTTTGGCGAAGGTGGCGCACTACTGCCTGCGTCACAAAGAACATGCCTTTCAGGTTGACGTTCAAAACGGCGTCGAAGTCCTCTTCCGACACATCCCAGAAATCCGCCCTTTTTTCCAAGCCAGCATTGTTCACGAGGATGTCGATCTTGCCGAGGGCCGCAGTAGCCTCATCGATGAATTTCTGGCCGTCGGAAACCTTTCCGACATCCGCTTGAAAGGCGGCGCCACGCCGGTTCGCGGCATTGATTTTGCCCACAACTTCATCCGCCCCTTGTTTGTTTTTCCGATAGCAGATCGCGACATCGGCCCCTTCCTGGGCCATCCGCTCCGCGATCGCGCGCCCAATTCCTTGATCGCCTCCGGTTACGGCCACTACTTTGCCTGTCAGCCGATTCGACAATGTTCCTCCTAACGGTTTCTTCCAGGAGAGGAAACCAGTCCGCGTTCTCTCCAAACCCTGCTTCCAGATTTTACTTCGACCACGTTCGCGCGGGTGCGCTTAAGCGCAAATTCTCCAGGGCTGCTCATGCACCGGGCCTTCCAATCAGGCCAGATCCTGGGTGACGGTAAAACGCTGAAAATGAAACCGAATAAAGTGAATGCGAGGAACACCCGAAGTCGTGGCCCGGTTCCGGCGTGAAGATCTCGACTCTCGCGTCAAGCCTCCGCCAACAAGTACGGCTAAGCTGAGTTTTTCGTCGATCGACGCAGCGACCGGGATGCCGCAAGAAGATGGTGGCGGCACGAACAGAACGCCTCCGAGGAGGTGTCAACCGGTTAGCAGAATCGCTGAACTCTTGGCGGCGGGTTTTCATTTGTTGAGAGATGGAATCCTCGCCCGCGTAAGTGCCTCTGGGCTTAGCGTTTTGCAGCCACGTTCCTGCAGTCCAGTTGGCAACCTGGTTGCACCAAGGGCCAACGGCGCCAGAGGTCCGCGCCAGGCTTCGCAGTCGTCTAAGACTGACCGGCGGCCAGAGGCCAGGGATTATATTATGGTGAAGAAACTCACATTTGCTGTGCTCGCGTTTTCCTGGTTCTGTGCGTTCGAATGTCCAAATGTCATCGCCCAGAACAATAATTCGCAATCTGTTGTGACGACCGACACGAGCGCCGATGCGTTTTTGGACCTGCACATGGCGCTGCTGCGCAAGGATATTCATTCCATCAAGAAGGCCTTCATTTCTAAGAACCTTGGTCTCACCGAGGGCGAAGCGACCGGGTTCTGGCCTCTCTACGAGCAATATTCCACGAGCTTCGACAAGATCAGCGCGATGCGAACGGCCCTGGTCGAGGAATATGCCAATGAATACGGAACGATGACCGAGGAGCAGGCAGACAGTTTAGTTCGCCGCTGGCTCGACACAGACATCGAGGCAGCGCAGCTACGTCAGAAATATGTGCCAATTGTTCGCAAAGTCCTGCCGGCGAAAAAGGCGGCGACGTTTTTTCAGCTCGACCGCCGCATCAGCATGATGATCGACGTGCAGCTGACTACTCAACTGCCGCTCTTGCAGAGCCAGGACTAATTTGCATCCGTCTCTTCACTCCACGGGGATGAACGCGGAAGAAAAACGCCTCGAAGAATCGCGTCTGCGCACCGCTCATTGGAACCGCTGGGGACCATACCTGTCCGAGCGCCAGTGGGGAACCGTCCGAGAAGACTACAGCCCGAACGGCGCCGCCTGGGATTTCTTCCCGCACGATCACGCGCGGTCGCGTGCCTATCGCTGGGGCGAAGACGGAATCATGGGTATTTCCGACCGCCATCAGCTGGTGTGCTTTGCCCTCGCTTTGTGGAACGGCCGGGATCCCATCCTGAAGGAGCGCCTCTTTGGACTCTCCGCCAACGAAGGAAATCACGCGGAAGACGTCAAAGAGTATTACTCCTATCTTGATTCGACCCCCACGCACTCCTACATGAAGGCCTTGTATAAGTACCCGCAAGAGGAATTTCCGTACCGCAAGCTCCTGGAAGAAAATCGCCGCAGGACTCGCAACGATCCCGAGTATGAGCTGCTCGATACCGGCGTATTTGAAGAAAACCGCTACTTCGATGTCTTCACAGAGTACGCAAAGACGAGTCCCGAAGACATCCTAATCAAGATCACCACAACCAACAGAGGCACTGCCGAAGCAGACCTGTCAGTCCTTCCGACGATTTGGTTCCGCAACACCTGGGCGTGGGGCAGAGACGAATATCGCCCAGTTCTGCGCGCAATCGAACAGCTCGGCGTTCCCGAGGAAGACGGCAAACGAGGATCAGAGGTGATTGGAGTCGACCACAAGAGTTACGGGCAACGCTGGCTCATTTGCGAGGGGAAACCCGAACTCCTCTTCACCGAAAATGAAACAAACGCCGGGAAGCTCTTTGGCGGCCAGAACCGCGCTCCCTACGTCAAAGACGGAATCAACGATTACGTCGTGCAAGGAAAACGCGAGTCCGTGAATCCAGACCGGACCGGGACCAAAGCTTCCGCGCTTTACCGTTTGCGAGTTGCTCCCGGCGGCACGGCGACGCTGCGCTTGCGGCTGACCGATCGAGAGCCACAAATTGTTCGGCGATCCGCGCCGCGCCTGGTAATGGCAGCCGCTCCCGATTCCGAATTGCTCGGTCAGGACTTCGACGCCGGCCTGGCGATCCGCTGCGCAGAGGCCGACCAATTTTACGCCAAGCGCGCCCCCGCGGGGATTTCTGAAGACGCCAGAAACGTGCAACGCCAGGCGTTCGCTGGCTTACTCTGGTCGAAACAGTTCTACCATTTCGATGTGAGCAATTGGCTTGAGGGCGATCCGGCCAGCCCGCCTCCACCTGAAAGCCGCAAGCGTGGCCGGAATCACGAGTGGTCCCATCTCTACAACGCCGACGTCATTTCCATGCCTGACAAGTGGGAATATCCCTGGTACGCGGCGTGGGATCTTGCCTTTCACTGCATCCCGCTGGCTCAGATCGATCCCGATTACGCCAAGGAGCAGTTGACCTTGCTCTTCAGGGAATGGTACATGCACCCGAACGGCCAGATACCCGCTTACGAATGGGCCTTCGGGGACGTAAATCCTCCCGTACACGCCTGGGCTGCCTTGCGAGTGTACAAAATCGAGAAACGCATACGGGGTGAGGCGGATCGCGTGTTTCTGGAGAGCGCCTTCCACAAACTTCTGCTGAATTTTACCTGGTGGGTGAACCGTAAAGACGCTGAGGGACGGAACATCTTCCAAGGCGGCTTTCTGGGCTTGGACAACATCGGCGTGTTCGACCGGTCCTCCCCCTTGCCTACCGGGGGATTCCTCGAACAATCCGACGGCACGAGTTGGATGGGCATGTTCTGTCTGAACATGCTGGCCATCGCTTTGGAGCTGGCTCGCGAAAATCCAGCCTATGAAAACGTCGCCAGCAAGTTCTTTGAACACTTTGTCTATATTTCACAGGCTATGAACGATCGCGGCCCGGGAGGCATCGAGCTCTGGGACGATGAGGACGGGTTCTATTACGACGTTCTGCACCTGCCCAACGGTGATCGCCACTACCTCAAGGTGCGCTCCCTGGTGGGGCTAATTCCACTTCTGGGGGTTGAAACTTTCGACCAGGAGCTTGTGGATCGCCTCCCCGGATTTAGGCGCCGCCTGGTTTGGTTCGTCGAAAATCATCCTAATGTTCGCGCTCATGTCGAAGTAATTCAAAGGGAGGAAGGACGGCGCGTCCTGCTTTCCCTCGTGAACCGCAGCCGTTTGGAACGCGTACTCCAGTACTTGCTGGATGAATCGGAATTTCTCTCGCCTTACGGCATTCGCGGGACCTCGAGATTCCACAAAGATCATCCCTACGTCCTGCAGGTAAACGGGACCGAGCATCGGGTCGACTACGAACCTGCTGAGTCCACCACGTGGCTCTTCGGAGGAAACTCCAACTGGCGCGGGCCAGTGTGGTTTCCTATCAATTTTCTATTGATCGAGGCGCTCCAGAAGTTTCATCACTTTTATGGCGAGAGCCTCATGGTCGAGCTGCCAACGGGTTCCGGTCACCGGGTATCACTCTGGGAGGCAGCTGCCGAGATTTCGCGCCGGCTGACGCGAGTTTTCCTCCGCTCCTCAAATGGAAGGCGTCCCGTGTATGGCGGGCTCGAAAAACTTCAGAGCGATCCCCACTGGCGCGACCTCATCTTTTTCCATGAATACTTCCATGGGGACAACGGCGCCGGGCTCGGGGCCAGCCACCAGACCGGATGGACTGGACTCGTCGCCAAGCTCATTGAACAAAGCGGCGAGGGAATGTAGCTGCACCGCTCCTCTTCCTGAGTGTGTTTCTGTTACCCCTTTGTGGTACCTGCGACAAAGCCCTCCACGGTAGCGAAAAGGCACTCCATCACGGTACCCAAAATACACTCCATCTTGGGATGTATCTCGCGTTCGGATCTTGCACAATCAGCGACGAAATGGCCGGAGAACGCAAGAGCCGGCGTGGAGACCGAGGAAATGGGGCCTTCGTAATGGCGGATTGAAATTGAATGTCGTGCTTCGAGCGGTTCCGAGGCCGCGACGAGGGAGGAAACATCATGCCGGCGACAACACAACGGGCCCACACCAAGGAGGAGTTGGACACCAGAAAGCGAAGTTCCTCGTCGCGCTACTTTGAAGAGGCGCTCCAACGGAAGATCGTAGGCCAGCGTGAGGCCGTGCAAGCGATGGTCGATCTCTACCAGGTCTTCTGTGCGGGTTTGTGCTCTCCAGGGCGCCCCGTTGGAAACCTTTTGTTCCTCGGGCCGACCGGTTCGGGCAAAACCCGAATCGTCGAGGCCGCGGCGGAAATTCTGTTCGGCGATAGCCACGCGATCATCAAGGTAGATTGCGCGGAATTTCAGCACTCGCACGAGATCGCCAAGATTGTCGGCTCACCTCCTGGATATTTGGGACACCGGGAGACGAATCCGCTGATTACCCAGGAAGCATTGGCGAAGAGCCATCGCGAAAATTTGAAGCTCTCGTTCCTCCTGTTTGACGAAATCGAGAAGGCCAGTGATTCGCTGTGGCAGTTGTTGCTCGGGATGCTGGACAAAGCCACGCTGACGCTGGGCGACAACCGCAGAGTGGATCTGTCGCAGACCGTGATCTTCCTGACTTCCAACTTAGGCGGAGGCGAGATTTCAGAGCTGATGCAAGGCGGAATGGGATTTGTGCAGCCGAAGGACAGACCTGTGGCAGGACTCGATCAAAAAGTGGAGCGCACGGCGGTCGAAGCAGCGCGGCGTAAGTTTTCACCCGAATTTATGAACCGGCTGGACAACGTCGTTGTATTTCACCCGTTACAACGCGAGGAACTGGACGAGGTCCTGGACATGGAGCTCGCACAAGTGCAGCAGCGCGTATTGGACTCCACGGCCGCGGCATTTCTATTTCGCGCGACCAGCGAAGCACGCGAGTTCCTGCTCGAAGAGGGGACCGACCCGCGGTACGGGGCGCGTCACCTGAAGCGCGCCATCGAGCACCATGTGGTCTCGCCGTTTGCTAAGCTCCTGGCCACGGGACAAGTGCGCTCTGGGGATGTGATTTGCATTGACCGATTCCCCGGCGAAAACAGGTTGACGTTCCTCAAGGAAAACGAGCTCGCCTCTTACTCTGCGCACATGCTTTTCGCGACGCCCATACCCCACCAGCTTACGAATTAAATCCTAACGCTCACCCGAATCCCTGCGGGGAGGAACGAACGTCACGCTGCGCCCATAGAGCCGGGAATCCAGCGAATACGCCCCCGGTCCGAGAAGGGCGAGCGCGGCCGCGTCCAGTATCGTCACCGCAAAAATCAGAGCGTCGGCCTGACGGAAAATCAGGAAGTTCACTATGCTGAGCGCACCGGCGATTGCCGACGCCAAAGGCGTCAAGTAGCCAATGATCAGGGCGAGAGAAACCAACAGGCCGCCTGCGAAGATCAGGAAATACGAGTCGGAATGATGGACCGTGCTGGCCACCAGGGTCAAAGCGACGGCCACACGTAAAAGCAATAAGGCGGCGCCAGGGCCACCCTGGGGAAACATCGAGAAGAGTCTCTGCACGGTGCCAGCTTAAGGGCATCTGGTTGCCCGACCTACCCACAAAGGGCTTACGCTTTCATAACACTTTTGGGTGATTCGATACGGTTCGGCGCGAGTCGGAATCGTTCAAAATTGAAGCTTTAGCGCGAGCTGGATCGAGCGCGGGCCGCCAACCTGGTAGAGAGGGCTGAAACCGCCATTGGCGCCGCCGGAGCCCAGGCTGCTCGACAGCGTTTGCGTCGATTGTCCAAAATGTGTGTCGCTTAGAACGTTGTCAGGAGAGCCGAAGTTTGGGTGGTTAAAGATGTTGAAGAATTCAGATCGAAAGATGAGCCCCACGTTCTCGGTGATGTGAAATCGCCGTTGCAAGGCGAAATCCGCTTGCCAGGCCCCGAAAGCCCGCAGCACATTGCGCCCGAAATCGCCCTGCTGCCCGTTAGGTGGAGGGCAAAACGGGCCAATACTTGGCAATCCATCTGGACATCCTCCTATTACGGCGCCGGGCGTGTTATTGAAAGCCTTGCCGCCGGGATATTGCGACCCATAAAGTTCAAGAGGCACGCCTGGCTCTACGTTCGGGCGGGGAGCGAGGGCAATGCCCGCAGCCTCATAGACCGCGCCAACTACATCAGCGGGCGGCGCTGATCGAGCCACAACAAAACCATCCAACGACCATCCGCCGAATGCAGCGCGTACAGCCCTGTGCCGTCCAGGGGAAGGTAGATCATAGGTCACGGCGGCGGTGAATGCATGGCGAATGTCAAAATCTGAATCGGCCCTATCGGCGTTTTGATAGGTGCCCCCGCCCGGCGTGTTCAGGTAGTTAGCAAATGCATCGGTTGAAGCGATATCAATCGAGCGGGAGAGGGAATACGATGCCAACGCTTGCAATCCATGCGACAGGCGTCGTTCGAACTGGACTTGCAAAGCATCGTAGTCCGAAGTCGCCGTGTTATTGGTTACCGAGATAAACTGAAAATTCAGATTCACTGAACCTGGAACTAGATTGATTACTCGAAGCAAGTCGCGCCCAACCGCGCCGATATACGTTAGAGACAGACTCTGGCTGCTTCCAAGAGACTGCTCCAGGACCACGTTCCACTGGTATGTCCGGGGGAGTTTTAGATGAGGGTCGGCCACAACGATGGTGTTAACAGGTGGACTGGTTGTAATAGGCGGAGGCACGGCGTTTTCAGGGCTTAAGGGAAAGGGAACGCCTGCGAAGACGTTCTCGGACTGGTATGGGAAATAGCTTGAAGCTCCACCGAGGGATCCGAGTCCTAGATCGTAAAAGGTGCCAAAGCCTCCGCGAAGAACGGTCCCCCAGTTCCGCACACTGGATAACTGGTAGGCAACACCAACGCGAGGAGCTACATTTCCGTAAGTCGTGTCATAGAGCGGAGTGCCCCGAGGGGCCAAGGCGATCGTCGCAGGATCGTTCAAGCCCGTCAGAGTGAAAGGCTGGTTCGCCAAGGTCTTACCCTTGAGCGACGGATTGATGTCCCAGCGCAACCCATAGGTCACCGTGAATCGAGGTGTCATCTTCCAAGTGTCTTGGCCATACAAGGAGAAGTTACGAGCCAGGAGCGTGTCAGTCTGAAGGGCTCCTACACCGACGAACTCAGCGGTGCCGGAACGAGCGTATCCTGTGCAGGGCGATGGCGGTACGGGGCACGCCACACCCGCGAGCTCCACAAATTGCGCGTAAACCTCTGGACGGCTGAAAGGAGAAAGCCAGCGGTAGTCCGTGCCCAACTTTATTTGATGGCCTCCGTGTACGATCGAGAGATTATCGATGAAATTGACTTGACGTTGCTCGTCCGTACCTTGCAGGCCCTGCGAGTAGCCTCCGACGCCGTCCATGAACAACTCGAAGTTGCTGGTCGGCGATGAGAATCCGCCGGGGAACAAAGCCGAGTCGGGAATCGGTGCAGCGCCGCCGAAATGATCAACAGCAAATCTAGTCGAAACCCTTTGGTTGCTGTAATTGGCTCGCACTTCGTTGCTGATTTCGGGTTTGATCAGCCCAGTGAGGCCGACGGTCAGTGTTTGAACGGAGGAGGAAAGTGACTGCGTGGTGCTGAGCACGCCAAAAGGCCCCCGTTGGTCGGTACTTGACGGCGAATAGTTGTAGCGGCCAAACAAATTGAGCTTCGCGTTGATCGTGTGGTCCACGCGGAAGCTGTACGCGTCCAGCGAGGAAGGGTTCGAATAGCCAGAGTTAAACTGCGCCAATCCTGCGCCGATCTCAGGGCCGTTGGCAACAGGAAATGCGTTCAGGAATAGTTGCATGGAGGGAGGAGCTTGTTGCCTCGACGTGGCATCGGGTACGGTGGTCTCCTGGGTCGCCGGCTGGCGCAACCGCAAGCCCTCGTAGGAGAAGAAGAAGAACGTTTTGTCTTTCAGGAGCGGGCCGCCGAAAACGCCGCCAAAGTCGTTCTGCCGCTCTGCAGGTTTAGACAAGTGATTGGCGTTCACAAACCAGTCATCAGCGTCCAGCACGCTGTTCCTGAAATATTCGAACAGCGTGCCATGAAAAGCATTCGTCCCGGACCGCGTTAGAATTGAGATTTGCCCTCCGGGAGTGCGCCCGAACTCCGGGGCAAACGAAGATGTCTGAATGCGAAACTCCTGCATGGCATCCACCGAAACCAGGCTGTTTGTTCCGCCCGAGGCGCTGAGCGCGGGTAGCGCTCCGCCGGCCGCCTGGACCAGTGGGAAATAGCCGGTGACGCCAAAATTGGCGCTGACCCCATCCACGGTGAAGTAATTGGCGTCCGCGCGCTGCCCGTTCACGCTGAATTGTCCCTGGTCGTCGAAGGCCGTGGCGGTCACCACCGTGCCTGGGGTAAGCGAGATCAGCGTCTGGAAACTCCTGCCGTTCAGAGGAATATTCTCCACGAACGTACGGTCAATCACCGTGCTGACTGTCGCCCACTCCGTATTCACCACCGGCACGCCGGCTTCGACCGTGATGCTCTCCGACGCCGAACCGACCGCCATCTCGAAGTCGATGGCGAGAGCGTCCTGAACGTGAAGGATAACGCCGGGTTTGATCAGCTTTTTGAAGCCGGCCTTTTCGATTTCAATGCGATAGGGGCCCGGTCGGAGATACGCCAGGTAATATTCGCCCGAAGCGTTGGACGTGGTTTCGTACCGGACATTGGTGCCAGTGTTGATCGCGGCGATTTTCGCATCGGCAATCAGGGCCTTCGAGGGATCGCTGATTCGGCCCGTGAGGGACGCGCTGGTGGATTGAGCGCGCAGAGCAGACGGGACCGAAGCAACCAGGAGGAGGGCGAAGGCGGCTCGCGGTAACACTGTACGCGGGAGACTACAGTCGGTGCCCCAAATTGGTCAACACCCAAAAGAGGGGTTCGCGCGTATCTCCATTGGGCGATGCGCCTGACTCCATACGCAAGTTAAATTCCCCGCGAATCATCCATACTGCGATTCCTGGAGTGTTGGAGGGTTGATCCAGTTTGCGATGCCGGACGGAATTCTGCGCGATAGTCCGAGAGAACTGACGATACGCATCGAAATAATTGACATCATCGCGGCGCGATTAACACTGAGGAAAAACAAAAAGGGCCAGGATTGTTGAGCTAAGATGTGGGCGCTATGGAGAAGGCTCCCGGACGACGAAACGTTGCCGCTCCGCACGGGCGTGCGCGAGGTGTTATCACTCTGTGCGGGCACAGACGAGGGCAGGCTTTGGCGCTGGGCCTTGTGCTGGCTGGCGTCTTGCTGGTGTCGTGTCCTCGCGCGCTGGCGCTCGATCCTTCGCTGGACGTCAGTCAATATGCCCACACGGCTTGGAGGGTTCGCGACGGCTTTGCCAAAGGCGAGATTAACGCAATTACTCAGACGCCCGACGGCTATCTCTGGCTGGGGACGGATTTCGGCTTGCTTCGGTTCGATGGCGTCAGGGCTGTCCCCTGGCAACCGCCGCCCGGACAGAGTCTTCCATCCAACGACATTCGGAGCCTGGCCGCCACGCGCGACGGGACTCTTTGGATTGGCACTGACAAAGGACTTGCAAGTTGGGGGGGCGGCAAACTCACTTCCTACCAAGAGCTTGCCGGACAGGTCGTTCTCAAGCTCCTCGAAGACCACAAAGGCACATTATGGGCCGGTGGTCTTGGCGTGCCGTCAGGAAAGCTGTGCGCGATTCAGAAAGCCGGAGTCCGGTGCTACGGGGAAAACGGCACCCTTGGTCCAGGAGTGTTCGGTTTGTACGAAGACGGTATGGGCTGTCTCTGGGTTGGAGTTATTGACGGCCTATGGCGATGGAACCCGGGCACTCCAAGATTCTATCCCCTTGCCGACGAGCCAAATGGGATACAGGCGCTCGGAGAAGACGCCGATGGCACACTGCTCGTCGTATGGCACGGCGGAATTCACAGGTTCGTGGACGGCAAAACCGAAGCATATCCGGTCATAGGGACTGCGCAGAAGGTCCGAGCCGCCGCAAACCTGCTCCGCGATCGAAACGGCGGTATGTGGATCGGAACTCTTCAACGAGGTCTCCTGCATGTGGGCCAGGGAAGACTTGATGAGTTTTCGCTGCCCGATGGACTCTCAGGGGATGCGGTTGGGGCCCTCTATCAGGATCGTGAAGACAGCATCTGGGTGGCTACCTTTACGGGTCTCGACCGCTTTAGGGACTTTGCTGTCGCAACATATTCTGTAAAGCAAGGTTTGTCGAGTACCCTCGTCAATTCTGTTCTGACGGCCAGGGACGGAAGCGTTTGGATTTCGACTCTTGGTGGGCTCAACCGATCGGAAAACGGGCGAGTTGCGATTCCGTATACCGGAGGCGCGAAGCGAAGCGGAAAACTAAATGGACAAAACGCGCGCTCTTTGTTTCAGGATGATCGCGGGCGAATTTGGACCTCAACCAGTCGCGAATTCGGCTATCTGGAAAACAATCGCTTTATTTCCGTGAGCGGCATCCCCGGCGGCATGGTGCATGATATTGCCAAGGACGCCAAGGGGAATCTCTGGATCGCCAACCAGGAACTCGGCCTTTTTCGTTTGTCCGCCCGAGAGGAGATCAAACGATTTCCTTGGGCTGAACTTGGACATAAGGACTACGCTGTTGCTCTAGCCCCTGATCGTACGCATGGCGGCCTATGGATTGGTTTTTTTCGGGGTGGCATCGCTTATTTCGCTGACGGTAAGATCCGCGCGTCGTACGGAGCTCCTAACGGGCTAGGCCACGGTGCAGTCAACCGAATTCGATTGGATCCCGACGGTACTGTCTGGGCAGCCACCGAGGGCGGGCTCAGTCGCTTGAAAAACGGTCGCATTGCCACGCTATCGAGCAAGAATGGGCTGCCCTGCGACAATGTACATTGGGCGATGGAGGACGACAACCGTTCGCTGTGGCTGTACGTGCCTTGCGGCCTGGCGCATGTGTCCAGTCAGGACATTGACGCTTGGGCAGCTGCAGCGGACAGAAATGAATATCCGAAGCAAACGGTTCGGCCCACGGTGTTCGACAGTTTGGACGGCGTACAGAGTCTTGCGGATGCTGCCGGATACAGCCCAATGGTCACCCGGTCGTCGGATGGGAAATTGTGGTTCGTTAGTGTGGGCAGCGTGAGCGTCCTCGATCCGCGGCACATTCCTTTCAACAAGCTTCCGCCCCCGGTGCATGTCGAACAGATCACTGCCGACCGCAAGACCTACGGTGTGGCTTTTGATGCAAATGGCGATGCAAAGGGGCATTTGCGCCTGCCCCCGCTGCTGCGGGATCTGGAGATTGACTATACGGCCCTGAGCCTTGTCGCACCAGAAAAGGTCCGCTTCCGCTACAGGCTGGAAGGGTGGGACCTCGATTGGCAGGACGTGGGCAATCGCCGGCAAGCGTTCTATAGCAATCTTTCTCCCGGCGACTATCGGTTCCGCGTCGCGGCCAGCAACAACAGCGGCGTGTGGAACGAAGCCGACGCCTCGTTCGCTTTCTCCATCGCCCCGGCGTACTACCAGACCACCTGGTTCCGCCTGTCGTGCGTGGTCGCTTTTCTAGCGATGCTCTGGGCGCTGTATCAACTGCGGCTGCGGCAAGCGATGCACCGAGTGCAACACCACATGCAAGGGCGTCTTGTGGAGAGAGAAAGGATCGCCCGCGAATTGCACGACACCCTGCTGCAAAGCGTGCAGGGGCTGATCCTGAAGTTCGATGCCGTCGCGAAACAAATACCCCGCGACGAGCCCGCTCGCCTCGCAATGGATGAAGCTCTCGACCGCGCCGACGAAGTGATGGGCGAGGGGAGAGAGCGCGTTCGTAGCCTGCGAGCCGGCGCGTCGGCGCTCAGCGACTTGCCGGCGGCCTTCCAGCGCGTCGCAGACGAGACCGCGCCAGGCCGCGAGGCGACGTTCAAGACGATTGTCGAAGGCAGTGTGCGCGAGCTTAACCCGATGGTCCTCGAGGAATCCTATTCGATTGGGCGCGAGGCGCTCATCAACGCCCTCGCCCATTCCGGCGGCCTTCACGTGGAAGTGGAAATCATGTACGATCCTCGGGAGTTTCGGTTGCGAATTCGCGACGATGGGCGCGGCGTCGATCCCAGGATCCTGGAAAACGGCGGACGCCCGGGACACTGGGGCATGCAAGGAATGCGGGAACGCGCACAGGGGATGGGCGCGCAACTGGGGCTATGGAGCCGCCCAGGGTCTGGAACCGAAGTGGAATTGCTGGTTCCGGCGGGAACTGCCTACCGATCTGGGCGTGCACCCGCGAAGACCTCCTGGCTTGGCAGGCATTTCGGGAACGGACGGTGAGCAACGATGACAGCAACCAACTCCATTCGAATTCTTAGCGTTGACGATCATCCGGTGTTGCGCGAGGGGATTTCCGCGGTTGTGAAGAGCGAAAAGGACATGGTTCTGGTCGCGGAAGCGTGCAATGGACGCGAAGCAGTTGAACAATTCCGCGCGCATCATCCGGACGTGACTCTCATGGACCTGCAGATGCCAGTCATGAATGGTACGGACGCGATCATCGAAATTCGCCGGGATTTTCCGAACGCGCGCATCATTGTGCTGACGACCTACAGCGGCGACGTGCTGGCGGCCCGGGCATTCAAGGCCGGCGCTTCGGGGTATCTGCTCAAGAACACGATCCGAAAGGAATTGGCCCCGACCATTCGGAATGTGCATGCGGGCCATAAAATAATCGTTCCCGAAATCGCCATGGAAATGGCGGAACATCATACGGATGACGCGTTGAGCCTGCGCGAAATCGAAGTGCTGCGGCAAGTGGCCGCCGGCAACGCCAATAAAATCGTCGCCGACAACCTCTCCATTTCAGAGGACACCGTCAAAGCTCACATGAGAAGCATTCTCTCGAAGCTCAGCGCGAGAGATCGCACCCACGCCGTAACCATCGCCGCGAAGCGCGGCATCATCGACATCTAAACAGTACTTCTTGTCGTGATGCTGGTTGATGCCTGGCCTTTGTCCGCAGCCAGAGCCGATGCTCCTTTTTCGCTATGGTCCTAATTGTTCAGGCAACAGGTTGGTGCGGAACGTATTTCACTGGCCATGCCGCCAGTCAGAACGGAGTTTCAGGCAGCGCGGCGAACTCTGCGCGGCGCGATGGCTCTCAAGGCGGACATTCGACCTAAGGCCACCTGGGCATGATAGAGCCGGCTCTTGGCGGCCGCTGTGGAGATACGCAGCAGGCGCGCCGTTTCCCTAGTGGAAGAT
>Ga0210401_10000545_pt1 | contig 45840 bp, 37 predicted proteins | sample IncBWH32MmetaG_FD_150866 | JGI IMG/M metagenome (GOLD analysis project Ga0210401, IMG submission 150866) | Forest soil microbial communities from Barre Woods Harvard Forest LTER site, Petersham, Massachusetts, United States - Inc-BW-H-32-M | ecosystem: Environmental > Terrestrial > Soil >...
CAGAAGTGAGCAGATCATCGGCATCGAATGGAATCAGGTAGTCGCCGGTGGCGGTGGATAGGCACCGTTGCAACCCCGGGATAATTCCAAGGTTGCGCTCGTGGCGGAGTACCCGGCATTGCGGATGAGTCTCAATTTCGGCGAGCACGCTTTCGACGGAGGGGGAAACCGCGCCCTGGGCGAGGAGAATCCATTCAAACGCTTGATAGCTCTGTGTGAAAATGCTACGGGCCGCCTCGGAAAGGAATACGGCATCAGACCTCTCATACACTGTCGTGAGCAATGAGAATGAAAATGACGTATCGCGTGTAGGGTATTCAGCGGAGCGGACGGCGATTCGGCGCTCCAGCCACTGTGGGTAAACAAGCATCGTCACCTTACCGAATGTTCTAGTATATTGGCTTGTGCCTGCACCAGACGAGTCCCGCGACGTCGAGCGCCTGATCGCCTCACTCGAAGAAGCTCACGAATTAATTCGCGATCTGTGCGCGAAGAATGAGGTCCTGGTATCTCAACTGGAACAACTGCCCAGAATGCATCGAGCGCAAATAGAATTATTGCAAGAGAGCACCAATGCAGCGATTCAGCGCGCGGCTGATGCACAGCAACAAGTGCAGGAGATCGCGTCCAGCCGGATTTGGCGGTTCCTGGTTCGCGTCGGCAGCATCGCTCTCAGGCTAACTGGCGGCCCCCGCCGTTGAGACATATGCTTCGCTTCATAGCTTTTTATCTGCCTCAATACCATCCGATCCCGGAGAACGACCGTTGGTGGGGGGGAGGCTTCACGGAGTGGACGAATGTAGTGAAGGGGACGCCTCTGTTCGAAGGTCATTATCAGCCTCACGTGCCCGCGGATCTTGGGTATTACGACTTGCGCGTTCCGGAGGTACGCGAACAACAGGCTGAGCTCGGCCGCGCGTACGGCATTTATGGCTTCTGTTATTACTACTACTGGTTTAACGGCAAGCGTCTCCTTGAGCGACCACTGAACGAAGTGCTTCGGCTCCGGCAACCGGAACTCCCTTTCTGTGTCTGCTGGGCCAACGAGCCCTGGACCAGAAACTGGGATGGCAAGCCCGCCGAGATATTGATGCCTCAGGAGCACACCAACGAAACGGACGAGCGCTTCATTCTTGACCTGCTGCCGGTTCTTAGGGATGAGCGCTACATCCGAATCAATGGGAGGCCGCTCTTACTCATCTATCGGACCGAGTTGCTGCCTGATCTCGCGCGGACAGCTTTGGTTTGGAGAGAAGTCGCATCGAAAAACGGGATCGACCTGTACCTTTGCCGGGTGGAGAGCTTCGCACGCGAAGACCCTGCGAGTATCAACTTCGACGCGTCGTGCGAGTTTCCGCCGAACATCTCGGGAATTATGCCCGCAGGCCCGGACGGATCCGAAGTAAAACTGTACGATTACCGCGAGCTGGCGGATCTCATGCTGCTGCGTCCGGTCGCGGCGTACAAGCGGTTTCATGGTGTGACGCCGGGTTGGGATAATACTGCTCGAATGGGAAAACGAGCGAGCGTGTTCCTGAACTCGTCGCCAGAACTGTTCGGCCATTGGTTGACTGAAGTTGCCTGCAGGACCGTGGCGAACTTGCGGGGAGACGAGCAGGTAGTTTTCATAAACGCCTGGAACGAGTGGGCCGAAGGCTGCCACCTGGAACCGGATCGGCGTTATGGCCACGCTTATCTGGAGGCCTGTAAGGCAGCGCTGGGCGCCAGTTTTGACAGCGACCTTTGTCCGAAGTTCAGTGGCTAGTGGCAGACTGCGGTCGGGTGCACAGTATTTTGAAACGCCCGATCGATAGTCCGCCGCCAGTCTCACTACGAAATCTAAGACGGTCTTACAGATCTGGCCGTCGCGACGCGATCCGATCGGGGGCGCCTTGCATCATTTAAGCCTCCGTGTAAACGGGGAGCAGAGGCGAACTCGCAGGCGAGTCCCAAGAGTAACTTCCCGCATGCGTGCAGAATCCCTGCTGATGATAGCTAGATTTAGGTGAGCTTCATCCATGTGGGGGCCGGGACAGTTTTAGATATGTTTCCACTTATAATCCAGTTATCGCGGAGCCGATCCGCGAATTAAGACCATCCGACTCGAGCGGAATGAGGCGATCGCAATTGTTTCCAAACGAGCCATGGAGTTTTCAAGTGGCAAGTATCTGGCCATGCTGGACAACGACAACGAGTTCACGCGGGAGGCACTTTGCTGAACAACTCATTCCAGCCCATCGAAGAGATTCGGATATTACGAACCTACTTGCGTCAGCGGGAAAACATGGTCTCAGCAACCAGTACGTGCATTCGGCATATGCAGAAGGCGCTGACCCGGATGAATCTGCAACCGGTGAACGTGATCCAGTAACATCAGTGGGGCAACCGGAATGGCCATCCTTCGCGCGATCGTTGTCGCCGGTGAACGAGATCCTGGCAAACCGGCGGGCTGGAAGCATGGTCGAATCCGCGCGACCAAGCAGTAGATCACGCAAAGTCTGGAAGGTAACTTGCGGGATGAGATACTGTTTCGACAAACCGTGCAGATCATCATTTCGGAGGTCGGGGTTAATATGAGCCGCTGGAACACCGAGAAGAGCTTCGCTTCGTGGCTCGGCCTGTGCCCGGACAATCGGGTCAACGGCAAGATCCTAAACCGAGGGACCCGGCAGGTCGTAAACCGCGCGGCCACCGCCTTATGTTCGGCGGCGTGCAGCCTCATCCGAAGCCAAGAGCGCGCTCGGTGCCAACTTCCGCCGATTACGATTTAAGCTGGGCGCCCCCAAAGCGATCACAGCGATGGCCAACAAGCTGGCGAGACTGATCTAGAGAGAATGATGAAGTTCGGCAATACGTCGACAAGGGAATGGCAGCTACGAATCAAGATATCGCCAACAGCGGGTAAAATGGCTCGCGAGACAAGCCGCTTCCCTGAATCTGCAACTCGTTTCCGTGCCAGAAGTTACTGAGTTTCTGGAGACTGCCTGTGTAAAAGATGGAGACAAGTCCATTCCGTACCTTTGGTGATGAACACGCGCCCTCACTGGACCTGTAATTTCTTGCCTGCTTTGGACGCCAGAGCATGCCTATCTAGAACCAGCGTATTTCCCGCGCCGTCACTGACAGTGACCGCAGACAAACTCCAGACGCCTTGCTCGCTCCCCTTGGGAAATATTACCTTCATAGAACCGTTTACTTCCGTCATAGGGGGAGAGAACTCGGTGGAACCCCTGTAGCTCAGGGAGTTCGAAGGACCAACAAAAGTTGCCTCGATTGACATAACACCAGATAGATCGTCCTTTGCCTCGAACTCGATAGTCACTGTCGCATCACCTTGCACGGTGTCTATCACGTCCGGGGCGAAACGGAGAGAAGTGAGCTCCGGAATCCGAATGTCCGTCTCGGACCTTAAGTCCACTCCCGTCCGCAAACCTCGGTCAACTATTGCTTTCGCATCTAGCAGCAGCGTGTTGCCGGCGGCATCTGTCAAAAATACCGTGCTAAGCAACCACCTGCCGGGTTCGCTAAAACGGGGAAATGGCACTGTGACGGAGGTCGCTATCGATTGACGTGGCTCGAACTTAGCGGATGCCCTGTTGCTGACGGCGCCAGAGGGACTCACAAAGCTCAACTCGATGTAGCTTACGCCGGAAAGGTCGTCCGTTGCGGTGAAGTTCACGCTGACGAGAGCTGGACCGGCCGAGGTATCAATGTCGGTTGGCGTGAAGTCCAGCGCTACGAGTTGAGGACTGATAGTATCCTTCGACGACACCACTTCTAGTACAGTGGGAACCCCTGCCCGAATGAGAGCTTCGGTGTTCAACGATAATGTGTTGCCACTAGAATCGCTTAGGAAGACATGAGACAGGGTCCATGTCCCCGCATTGCTGAACCTGGGAAAAGCGATTCTTACTGAATCCTCAAGGGCGCGGTTTTGCGTGAGCTTGGCGGATGCCGAACGCCGCACTACACCCGATGGGTCGGTAAAAACAGCTTCGAAGTAGTTCAGTTCAGAGGAATCGTCGGTGGCGGCAAAGCTAATGGTCACTTCAGCCGGGCCCCTGCTGGTCTCGATCGCTTCCGGCGTGAAACGCAGCGACCTTAGTTCAAGTGACACAGTGTCAGCAGCCCGGCAAGAGCCAATACAAGCCGCGAACTCTAGCAGGACGCTAGCTGAGACGCAGAAGCCACGAATGGAAAACAACTTCCCCTCCTTGGGAACCGAGAGTCGCGAGGGCAGCCTCAGATTTTCGATATCGCGCCGCTGGTAGCTCCGATCCCGACGTTGGCAAAGTTCAAATTGTCGTTGCCGGTAACGATCTGGCCTCCATTCGTGTTGAAGACGGTGACGGAGTTGTTCGCGAAGCTGTTGCCGCTAATCGCCATGAAGCCTCCTAGAGCGCTTTGCAGCGCTATGGAAGTGAAAGACACGGTGCTCCCGGCGACAAGCACAGTTGACGTTCCAGACTCTTCTTTGACCCCGATAGTAGCCATCGTAATCACAGAGTCACGCACATTGACGCGAGCGCCGTTTCCCGCGTCGATCCCGACCGTAGTTTGTTGGATCAGAAGGCCATGGATATCGGCGTTTATGACCGAGCTGTTCGAGGTGTCGATGTTGACGCCGGCAGCGCCGCAGTTGGAAAGATTCGAGTTCTCAATCGTTAGCTGGCCGCCAACGGCCCCTGTTTCTGCGTCCACGCAGTAGGCTGAAAAGCCAAAGATATCCACATTTCGAAGGAACAGTGCTTTTCCAGATATATACACGATCCCGCTCAAGCCTGCGGTATTGGTTCCTCCTGCAATGCCATCGATGTTCAAGTTCTTGATGTAGACAACATCGCTCACTCCGGCTTCGACGACGATTCCGTTGGTTCCAGAAACGAGGACTGAGCCTACACCCGAGTTACAGTCGATAGTTAGCGCCTTGGTGATGGTCAACGCTCCGAACCCGGCTGGATCCAGGCAATCAATTTCCCCTCCAGCAGTGGTTTTTGAGATGGCGCCCGCAAAGGTCTTACACGGCGCCGTCCGGGAGCACGGATTAGCGTCATCGCCGACACCTGATACCCATGTCCTGGTGGCCTGTGCTTGCGCCGAGATGCTGAAGCCGAATATCAAAAGTGCGAGAGTAGATCCAATCCGCCAAAACTTCATGGAAACCGATGCTCCTTGCTGTGATTGTGTTGCCCCACCCTCAAAATCCAGAGTGTGCCAAGCCTGGTCGTTCCACTTCATAGGCTTGCGCTAACAAGTTAATATCTGTGGTCGAAGAAAGTGTAACCCCATGCAACCTCTAGATCAATAAGTGAGATGCGTAAGATTTTTTTGGATCTCCTAAGACACTAGTACGAATGGACTAGAGAGATCGGCGACTCTCGTGATACCTCGGTCGCGGTAGTCCAATCGTTTCGGAACTATGCTCCGTCTGCTGGGTTCATTCAACAAAGCTCGAACACTTCGAAGTAGATCGCTTCCCTCACCCGGCTTACCATTAACCCTTTACAATAATTGTCGATGCCTTTTTCACACTCGGGTCGTATCGCTGTTTGTCTCCTCGCGTGCCTTGCATTCTGGCGAACGGGCTTGGGGCAACAACGACCGAGAAAGCCGACGGCTCATAGGCCTATCACAAGTAAGGTCATCTTCGACCAAAACAATCCCAGCTTCTATGCCACGTCGACTCAACACATGGAGCAGTTTCCTGCTCCCGACAAATTGATCCCTTATGGGAAGTTTGCAGTTTTCGTCGGACTCGAAGATGACCGCGGGAAGTTCGTTGGAGCTTTGGAGCCTAAGCCACCAATGTTTGACAGTCTCAGAACCGGATACTACATCCTTCCTCAGTCGCCGGGCGGTCCTTTGAACGCGTTTGGACTCGTGATCAATGCAGATGACCCACACAATCGCCATGGGGACATCTCGTACGTAATGCCATGCTTGTGGCTCTCTTCTGTGACGTGGCCACGGGAGAAGATACTGAGACCGTGGGTGGGATTTGACTCCCTGGAGTACTCGGTCGACTTGCGGGTCCCCTTCGCAAAGTCGGGGAACATCTACCATCCTAATGTCATCGACAACGATTGGCAGTCTCAGCGCCGCCCAGACTTTGCGGCACCCTATGTATTGGGCGGCCTGTACTTCGAGCAGCTAAAAAGATTGGGAGGGAGTCAAAGACCGCCTGCGTTTTGGATTGCCGTAACGCTTTTTGATCTGCGCAAACATCATGTCCGCGAGATGCTAAGCGTCGACAACTGGTCTGGAGGTACTAATTATCCGATCATTACATCGACAGTTGGCAGGGATGTTTCTCCCGACGATGGCCAGGATTTTCCGGATGCACCGCCTTCGACGCCGATGCTCATGAGGACTCCTAGTTATTTGTTTACGCTTCCCGACAGCGCATCGATGCTGAACGAAAGCGGGGGTGACGGGAGCTTCCGGCATTTTGCGTTCCGCATTACGAGAGAGCATTTTTTGGCGGCCGTTGACGGAATCAAGAGCCGTTACAGCGCGTATGCTGAGCACGGTCGCGCACCTATGTCGTCCGACCCATCAGACTGGGGTCTCACGTATTTCAACCTTGACGCTGAGATTTTTCACCACTCGACATTGCCGTCAAATCGGCCCATCGACAAGACGCGAGCAATGGTGGTTGAGTTCAGGAATCTACGAATCGCGCAAGCCGTAAGGTCCCCCGAAAGCCTGACTGCTCACGGAGCTCTAGAGAGTGTGAACGGACTCCACGTGAAGGGCTTCGCTTGTTTTGACATCGACGCGTCCGAACCTGGCGTTTCGCCAGAGCAGATGGCCAACTTGCGAGAGACCCCTGTTTCAGTAGAAATGCTGGCCATCAACTCAACCCGGAGCCGGAACATTCCACTCGGACGCGTGTCAGGTCGCTTAACTATTCGCGACAGTGCCTCCACCTGCAGTAACCGCAGAAACGGACACAGCTTTAATTATCGGATCCCGCTTGAGCAAATAGCAAGGATCACTGAGAGCGGAGAGCCGATGTTCATCTCGGCGAGGGCGCTGCTCGGCTCCGGCAAATCCGTTCCTCTCCAAGATCCTTCAACGGGTCCCCTTAGGGTCCCGACGGTCGACTTTGCAGATTACGCTAAAGGCCTCACGGGACGCTTCGACGGTGTGAAGGGACGAAAAGCAGTAGGCTGGGCCTGTATTCGCGGCAGAGAGGATGCTATTCCGATCGATATTCTGGTGAAGCCGAGAACAGCTATCCAAGGCGCAGGAACTCTGGTCGCCCACGGATACGCCGATGTGCCCGCACAACCATACGGCGCGACCTTCGACGTGTGCGCTCAGAAAGGTGCACATATGTTTAACATCGATTTGCCGCCCACATTCGCACTTGACGACGAACAGACCTTGGTGGCCGTCGCGAGACCTGGGAACTATGCTTCGCCGTCAGCTGCCCGCCCTTGGGATATTCAATTGCCCCAAGCCGATCCCCGAGCTAATCCGATCAGTCTTGAACCACCGTTAGTCAGGGGTTATTTTGAAGCTGTCAAAAGTCCATCTGCCGATATGCTTACAATCCGTGGCTGGGCGTGTCTTGTTGGGTCAGAACAAAAACTGCGCATCCGTATCTCGGGATTGGCGAGCAGCGGGCGAACTGTGCCGATGAAAAGCTCAATTGCTGATAGTGCTTCGGAGGCAGCAGTACAAAGTGAATGCCAGATTTTCAACGCAGCCGGCGACCCCGAGGTTCGCTCTGATGGCAAAGGGTTTCGCTTCAATATAACGCTCGACTCTCACGACACGACACAGTTGGGAGCCGTCGGCGTTGCTAATCTTCGCGTCGAAGCGGACCTCGGCGTCGGCCACCAACCACCCGTGACCATCCCGAGAGTGCCAACCGTACCTTAAGGGCCTAGACTTCCCGAGAGACTCTCTCTCCGGCGCATTGGATGCCTCAGCTTCAATGAGTCAAGTGCGCCAAGGCACCTCAACGTTTCGGCTAGTTTGCGGTCCAAGAACCAAGAAGGGTTAAGTTGCCTTCGAGGTGCTGGCGGTTGACGGCCTTCGCGTAGATTTGTTTAGGCCCTGAGAACCTCCTTGAAAAAGCAATGGAGGTTACCCATTGAAGGTCACTGTTGACTTCTGCAAGCCCCGTATTTTTCAGGCTAACCAAACATTGACTATTCACAATCACTGTATCCGATCCAGCCTTGTGCGGACCTAGCCATTTCTTTCCAACATCATCTAGCAGGAAAACGTCGCTTGTTGCTCGCCGATCCCAGAGCACACATCCGCCGGTTCCATCGGCCCCGCGCGCGCGATCATTGATCAAGATGAAAACGTCGGTAATATTCAATTGTCCAGCATCGTCATGGAACATTACCGATGTGGTCAGAACGTGGCCGGAGCCGGAAATAGGTGCTTCCATAATCACCTTGGGCTCGGCGTTTGCAGCTGCGGGAGATGCAGCTGCTTCTTTCGCCTGGCTCGCCTCGCGGCGACAACTCGACGCTGAACCGATCAGCGCGATGAGCAAGGCGATAATGGAAACGTTGATGCTGCAATTGGTATGGCACAAGTGATTACCCCGTTAGAACGGTTGCGAACACTGTAGCTTAACCGGTCTCCACCGACTTCACAAGCTGCGGAGCTCTCGCACGGCCGTTTTCGTGAAGCCCTATGATGACCTCTGGGGCGATATTTTAGGGGAGACAATCGACCGTCGCAGGAAGGCAGCAGTTCGGATGTAGTCGGAACCGAGATCTGTGGATCGACGCTTTGTTCACGGCAAATGTGCCCGGCCGGAAGTCGCTGCTTCCTCTCATCGCGAGCGATGTCCAACGCACGTTGCCAGTTTACTAGCGAGGATGCCAGCTGCAAAGCAAATGGTAGAATTGATACGTGGAGACCAGCACGCTTCCCCTTCCCCCACTTGAGTACCGACGCCTTGTCAGCCCGATTGTCGATGAGAGCTATTATGATAACCCCGATGGGAGCTACATTTGGGGCCCTCTCGACATTCCACCCCTAGAAGCGGGCGAGGCTTACCGAAGTGTGTTTGATTTTGGATGCGGTTGCGGTAGAGAGGCGCGGCGTCTGCTCCTGCAACACCACAGGCCCCAGCGGTACGTGGGCCTAGACATCAATCCAGGGATGATCGATTGGTGCCATAAGAACCTAACCCAACCTGGATTCGCGTTCTTCCACCACGACGTCTGGAACGTGAACTATGCGCCCGACAATAGCAAGAACCGGGTCCTTCCTATCCGCCAGCTCGGAACCGAGTTCACTTTAATCGAAGCAAACTCGGTTTTTACCCACCTCCACGAGGATCAATCTAAGTTCTACCTCGATCAGATGAGGAGCATGTTGGCTCCTCGTGGGATCATTCGAGCGACTTGGTTTCTGTTCAATAAGAAGACGTTTCCGGTGATGGCCGATGACCAGAATACAATCTTTGTGAGCGAGCACGATACGACCCAGGCAGTCTACTACGACTGGAATGCTTTCGTTCGAATGGTTCACGAATTGGGATACAAGATTATTCGTATCGATTGGGCTCAGATGCTTGGCTTTCACAACATCATTTGTCTTGGAATGCAGGAGAGCTTCTCGGACATCTCTGACGTCATCCCGCCTAGCGCCAGCGTGCTCGGTTTTTGATCGTTGTCCCACTCTTCGCACCGCTGAGAAATCGTTTGAGCCTGTGCCATAGCAGAAGATGATGCCCATCAACGAGGACCATAATCGCACCCGATATTTGGAGCTACTGAAGAGCATACTCATTAACTCCATCTACCTGGAATACGACCAGCCCCAGCTGGTGGTTGATCCTGCGGAGGCCGCTGCGCAACGGCGCCACCTCGGCCGCGATTGGCCCACCATGGCTCTGTCTATGATTGGCCAGGTGCGGCTCGACAACTTGCAGTACTGTATAGAGGACATTTTGGCGCGGAATGTCCCCGGCGACTTGATGGAAACTGGTATCTGGCGCGGTGGTGGCGTTATTCTTATGCGTGCCGTGTTGCAAGCGTACGAGGTCACCGACCGCGTCGTATGGGCGGCTGACTCTTTTTGTGGGCTTCCGCCACCGAACGTCGAAAAGTTCCCGGCCGACGAGGGCGATCCTCACCATACGTTCGACTACCTCCGTGTTCCGTTGGAGACCGTCAAGGCTAACTTTCGAAAATTTGGCCTGCTCGACGACCAGGTGCGCTTCATCCAAGGCTTTTTTAGCGAATCCCTTCCTAACGCTCCAGTTGAAAAACTGGCGCTGCTCCGCCTGGACGGGGATATGTACGAGGCCACCTACGTTGCGCTCGAAAATCTCTATTCTAAACTGTCGACGGGAGGCATTGTGATCCTAGATGATTACGGTGTTCTGCCGAGGTCCGCAAAAGCGGTCGATGACTATCGCTTCGCCAACGATATCCAGCAGCCCATGGTGGAAATCGACTGGTCCGGCCGATTCTGGATCAAGTAACTTTAGGATGCGTGCAGCTTAGCGTAAGCATCCGATAAACACCACTGGCCAAACGGCGGGAACGGGTACAAGCTGGGAGCATGAAGCAATCCAGCGAGCGGATGGAGTTTTGGCGGCAACCGGTGGCTCAGCAAGAGGGCAGCGGACATAGCATCCGGGCCTCCTGACAAGAGCGAGGATTGATTGAGCATACATTCTACAGCTGGTCCAGGAATTCTGGAGCGTGCAGCGCTCGTTGCAGCCGGAACGTATGATCAGTGTTCTCGTCTACAACCCCGCCGATCGTGTAATCGATATCAGCGGTTATTTTCGTGAATTGGTTAGAAGTGTGCCTTAGTTGAAACTTCTGACGTTAGAACACCTTGCAGTATAATGACAAAATGGGCGCGCGAAGAAGGGCGATCTTTATCACAGGGTCGGGAAAATGTGGCACTTCCGTTGTCGCCCATGCGTTCTATGCCGCCGGGTTCCCGATGGGGTCACTAGCCGATCTGGTGATGCATGAAGGCGCCAAGGGCCACGTTGGCGGCTATTGGGAGCATGCCGGCGTCCTCGAGATGGATCGCCAAATCCTGGCATATAACCGCGCGGACTGGCATGTAATACCAACCTCATTACCTTTACAACTCGACGGGGAGCTTCGTGAGCAAATGCGGTGTCTGGCCGAAATGTTGCCCGACGGATTCTGCTGCAAGGAGCCCCGCCTGGTATGGACGGCCGACCTCTGGAGCGAATGGTTCCGCGATATTACTCTAATCGCCGTGTTTCGCAACCCGGCCGGGTTTCGGCGGTCGGTTGCGTACGTTGCGGCGCAGGACCGATTCCCGTCTAACGGAGACCTTGAGGATTGCCTGGAACTCACGATATGGGAGGCCGCGAACCGGCGGCTGCTTGAGCTCGCGCGCTGTTTTCCATGTCACTGGATCTGCTTTGATGACCCCATTCCAGTTCTGAAGAATCGCCTGGTGCATGTCATTCGACAACTCGGAAGAGTGTTCGACCCAGCCGCCTTCGATGCGTTCTTCGTTCCCGAAGAGCGCCGGTTCTCCTCAGCAGCCGACATCGATGACTCGATTCGGCGCCTTCCAAGCCCAATTGCCGCCCTTTATCAAGAACTTCGTGCACTGGCAGTTTAGGACCCCAGCAACCACAACGGATATCGCGATGGACATCAACGGCTATTTCGCGAAGCAAAGTCGCGCCATAGCGGAGCCGAGCCACGCGACTCAATATAAAACGCCGGGCTTACGCTTAGCAACCCGTAGACTGTTGCACCGCCATGCCAATGGCTCCCCGTGCAACTACGAGATGGAACCGCGCCACAATCTTCGTTCCCGATAGTACCCAGATCCTCAACCGCCCATTCCTTACGGAGGTAATGTGATCGCAGAGCGACAAGTTTCCAAGAAAACCCATCACGTACATATGTGGATACGCCTTCTTCACGTCCGAACGTTCCACGCTTCGAAAGTTCAGGGGCCCTGAGGATGTTCGAAAGACTATTCGGTCCAGAACGCCGCGCCGCGCTGAAACACCCCATGCGTTAAATTGGCATTCACAGCCTCGGAGGACACGTCCCTTCGGCTCATCGACCCAAAGTCGCAGCGAAGGGGTCGGAAGTCGGTTGCTGTCGTTCTTGTGAGTTACTTGTACTGGCATAAACCCAACTAACGATGCCCTGCTGTCCTCGGACCAAATAACTTGAGCCACACCGTCCCAACGCTTCTAAGTGGGGCGGTCAAAATCCATGACAAAGATGACATGAGACTCTGAATTCGCAACTCCCGGTCCTGAACGATGGTTTCTAGGCCCTTTACTTCGTCTCTGAGCTCATTAGCAAGGCGATCCGCCGTTTGCCTTTGGGCCTTGACTTCCGCGAGCCGTTCACGCAATTCTTCACCGTGCTTGGAAAGTTCCAGGTTCCTCTGCTTCAGTTCCGCAATCCGCCCTTCATAGGGCTCTGCCAAAAGACTGTCGTCGAACGATTCTGCTTCAAAGTTGGGCGACTCAAGATCCTTTCCCTCTTGTGCCCTCAACAACCCACCTTTGCGAAGAAGCTCCACAAAGTTTATTCGCGGAAGAAGGACCTCGCCGAAACTAAACTGATCGGGCAAAGTTCGTAAGAAAGCGCCTAGTTTCGCGGTCGAAGTAGCCCAATCAAATTTCCCGCGTAACGATGGCACTGAATCTTTCCATGGAGGCACCCCTCGTCGGAGATGTTGAATCAGTTCCTCGGTCGAATCATATAGAATAAAATCGGCCGGGCTCCCAAGCTTCTCAGACAGCTCGCCGTTTACGGCATTGGATCGTGCCAAGAGTGGTTTGCGGCGCGCCAAGCCTCGAATGATCGGAATCCCAAAGCCTTCATAAAAGGAAGGAAAGATAATGATTCTCGCATTCAGAAAAAGTTCGTCAAGTTCCTCCTCCGACAAATGACCGCTCTTGTAACCAATGACATTTTGATTAGTATTCTCGTCAAGTCCTAGTGCGATGATCTTTTGTCGAGGGAATTCCCGGGCTAAGGCTTCCACCGTTGGGCCGACATGCTTGTGCGCGAATGCATTCCCAATCACAAGCAGGTATTCTCCCTGAGAGGCGTTGCGGACGAGCCCCCCGTAGTCTCTCGTGTCCAGAGAAAGGTAAGAGACTTTTTCTTTGAGACCAGGGCGAAAGTGAAATCGCGTACGAAACTGCTGGGCGACAAACTCGCTGATGTACAGTACCGCATCCGCGTGAGAGAATACCGCTCGCCACATTTCATCCAGGTCGTCGCGGTTCAAGTATAGGCAGTCCCAAGCAATCGGATCCAACATCGAATATACGTTGATCGCTGCCAACTGGCTCAATCGCGCGATGACTTCAAATTGAAAAGGTTGTCCGAAGCGGAAAGCAATAGCGAACACCGCCGAAGTGTTGGTTGGGACCCGATAGACTCCGGAGATCTTATGCAGTCCGTGGAAGCGAGCAGGATCTTCATCGATAAGGACGTAGATATTGAATATGTCCCTCCAGCTCTCAGCCGCATGGATCAGGATTTGCTTGGCCGCCTCGAATGTGCCGTTGTGGTAGGAGCCAAAAGTCGAGAAATCGAAGACGATGTCGTACCGGCTTTGAGCGTCCTTCAATAGCCCCCGCAATAGAATCTCGGCCCGGTAGTGACCGCTCTGCATGTAGGAGTGTACGTGCTCTAAGTATTCCGGATAGCGGGAAGCAAGGAGAGCAGCGTTCCGTTCCTCATGGACGCTCTTGGGAGTCTCGCTAACAGCGAACGAGGTCTCCCCAAAGTGATAGACAAATGCGCGATTTGCCAACGCGGCCCGGTAACCGCAGCGGTTGGCGCGCATCACCAAGTCGTTCTCCTCGTTGTAGCCTTTTCCGTACACTTCATCAAATAAACCGAATTCTCTTAGAATCTCCAATTTGATGAACATGCAAAAACCAACCGCCGTGGGAGCGTAGTGGAACTCCGGCAGGTACGGCGACAATTCGCAAAACACGGCGAAGGATTCGGCCGGCTGCAGCGTCCGGAACTCACCCTGGTGGGGGAACGAGCAGATTGTGGCATTATTGGAGCGAGGACTAACGAATCCTATCATGGAGTCGGCGTACGCCACTCTTCCCATTTCCGTGAGCGCGTCTCGGTAAATAATCGTGTCGGAGTTCAACAACACCACATCTGCTCCGGCCATTACGGCTTCACGTAAGCCTCGATTCACGGATTTTACGAATCCCAGGTTGTGCGGATTCTCGAATAGCCGGCAACTGACTTCGCCCTGAAGTTCTTGGGTTGCCTTCCGCAAAGCAACTGTTAGTTCCGGATCGTCTGGGGAGTCGTTGATTGCGATCACAGTGCTTCGGAGCGACACTAACTCCTGGCTGCATCTCTTCAAAGAGGAAAAACAAGATTCAACAAGTTCCGGGTTCCGGTAAAACGGAACCACAAGGAAGAGCGGCCTCGGCGAGCTTTCTGTCTTTTGCGACATGTAAAGAGCGTTGGAGTTCAACAACCGTCTACCAGACCAGACGAATAGCAGTATCTTAAGGCCGATCTTTCAGGCAATAGCCGCAGGATAGCTTCGACGATCGGGCGCAGACACATGCTGCTTCTCGTTCCGTAAGATTCATCCTGTGCTTTTAGCAACCAGTGCAAAGTGTAGTTATAAACCACCAAGGATAGCAAATCGGAACCGTTTTTCAAACGCCAGTAGCAGGTTGCACCAACGATCGCTAGACCACGAATACCATAAAACCGTTGGACGCGCGCCGACTCTAAGAAGTATTTATCTCATTATCGTTGAGGGCTACTCAAAGCACGCAATACGCTGAGCTGATGGCGATTCGGAGTGCCTCACAAGCCCTCCCAAGGAGTTTCGTTATTTGCATAATGAAGACATAAGAGATCCTTGTCTAAAAGACAAATGACGAGAAGGGGTTGGAATGCGCCCCATTTACTCAAGTAATGCCGGGGGCCTCAAAGCTGTAAGAACTGGCGCTGCCCCGTTCGGTGTCATTTAGCGCTTGGTACTGCATGTGCGCAGTAATTGTCGCTCATTCGCCTACGAGGCTGGGTTACCCGCTTCACCTCAATCGGGAGAGTTGTTATCTCGCCATCGGTCAAAACGTGAGAGTAAGCACAGAATTGTCAACGCCGACTTCCCGGCTTCGCCGGTTGAAAAATCCCCACTTAAGAATGCCAAGTCCTCGGCTGCCACAAAGATTTGCATCCGTCGTAAACCCAGACTAGCTACCCGTCAGCGCCAATGCGGTAAACTGGCCCCATGCTGCGCGCGTTGGTCTTCCTGGCCGCCGCGATCCCTCTGTTCGCCGCCAACACGCCGATCTTCCCGCCCTTCCGCATCCTCGGCAACCTCTACTATGTCGGCGATGACGACCTCGCCAGCTACCTGATCGTTACGCCCCAGGGCAGCATCCTGATCAATACCGGCTATGAATTTTCCGTCCCCGATATCCGTTCCCGCATGAAGACCCTCGGCTTCCAATTCACCAGCATCAAGATCCTCCTTGTCACTCACGCCCATAGCGACCACGCGGCCGGCATGGCCACTATGAAAAAGCTTACCGGCGCGAAAATGCTGGCCATGGAGCGCGAAGCCCCGCTGCTCGAATCGGGCGGTAAGACCGACTATCTGTTTGGCAGCAACGGCTGGTTCAATCCCGTCAAAGTCGACCGCACGTTCCAGGACGGCGACAAGATCGAGCTCGGCGGCACCGTCCTCACCGCGCACCTCACGCCCGGCCACACCAAAGGCAGCACCAGTTATACGTTCGACATCGCCGAAGGCGGCCGCGCCTACCATGTTCTGATCGCGAACCTGGGCACCATCAATCCCGGAACCGTGCTGGTCCACAACCCCGACTATCCCAACATCGCCGACGACTACGCCCAAACCTTCCGTATCCTGCGCGCCCTTCCCTGCGATATCTTCCTCACCTCCCACGCCTCCCAGTTTGGACTGTTCAGCAAGTACCACCCCGGCATGTCATACGATCCCGACAGATTCTTAGACCACGGCATTTATCTTCGCGTCATCGATCGCCAGGAAAATTCATTCCTCGAGCAGTTGGAAGAGCAGCAGGCCGAAGACCAAGCCTGGCGCGATCACAAGCAGTTCAAAGACGTCCCCCGCCAATGAGCCAATGAAAGGACCATCAGTATGCGCCTCCACTTAGTGACTGCCGGCGTTATAGCCTTAATGAGTATGGCCAACGCCCAGCCCCCCGCCACTCGCGACCTTAATCTCAAAGGCGATCGCTTCAAACCCCTCACCTACGACCAGCTGACGCCCGAGCAGAAGACCATGGTCGAGCACTTGTTCGCCGGAGAACGCGGCGGCATGAATGGGCCGTTTAACGTCCTCCTGCGTAGCCCGGAAATGGGCGACCAGGCGCAGAAACTCGGCGCACAATTGCGATTCCACTCGGCATTGTCAGCCAAGCAGAGAGAGCTCGCCATCATCATCACCGCCCGCCATTGGACCGCACAATACGAATGGACCGCCCATCGCAAGCTCGCAATGCAGGCCGGCATAAGCCCCGCCATCGCGGATGCCATTGCAGCCGGCAAGCGCCCCGCCTCCCTGGAGCCGGACCAGGAAATCGTCTACAATTTTTGTAACGAGATCCTGAATGCCAAGCAGGTGAGCGATGCCACTTACAAAGCCGCAGTCGACAAGCTGTGCGAGCGAGGGGTCGTGGATTTAACAGCCCTGGTAGGTTATTACCAATTCGTTTCCATGATTCTGAACCTGGACCGTTATCCGCTGCCCGACGGCGTCAAGCCCGAACTGCAGCCGCTAAGAGGAGGTCGCAGTGAATAAGTTCTCGATTTCGAGCGTGTTTCTACTGTCCGCTTTCGCTTTCGCCGCCGATTCCACCAAGCCGGTCGCCGATGCCACTTTCTCTAAGGACATCGCGCCCATCCTCGAACGCTCCTGCCAGAACTGTCATCGCGCCGGATCCATCGCGCCCATGCCGCTCCTCACCTACAAAGACGCCCGTCCCTGGGCACGCTCCATCAAGGAAAAGGTCGTCCGCCGCGAAATGCCACCCTGGCACATCGACCGCAACGTCGGCATCACCAAGTTCAAGGAAGACCCCTCTCTGACCGACGCCGAAATCGCAACCATCTCCAACTGGGTCGACCACGGCGCGCCTGAGGGCAATCCTGCCGACATGCCGCCGCCGCGCCACTTCAGCGATCTCGACAAGTGGCAAATCGGAAAACCTGACATCGTCGTTTCCATGAGGAAGCCCTATACCTTGAAGGCCAACGGTCAGGACGAATATTACGACATCGACATCGATCCCGGCTTCAAAGAAGACGTCTACATCCAGGCCGTCGAGACCAAGCCGGACATGGGTTTCAAGGTGGTCCATCATGCCACCACCAATCTGATCGAAGATCCCGAAGATGATCCGGTGGGCCTCTTCTTGAATGAATACGCAGTGGGCAAGAACGCCGACATCTTCCCCGAAAATTCGGGCCGCCTGATCCGTGCCGGGTCGAAGGTCCACTTCAATCTGCATCTGCATCCCAATGGCGAAATGACCCCGGTCAGCGTATCGCTCGGTCTCAAGCTGTTCCCCAAAGGTGTCGTTCCGAAATACGTGACCTTCACGCAGCACATGGGCGACGTGGCCGATCTCGACCTTCCGGCCGGCCAGATCACTCGCAGCGACGGCTATTTCCGCCTTCCGAAGCCGGCCATGCTGTCCGCGTTCCAGCCGCATTTCCACACCCGCGGAAAAGCTCAGTGCATGGAAGCGATCTATCCCGACGTTCGCGCCGATTCAGCCCGTCCCGGCCCCGCGCGATCGGAAACGCTCAGTTGCGTGAGCAACTACCAATTCGGCTGGAGCATTACCTATCCCTATGCCGAAGATGTTGCGCCGCTGTTGCCCGCAGGCACGGTGATCCACGTCACCACCTGGCACGACAACACCGATAACAACAAGTTCAATCCTAATCCGAAGAATTGGGTTGGATACGGCCAGCGGACCATCGATGAAATGAGCTTCGCCTGGGTCAGCTTGTACTATATCGACGAAGCCGATTACCAGCAGCGCTTGCAAGCTAGAAAACTCCAGGCCAACAAGCAATGAAGCAGCGGTTATGCCGGGCCGCCCTGGCCCTTTGCTTTGTGGTGGGCGTGCGCGCTCAGCCACCCGCGCCAACCTACATTCCGCAAACGAAATTTTCAACTGGCCAGGACGTCCAGCCGGTATTTGAAGGCTGGCTGCGAAATGCCGACGGCACCTTCACCATGGTCTTCGGATACTTCAACCGCAATTGGCAGGAGGAACTCGCCATCCCGGCCGGTCCCGACAACAAGATCGAGCCCGGCGATCCCGATCGCGGCCAGCCGACTTATTTTCTACCCCGCCGCCAGCAGTTTGTTTTTCGAGTGAAAGTCTCGGCGGATTGGGGCCAGAAAGAACTGGTCTGGTCGATCACCGCGCACGGCAAAACCGAAAAGGCCTACGCGCAGCTTCTGCCGGTGGAAGAAATCAGCGAACGGATGATTATGACCCACGGCGGCCTGAATCCGGGTGAGGATGATCCCAACCAGCCGCCGTCCATCAAAATTGCTCCAGTCAGTACCGCCAGCGTGACGGCGCCTTTAACTCTGACCGCGCTCGTGACCGACGACGGGCTCCCCAAGCCTCGGCCCGCTCCGAAACCTCGTCCCGGCGCTCAAAGCAATACCGTAGTGAACCGCCCGCGCGGCCTCAACGTGAGCTGGCTCGAATATAAAGGACCAGCGAAAGTTACCTTCGACCCCGCTGGTATGATCATGGTCTCAGGCGGACAGGCTATCACCGCCGCTCACTTCGCCGCGCCTGGGACTTATGTGCTACGCGCCACCGCCAACGACGGCGCTCTAGCCACCATCACCGACATCACGGTTACTGTTTCCCGCTAGATCACACGTAGCGCGAACACTCGTGTTTGCCGCGTCGATACTCCTATCGACGCCGGGTTGGCTAAGGAACATAACTACAATTAAACGTTCTGCTTGCTCGGTGGCCGTCCCACACCAGCAAGCTCTTAGAGTAAAACGACTCGTTCCGATCAGAACCTAATCGTAAGGGCCAGCTTCATCAGCCGGGGAGTCGTAATGGTGGAAATATTTCCGCCGAGGCCGCACTGCGCAATCGAAGCGACCGGTGAGCCGCTGCATTGCTGAGGTGTAAGGAATGGCGCCGTGCCTGTACCAGTCGTGGAAGCCGGAATCGAGACCGTCTGCGAGATGGCGGCGTTGCTGTTCAGCAGATTGAACAACTGGAACTTCGGTTCAAGCGTCAACCTTTCCTTGATCTTGAAAGTGCGCTGGATGCTGATGTCCAACTGATTGACCCGCGGCGAGCGATACGCGCCCGGCGGCATCAGGTTGATGGTCTGGGCGCCCGCCAGAGCGTTGAAACCAGGATCGATGGGGCAGCCGACCACAAAGCCCGCCGTGCACGGGTTGCCCGCCGGCATGCAGCCAATGCATCCGTTCGGATAAACGGACGTCTTGGCCGAGGAGATCGAAATCGTGCGCGCCAGATACCCGTCGTTGACATCTACATACGTCGTGCTGCTGCTGTTCCCTCCGTTGGAGAACTGACCCTGATAGTTATTGCTTATGAAAGACACAGCGCCCACAACGCCCCACCGGACTGGAATGACCGCGTTGCCGACAAAGTTGTTGGCCCACGGCGGCGACGGAACAGCGCCCAGGCTGGCAATATTGATGCCGCCGAAGGAAAGGCTCGAACTCCCGAACCAATCGCAGTACCGAAGGTTGTTCGGATCCTGGAGCGGGTTGGAGACGGTGACGTTGAGGTCGCAGTTGCGATTGAGTTCGCGCTCGATGGTGTAGCCGAACTGGAAGTACATTCCGCGCTTCAGGCGGCCACTGACCTGAAATTCGTAGCCCATGTAAACGTCGCGCACCAGACTCTGCGGAGCATTGGTTTCGCGAAGGGTGGCGGCTGGCAGACTTGTAATCGAGGAATTCAGGTTGTAGACCGTGACGGGCGTGCCATTGAGCGGATTGTTGATCGTTACCGGTGACCAGTCGGACAGCGGCAGGGCGTTGTAATTCGTTAGAAGCGCCGCCTGGTAGGTGGAATGGCGGTACCAGTTGACGTTGAGCGTGAGTCCTGCGTAGAGTTCCTGCTGCACGCCCACCGAATACTGCCAGTTGTAGTCCCTGTGCCAGTTCGGATCAAGCGTCACGCCGGTCCCGACCCCGCTGATGGCGCCAAACGTTGGGTTCGGGCTGGGCCCCAGACGACCTGGGCCAATCGCGCTCGCAGGCGTGCCCGGCGCTGCAAAACCGCCGGTGGCAAAACACGCGGGATTTGGGCCAGGGCCGAGACCTGGGTAGTTGACCGGGGCGCACGATGCACCGAGACCGGCGGTATTCCACGACGTTATGACTTCGCCCTGAAGCGCCATCGGATTGAAATTGCCGGTGAAACCGCTGCTGTACTGCGAGTTGTATTTTCCTATACCAGCTTTGAGGGCGGTCTTGTGATTGCCGAAAAGATCGTAGACGGCTCCAACGCGCGGCACCCAGTCTTTCCAGCAGCCCATACCCTTGATCGTGCTGCAGTCTATGTTGGGGACAGTCCGGGCCGGAGCAAAGCGGCCAGCAGGAGCGTTTTCGGGGTCGATGTTCGCCGACAGGTATTCCCAGCGGAGACCCGCGGTGATCGAGAGCCGCTTGATCTTCCACGTATCCATGCCGTAAAAGGCCATGTCGGCATCGAGGTGGGTATTGTAATTGATCGGCGTGTTATAGGCCAATAAATACTGCGGCACGCCATCTATGAAGTATTGGTAAGCGTCGCCATTGGCGGTGTAGCCGTAGTCGTTCCGGCCGTTGCTGAACTGGAAACCGGCTTTGAACTGATGGCTGCCCGTGATGTAAGCCGCTTGCTCGGTGAAGACGTTGCGGGTCGTCTGATATTGTTGCTGAACACCCCCCGCGACAAAAGCTATCCCTCCCCCGGCGTTCCCCGCGTACCCGGTATCGACCTGCACCGCGCTCGAGTCGAATTGCGGGCTGCCCTCCGCGGTGGCGACCCCCGGCTGATACAGGTCGTTGTAGTCGAGGTGGTCGATCGAAAAGCCGGTCTCAATCACCAGCTTGGGGGTTGGCGTCCATGTCCAGCGCCCCTGTACGATGTAGTACATAGGCCATTTGTTGCGCTGTTTCGAGGACACCGCTGGATTGTATGGGAATAGCGCGCCACCGTCGAGAATCTCGTGGCCTTTGTACTTCCAGTTGCGCTCGTAAAAGGCGCTGAACTTGTTTTTCTGATTCATCTGGTAAGTCGTGCGGAAGCTGCCGCTGTAGATATACCCGTCCTGGATACCGGGCGCGCCGTTCGGATACACCGAATTGCCCGCCTGCGTGAAGGTTGTCTGGTCCCGGCCCGTGAGATTGAACCACAGCTTATCCCTGAGGATCGGCCCGCTGAAATTTCCGTCGAAGTCTTCGATCTTGACAATCTTGTCCTGTTGGGCCAGATTGCGGGCCAACGTGGTGGCATTGAGGTTGTTCGCCTGCCAGATGCCGGTTCCGTTGCTGCCGCTCAGGAAAACGTCGCTGTGGAAGGCATTGCCGCCGTCGCGCGGGACCATGTTGATCATCATGCCGCCGCCTGAAATCTCGACCGTATTGAGAGACGACCCATTGGTTGTTTCCTGAACCGCCGCGTTGTCTAGGTAGTTCTGAATCTGGCCGTCGGAGTAGGTCGTATTGATGAGCATCCCATCGAGCACATAGGCGTTTTGCGTGGAGCTGTTGCCATGCAGCGAAATGTAATTCTGTTCAACTTGCTGCGATCCGCCGATGTCGGGGAGATTCAGATGCGCTCCGGGGGCATAGGACGCGATCGACTGCATGTAGCGTCCGGTCGGAAGATCGTCCATATCCGTGCGCGACAGAGTCGTGCTATGGCTGACGTTCTCGACGTCTACGGTAGCGACGCGAGCCTCAACGTTCACCGTCTCACCGACGGAGCCCAACTTTAGCAGCGCATCCACTGGCACCGAGACGTTCGCAGGAACGACGATGGTCTGCTTCTCGGTGGCGAAACCGGACATAGTGACCGTGACGACGTAGGTTCCGGGGCGAAGATCGATAATTGCGTATCGTCCCTCACCGTTGGTAGTCGCAGTGCGCTTGCCTTCGATCAGCACATCGCTGGCGGCTTCTACCGTGGCGTTCGCGATAACGGCGCCGGATGTGTCCCTGACCTGCCCCTCAATTGTGCTCTGCGCTAATGCCATGGATGGCAGCAACATCAGAACGATGACACCCGCAAGAATACAGAGAGCAAACTTGGCTTTAGTCATTCCAGTCTCCTACGTGGATTGTGCTTAAGCGTCTCATCAAAAACGTAGTCTACCCCAGAGCGTTTTACACTAACGGTACGTGTATTGGCGTAAATTCTATATCTTTTGCCGATCCGTGTCAACAAAAAATTCAATGCTATCGATAAGTTAGTTCTATAATAATCAAGCAGGAAGCAAGGGGTCGGCTGCCTTTTGGCGATCGCAAAACGAAGCCATTCGATGCGAAAACGGGCACGGAAAACCGCTCTTTTTGCCGCCGGGCAAGTGCGGCTTGCGTGGGTGAGTTTGGTGTCGTTGGCAGGCGCTTTCTACGGTGTCGCACAGAGCGTATCTCCAGCCACTCGTAGTGGCTACGTGGAATCAAAGGTTTGCGCGGGTTGCCACTTGACGAAGTGGGAGAGCTACCGCCGTACCGGCATGGCGCGTTCGTTCTACCGGCCTCGACCGGGCAATACCGTCGAGGACTACGGCAAACCGTACTATCACGCCCCCTCGAGTACCTACTACGAGATGGTCCAGCATGAAGGGCGGCACTTCCAGCGTGAATACCAGATTGACTTTAACGGAAAACGGACTAACGAGTCAGAGGCGGAGGTCGACTTTGTTATCGGGTCGGGCAATCACTCGCGGACTTACCTAAATCGGACTAGTCGGAACACGCTGATCGAGTTGCCACTGGCTTGGTATGCCGAGAAAGGCGGTTACTGGGCCATGAATCCCGGTTACGACCGGCCGGATCACCAAGGGCGGCGGCGTCTCATCGGCGACGATTGTATGTTCTGCCACAATTCGTATCCGCAGATTCCGGCGGAGAGCGAACGCGGCGTGGATCCGGTCTTCACGTCCATCCCGGAGGGGATCGACTGTCAACGCTGCCATGGCCCGGGAGAACACCACGTCGCTTTAGCGAGCAATCCGAAGGCGCCCCGACGCGACGTGCGAGCGGCCATCGTGAATCCGGCGCGGCTCAACGCGGACCGGCAGATGGAGGTATGCCTGCAATGCCACCTGGAAACTACGAGCTTCCCTTTGCCTAACTCGATCGTGCGCTATGAACGCGCGCCGCTTTCCTACCGTCCGGGCGAGCCGCTTCAAGATTTCATGTTGCATTTCGATCGCGCGGTGGTGCGCGATCCGGACGACCGATTCGAGATCGCAGGGTCCGCGTACCGGATGCAGCGTTCGGCCTGTTTCCAAAAGAGTAATGGCGCTCTGCGTTGCACCAACTGCCACGATCCGCACGACGTCCCGCGCGGCCAGGCGGCCGAGCACTACACGGCGGTCTGCCGGCAATGTCATGGCGCGGCCTTCGGTCGGTTGGTTGCGTCCGGCAAACACACCAGCTCGAACGATTGCGTCGGTTGTCACATGCCGAAGCGGCGCACCGAGGACGCGGTCCACGTGGTGATGACGGATCACTATATCCAGCGGCGAAAACCCGCCCGAGATCTTCTCGCGGATATCGCCGAACGGCCGGGCGACCAGGATCCCTATCGTGGCGAGGTGGTTTTGTATTACCCGAAAACATTGCCCCATCCGGAGGACGAACTGTATCTGGCGGTCGCGCAGGTGGAGCAGTCGAGCAATCTCAGCGGCGGAATCGCGCGGCTGGAGGCGGCCATTGAGAAATATCATCCCGAGCGCGCGGACTTCTATATGCAACTAGCCAATGCATGGCGCGCTAACGGCCAGCTGGAGCGCGCGATTCCGGTGTACCAAGAAGCGCTCCGTCGCAACCCCAAGTCAATCGGGGCGCTCCAAAGTCTGGCACTCTGCTGGATGTCCACGCGGCAGCAGGCCCGGGCCGTCGAGATACTGAGCCGCGCGCTGGAAGCAGCGCCGCGCAACGCAATCACGTGGCAACTGCTGGGTACAGCCAATGTCGAGCAAGGCAAGCTGCGCGAAGCGATGGCTGCGTTTCAGCGGGCCACTGAACTGGACGCTGAAATGCCCGAAGCCTACAACAGCCTGGGCGGGATTTGGCTGCGAACTGGTGAGCTGAGGCGTTCGGAACCCGCGCTGCGGAAGGCCATAGAGCTCGATCCGAATTACACTCAGGCGCATAACAACCTTGCGAATTTACTCGCGGAGTCCGGACGCTTTGAAGAAGCGCGGTATCATTTCGAAGCCGCGCTGCGGGCGCAGCCGGGCAATTCTGAAGCGCGCTACGACTACGCGGTAGCGCTGGCTCGCGCGGGGCGCCGGGATGACGCGCAGCAGGAACTCGAGGCGATGGTCGCGGCCAATCCGAAAGCCGCCGAGGCGCACGAGTTTCTTGGCACGCTGCTCGCCGCGAAAGGACAACTGGCGCGCGCGGTCGAACAATATCGCGCCGCGCTGAGTATCCGGCCCGAATTCGGCCGGGCGAACCTGCACCTGGGAGAATCGCTCGTGGATTCAGGCGATACCGCTGCCGCACTGCCGTACCTGCGGAAGGCTGCCGGCAGTTCAGACGCGGCGATTAGCGGCGAGGCGCTCGGCGTTCTCAAGAAATTGGAACAGCGCCCTTGAGGCTATTAGTCCGCTATATCTCCGCCATTGCCTCAGAAACTAGAATAGAGTTTGGTCTCCCCCGCACGCCAAGTCGCGTTCGATGTCCTGCGTAAAGTCCATGCCTCGGGCTATGCATCCGACCTGTTGTTGAAATACTCCGCCAAGCTCGATTCCCGCAACGCTTCGCTCGCCTCTGAAATCGTGTTCGGATGCCTGCGCTATCAGACCCAGCTCGACCATGTGATCGGCCTGCTCACCACCGGCCCCCTCGATGCCGAAGTGCGTATTGCGCTCCGCATGGGGATCTACCAACTGCGCTATCTCGACCGGGTTCCGCCTCACGCGGCCGTCAGCGAGAGCGTGGAGCTAGTGAAGCGCGCCAAAAAATGGTCCGCGGCCGGTCTGGTCAACGCCGTGCTTCGAAAGGTCGACCGCCAGCCCATCGCCTGGCCCGATTGGTCCGTCGAGCTGTCCACGCCTGAATGGCTGCTCGAAAAATGGGAGCGCCGGTTTGGACCCGAAACCACCGAGGCCATTGCGCGCGAGTTCCTGAAGCCCGCTGAAACCTACACCGCTAGCACCGGCCGCATTCAGGACATCGGCGCGCAATCGATCGTCCCGCATCTGGACCTCCAAAAAGGCCAAACCTTTCTCGACCTTTGCGCGGCGCCCGGCAACAAGACCGCCCAGGCGCTGGAGTATGGCGTGCACACAGTCGCCTGCGATCTGCACTGGCATCGCCTCCAACAACTTGCCGATCTCCACTGCTGCCGCGTCGTCCTCGACGGAACCCATCCGCTGCCCTTCCGCGCCCGGTTCGACCGCATTCTGGTGGACGCCCCTTGCTCAGGTACCGGCACTTTGGGCCGCAATCCGGAGATCAAATGGCGCTTGCAGCCGTCCGATCTGGTCGACCTGCATCGCAAGCAAGTCGCTCTTTTGCGGAATGCGCTCGAGCACCTCAAGCCCGGCGGCCGGCTGGTTTATTCCACCTGCTCGCTCGAGGAGGAAGAGAACCGATTGGTGATCGAAGCCGTGCGCCGGCGGTGGCAAGTGGTCGAGCGTTTGCCGGGCCGGGACCAAGGGGATGGCTTTTTCGTCGCTGTGCTAACATCGGACTAGTTTTTAGTTCCGCAGCACATGGCCGAAATCCTTCCATCAATTCTCGCGGCGGACTTTGCGCGCTTGGGCGAGGAGATCGCCAAGGTCGAACGGGCCGGAGCCTCCATCCTGCATGTGGACGTGATGGATGGTCACTTCGTCCCCAATCTCAGCTTAGGGATTCCAGTGGTCCAGTCAATCCGGAAAATTACTAAGCTACAATTGAATGTTCACCTTATGATTAGCGACCCGGACCATTTCGCACCTGAGTTCATCCAGGCCGGCGCCGACCATGTGCTGGTTCACCAGGAGGCTTGTACCCACCTGGATCGCACCCTGCGGTTGATCCATCAGGAAGGCGCGTTGGCCGGCGTGGTTATTAACCCGGCGACGCCCGTGTCTACCCTCAGTGAGGTCCTCGACTTGGTCGGCGAAGTGCTAGTGATGAGCGTGAATCCGGGTTTCGGCGGCCAGCATTTTATCCCCAACGCTCTCAAGAAGGTTCAAGCGTTGGCGTGGCGCCGCAAGGAGTTAGGTCTGGATTTTGCAATTGGAATCGACGGTGGCGTGGAGCTTCATAACGCCGGGGACATCGTTCGCGCCGGGTGTGACTGGTTGGTTGCAGGGACGTCGATTTTTCACACTCCCGGCCCCGCCGAAGCGTTCGTCCAGTTGCAGCGGGCGGCCCGCGAGGCTACGCTCGCCCGAGTATGATTTTGAGCTGGTAGGTTAGCTCTTTTGGGTTTGATTAAATGGGTTTGATTAACACTTGGGTTTGATTAACTATGGCTAAATATTTTTTGGTTGTGATCTTGATGACAGGTCTGATTACGTCGTGCGGTTTCAAACGCAAAAAGTACGACAACCCCATCACCAAAGACACCAAGCAGCCGGACAAAGTGCTCTTCGATCGCGCTATCTCCGACATCGAGCACGGCCGGTTTGAAGTAGCTCGTATCACTCTCAATACCCTCATCAACACCTACGATCAGAGCGAGTTCCTGGCCAAAGCCAAGCTCGCCGTCGCGGATAGTTGGTATCGCGAGGGTGGCGCAGCGGGCTTTGCTCAGGCCGAGGCCGAATACAAGGATTTCATTCTGTTTTATCCCACCATGGAGGAAGCGGCCGAATCTCAAGAAAAAGTCTGCATGATCCACTACAAGCAGATGGAGAAGGCCGACCGCGATCCCAATCAGACCTTGCGTGCCGAGGATGAATGCCGTCAGCTGATTGTCCAGTTCCCCAACAGCAAGTACGTGGATGAGACACAGCAACTCTTGCGCAATATCCAGGAGGCGCTCGCCGACGCTGAGTACAAGGTCGGATTCTACTATTACAAGCGGGGAAGCAATTTCGCCGCCGCCAACCGGTTCAGCCAGTTGGCGGATCAGTATCCGCTTTACAGCAAGGCGGATGAAGCGCTGTTTGAATTGGGCGACTCCTATGCTCGCCTGGGCAATCGTTTTCGGACGCAGGAAGGCGAAGCTTACGCCCGCATCGTGAAGGATTATCCCTTGAGCGCATATGCCGACACCGCCAAGAAAAAACTCCAGGAGCTGGAAATGGCCGTTCCGGAACCTGATCCCAAGGCGGTCGCTCGAATGCAGTGGGAAAAGGACAATCGCCAGAAGGTGGGAATGATTTCTAAAGCCACCGGGCTGCTGCTAAAACGCGGACCCGATGTGAGTGCCGCCGCCCGCTCGGGCGCGCCCGCGATGACCTTGCTACGGCCCACCGTTCCCCTCAGCGTGCCCCAAACCGGCGCGCCTGGCTTTACCGGCGATGTGACTGCCACGACCGTAAGCGATTCCTCGGCGCTCGATACCAAACCGGACGCGCGCTCCAATCCACCCGGTTCGCCGGCAGCCGCGGCGGGCCAACCGGCTACTGATGCGACAGGAAAACCCACAAGTCCAACCGGCAGTCCAGCCAGTACCGTTCCAGGTAATCCGCAGTCGCAGCCGCAAACCGCCGATCAAGCCAAGGCGCAGAAGAAAAAGAAAAAGGACAAGAAGCCAAAGCCTGCCGACACCACCACTCAGCCGGCAGCCGCTCCTGCTTCTTCATCGAGCAGCGCGAATCCGCCCAAGCTCTGAATGAGCCGCATCCTCCTGGCTGACGATAGCCCACACGCGCAACGTATGGGCGAGCGCATCCTGCGGGAAGAAGGTTTCGAAGTGGTCAGCCTCACCGACGGCGATGCGGCCTTGCTGCGGCTGGCTGACGTCGATCCCGATCTCATTCTGGCCGATGTTTTTCTGCCGGGCAAATCCGGCTTCGACCTCTGCCGCCACGTGAAGGGCGATCCGCAGCTTAGGCATGTCCGCGTCGTCCTCACCGCCGGGCTCCTCGAACCGTTCGATGAGAATGAAGCCACACTGGCCGGCTGCGACGCCATTCTCAAGAAGCCCTTCGAAGCCTCCAAGGTCATGCAAACAATTCATCCCTTGGTGAAGGAAGCGCAACTGGCGCGCGGCCTTTTCGCCGAAGCGCTAGCCTCCGCTGCCTCGTCGCCTCCCAGCCCGCAAGTTTCCAAACCCGCCCCGGCCGCCGCGCCTGAAATCGATCCGGAGCGTGTCCGCGCCGCCATCACGCTCGCCCTCGACGCCGCCCTCCCGGCCATGATTCATGAAATTACCGAGCGCGTCTTGATCGCCTTGGGTCATTAACCACGTCGCGCGCGCACTCGTGCATGGCGCGTCGGCACTCATGCCGACGCCTCCCTATGTTCGTGCCACAAAAACTTACCGCAATCCCTTCACCACATACAAAGTTGCCAAGTCCCGCTGGAATGAAAACCCGTACGATTTGCCGTCGGGAGTCACACGACCTGTACCGCGGAAGGAAGCTGTTGGGTCCAAGGTCCTCACCTCGCGCCAAATCTCCCGCCGCCCGTTATGTACGTCAACGCGTTGTATTGTGGCAGTGCGTTTTCGCGAATCATTGCGCCGCAGAAGCTATTGCCCATAGAGGCCGCTTGAAATATCTCGACCATCCATTGATACCGATTAGGAGTCATTGCGATGTCTTCGCCGCCGGCGCGGGCCGCCGGAATTCGTCGAAAAAGTTCAGCAAGAACTGCCAGATCATCAGCGGGCTGGCTCAAGGATCCGCCCGACTGCGCATCGGCGAGCATCGCTTCCACCTCCCGCCGTAACTCATCGTCGCCCGCGCAGGCTTGGGCGAGAAACGCCGCGCGAGCGTCCAGGCCATGGACAGAGGACGCCTGAAAAATTTCCACCGCGCGCTGATCCCTTTCAGGCGTCATCACCGAATTCGCCGATCATTTGTTCAACCCCGAAGTCCAGTTGACTACCACGGTCATTGGAACGTTGTCAGGTTGTTCGACGACGGCAGGAATTAGGAAACGCCCTTCTTTGCTGACGTCGAACTGCCCATACCGGCCTTTGAAGTGCGTATCAAATAACCGCTTTGGCACGCCTGCCGCAAATTTGTCGCCTCTTTTTATGTCTACCGCCATAAGTTCTCCCTCGGGGTCGACGAAGAATAATTCTCCTCCATCCCGGCTCCAGACGGGCAAGCGACCGCCATTAGTCGAGACCTGCCATTTGCCCCCGGGAGTCGGGAACGTCTGGATGTAGATCTCATATCTCTTGGTCTCATCCGAAGCGTAAGCAAGCCACTTGCCGTTGGGCGACAGCTTGGCCCAACGTTCGTCGAAGGCCGTCTGCAAATAGGGAAAAGGTTTCTTGTCGCCAAAAAGCGGCAAAACCCAGACATCATTTAGCGTCTTGGAATCGAATGCTCCCTCGATGATGTAACGGCCGTCTCGGGACCAATCCATCGGGAACTTGTTGCCTCCTGATCTGTCCAACAGCTCATCTTGAGCGGCGCCGCTTGGCTCCTTTTGATATATGTTCAGGTCCGCTAACCCGTCGCGGCTTGAGCCATAAGCGATGCGCTGACCGTCGGGAGACCAAACTGGGTTGGAGTTTCCACTCAACATTGAAGCCTTCGGCACTGGTCCGCGAGCCTCGAAATTGAAAGTAAAACGTGAAGCAGTGCCTCGCGCCAAATCGTGGAGCCAGAGATCGAAGTATCCCGTCTCCTCATCGCGTTGGCCTACGACCACTACCTTCCCATCGGGCGAGATCCTGGGCCAAATGAGATGTCCCGGACTGCCCACGGTTCCGGTGACTTTTCCGGATCGATCGAACCAGGTAAGCTGCCTACTGAACTCCACACTGGAAGTGTATGCAAGGACGCCATTTTGTGAGAGGGAGAACTCTCCGGCTTGTTCGGCGATCGCGACTGGATCCGCCGTCGTTTCGAGCTTGCCGGCATCGAATGGCTGGGCCATAAGACTCCGGTCGCGCAGAAATAATAGATACCCGGGCGGAGCGTACACGACGTTGGAATTTGCCTCCAAAACCTGCCGCTGAGCTTTTGAATCGAGATCGGCTACATAGACCTTGTTGTTCTTCTTGTCCGCCGCCTCCGTGGAGTACAGAAAGTGTCGGCCGTCCGGTAAGAACCAGGGCCATTTATGAAACTCCCTCGCTGAATCAGGTATGTTGACGGATGTAGCGATCCCGCCCACGGCCGATACACGGAAGAGACTGCCGGAGACGTCGGGTCCAAACACAATGACTCCGTTTTTGCTCCACGATCCGCCTATAGGGTCGTCGTCCTCGAAATCGCATATAGACAGAGCTTGGCCCCCCGAGACGTCGATCTTTTTCAGTTTCCCTCCCGCGAAAAACGCCAGGAAGCGGCCGTCTGGTGACCAGAATGGCTCGTGTGCGCCGTCCGTACCGGGTAGCGGACGAGCAGCGAGCGAATTCAGGTCTCGTATCCATAGGATGTCTTTGCCGCTTATGGTGGCCACGAATGCCAAGCGACGGCCATCGGGAGAAACAGCCGGATTGCTATCCGCCTTGAACGTCGCTTTTTCGGGAGGCAACACGGAGTATCTGAGCACACGCGATTCTTCAGCGGAGTGGCGAAGGTTTGCGAAGGCGAAGGCAAGCATCAGTAGGCCTGCCACCGCCCACTGCGTTATGGTCCTGCGCGCGGGCTTGATTGCCGGCGCGTCGTCGAGCAGCGGCATTGCATCGCCGATATCACGCAGACGGAGTTTGTGTTCCTTCTCTAGGCAACGCCGCAGCACACGCTGGGCCTTCGCGGGCACTCGGTCCCACTCCGGTTCTCTTGTGACTATCGCTGCCAGAACGTCCGTGGTGGTTTCCCCGCAGAAAGGTCGCTGCCCAGTCAGCATCTCATACAGGACCACGCCAAACGCCCAAATGTCTGTGCGTTTGTCCACCGTGTTACCGCGCGCTTGCTCAGGGCTCATGTAGGCCGCCGTGCCGAGCACGATTCCTTGATGCGTTGTCAGCGTCGGGGAGCTTCCTGAAGTGGCGCCAGGCGTAGCGTCCGGCGACATCTTCGCCAGTCCGAAATCGAGCACCTTCACCGTTCCGTCCGGCTTGATCTTGATGTTGCCTGGCTTCAAGTCTCGATGCACGATCCCCTTTTCGTGCGCCGCTTCGAGCGCGTCGGCGATTTGACGTGCGATGCTGAGCGCCTCCTCCAACGACAGGACGCCGCGCTTGATCCGGTCCGCTAGCGTCGGCCCTTCCACCAGCTCCATAACTAAGTAGCTGGGACCGGCGTCATGTAGTGTGCAAATGTTGGGATGATTTAACGCGGCGACAGCGCGGGCTTCCCGCTCGAAGCGATCGCTGAACGACGTGTTGGCGAACTTGATGGCGACCTCGCGACGAAGCCTGGTGTCTTTGGCGCGATAGACTTCCCCCATGGCACCCGCCCCCAACAGCGAGACCACTTCATAGTGCGAAAATCTCTGGCCGATGATCGAGCAGGCCTCGCGAGCAGCCACCGCTGCCGCCGCGAGATCATCTGCCGGTTTATCCAAAAATCCGCCTGACTGTGCGTCGGCGGCAAGCATCGCTTCTACGTCGCGCCGTAGCTCGTCATCGCCCGCGCAAGTTTCGGCGAGAAACACAGGGCGAGCGTCGGCACTGCGTTCGGAGGCCGCTTGGAATATCTCCACCACGCGTTGATAGCGTTCACGGGTCATCGGAGCGATTCAATTCCCCGTGAAGCCAGGCTTTGGCGATGCGCCAGTCACGCATCACCGTCTCGGGCGACACCTTGAGTAGTTCCGAGGTCTCCCCCACGCTCAACCCAGCAAAAAAACGCAGTTCGATGACTTCGCTCTGCCGCGGATGCAGCCTGGCCAGATCTGTAAGCGCATCGTCGAGCGCGATCAGCTGGGCCAGCCGCTCGTCGGAACAGTGAATGTCTTCATCCAGTCTCAAAGCGCGCGCCGCGCCGCCGCGTTTGGCCGCGTGCATGCTGCGGGCATGATCCACCAGGACATGCCGCATCGCTTTGGCTGCGACACCGAAGAAGTGTGCGCGATTCTGCCACCGCTTGGCCGAGTCGCCGGCCAGTCGCAGATAGGCTTCGTGAATCAGGGCTGTGGTCTGCAGCGTGTGCGATGGATTCTGCTGGTTCATATACCGCTTGGCCATCTTGTGCAACTCCGCGTAAACCACAGGCATCAGCTCTTCGAGCGCAGCGTGATTTCCGTTGCCCCACGCGATGAGCAGTTGCGTGACGCGTTGCGCCGAAGGTGTCATGACTGCTGCTGTTAGAATACGAAAGTATATCACCGGTGAAAGGTGTACGTATTTCTATGAACATACCTCGATTTCTCCTTTAAAACTCTCACCGTTCGGGCGCAACTTTCCCCGCCCGCTGGCTCCGCTGAGCCAGGCCGCGGTGTATCAGTTCTACGTCTTCGGAAGCGAACGGTAGCGTCTTCGTTTGCATGTCGTAATAGTCAGCGGACGTCCAATTTGCTTTCATGATGCCAGTCGCCGAGTGTCTGGCAACTCCTTCAAGAATATGTGTGATCTCGTGGACCAGCACGTGTGCCAACAGTGCCGGGGCCAAACCGGGCTTGGCCAGTGACCATGCCAGGTGCTCGTACAACACCGTGATATGGACTCCCTCGCTCGGGGTGGCGAAGGCGCCCACACTGGTTTTGAATTCGTCGGGCGTGTCGAGAGTCAAGCGGACAGCGATCGCCCCTTCCCGTAATAATTGAGACTCGGCTCGCTGGCCCGGGCGCCAATTGATGCGCACGCCTACATGGGCGAACATCTCGTTTGCGAGAGTTCGAGACCGGGAAAGCAGCGGAGCTGGGATGTTCGCGTCGTTCTCTAGGTACACCGTCACCTTCTCCTCGATCTTCCCCTCGTGCCGTTCTGCGCGCACACTGAGGCCAACCACCGCTGCCAACCCAACAAGCCTGGGGATTCGCATCGTTCCCTCCTGCTTTCACCGGGTTAAACGAAAGCCGGAAGGAATAACTGCAACGGGTCCGCGAGAAATTACCGGGCGCGTCTTGTTAGCATTGGGTCATTGACCCATGCCTGACAATACTTTCGACATCGTATCCAAGATCGATCTGGCCGAGGTGACCAACGCCATCCAGCAAGCTCTCAAGGAGGTCATCACCCGCTACGATCTGAAGGACTCCAAATCCGAAATCCTGCTCAACGAAAAAGACCATAAGATTCTCTTGGAGAGCCAGGATGAGTTCAAGTTGAAAGCGGTCGCCGATGTTTTCGAGCAGAAGCTTGTGAAACGTAAAGTGCCGCTCAAAGGATTGACCTTTGGAGCTCCCATGCAGGCAGCCGGATCCAGGATGCGCCAGGAGATCTCGCTGCAGCAAGGTATTCCCATCGAAAAAGCGCGCGAGATCGTGAAGACGATCAAGGACAGTAAGAAGAAGGTCCAGGCCTCTATCCAAGGCGACCTCGTGCGCGTCTCCGGCCGCGACCGCGATTCGCTGCAGGAAGTGATCGCGCTTCTGCGCGGCCACGACTTCGGTATCGACATGCAGTTCACCAACTACCGCACCAACTGATGCCGCGCCGGATAGAATCGCTCCTGATCGACGGCCCTGCAGGAAAACTCGAAGCCCTCCTCGAAGAACCCGAAGATCAGGCGCCAAATGCGGCCGTGCTGGTTTGCCATCCGCACCCTCTGCACGGCGGCACCATGCACAACAAAGTGGTGTACCGGATTGCACGCGCTATGCGGCGGGCCGGCGCGGTGGTGCTGCGCTTCAATTATCGCGGCGTCAATCGCAGCGAAGGCAAGTACGACAATGGCTTGGGCGAGACCGAAGACACGCGAGCCGCGCTTGAAGTGCTTCGCTCCCGATACCCGGATTTGCCATTCTCGCTCGCTGGCTTCTCGTTCGGATCGCGGATCATTCTGAAGTTAGGCTGCGAGATCGCTGGCGTGTCCCGCCTGATCGCCGTGGGATTTCCGGCCAGCTACCACGACAGCACCGAACTTGGCCGCTGCGAAGTGCCTCGCGTCTTTATCCTGAGCACCCACGATCAGTTCTGTCCGGTGGATGCCATGGAGGCATATTTTGCGGCCCTGACCGGTCCCAAGGAATTGATCTGGGTCGAAGCTCGCGACCATTTCTTCGCGGGCGCGCTGGATGAGTTCGAGGAAGCAGTTTTCAGTGGGGCAGGTCTCCGGCCTGCCAGCTAGGTGGTGGCGTGGCGCAATTCGCGTTCCAGGCGCCTTGCTGCTCGCTCGCTGATCAGGTTCGCGACCTTCGACAGCAGCCCCGGCACATCCTCGGGCTTAATCAGCATCCGGGATTGGGCCTTAGGCTTGATGTGCTGCGGCTTGGCGTTCTGGTAGGTGGTTACAATCGCCGTGGCCGGCTTATAATCCATCATTCGGGCGTGCGCCAGAACCTGCAGACCGGCTCTGGGAGATTCCATCTGGAGATCGCTTAGTACTAGCTCGTACTCTTGCTCTTCAAGCTTTCCAACGGCTTCGGCGGCCGACGCAGCCGCATCCACCCTGTAACCCCCAGCTTCCAGTACGGTTTGTAACGTTAAACGGGAGGTAGGATCGTCGTCAACCAGTAGGACTCGAGCGAGCTCGATGTCCATAAAACGATCTGAGGAGCTCATGTTTTTCATCCGGAGCCACCCGTCTCCTAGGTATAGTTTAAACGAATAGTCAGGAAATGGAAGTGAAGATTTCACCTGGACTTTCAACTACGGTCGTAGTTCAGAGCTAGGCGGGCTGGAATACACGCTCGAAGATCTGATCGACGTTACCTAACTGCCTGGAAACAGAGAAACTTTCTGAAATCTGGCGCTTATTCAGGTACTTGGCGATCTGAGAATCGGCCTCGATGGCAGCCCGGAAGTCACCATCCTGATCCCACGCCTGCATCGCATGAGCCTGTACCACTCTGTATGCGTCCTCACGCAGCATCCCGGCCGCCGCGAGATCCAGAAGGAGCTGGCCCGAAAATACGAGCCCTTTCGTAAGCTCAAGATTCTTCTGCATCCGGGCCGGATTTACGCGCAGGCCGCCGATCAGCCATTCGGTCTTTGAGAGCATGTAGTCGACCAGGATGGTGGAATCGGGCAGGATAATCCGTTCCACCGACGAATGGGAAATGTCCCGCTCATGCCACAGCGCGACGTTCTCGAAGGCCGCTTGAGCATTCGCGCGCACCACGCGGGCGAGCCCGCAGATCTGCTCCGCAGTGACCGGATTTCGTTTGTGGGGCATCGCGGAAGAGCCCTTCTGGCCGGCGGAAAATGGCTCTTCGGCTTCGCGGACCTCGGTGCGCTGCAAGTGCCGGATTTCGAGCGCGATCTTCTCCAGCGCCGCTGCGATCAGGGCGAGTGTGGAGACATAGTTGGCATGCCGGTCGCGTGAAATCACCTGCGATGCAATCGGAGCGGGCCGCAATCCCAACCGCCGGCAGATGCGCTCTTCAGCCTCCGGTCCGATGTGGCCGAAGGTCCCCACCGCGCCCGAGATCTTGCCGACGCGGAGATCCTCGGCCGCAGCGCAGAAACGTGTCAGATTTCGACGGATTTCGTCATAGAAAAGCGCCAATTTGAGCCCAAAAGTGATGGGTTCTGCATGGATTCCGTGGGTCCTGCCAATCTGGACGGTGTGCTTGAATTCGAAGGCCCGGGCTTTCAATCTATCCGATAAACTATTGATTCCTTTGGATATAATCTCGGAAGCGCCCCGCAGCATCAGCGCTTGCGCCGTATCTACTACATCATTAGAAGTTAACCCGTAATGCAGCCACCTCGACGCCTCAGAATGGCCGGCGGCGGCCATGCTTTCGGCCACAACTGTAGTGAATGCAATAACATCGTGGCGAACCTCCCGTTCGACTTCCTGAATTCGGGCAACGCTGAAACTGGCGTGTTTGCGCAATAACTGAACAGCTTCTTCGGGAACTTCGCCGGTTTCGGCCAGCGCTTCGGCGCTGGCGAGTTCGACTTCGAGCCACTGGCGATACTTGTTCTCTTCGCTCCAGATACGGCCCATTTCGGGCCGCGTATAACGGTCGATCATTTAGTACGCAAAGACCTCGGTCTGTTGTTTCGGCTCGGCCACCACTAAGCGCGTGAACAAGGCGCGGCCGCTGCCGTCGAGCGCGCGGCCGGCCGTCGTACGCACAATTTCCGGATGATTGTTGTGCTCGCTCAAATGCCCCAAGACCAGTGTACTGATGGAGGAGTCAAGATCGAAGCGGATGAAATCGGAAACGACGTCGTTCGACAAGTGTCCTTTACGCCCCATCACACGCTGCTTCACCGACCACGGATAGGGCCCGACTTTGAGCATTTCGAGATCGTGGTTCGATTCGAGCACCAGCAGATCGGCGCCACGGAGATGGAACTTGACCGACTCTGGCATATAGCCGAGGTCGGTGACCACACCGATCTTAATGCCTTGCGTGCGAAAGCAGAAACCTACCGGGTCGATGGCGTCATGCGGAACGGTAAAACTGTCGACGTCAATATCGCCGACTGAAAAAGTAGCGCCTGCCTGAAAGCAGTCGAGCTTGGGGGCGTACTCGTCCCATGGGATAGCCGGCGCGGTGAGCCGCGTGATGAAAATGGGGACTTCGAGGAGCCGGGCCAGGGCTACCAGGCCGCTGACGTGATCGGAGTGCTCGTGGGTAATCAGGATCGCATCCAGACTTTCGGGCGGTTCGTCGATCGCGGCCAGACGAGCCAGCACGTCTCGCCTGCTCAGGCCCGCGTCGACCAGGAGGCGAGTCCGCTCCGTACGGATGAAGGTGCAGTTTCCCGAGCTGCTGCTGGCGAGCACACAGATTTTGACGATAGCGCGCCTCCGGTCCCCTTAAGTTGTAGGGTACCGCAAGTGTAGTCTATCGAGAGGCAGTCGATTGAGTTTTCAGGCTCAGTTTTACGATAGAGGCCGCGGCCATGTAGCGGACAGCGTGATGATCATCATTGAGAAGTGGCTGCAGTTTCGCGATTGTGCCGTCGTTGCCGCGTTCACCGAGCGCCTTGCAGACCGCTACGCGAACGGCCCAGTTGTTATCGCCGAGCGCCCACTCCAACAGGGTCAGGGCATAAGGATCGGAGTCTTTACCCAGCACCTCCGCTGCAACTGCACGGCCTGGAATGCCACCGCCCACGCCTTTGAGCTCTTTCATCGCCTCAGTCACTGCTTGAACGCCAATGCCAGCAGGGCCAAGCATGCCTGACACTTCGGAGACGCCCATCATGGCCAGCTGGTCGGGCTTCAATCGCTTCTTGGCATCTTTCATGGCCTTCTGCATTTTCGTCGGCCCATCCGGACGCTCTCCTTCGAGCACCTCTTGAAAGATGGTGCGACCGGTGGTGTCTCCAAGGTTCCATAATGCCTTGGCGGCGGTAAAAGCGACTTCGGGTTTATCCTCGAGCGCATTCTTGAGATAAGGGATTGCATCCTGGGATCCCATTTGACCCAGCGTGGCCGCGGCCGACTGACGGTTGAGAACTTCCTTGTCCTGTAGACCCTTGGCGGCAAGCTTGACTGCTTGGGGCGTCGCCCCTACTGTGCCGACTGCTTCTACGGCTTGTTTGCGATGGGTAGTATCGTTGTCATCGACGCCCTGGTTCAGGGTGAGCCATGCCACGCGCGCGTACGGATTCGACACTGCCGGCGGATCAATGGTTGGAGACTGCGGAAACGCCAGCAATCCAAATGTCAATAATGTCGCGAGAGGCAACCTAAGTGTCATACCGTTAGTTAGACGCTTTTTGGGGCAATCGTAACACCCGTTACAATGAATTCCATGCGAGCCCGCGTCTATGTGTCTATGAAACCAAGTGTTCTCGATCCGCAGGGGCAGACGATACGGTCAGCGTTAGTAGGCCTCGGCCATTCCTCCATCGCTGCTGTGCGGCAAGGCAAGTTCTTCGAAATCACGCTCGAGCCGGGAACGGATCGCGAGAAGGCCGGTACCGAAATTAATCAGATCGCGCACGATGTGTTGGCGAATCCGGTGATCGAAGAGTATCAAGTGGAGTTTGTGGAGTAGTCACACCTAATACGCGTTACTCCTGACTGCGCGAAGCCGGGAATAAGAGCGCCTGGACGTCGGGCTGGCCGAGATCCTGCTTGCGAATCACGTGGACGTTCAGATCCATTTGTTGAGGCGGCGTCTGGCCGTTGAGCTTCATCACCAGGCTGTGGACTGCTTCGTAGCCAATGCGATAGGCGTCTTGAACCAACATCACGTCGATGGTGCCGTCCTTCAGAGCCGCGACGTGGATATCGCTGGAATCGAAAGTAATCAGCTTGATTTTTCCGGAGAGGCCGCGCGCTTTGATGGCTTGAATGGCGCCGATGGAATTGGCTTCGGCTGAAGCGAATATTCCATCCAGGTCCTGATGGGCGGTGAGAATGTCTTCGGCCGCGTTGCGCGATTTTGCAGGGTCGCCCATTCCATACTGGCGCGCGACGATATTTATGGCGGGGAACTCCTTGGCCATGGTGTCGTCGAAGCCGCGCTCGCGATCGCCGGTGGAACTGCCTCCCGGCTTTTGCATCAGCTCGGCGACTTTTCCTTTGCCGTGGACCAGTTCAGCGAGCTTTCGCGCGGCGGTCTGGCCGGCGGCGTAATTGCCGGTAGCGACAAAGGTCACGTAGCCCTTCACATCCAGGCCGGAATCAAAGACGGTGACCGGAATTCCGGCTTGCATGGCGCGGCGGACGGGCGCGACCAACGCTGTGCGGTCGGTGGCGGAGATGGCCAGTGCGTCCACGTGGCGGGTGACCATGGAATCGACAATCTCGATCTGGCGCGAGTAATCGGTTTCGTCCCGGGGGCCGTTCCACAGGACTTCGACGCCGAAATCGCGCTCGGCGGCGAGAACGCCGGCGTGAATGGACACGAAGAACAGATGCGATGTAGCCTTGGGCACGACAGCAATCAGTTTCTTGGTGCGGTGCTGGCAGGACGCGAGGGAAAGGGCGGCGAACAACACTACGATGGGAAGTTGCCGGTTGGGTGACAGGGCCAAGGCACAGTATACAGACAGGAGACAGAAGACAGGAGACAGAAGGCAGAAGGCAGAAGACAGCAGACAGACGCCACGAATCGGCGTCGCGGTGGGCTGACGCTTAGCAATACCTAGCGAATTCGCCTAAGCGACCGTTTCGCGGTGCGCGGAGCGAAACTGATGAGCAAGCGCGAGCCGGTGGCTTCCGCGAGCCTCTCCAGGGTTCGCATGGACGGCCGGGATCGCCCGCTTTCCAGCCGGGCGACGACAGGTTGTGTGGTGCCCATATTCCGCGCTAACTCAGCCTGCGTCAATCCCGCGCGATTGCGAACGTCGATCACGGCTGATGCAAGGACGAACTCCTTCTCCAGCGCCTGGTAGGCCTTGCGGTACTTCGGCTCCTTCATCCATTTTTTGTGCAGTTCGGTAATACGTGCCATCGGTCACTTCTCCGTGGCTTTGGTCAGTTTCGCGCGAGCCAAGGCCAAGTCGATTTCCCGGCGCGGTGTTGTTCAAGGCTTCGGCCGTCCAAGCCAAAGGTCGGTATACCAAAAAAGATATACGGCAGCCCGGCGAGTTTCTCGCGTGCGGGACTGCTTTATGCGCCTCGCGCACCGAGCCCCCGTGCAGAGTCAACGAGGAGATCATCTCGATCTCAATCAAGGAAGCCACCACAACCTCCGGATAGCCTGGTCGGGCAGGGAACTCGATCGGTGCACGCGGCGGTTGGTAAACGCTGGCCGACCAGGGAGGATCTACCGCTCAAAAAAGGGCCCGGATTCAGGACGACCCGGCAGGGCCAAGGTCCGAGTCGGCGTTTTCGCTCAACTGGATTACTTCCTGTTTGCCGACAATCTGCTCGGGAAGTGAGCTCGGCACATTCGATTGTGGGGCGTTAGAAAAGCGCCGCAGGGAGTCGATACGCCCCGCCGGGTCTCCCTTGTACAATGGCCTTGGATGTCAGACGAACCAGCGCGCAATTTCGGTCCATACCAGTTGATCGCGCCGATCGGCGAGGGCGGAATGGGCCAGGTCTTCAAGGCCCGCGACACCCGGTTGGACCGGGTCGTCGCCCTGAAGATTTCCCATGCTCAGTTCAGCGATCACTTCGCGCGCGAAGCTCGCGCCACAGCCGCGCTGAACCACCCGCACATCGCGACTTTGTACGACGTCGGTCCGGATTACCTCGTGATGGAGTTCGTGGAGGGCGAGACGCTGCGCGGGCCCTTGCCTTTGGCTCGCGCATTGCTGTACGCCGGACAGATTCTGGAGGCGCTCGAGGCCGCCCACCGCAAAGGCATTGTGCATCGCGATCTGAAGCCGGCAAACCTTATGGTGTCGAAAAGCGGTGTGAAGCTACTCGATTTTGGACTGGCACAGGTAAAGGCGCCGGCAACAGCGGGCGATCAGACCGCCACCATGGCTCTTTCCACCGAGGGGACAGTCGCCGGCACTCTCCAATACATGTCGCCGGAGCAGTTGCAGGGCAAGGAGGCCGACGGCCGCAGCGATATCTTCGCGTTCGGGCTGACTTTCTACGAAATTTTGACGGGCCGCCGGGCATTCGATGGCGACAATGCAGCCAGCGTTATTTCCGCGATCATGACGGCGGAGCCGCCCGCTTTAACCCAGCAACAGCTTGCCGCGCCGTCGGCGCTGGATCGTGTGCTGCGGATGTGCATCGCGAAGGACCCGGATGACCGGTGGCAATCGGCCTCCGATGTTCGGCGCGCACTCCAGTTGGTGGATTTAAGCGCCGAGTCCGCGGAAGCCGCGCCACCCCCCAAACGATTCCGATGGGGATGGATAGCCGCGGCACTGATGGTGGGCGTCATCGCCGGTGCGGCCATACTACGGCTATCCGCGCCGAAGGCGCCGGAGCCATGGACGTTCCGGCCCCTCACTTATTCCGGCCTGGCGTTCGTCCCTTCCCTCTCTCCCGATGGAAAACAGGTGGCCTTCATCTGGAGGGACGAGAAGAGTCAGGGCCAAGATCTCTATGTGCAACTGGTGAATGGCGGAAGTCCGCTGCGGCTGAAGGAGGCGCAGGCGGCGGGTAAGCCCGCATGGTCGCCGGACGGGAGCCGGCTCGCCTTCATCCGACGCGACGGCGGCATCTACGTGATGCCGGCACTGGGCGGGGTGCCGCAGCGTGTCTCGTTATCAAAGGGCGCTACCAGCGCCGATCTCGCGTGGTCGCCAGGAGGAGCCTTCTTCGTTTTTACCGGGACCGGGCAAGGCCTGTTTACGGTTTCGGCAGACGGCGGTGAGGTTCACGAGCTTACCGAACCGGCAGCCGGTGCCGATATCTCACCCGCTCTGTCGCCGGATGGCGGCATGCTGGCGTTTGTGCGCCGCACCAGCACCTTTAACTCAGGCGTGTTCGTTATTCCGCTTAATCGCGACGGAACGACGGCCGGAGCGGCGAAACAGATTACGTCCGGAGTGTGGGACATCACTACTCTGGATTGGACGGCCGACGGACGGGAGATCCTGTTCGCGGGTTCGGCGGGCAGCGGAAACAGTGCGCTCTGGCGCATCGCGCGCGATGGCGGCACGCCCACGCGCTTTCCCGCTCCTACCATGGTTTCCGCACAACCGAGCGTGGCGAGGCAATCCGGCCGCATGATCTACGTCACGAGGCAGATCGAAACAAAGATATTCAAGATGCCGCTCGGTGACCGGGCCGGCGAGCCCAGTCCTCTGATCGAAAGCGATGGCGACCAGCGCGATCTCGGTGTAGCGCCGAACGGCGAGCGCATCGCGTTCGTCAGCAATCGCACGGGCTCCAAGGAGATCTGGATTGCGAACAGTGATGGCTCGGACCAGACGCAGTTGACCTTCTTCAACGGGCCTTCGGTGGGCAGTCCCCGCTGGTCACCCGACGGAAAGCAGATTGCGTTCGACGGCTACGCCGGCGGGTCTAGCGATATCTATGTGATGCCCGCGGATGGCGGCAAGCCTGCGCGCGTGACGAGCGACGCCGCCAACGAAATCCGTCCCAGCTGGTCTCCCGACGCGCAGTGGATCTACTTCGGCTGGGACAAGGGCGGCAAATCGCAGATCTGGAAGATTCATCCTTCGGGAGGCGGGCCCGTACAGATTACGCGGCAAGGAGGGTATTTCGCGTTCGCGACAGCGGATGGGCAATGGCTCTATGTCGTGAACGGCCCGACCATCTTGCGCATGCGTCCGGACGGCAGCGAGGAGACGCCCCTGCGGGATGGAATCGCTACGGACCATTGGAATGTCGGCGGGCGCCACGTCTTCGTCCTGACTCAAGCTGGCGATCTCCAGCGCGCCGCATTCGGCTCGTCCGCACTGGAAACGACTTACCATTTCGGGGGCGGAGCGGGCGTCCCGATTGGTGGAGGAACGGCCATCGCGATGCCGGCGGACGAAAGTTGGATGATCTATCGTGCCATGACGCGGGCCCGCGAGGCGCTAGTGCTGATCGAAAAATTTCAGTAGCTTGCGCAAGTGCGGCTATCATGACCACTCACGCATGATGGTCGCCATCGGGTTGATACACCTTTCTTTTCGGCCCAATCCAGTGGTGTTGCCGCAGGCTTGGCCCAGCGTTGACGAAGCCCCAGTGATTGCCTCCATATAACTAGCGGATCACGCACAAACAGGAAGTTGGCCTTTTCCGGGTCAAGTGAACGGGACACCGTGATGATGAGATGTGGATAGATCCTCGCTAACGCCGCAGTGTTTACCGATGTTGCGAGCCCCTCCGTCAAACGCGCTGGACCGGATTGCCCGCCACTACGCGACCAGGGAGGATCTAATCCCGCAAAAGCACCGCGTCGAGAGAACGAGTGGCTGATTACTGGATGGTAGGGCTGTTACCAACAGCTATCGCCGGAAAAACGGGCCCGAGCGTACGATCGCCAACTTCCGTCATCGAAACATCTCTAGAGGTTGCTGAAAAAGTCTCTCGCAGGTCGGAGACCTGCGCCACGTGTAGAGCTAAGTCATTGACCTGGAGTTGTGGAGCAGGTCCCCGACCTGCAATGTGAGCTCTTGAAAGACTTTTTCAGCAACCTCCTAGAAGAACGGAGCCGTGAACTTTGCCTCGTGGCTCCGGTAACCTGCTCCCTAAAACATCTACCACCAAAACTGTTAGTTTGAGCGGAGGAAAGGGGAAGCAGAATGCGTGGTACGAAATACAGCGAACAGCAGATCATCGGGATTTTGAAGGCGGCAGAAAAAGGATTTGCGACAGCTCGCTCCTGGACGATAGCCTCGGAGTTGAATGGATACGGCACCACCTTCCCCTTGCACTTCGACAGGGGGATTTGCTATGTTCACCTGTAGAAGCGAAATGGGAAGGTAACAAGCCGATGAAGGAACGCATCGAACTGCCGCAAGGCACTTTGGATCTGTTGATCCTACGGACGCTGGCGCTCCAACCGCAGCACGGCTGGGGCATTTCGGAACGGGTGCAACAGATGTCGAGCGATGTGCTGCAGATTCAGCAGGGCTCGCTCTATCCGGCGCTGCACCGGCTGGAGCGCCGCGGATGGATCAAAGCTCACTGGGGCACGTCGGACAACAACCGGCGCGCCAAATACTATGAACTCACCAAGACCGGGCGCCTGCAGCTTGCCACGGAAAGGGCTTCGTGGCGAAAACTGACGGCTGCCGTAGCCCAAGTGCTGGACCATGCTTAGGATTCTGCCATGCTGAGCGATTTGTTCTTTCGTCTGCGTTCCGTTTTGCGGAGGGGGACCGTTGAATCCGAAATGGAGGAGGAGTTGCGGTTTCACTCCCAGCGGCAGCTCGAGAAGTATCTGAAGGCAGGCATGAGCGGTGACGAAGCTCAGCGGCGAGTGCGCATGGATTTCGGGGGCCTGGAACAGGTTAAGGAAGAATGCCGCGACGCGCGCGGCGTTTCGCTGTTGGAAACGCTGGTGCAGGATCTTCGCTACGGCTGGCGGACGCTGCTGAAATCGCCCGGCTTTGCGGCCGCCGCGTTGTTCACGCTGGCGCTCGGTATCGGGGCCAACACCGCGATATTTTCGGTGGTCTACGGCATTCTGCTGCGACCGCTGCCCTTCTGGGATGCCTCGCATCTGGTCCTGCTCAACGAGACCACGCCACGGGTGGGAGATGTGAGCGTCTCTTATCCGAATTTTCAGGATTGGCGAAGTCAGAGCCACTCATTTGCGGAGATGGCGGCCGTGAACCCGGTCAAGTTCAACATGGCCGGCAGCAATCAACCGGAGAACATCGGCGGGCTCGCCGTTTCGCCGAATTTTCTTCCCATGCTGGGAGTGCGGCCGGTGGTGGGTCGCGGATTCAGCCCTGACGAGGAAAAGGCCGGCGCCGCGAGGGTAGTTCTGCTCAGCCACGCGCTCTGGCTGTCGCGTTTCGGCGCGGACCCCAGCGCGATGGGACAGACGATTCGCCTGGACAGCCAGACGGTGACAATCGTTGGAGTGCTGCCGCAGGACTTTCGCTGGGTAGACAAATGCGATGTGATGGAGCCGATGGGCGTGTGGGCGACGCACAACGACAATGCAACTAACCGGGGAAACCGCGGCGACGGGCTAGTGGTGGGGCGGCTGGCGCCGGGCGTGCGGATGGAGCAAGCCCGCGCGGAAATGGAAACCATTGCGGCCGGACTTGCTCGCGCCTATCCCCAGGCCAATGACCAATTCGGCGTCAACCTGCGGCCGCTCCGTGAAGCTTTCTCAGGCGACGTGCGCCCAGCCATGCTGGTGCTGCTGGGAGCGGCGATCTTCGTGCTTCTGGTGGCCTGCGCGAATGTGGCGAATCTGTTCCTGATGCGCGGTGCGGTGCGGGCCAAGGAGATGGCGCTGCGAATCGCCATCGGGGCGAGCCGCGGGCGGATTGTTCGCCAGATTCTGACGGAGAGTTTTCTGGTGGCGCTGCTGGGCGGGGTGGCCGGAGTATGCCTGGCCCTTGCGGGAATTCCGGCCATCGCGCGGTTGATTCCGCCGGACACGCTGGCCGGTGCGAGCGTCGGCATGAATAGCGCCGTGCTGCTGTTTTCGGCCGCTCTGGTGGTGATGTCGGTGTCGGTGTTCGGGCTGGCTCCCGCGCTCCATTCCGCGCGCGGCAATGTGCACGCGGAGTTGAAGGAGGGAGGCAAGACCACCAGCACCGGTGCGCGGAATCGTTTGCGAGGTTTACTGGCCACCAGCGAAGTGGCGCTGGCGCTGGTTCTGCTGATAGGCGCCGGACTGATGATGAAAAGCCTGTATCGATTGCTAGCGGTGGATTCCGGCTTCCGGTCCGAGCACGTGCTGAAGCTGGAGATGGACCTCCGGACCGAGCAATACGACAAGGACCCGGCGGTGATCGCGTTCTGGCAGCAAACGCTGGATCGCGTCCGCGCGTTGCCAGGCGTGGAATCCGCGGCGGTCGGGACCGCGATTCCGCTCACCGACAACCACGACCGCACCGACATTACGGTGGAAGGCATGCCCTTGCCCAAGCCGGGCAGTTTCCCGCATCCCGACATCCACATCGTCAGTCCGGATTATGAGAAGACGCTGGAAATTCGACTG
>Ga0210401_10000549_pt1 | contig 45779 bp, 46 predicted proteins | sample IncBWH32MmetaG_FD_150866 | JGI IMG/M metagenome (GOLD analysis project Ga0210401, IMG submission 150866) | Forest soil microbial communities from Barre Woods Harvard Forest LTER site, Petersham, Massachusetts, United States - Inc-BW-H-32-M | ecosystem: Environmental > Terrestrial > Soil >...
AAATCGGCCAAACGCCGGTGGACGACGCCTGGCTCGGACTCGCGCTGTCCCCCAACGGGAAAACGCTGTGGGTGGGTGGCGGCTCGCGAGCGGCGATCTACGAATTCTCGCTCGATGAGAACGGCCGGCTCCGACCAACTCGTACCTTCGACATGGTCAAGCCCGCCGACAGGACTTATCGCGATTTCATCGGCGACGTCGCCGTTTCGCCGGACGGCCGCCTGCTCTACGCTTGCGACCTTTATCACGACACGATCCTGGTGGTGAATCCGCAGTCGGGCATGGTGATCGATCGCTTCAAAACGGGTCGCCGGCCCTATCGCATTCTCTTTCACCCCGACGGAAAATCGTTCTTCGTCACCAGCTGGGCCGATGGTGCGATGTATCACTATCAGACCAACAACGGCCAGCAACTCCAGATGGTCCGCATCGGCGCGCATCCCACCGATATGGTCTGGCGCGACGGAGGCGCCACTTCGGAAGATGGCGACCAGGCCAAGTGGAAAGCGCGGATCTTTGTCTCGGCAGCGAACACCAATAATGTTTACGCCGTGGCGGTCTCCGACAGCGGAGATCTCAGCGTAGTCGAGTCCATCAACATTGCGATGACTCCACGCCATCCTCTGGGCATGACCCCCAGCGCTCTTGCCCTGAGCGCCGACAAGAACACTTTGTATGTGGTTTGTTCGGATGCAAATGCGACAGCCGTAGTTGACGTTAAAGAAGCTCGCAGCGGCGTGCTCGGGTTTATTCCCACCGGTTGGTATCCCACTGCGGCTAGAGCGTTGGCCGACGGACGGCTAGTGGTCCTGAATGGGCGGGGTTCCCGTAGCTATGCAAATCCCAAGGGGCCTAATCCGACCGTTCGAGCCACGCCGGCCTATCGTGGCGATGCGACCGTCGAATACGTTGGCCGTATTCAGACCGGCTCCGCATCAATCATCCCGCCGGTCACAGATGACGCGCTGAACAAATACACAGCGGACGTGCTGGCCAACTCGCCTTACAACGACGACATGCTGGACAGCCAGCCGGATTACCTTCCTCCGATCGAGCACATGCTTTATATCGTCAAGGAAAACCGCAGCTACGATCAGGTGCTGGGCGATCTGGGCAAGGGCGAGAGCGATCCGTCGCTATGTCTGTTCCGCGAGAACGTCGGGCCGAATCATCACAAGCTAGCGCGCGAGTTTGTGCTGTTCGATAACTTCTATGTCAACAGTGATGTGAGCGCGGACGGGCACAATTGGTCAACATCAGCCATCGCTAACGACTACATCCAAAAATTGTGGCCTAACAGCTACGCCAATCGCCGCCATCATTATGACTACGAAGGCGGTGAACCGGCGGCACTCCCACCGGCCGGCTATCTTTGGACTAATGCCGCCGCCCACGAGATTTCGATGCGGAATTACGGATATTGGGCCACCAATCTGCCGAAAGCGGCCGAGGACGGCGCCGTGCAGATCGAAGCGGTGCGAGATCCCGTGCTGGCTAAAGTCACCGACATGAAGTATCGCGCCTTCGATCTGGATTATCCGGACGTGAAGCGCGCGCAGGCATTTCTCCAGGATCTCAAAGAATTCGAGAATGCCGACAAGCTGCCGGCGCTGATGTTTATGCGACTGGGGAACGATCACACCAATGGAACTGCCCCTGGCAAGCTTGCGCCGTTTTCGTCGTTTGCCGACAACGATTACGCGCTGGGCCAGATCGTCGAAGGCCTGTCGCGCAGCAAGTTCTGGAAGAGCACGGCGATATTCGTCCTCGAAGATGACGCGCAGAACGGGCCCGATCACATCGATTCGCACCGCTCCGCGGCTTATGTCATTTCTCCCTACACGCACACTGGAACCATTGACAGCAGAATGTATAACACCACCTCGATGCTTCGAACCATGGAGCTGATTTTGCATCTGCGGCCCATGACTCACTTCGATGCCGGAGCCCGCCCGATGCTGGGAGCTTTCGCCAAGCAAGGTGTGTTTACGCCCTATCAGGCCGAGAAACCGCGCGTTTCGCTCGAAGAGCACAATCCCCAGAATTCCACGACCGCTGCCCGATCCGCGCGGCTCGACTTCAGCGATGCCGATCTGAACGACGATGACGAACTGAACGACATCCTCTGGCTGGCCCTGAAGGGGACCAATCCACCGCCGCCCGTGCGCAGTCTCTTTGGGAGATAGTGCAAAGAATCCATCTCTGCTTCGTCTGGCACCAGCACCAGCCCTTCTACAAGGACTTGGCGACCGGCGAGTACCGTTTACCTTGGACCCGTTTCCACGCCCTCAAGGATTATTACGGCATGGTCAAGGTCCTTGAAGAATTTCCGAACATACACCAGACCTTCAACCTGGTGCCGTCCATGATCGTGCAAGTCCAGGAATACGCCGCCGGCCAAGCGCGCGATCCGTTTCTCGATTGCGCCGTCAAGCCCGCGGAGAGCTTGACCGAAGCCGAACAAGAGTTCGTGCTGCGCTACTTCTTTCAGGCCAATGCGGATCGCATGATTTATCGTTATCCGCGCTATGGCGAGTTGTATGACGCCTGGCAAAGATCGGGCCGCAATCCACAACGCGCACGGCGGATCTTCAACACGCAGGATCTGCGCGATCTGCAGGTGCTTTCGCAGCTCGCCTGGTTCGATGAAGAATTCCAGGCTCACGATCCCGAGGTGAAAGCTCTCATCGTAAAGGAGCGCAATTACTCACTCGCAGACCAGGCCGTGATGGCTCGCAAGGAGCGCGAAATTATCGCGCAGGTCGTGCCGGTTCACAAGGAATTCGCGGCCCGCGGTCAAATCGAGATCTCCACCACGCCCTTCTATCATCCAATTCTGCCGCTGATCTGCGACTCGGATATCGCCGCCGTCTCGCATCCCGGTATTCAGCTGCCCAGACGGTTCCGCCATCCTAATGACGCACGTCATCAACTGAAGACCGCACGCGACTTCATCGCACGTGAATTCGGACGCGCGCCCATCGGGCTCTGGCCCTCGGAAGGCTCTGTCTCCGATGAAGCGCTGACCATTGCCGCCGAGCTTGGTTTCGAATGGGCCGCCACCGATAACGGTGTGCTCGCCCGGACGCTGGGCCGGACCGCCGGCCCGGACTTGACTTATCGCTCCTATCAATGGCGGCAGGGAGATCACGGGCTGCGCATGATCTTTCGCGATCATTTTCTGAGCGATCTGATCGGATTCGAGTATTCGAAAATGGGCCCTGCAGAAGCAGCGGATCATTTCATGGATCGCATCCGCGCCAACGCCAATCCCTTATCGGTCGGGGGCGCCGATGTCCTGGTGCCCATCATTCTGGATGGAGAGAACGCTTGGGAATATTACTATCAAAACGGCCGGGCATTTCTTCGGGAGTTATATCGCCGTATCAGCAACTCGCTCGACATGGTAGCGCTCACAGTCAGCGAGGCTTTGAAGTTGGATAATCCCAAGCCGCTCGATCACATCTTCCCTGGATCTTGGATCGACGCCAACTTCGACGTGTGGATCGGCGCGCAGGAAGACAACAAGGCCTGGGAATATCTGCTGCGCGCCCGCCAGAAATACGATGATCTGGCGTCGAGCGTGTGTGAAGATAATCGCCGGCTGGCCTATGAAGAACTATTGATCGCCGAAGGCAGCGACTGGTGTTGGTGGTATGGCCCCGAGCATCAGTCCGAGAACCGGCGCGAATTCGACGAACTCTACCGGCAGCATCTCGCCAACGTCTATCGCGCGCTTAATCTTCCGGCGCCCGATGAATTATCGCATCCGATCCTGACGACTCATGCCACCGATCTTCATGAGCCTCCCAACAACCCGATTCATCCCGTGATCGATGGTGAAGTTACCTCCTATTTCGAGTGGATGGGCGCCGGGCATTATCAGGTCGACGCCCGTTCGGGCGCGATGCACGGCCAGAGATCCGGACTCCGCGAGCTTTTCTACGGCGCCGATGAGGAAAATCTCTACCTGCGGCTCGACCTGGATGGCGCGCCCGAGACCCGGATCGAATTACGGACAACTCAAGGAGGTTCGATCCCGCTGCTGGGCAATCCGCAGGTCGAATCGGCACGCCGCAAGATTCTCGAACTGCGAGTTCCTTTTCAGCTTCTCGGACTCTCGAAGGATCAGTCGCTGCGTTTCCAACTGACGGTCGGTGGCGATACCATCCCGGCGGATGGATGGATCGAATTAAACTCGACTTCGTAACTACTTGCGGCTGGAATACTTGTTGATAATGCCCAGCAGCCGGGATGCGGAAGCCGGCGGCCGCGTGTTGCCCAGAACGATGTCGCTATTGGATATTTCCTTGCCGTACAACTCCCTATTCCAATCGTCGTCAGGCCGCAAGGTCGCGCCCTCCAGCGAAATGCCGGCAAAAAGCCCGCGCGCACGCGAATAAGTCAGGATCTCGGCGTGCATTTGAGCATCCGTCGCGGCTGAAGAAGTGCGTCCTACCGGACCGGCCGCCGCCGAGGCATCGCCCCCGACGGTGAACTTACTCTGAAGCAATTTCTTCGCACCGCCCTGATTCATAACCAGCAGCACAACGTCCGTCTCCGATCCGCCGATCTGAAAACCGACGCTGCCGCCTTCCACACGAATCGAGCCCGGCGCCGACCATCCCACTCCACTTGCCTTCCGGCACGACATGAAACCCTTGCCATATTTGGCGCCGACGATGAACGCGCCTTTTTTTAGCCCGGGTACGATCACGATACACTCGGATTTCGCCAGCAAGTCCTGCGGAATGCCTTTGTCGGGAGCGGACATGATTTCGGTCATCACATCGGCTGCCGCGTCCAGCCGCTTGGAAGCATCGGCGGCGCCGTAGAGCATGGTGCCAGTCATTGCAAGAATTGCAAGCTGTGTGAGCTTCATCAATTTTCTCCTCAGGCCTGATTCTACCAGGGCGTCGGCCCGATATGATGGGATTTGGGACTCCGTATCCTTATACTCGCGGCAGTACTTATAATGGCTGCGTCGGCGGCGGTCGATCCAGCGGCCGCAAACGTTAGCCGGAAGCTCGAAATAATCCAGAGTGGAAAGGCGAAGCCAGGCTCGGTCTTTGTCTTCACATCCGCTGAGCTGAACGCATGGGTGCGAATCAAGGCGCCCATGGTTGTGCCGGAGGGATTGCGCGAGCCTCGGCTGGAACTCGGAAACGGCCGCGCGACCGGTTATGCTCTGGTGGACTTTCTAAAGTTGCAACACGGCGCGGGAATCGAGACCAACTGGCTAATTGCGAAATTGATCCAGGGCGAGAAGCGCGTAATGGCGACTGCGAGCATTCAAGCGGCTAACGGGCGGGCCACAGTTCACTTGGTACGCGTCGAGATCGGCGGATTGGCGGTAAGCGGCGCGACGCTCGATTTCCTAATCGATACTTTCTTCCGGCCGCTTTACCCGGACGCGAAGATTGACGAGCCCTTTGAGTTGTCCGATCGCGTAGACCGCATCGTTGTGACGCCGGCAGACGCAAGGGTTTATATAAAAAAGTAATACGCGCCCGCTTTACTTCTTTTTCTTGGAAGACTTCTTCGCGGCTACGCCCATGGCCGGAACTGGTTCCGTGATCGACCCAATGCGGCCGGTCTTCAGGTTGACCGAAACGGAATCTCGCACCCGGACGGGACCGCCGTCGGCTGTTTTGAATGTCAGGGTGATTGTCCGAGCGTCGGTTTCCACTGAGATGTAACCGAAATCGACAATAGGGTTGATCTCGAGCGTGTGATCTCCGACGGTAATTGGCGCCGGAGGTAACTGCTTGGGAGTGGTCGCGGCAAATCCGCCGCTCCCGGCGACGAGGTAGGGGGTCTGTTGCCCGTTGGGGAGGGTCCGAGTGAAGCGCTGGTAAAGGTGAGCATGCCCGGAAAGCAAAACGTCGGGCCAAAGGCCTGCCGCCTTGCAGCATGCATCCAGATCCTTCATGATGCCCGTGGACCCGCCGTGTTTCGCGTCGGCCGACAGCGGCGGGTGGTGAACAGCCAGGATAATAGCCCGCTTCTGGGCTACACGGTCGGGCTTCAGACGAGCCAGTTCGCTCTTCAGAAAATCGAGCTGATCGTCGACGATCGGGAAATGACCGCCTTGCGATGAAATGATTCCCGGCCCATCCAGCACATTACTGTAAAGTCCAATGATTGAAACAAACGGGGCGTCGAGCGTGAAGTACACCCCGGGCTGGGTCATAACGCTCCGAACCAGGCCGCCCGAGTCGGGCGATGGGCCGGGCTCAGGCGCGCAGAAGTTCGTCATGAAGGCATCCAGCGTGGGAACTTGAGGCGCGCTCGAACCCTGACCGAAGACCATTCCATCGTGATTGCCGGGGATGGCGAAGATAGGCCGGTCGTAAGCTCGAAAGGGTTCGTAAAACTGGTCGTAATAATATTGAGCTTCGCCGAAGTTGTAGATCACATCACCCAGGTGAAAGAAGAAAGCCGGGCCATTCGCGCCCTGATTCTGAATCTCTGACACCATGGCGTCGGCCACGGCCCCTTCATGCCCCAACGCCGTTGCGGCAGTCTGCGAACGGGTTACTTTTGCGGCTCCAGTATCGCCAACCGCGTGAAAGGAGATCTTGCCGGCGGCCTGGATCGCGTTCAAAACATCTTGCGGAATAAAGTCAGTCAGATTCAGGGCAACACCGCTTCGGCGGCGAGGTATCGGCTGAACTTGATTCTTGTGAGCCAAGAAGTATGGGGAGTTGTAGTAGGCTGAACTCGTGTTATCTTCGCGAAATTTTATTTCGTCCGGTCCGGGTTGCGGGTCAGCGTAGAACTGGCCCTGCGGCCCAATCATATTTTTGGTCATGGAACTACCTCGTCCCGAATGCGATCCGCGGCGTCCTTGCCCATCTTGACGCAATCGGGAATTCCTATGCCACGGTAGGCGTTGCCGGCCAGATGCAGGCCCGGGATCGTTTCGACAATAGCCTGGATACGCTCCACTCGCTGCTGGTGCCCCACCGTATATTGCGCCATGGCGTTGGGCCAACGCGCGACGCTGTCGAAGACCGGCTCGGCTTGGAGTCCCATGATGCGGCGAAGCTCGTTGCGGGCGGCCGCCACCAGCTCATCATCGGTGAGAGCCAGTCCATTGCCGCCGACGAAGCAGCGCAGCAGCACCATGTCATCCGGCACGCGGTGGTTGAATTTGTTGCCGACCCAGGTGCAACCCATCAGATATTGACGCTCGAGCTTCGGCACCAGGAAACCATGGCCGTTGAGCGGATGATCGAAAGTGTCCTTGCGATAACCCAGCGCAATCGTGATGGACGAAGTGTAGGGAATATCGGATAGCAAGCCGGCTAATCCGGGATGCAAAGATCCCAGCACTTTCGCGCAATCCCCGGCGGGCGCAGCCAGCACGACGTTATCTGCCTCCATCCAATCGCCGTTTACGCGCGCACGAAACCCGGAAGAATTGCGCTGCAGCTCCTCCACTGCTCCATGCACGACGTCCGCGCTGGGCCGCAGCTTGTCGATCAATTCACCTAGGCCATTCTTCAGCGTCCACAGGAAGGATTTCGGGCCGGCGGGTTGGGGATTTTTCGGCGCGGCCAGCACGCCACGAGTCAAGCTTCCATACTTGGACTCGATTTCGACGAAGCGGCTGAGCACGCTATTGACGCTCATCTGTTTGGGATCGCCGCCATAGACTCCGGCCAGCAGCGGCTCGGCCAGATAATCGATCGACTCCTGGCCGTAGTGATCCATCAGGAAATCGTAAACGGACCGGTCAGGGTGTTTTCCGTTCGGCCGCCGAAAGAATTCCAGGCCCATCCGCAGCTTGGTTCCCCAGCCGACCAGGCTGGTTCCGACCAGCGGCATGATTTTGGTGGGGACCATCATCATGAGCCCGTCGGGCAGCCGGACGAGCTTCCCGTGCTTGACAATGTAGGTGATGCGGGAATGATCGTTAGAGCCGATGATCTGATCCGCCAAACCCACTTCGCGGATGAGATCCATGGCCCAGGGTTTGGCCGCCATGAAGCCATCGGGCCCGGCTTCGAGCACGCAGCCCTGTTGGATCGTAGTGCGAATAACTCCGCCGAGTACCGGGGCTTTTTCCACCAGTGTGGGGCGGATTAAAGCCTTCGAGAGGTAGTAGGCAGCGGAAAGACCGGAGATCCCCCCGCCCACGATCAGCGCTTTCCGGGGCACTACCTACAGTTTAAACTCGTGGACAATATCAACCACGGCTTTCACGTGTTCCACCGGCGTCTCCGGCAGGATTCCATGACCGAGGTTGAAAATGTGTCCAGGCCTTGAGCCGGTGCGCTTGAGCAACTCGAGAACCCGCATCTTCAGCTCGGGCAGGGGCGCGAACAGAACGGCCGGATCCAGATTGCCTTGGACGGCTGAGCGATAACTGATGTCCATCCAGGCCTGGTCTATATTGACGCGCCAGTCGACGCCCATCACATCGCCGCCGGCGGCGTGCAGTTCGCGAAAGAATCCAGCGGCTCCGGTACCGAAATGAATCACCGGTACGCTGGCCGTCCGGATGCGCTCGATCAGCGCACGCGAATAAGGCGCGACGTAGCGGACGTAGTCGTCGGGGCCCAGAGCGCCCACCCAACTATCGAAGACTTGAATCGCGCGCGCGCCCGCCGTCACCTGAGCAATCGCGAAGGGACCCAGCACATCCACCAGCTTGCCCATCAGCCGCCGCCACAGCGTCTCATCGCGATACATCATCGCCTTGGTGCGAATGAAGCTCTTGGACGGGCCGCCTTCGATCATGTAGCTGGCCAGGGTGAAGGGCGCTCCGACAAAACCGATCACCGGTACGCGGCCGGCCAACTGCCGGACGACGAGTTGAATGGCCTCGCCCACGTAGCCTAATTCATCCGTATTCGAAATCGAGAGCGAGTCTACATCGTCGGAGGTCCGCACGGGATTGCCGATCACCGGTCCCTCGCCGGCAACGAACTTCAGCTTGAGCCCCATGGGCTCGACCGGGAGGAGCAGGTCGGCGAAAATGATCGCGGCGTCCACATCCAGGATCTCGACCGGTTGCAAGGTCACTTGCGCGGCGAGATCGGGCCGTTTGCAGATCTCCAGAATACTCGCCCTGGCGCGGATCTCGCGGTATTGTTTCATGTAGCGGCCAGCCTGGCGCATAAACCAGACCGGCCTCACATCGGTCGGCCGGCGGCGGCACGCATCTAAGAATCGACTGTTCATTGAAGCCATTCGCATCGTGTACCCGTTTTGTCTTCGCAAAAGAACACGCGAAAGTCTTTCGGTTTGTGTTGAGCCGTCCAAAGAGGCCCTAAGATATAGTAGGGCTTGGCCCAAGCCTCACTGTCAATAGTTTTGGGCGTAATAACTGAAGTCGATAGCATTCCCTGGGCGGGAAAGCCGGTTCTGGGGTCCATAATGTGGCTATAAAGCCTCCCTTCGGCCCGGAAAAACTTCTCGTAACTGCCTGATGTGGACAGGGATTCGTCCTTCAAAACGACGGATGCGATGGGTTTGGACGGGTCTCTGGGGTTCTTGATATCCATTTTCCAGCCTGGCTCGTTGGGCGGAGCGCCGATGGCGTAGACGCTAGATCCACCACCTGAAACGAGCGCATGCTGGACACCTTGATCCTTTAGAATCTGCGCGATGCGGTCGACCGCATACCCCTTGCCGATGCCGCCTGGGTCGAGTTCCACACCCCTTTTTGCAAAACGAACCCAATGGTTGGAGGGATCGAGCAGGATATTTCGGTATCCAACCAGACTCATCGCGCCGCGAACCTCGGCGCGGTGCGGGAGATGGCCGGTGCCTTTATAGAAGCCCCAGAGCTTCATCAGAGGGCCGACTGAAATGTCAAAGGTCCCCTCGCTGGCACGGCTGTATTGGACGCAGGCCGACAGTAATTCAAATAACTCTGTGGAGGCTGGGAACGGCCGATCAGCGGCCTGCCGATTCATCTGGCTCCACTCGCTGTCCGGTTTGTAGTTGGAGAGCATTTCGTCGAGACGGCGCGCCTCTTCGAGGCCCTGGGCAACGGCGGTTTGGAGGCGGCCGCGATCCTCACCATAGGCGACGATGGAAAATCCGGTGCCCATGGCGTCGACGCTGCCGTCGACGCGGATGAGGGCGGGGGAGGTGGCAACTAGCGGCGAAATTAGCGTTGGCATGAGTGCCAACGCGGCACGCAAGAGTGCGTGCGCAACGATAAATACTTTCATTCGCGGGGCCGGCCCTTCTTGATGCGCTTGAGCAACTGAGAGGCGCGCGGGCCGATGGCGGTTGAAGCGTCGGCTTCGAAATGCAGCTCCGGCACGCGGAAGAGCTCGAGCCGGCTGGCGATTTCACGACGCAGGAAGTTGGTGGCGCGATTGAGCACGGCCAGCGTATCCTTGGCGTCCGACCCATCCGCCATGGCGATGCGGACGAAAGCGTGGCGTTTATCGGGCGAAATCTGCACCTCAGTGACGGTAGCCGACCCCATGCGCGGATCGGACAGCTCGAAGCCGATCAATTCAGTCAGTTCCTCGCGGAGAGCTTCGGATATTCGTTCGACACGATGGTCCATCACTCCATCCATTCGACCGCCGTTCCGACCAGCATGCCGCCCAAAAGGGAAGAAGCCTCGCGCTCGACCAACTGGAGGACTTGCTCGGCGCGTGTGTGGTCGCTTGAAACGGTCACAGCGGCGATGAGTGCGCGCTGCCACAGGTCCTGATAATCGATTTCAGCCACCGCCACGTTGAACTTGCTGCGAAGACGGTCTTTCAGGCTCTTGACGGTGTGGCGTTTGTCCTTGAGCGATTGCGCACCTTCAATGTGCAATTCAAGAGTCAATACCCCGACACTCGGCATGACCGCAGCCTCAAGCCATGACCTCCGCGGCGACGCGCTCGGTGGCGAAGGCCTCAATGATGTCATTAGGCTTGATGTCGGCGAAGTTGCGAACAGTCAAGCCGCACTCGAACCCGGTCTTGACCTCGCTGGCATCGTTCTTAAAGCGCCGCAGAGATTCGATCTTTCCGGTGAACACTACTACGTTGTCGCGCAGAACACGAACTTCACTGTCGCGCTTTATGAGGCCGTCGATCACCATGCAGCCGGCCACGTTGCCGACCTTGCTGATGCGGAAGACCTCGCGGACTTGGGCGCGGCCCTGGTATACCTCTTTGAAGACCGGCTCAAGCATACCGGTCATGGCGCGCTTCAACTCGTCGGTCAGCTCGTAAATGATGGTATGCAGCCGGATGTCGACTTTCTCCTGTTCGGCCAGCGCGGTGGCGCCACGCTCGGGCCGGACATTGAACCCTACGATGATGGCGTTCGAAGTGGAGGCGAGCAGCACGTCGCTTTCATTGATTGCACCGACGCCGGCGCGCAGAACTCGCATCTGAACTTTATCCGTGGAGAGCTTCTGCATCATGTCGGAGAGCACTTCGGCCGTACCGCTCACATCGGTCTTCAGAATGATGTTGAGCTCTTTGACTTCGCCTTCCTTCAATTGCGCATGCAATTGCTCGAGCGTAATACGGCCGCTCTTAGACATGGCGACGTCGCGGGCCTTCGATTCGCGATAGATCACGATCTGCTTGGCCTTGGCTGTGTCTGTCACTACCTGGAACGTATCGCCGACTTCGGGCAGCGAATCCAGACCGATGACCTCCACCGGCATGGAGGGCTCGGCTTCTCGAACCGGCTGGCCACGATCGTCGAACAAGGCGCGGACCTTGCTGAAGACCGAGCCGCAGATGAAGGAATTGCCCACCCGCAGCGTGCCGTCGCGGACCAGCACGGTAGCCACCGGGCCGCGGCCACGATCGAGTTGCGCCTCGAGCACGGTGCCGACAGCGGGACGGTCCGGATTGGCTTTGAGGTCCTGCAGGTCAGCCACCAGCAGGATCATCTCCAGCAACAAATCAAGATTGGTCTTGGCTCGGGCTGAGACAGGTACCATGACGACATCGCCGCCCCAATCCTCGGCGAGAAGACCGCGATCGGCGAGTTGCTGTTTGATGCGCTCGGGTTGGGCGTCTCCCTTGTCGATTTTGTTGATAGCGACGATAATCGGAACCTTGGCCGCCTTGGCGTGATCGATGGCTTCGAGGGTCTGCGGCATGACGCCGTCGTCGGCCGCCACCACCAGGACAACGATGTCGGTGACCTTGGCTCCGCGGGCCCGCATGCGCGTGAACGCTTCATGGCCGGGCGTGTCGATAAACACGATTTTGCGGCCGTTTTTCTCGACGCGGTAGGCGCCAATGTGCTGGGTGATTCCGCCGGCTTCTCCGCCAGCCACATCGGTGGCACGGATGGCGTCGAGCAGAGAAGTCTTGCCGTGATCGACGTGTCCCATGACCGTGACTACGGGCGCGCGCTTCACGCGAGCGGTAGTTTCCTCGGTCAGCTCGATTTCCTGGGTCCGTTCCTCTTCGAAGCTCACTTTGTTGATGGAGGCGCCGAAATCGCGGGCGATCTCCTCGGCCATTTTCATGTCGAGATTCTGATTGATAGTGGCGAATATTTTCTTTTCCACCAGCTTCTTGATCACCAGATTGGCTTTGATGCCGAGCTTCTCTGAAAGCTCCTTGACCGTGATTCCTTCAGCGACGGTGATTTCGCGATCGATGGGCGGCGGGGCAGCGGGCTGCTCGCGCCGGCTCACCGGCATCCGCAGTCTACCCTCTTCCTGTTCTACATCGCGATGGCGGTCGCGCCCCGCAGGCTTGGCTTGGTGGCGGCGCTGTTGCTCAGTGGGGATCGGAGTAGCCGGCTCGATGCGCAATGGCGAAGTGGGATGCAGCGTTCTTTGACGGCGAAGACCACCGGGCGCCGCGCCCCCCGGTCCGCCTACACCGGGACCACGCATGACGGGCTGGCCGGGACGAATGGGGCCGCGGTAAATCGGCTGGCCCGGGACGGGCGTGGAGCTGCGCGTCGGCATTCCCGGACGAGGCGGTGGTGGCTGAGCTTGACCGGGCGCTGGACGGGTCTGCTGCTGCAGCCGCGCCACGAGATCGGGGCGCGGGGGCACTACGGGACGGGCAGCGGGTTGGCCGGCCAGGTTCGGACGCGCGGGCGAAGACCGAAGGGGCATCGACGGCGCTGGCGCCCCCGGGGTGGGTCCGGGCGTTGCCACGGGAGTGGATTCAGCTGGCGGCGCAGCGACGCGCGCGATCGGTGGCGGAGCTACTGGACCAGGTGAAGCATGCGGCGGGGGCGGAGTCGATGCTGGCATCGGCTGCCTGGGTCCGGAAAGAATTTGGCCCGGGCGTGGAGCAGCTGGTACAGGCCTGGCCGGGATTGCGCCGGTTCGCAAGGGAGGGTGGATGGGCGCGCTTCCACCGCTGGACAAAGGCGGACGTAGCGGCGCCGGCTTGCTGCGCGGTTCTTCAGTGGTTACCGAGACGCTGTCGCTCGGGGACGCCGAGACTGTTTCCGCGGCAGGCACGGGAGCGCTTTTCGCTGCAGTAGCCGGTTGCTCGGGCGCGTGGACCGGAGCATGGTGTTGTTCTTCGACCGGCTCCGGCTCTGCAATCGCGACCTGGGGGCCGTAGTCGATCGGTTGCGCGGATGATTCTCCCGGGCCCTGAACGCGCTTCCGCACGAGTTCAGCGACCGGTTCGTCGATGGAGCTGGAGTGGGTTTTCTTCTCGGTGACGCCGAGCTCGGGCAGCATTTCGAGAATCATATGCGAGGGAATCTCGAGTTGTCTGGCTAGCTCATTGATACGAATTTTGCTCATATTGACAGCAACGCCCTGTTAACGCGGCGCTTAACCGACTTCCTCCGAGTTCTTTATGGTATCAAATTCGGCCTTGTGATCTGAAGAATCGATGTGGCCGACGGGGCTTGGCTCGGCCAATTCGTTGCCCTCAGGCGCGGTTTCGAGGGCTAGCGCGGCCTCCGTTTCGGCCGTTTCAGCTTCCGTGAATTCCGGTACCGTCTCCTCTACTACCGGAGCGGGCGGCTCGAACTGGGCGTAGTAAGAATTGACGGCGATCAGGATCTTCTCGACCACCGCGGGACCGATCTCCGGAATCGCTTCCAAATCCTCAGGCGTCATGGAGCCAAGCTTCTCCACCGTAGGAATGCCGGCTCCCAGCAGTTTTTCGACAATCTCTTCGCCGAGCGAATGATCGAGGAGAATGGACACCGGCGCGCCTGCGGGAACCAGAGCGGCCATGGCTGTTTCAACTTCCTGGCGCTTCTCTTCTTCGCTCTTGATGTCAATCTTCCAGCCCAACAGCTTGGCAGCCAGCCGGACGTTCTGCCCTTTCTTGCCGATGGCGAGAGAAAGCTGGGTATCGTCGACGATCACTTCCATGTGCTTCTCGTTGGCATCGATGACGGAAACCCGCGTAATCTTCGCCGGACTGAGCGCGTGGGTGGCAAAGGACACTGGGTCGTCAGAAAACTCGATGATATCGATTTTTTCGCCGCGCAACTCGCGGATAATGGACTGAACTCGCATGCCCTTCATGCCGACACAAGCGCCCACGCTATCAACATCCCGGTCCCGGCTGACGACTGCGATCTTGGTGCGTTCCCCCGCTTCCCGGGCGCAACCCTTGATCACCACCGTGTTGTCGTAGATTTCGGGGACTTCCTGCTCGAACAGACGGGCCACCAGCTCCGGCGCGGCGCGCGAGACGATTACTCCGGCGTTCTTGCCGGCCTTCTCGACACTGCGAATTACGCAGCGGACGCGGTCACCTGTGCTGAAGTTCTCCAACTTGCTCTGTTCTTTCTTGGGCAGCCGGGCCTCGGTCTTGCCGAGGTCCACCACCAGATCCTGGGCTTCGATGCGTTTTATAGTGCAGTTGACCAGTTCACCAACGCGGCCGGAGTATTCGGAAAAAATTGTCTCGCGTTCAGCTTCGCGCACCTTTTGCAGGATCACCTGCTTAGCGGTTTGGGCGGAGATGCGGCCCAGCGCGTCAGTAGGCTTCGGAAAATGAACCTCGGTTTCGAGTTGCGCCGCCGGATCCATTTTCTGAGCATCTTTGAGGGAAATTTCCTTGTCGGGATCCTGAACCGATTCCACGACTTTCTTGACTCCGTAAATTTCCAGTGCTCCGGTTTGGTCGTTGAATGCGGCCACCAGGTCTTCGGTGGTGCGGAAATGCTTACGCGCGGCCACGAGCATGGCATCTTTGACCGCGTCGATGACGATCTGCGGATCGATGCCCTTTTCCTTGCTCAAGATCTCAATGGACTGATAGATGCTACCCACTGTGTCCTCTCAATTAAACTGTCCGGGGGTGAATTACCACTCAAACTTCAGGTTGGCTTTTTCGACCTGCGTGAGCGCGAAGCTGACGGTCTTTCCGGCGCTGGGTTCCAGCGTGACGATTCCATCGGAAAACCCCGCGAGCTTGCCTACCCAACTACGTTGATTCTCGACTGGCTCCCGTAACACGACTTTTGCTTTTTGTCCCAAGAATCTTTCGAAATCTTTTGGTTTCTGCAGCTTACGTTCAAGACCAGGCGAGCTTACCTCTAACGTATAGCTATCTCCAGGTATGACGTCTTCCACATCCAGAATGGTTCCGACCTGCTGGGAAACGAATTCGCAATCGGTATGGGTGACGCCTTCGGGCCGGTCGATAAAAATCCGCAAAACGCGACCGCGGCCAGCGCCCAGCAACTGGACGTCGACGATTTCAAGGCCTTCCGACGCGGCGACCCGCTCGGCGATCTCGGTTATTTTTGCGACGGTTTCTTCCTTCCCGATAGCTGGCATTCGTTTATTGCAATAAAAAAGTGGGCTTTCGCCCACTGCGTTCTTTCGACATTTTCATTATACATGACAGGGCGGATGGAGTCACCCTCAAAGGCGGCACATGCGGTACCTTCTGACGCTGGGTGCGTCAAGGTATACTGAATCCAATCGTCACCTGGAGGTCACGGAATGAAAAGCATGGGACTGATAGTTCTCGGCGTGTTGGCGGTTTCGGCCAGCATGTCAGCGCAAACGAAAGACGAAAGCATCGATCGCGCCCTTGCCGCCGCGCCGCAGCAGATGCGCGAGGGGGCTACGGTCATCAAGTGGAAAGCCGACTACACCTACGACACGCTGAAGAAAGGCACTAATCGCCTGGTCTGCTACGACCGGTCCGGCGAGCCCGGACGTCAGCCATTCGCAGTCCAGTGCACCAGCATCGCTAACCTGGATCGGGTGGCTCAGAACCGGAAGTTTGAAGCGATTAGCGACAAAGCCGCGAAACAGGCGGCGATAGATGCTGCCGAGATGAACGGAACCCGGGTGAAGCCCGAGTACGGATCGGTATGGTTCATGATGAACGGTCCCGACCAGGAGCACGCCCGGGGGCACGTTACGATCGCCTTGCCGGGCGCCACCGCGCAGTCGACTGGCCTGCCGGATAATCCCAAGCAGGGCGGGGCGTGGCTTATGAACGCGGGCACGACGACGGCGCACCTGATGACGCCGGGGCATTAGGGCTGGCGCGCGCAAGTCACTGGCACCGCAGTGAGTCCAGCGGATTCACGCGGCTGGCGCGGTTCGCCGGAAGCCAAACAGCTAACAGCGCCACTGCCCCCAACAGCAGCGGAACGGCGAGAAAGACGATTGGATCCCGGGCCTTTACTCCGAATAAAAAACTTTCTATCAACCGGGACAGACCCCCAGCAGCTAGAACGCCGATAACGACGCCGGCCAGTGGCAGACTCATGCCCTGCCGCACCACCATGTTTCTGACTTGGCTAGCCTCCGCGCCTAGTGCCAGCCGGATTCCGATCTCTTCGGTCCGTTGCTCCACTGTGTACGCCATCAGTCCATAAATTCCGATCGCAGCGAGCAATAGCGCGGAGCATCCGAATACAGTCATCAACAGCATATTGAACCGCTGCTTGGCGGTCGAAAGAGACAACACCTCATCCATTGAGAGAACATCCGAAATAGGGAGGCTTGTCGCTTGCTTTAGTCGCGCGCGAATAGCCGGCAGCAGTCTGCGTGGCTCCGCTTGCGTTCGCACTAGCCAGGCCATCGGCGCGGCGCGAGCGAACCAGGCGTTCTCGGCGTCTGGAAGCTGCGCCTGCGGGACGTACATCATCGGTTCTGGAGAGGCGTTCAATTTCTCGTTCCGCACATCGCCGACGATCCCGATAATTTGCCGCGGCGGTTCATCCTTGAACTCCTTCATCAATCCCCTACCGATCACGATCTGGTCCCGCAACGGATCACGGTCCTTCCAATACTCCCTGGCCATGCGCTGGTTGATCACAACCACTTGAGGCGCTTTGCCATCATCCCGGTCAGTGAAACTCCGCCCTCGTTGCAATGGAATTTTGAACACTTCGAAGAAGCCCGGCGAAACTGCCGCCCATGCTCCGCCCACATCCGAAGGGTCCGGGCCGCCCATTGCCGGGTGACCCAGGATCTCGAAGGGCAGACCGTACTGGTCTCGCAGCGGCACGCAACAAGCGGCGCTAGCCGCCACCACGCCGGGAAGTGAGCGAATTTGCTCAAGACCACTGTGAATCGTTTCTGCGGCTCCTAGCGACGTCGAATATTTGGGGCCTGTCATCGATGTACGCATGGTCACAACATTCTTGGTCTCGAACCCTCGATCGATCTGGTATAGCGCCACGAAGGAGCGGATCAGCAGTGCCGATCCGACTAACAAAATTACCGCCAGGCTGACCTCGCTCACTACTAGCGCCCCCCGCGCCTTATTCTGGCGCAAGCCGGTTCCAAGACGGCCGGCGCTGTCCTTGAGGATCGAATTCAGGTCCACTCGGGAACTCTGAAGGGCCGGGAACAGGCCGAAAACGATTCCCGTTGCCAGCGAAACCGCAATCGCGAAACTCATCACCCGCCAGTCGATTTGAACCGCCGATCCATTTTGGCCAACCAAGGGCAGATCGGCCGTGTTCACCGCCAACAGAGCTCGAATTCCCCCGTAACCAAGGAACAATCCCAGTGCTCCCCCGGCAATCGATAGCAGCACGCTTTCAGTCAGTAATTGGCGAATCATCCTTCCCCGATCCGCGCCGATCGCCGCCCGGATAGCGATCTCCCGCCTTCGGCCCGATGCACGTAGAAGCAGCAAATTCGCTACGTTGGCACATGCAATCAGCAGCACCAGCCCAACCGCGCCCAACAATATATACAACAAAGAGCGGATGTCACCCACCAAAGCCTCGCGGAAAGGCGTGACGGAGAAACTTCCTCTTTGTCCAACTGTGTTTGGGAATTTGGCCCGGATGTCGTTGGCGAAAGCTTGCAGACGGTCCTTGGCCAGCTCAAGGGTGACTCCCGGCTTGAGGCGAGCCACCACATTAAGAATATTCCCGTCATCGCGGGTATTGGGATCGAATTGGAAGGGTACATACACATCCGAAGGGGGGCCGAACTCAAGTAGGCCCGGGCTTCCGGAGAGGATTCCGATCACCAGGTATGGCTCGCCATTTAATGAAATTGTTTTGCCAAGAATCTGGGGGTCGCTGGCGAACTGGCGTGTCCATAGATTCTGACTGATCAATGCTACTCGAGGACCACGCGGAAGGTCCTCCTCAGGCGCAAACGTGCGCCCTCGGACGATCCCTATTCCCCAGCAGCGGAAGAAATCCGCCGACGTCTGCATGGATCGCAGCTGCTCAACCGCTTCGCCCCCGGTGTAATTCATCACGCCGGGAAGGAAGGCAGAGACATCCTGGAGCACGCTCGATTGTGACCGCCAAAGCTCGAACTTCACTGGGGACGCGTCCGAGTCGGAAATGCGTTCTCCTGTTTCGGATACGCCCGTAGTCATCAACACGACGAGACGGTCCGCGTCGGAAACCGGCAACGGCTTCAGCAGCAGGGTGTTGACGATAGAAAAAATGGCTGTGGTGGTTCCGATCCCTAGCGCCAAAGCTGCGACCGCAGTGATGGTGAACGCGGGACTCTTGACCAACGTGCGAACTGAATACTTCACGTCGCTGAACAAGCCGTCCATTACGGTTTCGTTCCTTTTGTTGACAATAGTATCTCGCATCGGGCTCAATAGCTTAGCCTGTACAGTAGACAAGAGGAGTGCACGCATGCAGAATTATCTCGATCTAACAGGCAAAGTGGCGCTGGCCACCGGGGCGTCGTCCGGCATTGGAGCCGCAACGGCCGTGCTACTGGCAGGCCTGGGCGCGCGGGTGGCGATTGGATATCACAGCAATCCGGCCGGGGCTGAGGAGGTGCGCTCGAAGATTGCAGCGGCGGGCGGAACCGCGATCGCGATTCGCGCCGATGTGACGCGGGCCGATGAGATCACCTCGCTTGCCGGGGCAGTAGCCGCTCAGCTCGGCCCGATCGATATTCTGATCAACAACGCCGGGTCGCTGATGCAGCGCATGCGAATCCTGGAGGTGAAAGAGGAGACCTGGGACGAGATCCAGGATCTCAATCTCAAGAGCGCGGTACTTTGCTCGCAGGCGGTGGCGCCATCAATGATCGAGCGTAAGAAGGGAGCGATCATCAATGTCTCCTCTATCGCGGGCCGCAACGGGGGCGGGCCGGGCGCCAGCGCGTATGCCAGCGCCAAAGGCGGACTGATCAGCTTCACCAAAGCGCTAGCCAAGGAATTGGCGCCGCATGGCGTGCGGGTGAACGCAGTTTCGCCGGGTGTGATCGATACCCCGTTTCATGAGCGCTTTTCTACGCCAGAGATGATGCGCAATTTTGTGTCGGCGATCCCGCTGGGGCGTGTAGGCACACCGATGGAATGCGCCAAGGTGATCGTGTTTCTAGCGTCGGACGCGGCCAGCTATGTGGTTGGGGAAACGATCGAGGTGAACGGCGGCCAGTTGATGCTGTGACGGAATGTCGCCAATGGGAACCGGATGGAGACAACCTGTCATACAGTCAATGCCTGACAGACATACGGTAAGCGCCCTAATTCATTACGTTTGCTGCGTTCGTACTATCGGCATTCGGATTGCTTTTGTAAGTGCGGGCATCTGGAAGGGAGACCCACCATGGAAAAGGAACTGCAGGAATTGATAGAAGAACTGGGCGAAGTGATCAACTCATCTTTATCGGAGTCGGACCGCTTTGCTGCCGTCATGGCGGAGATGGAGCAGGCCGGCTACAACGTGTACGTGATTTTGGAAGCCTCGATCGGGTTTCGCAAGAACGGGGAGTCGCAAGGCGAGGCGGAAATCCAGGTGTTGCCGCAACCCAAGGCTGATTGTGTGCGGGCCGGAGATATGACCGCGGGCGATCTGGATTTCTTACGAGATCTAAACATTTCAGTCGCCTGAAAGACCGGCAACCGAGCGTTCCTTAGTTACGCGATTGCGCTCACCGCTCGCGTCTCCTCGCGCGAGCGGTAGCAGTAGGTGGCCAACAGGATAGACGGAACAATCACCGCAGCCAGCACTTGCGCAACCGGGTCGGTCGCATCCGTGAGCAGCACTCCTACCACGTAGTAGGGCAGGCAGCCCACGCACCAATTTTTCCAGACGGCGGACACAGAGCTGTTTTCGGTGAGCGCCATGACAACCGACACCAGGCCCGTGTTCATCACGTAGAAAGCGGCAGCGCCCAGCATCAGACACAAGAGCGCAGGCTGGTCCGCCAATCCGGGAATCAAACGCTGGACGAACACATAACCCGCCGCGGATGCGAACGCCATGTTCGCTCCGTTAAAGAAAAGCTTGATCAAGGACGGCTGGTATTTCGGCTTGTACACAGTCTGGACAATACCAGCCAATGCCGCGGCGACCCACACTTCCGCAAGCGACAAAGTTGTGGACCCCAGGAGCGCAAAGAAGAACACCGGCGAATAGGTACCTGTGACTCCCGGCACGCTGCACTTTAAAGTAGCCGCCGCAAGAAATAGCAACAGGAATACTGCAAAACGCGTTGGATCATCCGAACGCCAGTGGGCCACGGCGAACGACGTCGCCAATGCTCCAGTTACGATCACCGAGGCGATATATGCCTTAGCAGTCTTGGTCATATGACACCACCGTTGGGCTGCTGATGTAATTTGTCCATCGGCATCCAGTGAGGCATTTGTACTGCCAAGGCAGTACGCCGGAAAACTCTAATCGGCTGGATATCTTAGGAGGGCGGGGGGCTCGGCTCGCTACTTTGCAAGCGACAAGATGGCAACTTTGAAGGCCAGAATGTCGCGGTACCGCGGGTGTTCGAGTTCTAACGAGGACTAACTGGCTGTCGCGCCCTCAGCCCCATTCTCTTCGGGCTGAACCCACTTCTCGATGAGCGCCAACACAGCCAGTTTGTAGGCCTGCAGGTTCATCGGTTTTTGAACGTATTCACGCGCTCCTAAAGCGAGCGCTCGCTGTATGTCCCCGGGATCATCGGACACGCTAAAGACCACCACTGGAATATCCTTGCGCGGGTTGCGCTCCAGGATGGCGTGGCCAGAAATCATGGGGATATTCAGATCCAAGATGATCAGGGCTGGATCGAATCCGGGTTCGACGAGCATGCTGAGCGCCTGGACGCCGTCTCGAGCGATAACCAGCTTGATCGGAATCGGAGACTCGGCCACTATCTGACCGGTCAACAGCGCATCCCCGGCGCTGTCTTCAATCAACAGAATCTGTACAGGCTTGGCCCCGACACCCATGGCTATGGCGTGTGACTCTAATCGAAACCAATCCGTTACACGATTTTTTTTGCGCACCGATGGGCGTCCCGTAAGGGGTGAGCGGTGGTAAGATCTAAGATCGCCCGAATATGCTGGACATCTCCTCGACCGATGTTCTTTTGATCGGCGGTGGCGGAGCAGGGTTGAGAGCCGCCATCGCCGTCGCCGAAACCAATCCCAACCTCACCGTCGCGGTTGTTTCGAAGGTCTACCCAATGCGGAGCCACACCGTTTCCGCGGAAGGGGGGGCGGCAGGCGTCATCCGGCCGGACGACAGCTTTGACGAGCACGCTTACGACACGATCTCCGGCGGGGACTGGCTGCCGGACCAAGACGCCGTCGAAATGTTCGTCAAAGAAGCGCCGCTGGAACTGATGCGGCTGGAACATTGGGGCTGTCCGTGGAATCGTGAGCCGGACGGGCATGTGGCTGTGCGGCCCTTCGGCGGAATGAAGAAAGAGCGCACGTGGTTCGCCGCCGATAAGACAGGCTTCCACATGCTGCACACGCTGTTTCAGACTTCACTCAAATACAATGCGGTGCAGCGCTATGACGAATATTACGCCACCAAATTGCTGATTGAAGATGGCCAGGTGCAGGGCTGCGTCGCGATCGAAATATCGAGCGGCAAGATCCAGGCGATTGCGGCGCGGGCGGTGATCCTGTGCACGGGCGGCGCCGGCCGAGTTTTTCCGTTCACCACCAACGCAGCCATCAAGACCGGCGACGGCATGGCGCTGGCCTATCGTGCGGGCGCTCCGCTGAAGGACATGGAGTTCGTCCAGTACCATCCCACCGGACTTCCGTTCACTGGCATTCTGATTACCGAAGCGGCCCGGGCCGAGGGCGGGTATCTGATTAACAAGGACGGATACCGGTATTTACAGGACTATAGTCTGGGCAAGCCGCAGCCCGAGCCGGTATTGCGCACTATGGAGCTGGGGCCTCGTGATCGCTTGTCACAGGCCTTCGTGAAGGAATACGAGAGAGGCCGAACGATCGACGGGCCGTACGGGGCCGTGGTGCACCTGGACCTCCGCCACTTGGGAGAGAAGAAAATCAACGCCAAGATTCCCTTCGTCCGCGAGCTGTGCCTCAAGTACGAGAACCTGGATCCGGTGAAGGAGTTAATCCCAGTGCGGCCGGTAATCCATTACGTGATGGGTGGCATCCACACCGACATAAACGGCGCGACCCCGTTCAAGGGCTTGTATGCCGCCGGCGAAGCGGCGTGCGTCAGCATCAACGGAGCGAATCGGCTCGGGTCGAACTCGCTCACCGAGTGCTTGGTGTTTGGAGCCAGGGCCGGAAGGGATGCGGCCGAGTTCGCTTCCGTACAGAAAATGCCGGGACGGCATCTGCTGGCGCAAGCAGCCGATGAAGAGACGCGCCTGGACGACCAGTTCCTGAACAAGACCGGCGGGCGCGAGCGCATCGCCACCATCCGGGAAGAGATGCAAAAGACCATGGAGCAGAGCGCCGGGATTTATCGCTCCGGCGAATCGCTGGAGAGGGGCGCGAACAAGCTGCGGGAGCTGCAGGAGCGGTTCTTAGATGTCGGGCTGGACGACCACAGCCGCACCTTTAACACCGAACTGGTGGCCGCGCTGGAACTGGGGTCGATGCTGGATGTGGCGGAGGCGATGATTCAATGCGCTCTGCATCGGACTGAGTCGCGGGGTGCGCATCAGCGCACGGATTTTCCTGCTCGCGACGACCAAAACTTTCTAGCGCATTCGGTAGTGGCGCGCCAGGAGGACGGAGTCCCGCAGGTGAGTTATCTGCCGGTGACCATCACGCGCTGGCCCCCCGCAGAACGAGTTTACGGAAAATGATCGCTTATGGCTGAACAGATCGCTCTCGAAGTCACACGCTTTTCGCCCGAACGGGACAAGACGCCGTCGATCCAGAGCTTCGACGTTCCGCTCCGCAAGGAGTGGGTGGTTCTGGATGCGCTGAATTACGTGAAGGACAAAGTGGACGGATCGTTGTCGTTCCGTTGGTCGTGCCGCATGGGAGTCTGCGGCAGTTGCGGAATGATGGTGAACGGGGAGCCCAAGCTGACCTGTGCAACTTTCCTGACTGACTATGCTCCCGGTCCGGTGCGCGTGGAACCGCTCAAGAATTTTCCGGTGATGCGCGACCTTATTGTCGAGATCACGGACTTTCTAGAGAAGCTGTCGAAGGTAAAGCCGTGGCTGATCCGCGATAAAGAGAAGGCGCCATCGGAGGGCGAATATTTGCAGTCGCCCGAGCAATTGGAAACGTTCCGGCAATACAGCATGTGTATCAACTGCCTGCTGTGTTACGCGGCCTGTCCGGTGTACGGACTGGATCCGTTGTTCGCCGGTCCGGCGGCTTTGGCGTTGGCGCAGCGCTACAACATGGATTCGCGGGACGAAGGCAAAAGCGAGCGGCTCGACATCCTATCGCAGCACGATGGAATCTGGGGCTGCACATTCGTCGGGGACTGCACGCAGGTTTGTCCCAAGCATGTCGATCCCGCCGGTGCAATTCAGCAATACAAATTAACCGCGACCCAAGAGTGGGTCAAATCGCTGCTAATGCCTTGGGGAGGTAAGTGATGGCGACTTACACCAGCTATCCGCCCAAAGGATATCGCGTCCGCATGTCCACTTACTGGTGGCTGGGCCGGTGGCCCTATCTGAAGTTCATCTTGCGCGAGATCAGTAGTGTTTTCGTGGCTTGGTTTGTAATCGAGACGCTGCTGCAGATCAACGCATTGATCGACGGGCCCGAAGCCTGGCTCGAAATGCAGGATTTCTTCGCCAACCCGATTGTCATCGCGCTGAACGTGATCAGCCTGTTTTTCGTGGTCTTTCACGCCATTACCTGGTTCAATCTGGCGCCTAAGGCGATGGCTGTGCGCGTGGGCGGGAAGCGGGTACCGGGCATTCTCATCGCGGGACCGCAATATGTGGCGTGGGTGATTGTGTCGGCGGCGGTGGCGTGGCTGCTTTTGCATGGGTAAATGCGGAAGGGATAAATAATGCACAAGCGATCCAATGAACCTTTTGTCTGGCTGCTTTTCAGCGCGGGCGGAGTGGTTGCGGCGCTGCTGATCCCGATTCAGTTGTTCCTGTTTGGCGTAGCGTTCCCGCTGGGATGGCTTAACGCACCGAGTTATGACAGCGTGCTGGCGCTGGCGGGCAGCCCGATCGGCCGTGCATACCTGTTCGTGCTTTGCATGCTGCCCTTGTTTCATTGGGCGCACCGGTTTCGGTACACGCTTTATGACGGCCTGCAGATCAAGCACCTGGATGAGTTGGTGAATACTCTCTGTTACGGCGGGGCGATTGTGGGGACTATTATCGCGGGGTATCTGATTTGGAGAATTCCCTAACGGATGGTGCCGGTCTCCGTACTACAATAGGTAAACCTGCTACAGAAGAAGGAGAGAACCAGTGAATCGTTTTTCCAAGATGATGTTCCTCGCTGCGCTCGCTGGCGCCGCCGGCCTCTACGCACAGAGCAACCCCTTTAGCACGGAGGTAAAGGCGAACTATAACAACACCAAGAATAATCTGACGAAGGCCGCCGAGAAAATGGCCGAGGCCGACTACGATTTCAAGGCGACGCCGGATGTTCGAACTTACGGCCAACTGATAGGCCACGTCGCCGATGCTCAAATGGGCATCTGCGGGGCAGCCAAAGGAGAACAGAAAAAAGGCGGGGCCGGGGAAATGACTTCTAAGGCCGATCTGGTAGCCGCGCTGAAAGCTTCATTTGATTATTGCGATAGCGCCTACGACGCGCTGAACGACGCCGATGGAGCTCAAACCGTAAAAATGTTTGGCCGCGACCGCACGAAACTCGGCGTGCTCGACTTCAACGTAATTCACGACAACGAAATGTACGGCACTATCGCGGTCTATCTGCGTTTAAAGGGGATCGTGCCACCTTCGTCAGAACGGCCCGCGGGACAAGGCAAGGGCGGGAAGAAGTAACCGGTTACCACCGTGGCATCCAGGCGTCGTGGGCGACCGCATCTGTCCGAGGTCCAAAGGGCCGCTGTGCTAAAATGGCATTTGAAAAAGATCTCCGTTGAGCTCACGTTAGAAGAGCTTCAAGCCATCCTGACCTTGGCGGATAACCAGTTATTTCGGGTGAAATATATCGATCCTAAAATGCCTGGCTACGTCAGCCGCCCCGACGAACTTCGAGCAGCCAACTCAGCCGTTCAAATACTTCAAGACGCAGTGAAGACCGCCAAGGGGATCAAGGCCAAAAATAACGGATGAAGTGGGTCGCACCGGTCTCCGGGCGGCTGTCTTTTAAGCGGTCGCTCTGAGTTTGAGCCTTGGACCGTAGCGTTCCCACGTCAGCGTGGTCTTGGCTGCCTGGATGTCCCGCGCAGTGGCGCACGGGTTACTAGAGAGGACGGCCGTGGTAATGGCGTCGGTCTTTGCAGCCTCGAGACCATCCACGTTGTTCTGATACGGCCAGGTCCTGGTCGCCAGGTGATGCACTCTCACCTGCCAGACCTCATCGCCGACTTCGACAAAAAGGCGGTAGTCTTTGTAATCTGCGCGGTATCCTTGGCCGCGAATCAGCATGCGCTATCGTGCTCCAGACTCCGGCGACTGGCTCATATTGTCCGAGACGTTGCCGTCCGAGTCTATAGTTGAGATGTCGTCGTCAGGTGAGTCAGGTCGATCGGGATCGCGTTTTTGAAGCTTTCGCTCCAAGCGCCGAGCTAGCTTTTCCTTTGCCTTCTCGGCACGTGCGACTTCCTTCTGTCGCTTCTTGAATGTATCTCCTGTCCGGCCGGCCATATGCTCCTTCCCCCATTTTAGTCTTTAGGATCCAGTGCGGACGTTGCGTCCAATCAGCGAGCTAACTTACCAACGCCGGTCTCGCCGGCCTCCGCCTCCGCCACGGTCCCCCCCGCCGCCCATTCTGGGCCGCTCTGTCTTGGGACGGGCTTCGTTGACGTTGATCGCGCGGCCTCCCAGGTCGGTACCGTTCAATCCGGCAATAGCCTGATCGGCTTCATGCGAATCCGTCATTTCCACAAAAGCAAAGCCCCGTGATCGCCCGGTGTCCCGGTCTGTCATTAAACTGACTCTCTCAACGGCGCCGTACGCCTCGAATGCGATGCGAATCGATTCCTCCGTCGCACCAAAATCCAAATTGCCCACAAAGATCTTTTTCATTGGCTCCTTCTGACATTTGTCCAAGCTGTGCGAGACAAATTAGAGTTCGCGGCCAAGCCTGGCGGGACGATCAAACGCACTTTGAGTATACCAGTTTTTCAGGGCAAATCCGTTCGATTTAATCTATCAAACCGGCCGCCGGCCACCCTGGGCGGCCCCCTCCAGGCCCCAGAAAGCTGGTATCCTAAAAATTCGGTCCATGATCGAATGACAAGGGGTTCTTTTGGCTGAAATTCAGATACAGGATGGCGAAACTTTAGAGAGCGCGCTTCGCCGCTTCAAGCGCAAGGTCTTACAAGAGGACATCATAAAGGAGATAAAACGACACTCTTTCTATTTGAAGCCGGGTGAGAAGAAACGTGTCAAGGAAGCGTTGGCCCGCAAACGTAACCGTAAGAAGCGCAGGCGCGACGGCGGCATGGAACCAGCTCCATAGCGGTCAGGAAGCGGTGTCCTTCATTTCGCCGCGAAAGGCGCCATCAGTTCGGTAGCCGAATACAACCGTCCGTCCACCATCACCTGCTCTACGTTCGCAGCGTCTTTGATGTCCCGCAGCGGATTCCCGGAAACCATCACAAGATCGGCCAGCTTGCCCGCTTCGAGCGACCCCAAATCCTTACCGTAACCGTAAGCCTTGGCGGGTAGCAGCGTGGCCATTTGGAGCGCCTCCCACGGTTGCATTCCGAACTTCACTTCGGCGCGCAGTCCGAGATGATTGAGAATCGCGAGGCCCGGAAGCGGAGAATCCGTCCCCAGCAGCACTGTGCCTCCGCCGCGCATGATACTGATCAGCGTTTCCTCTTCTTTCTTGAGATTATCGATCGTCAGGGATTGATCGGTCTTCATGGCGCGATCTCGCGCGGCGGTCATGGTCTTCTGCGCCCAGGGCGTGTTCAGAGTCACAATCCGCGGATCGTCGAGAATTTGTGGATCTTCGGCATATAGAGCAGATGCCGCAAAAGGCGTGGATATCATGAATTCGCCCGCCGCCGCGAACAGCCCCCGGATGTCCTGGTAAGTAGCGCCTCCATACGAACGCGTATAGGAGTAACCCCAGCGCGATGTCGCGCTCACGTGAGTCATGCCGTCCATCCCGTAAGTCAAGCCCGGCAGCCCATAATGTGAAGCTGTCCAAATTCCCAGCTTGTCATGCGCGAACTTCGTGGCTATGAGCTGTAGCTCGTGGGGCAGGCGGACGTAGGTCTTCAGATTGTCGTATTCGAGCGCCTGCGCGCGGTCGAGCTCCAACTGCAGTTCCCGTTCGTTGGTGACGCCATGATCGGTGCCATAGTATCCACGCTCCCCATCAATGGGTTCGCCAGCCGAGAAATAGCGCGGCCCAACGCGGCTGCCCGATGCAAACGACTCCTTGATCTCCATCTGGCCGTAGGCCTGGTCTCCTTGCGACTGCAGGTCGGTAAATCCATAGGCTAGCCAAATGCGGCCGGCGCGATCACCGTAGGATGCCAAGCCGCCGTAGCCGTGATTGTGCGCCTCCCACAATCCGGGCATAACCGTCAGATTCGAGGCATCGACAACTTCAGTTCCCTGCCGTAACTCGCCTTGGTGCAGCTCATCGCGATGCGGCTCAATCCCCTGAATCCGCCGGCCAACGACGATCACGTCTACGTTCGAGCGCACGTTCGGACCAAGCCCGTCCCAGAGCCGCCCGGCGTGCACCAGAATCTTCTTGGTGGCGCTTTCACGATGCCAGGCCAGATCGAGCGGCACTGTTGTTGGTGGTGTCGCCCCGTCGGACGCGACGATTCGCAATTTCCCATTCGACAGATAGAGCAAGCGCTTGCCGTCGCCGCTCCAGGTCGGCGCATCGGTCATTTCTTCGTTGATCGGACGGGCTTCGCTAGTTGGAATGCCGTTTGCATCTACTGGCCGAGTCCACAGATAACCATCCATCACAAAGGCCATTTGAGAGCCATCCGGCGAATAAATCGGGCCGTCGACGCTACGCGTACTGATGGATTTGTAGGGCCCCGGTTCGGTGAATGTCACCTTACCACTTGCTAAATCAACCGTTTCGATCAAGTTCGTTCCTTCGCGGAAACGCCGCGAATACGGCCGCAGCGCGGCTACCGCGATGGTCTTTCCGTTGGCCGACCAGCTCGCTTTGCCCGGTTCGTAAGTCTCTTTGATCGCTTCTTTGATTTCGCCGCTTGAAAGATCGACGACGTAAGTGGTTCCATTCTTCTGAAACGCGATTTTCTTGCCGTCTGGCGCCCAGGCAGGTTCTATTTCAGCCGAGTCCGCCAAGTTAGTAACTCGTCGCTCTGATTTTGTGTCGACATCAAAAACATATATATCCGCAGTGCCTGCTTTGTCAGAGCTATAGGCTATCTGTCTACCATCCGGTGACCAAGCTGGCGATTGCTTGTAGTAACTGCCGCTCATCAATGGCTGCGGCTTGCCGCCGACTTCCATCAGCCACAATCGATTAAGAGCCGCAAAGACGATCCGGTTGCCGTCAGGCGATAGGGCTGGCGTCAGAATGCCTTTGACCGCGTGTGGCGTAATTGAATCGAAGTCCATCTGCCGGCGCTTATACGCTGGGCGGTTCAGTTGAAACTTGGCCTGGAATGGAATGGTCCTGGTTTCACCGCCGCCCAGTGTGGTGACGAAGATCTTTCCGTTGCCTGTGTAAAGAACCTGGCTCGTCGAAAGCCAGGTGGCGGGAAAAGGAAAGACGTCCTCAGCCATCCCCAGCGGGGAGCCCGAGACCATGAGCTGGGTGGTGTTGCCACTGATCTGCGCGTAGGCGATTTTCTTTCCATCGGGGGACCAGGAAGGGGAATTCACCCGAGTGGGGGCGGGGGCTAATATGATGGACCTGGTGCTGCCTGTTGCATCGGTCGACTGGATGCTAGTTCCGACAGCGCCCGCACCGCTCACATACGCGATTTCTGCGCCATCGGGCGACCAGGCGGGCTCAAATTCGTCGGCCGGGCTCGAGGTCCACTGCGTCAGCTTTCCGCTCTCGACGTCCGCAATCCAGATGTCGTAGTTACCCTTGAACGCGCGATCGGAAGAAAACGCGACCTTTTTTCCGTCCGGCGAGAAACGCGGCTCCCGATCGTCGGCATGGCCGTCGGTGAGTTGCCGGACCCCCGTACCGCCGGGCTTCATCAGCCAGATGTGAAACGTGCCGCCTTTGAAGGATTGAAAGGCGACCAAGTCCCCCTTGGGTGACCAGTCAGGTCGAGCCGGCTCTAGAAATGGATCGGTGAGTCGTTTGGCTGTCCCACCGCCAATCGGCAGCGACCACAATGTCTCTTGCAGATCCATGATGATGGTCTTGCGGTCCGGCGAAACCGTAACGTTGACATTGGTGCCTTCGGTCACGGTGACGGCACGCGTCGTGCCGTCCTTCGCGGCGCCGAGACAAATAATCGCGAGCACGGCGGCGGATATCCACATTACACGTTTTTTCATACGCTTTTTAGAAAGCCTAGGAAACTTCGGGACCATCGGCGCCTAGTAATTTGTGATGAACACGTCGGCCGCAGCCAGCGCCTTAAGTAAAACCTCCCTCGCCACCGCTGCCGCCGGACCTGCTATGTAGGTTCCGCAGTCAATCACGCGCAGGCCGGCAAGAGGTCCCTCATCGTCAGACATAGGCATCATCCACTGTGCTTGAAGGGCGCCTGGAAGTCAACGCAGAGAGCCTAAAATAGAATCAACGGGATTTCGATGAAGTTTCTAGCGCCTTTCTTTTTGACGACCGCCGTGTTATGCCTCGCCGCGCCGCCGGAAAAAAAGCTGGCCGTCGTGCGGCCGCTTCTCTCGCAGACGGAGGATGGCGCGCCCGTTTCATCCGGATTTGAATTTGTGCCCGGTGAAACCATCCACTTCAGTTGCCAGATCGAGGGTTATAAGAAGATGGAAGACAAGTCAGAAGTAGAGAAGCTTCTGGTGACATATCAGGTGGAGGCGCGCGACTCGCGCGGCGTCCTGTTGCAGCCGATACAAGAAGGAAAAGAGGGCGGGACGGTGGCGGCCGAAGACAAGAAATGGATGCCCAAGATCATGGAAAGCATCGTGATCCCACCGCTGGCCGAGTCCGGTGAATATCAGATCCTGGTCAAGGTGAAAGATGAGATCGGTCAGGCCACAGCGGACTCCCGCACGTCGTTCACCGTGAAGGGACGCGACGTCACACCCAGCGATACTCTGGTAGTCCGCAACTTCCGGTTTCTGCGCGCCGAGGAAGACGGGAAGGCGTTGCAAGTAGCCGCGTATCGTCCCGGCGATCCGGTCTGGGCACGCTTCGAAATGACCGGATACAAGTTGGGGGACGCCAATCAGTTCGACATCGAGTATGGTTTGCGTGTCCTGCTCGCGGATGGATCCGTGGCTTATTCCGAGCCACAAGCCGCCACGGGGAAGGAACGGACATTCTACCCGCAGCGCTATCAACCGGGTGTTCTGAACCTGAACCTGGCGAAAGACCAGAAACCTGGCGAATACACGATTGTCGTGACAGTCCGCGACAACTTGGGGAACCAGACTTACGAGACGCGCCAGAAGTTTTCGGTCGAATAATGACGCGCACATTCCGCAGCAGCCCCGGGATTCCCTCTGATCATCGGCTTCCCTCGTTTGGCGCGTAGTCCGAACTTCCCGGACATTACCAACCTTCGCGCTTCCTCAAGCTCAGAACGTGCGCCACGTGATGGCGCGAATGCCATGCGAAATATCCGAGGGTCCAGTCGAGCGCCAATTCGCCCCCATCTGGATGCCGAAAGCTACGCTTGAAATCATCATCCCCCAACGAACGTAACAACATCACCCAGCGCCGGTGAAGCGCATCCGTTAGCGCGAGCGATGGTTCAATCGGGCCCGCCTTCGCGTCGGGAAGTTCCGCCCAAGCCGTTTCCTCAATCGGCTTGATGGTCGGTGTCTGCTCGGTAAGCGCCAAACGAACAAACATATAGGCACTCAGGTGACTGTCGGGAATATGGTGTACAACTTGCCGAATCGTCCAACCGCCGGGCCGATACGGCTTGTCCAGCTGGTCGTCCCTCAAACCCGCCACGGCATTGCGGAGATTGGCGGGCAAAGCTTCCAAGTCGGAAATCCAAGCGTCGCGTTCGGCGCGCCGAATGATCAAGGGCGGACTGTAGGGCCCGATAGGATAGCGGAGATCCTCACTCGCGCGATCAACAGGATCCGGTTTTTCCGAAGATGAACTAGCCATGACTGACTAGTGTCGGCTTAACTATTTCCACTCCGCGGTGAAGATGTTGAACTCGTAGCGCGCCTTGGCATCCTTATCGGACGCGAACACAATCTTCTTGCCGTCCGGCGAGAACTCGGGAAAGGCCGTGAATCCGCCGAAATCGGTCACCTGTTCGAGACCGCTGCCATCGAGGTTGCACATGAACAGCTCGAACTTCCGGCCATCGCAGTTGTGTTTATTGGAAGAAAACAGAATCTTCTTACCGTCCGGTGTGAAGGTCGGCGCAAAGGCCGCGCAGCCAAAATCGGTGATCTGCTTGGCGTTCTTGCCATCGGAGTCGGCCACCAACAGCTCCATCTTCATCGGGGATGTCAGATTTTCACTGAGCAGGTCGCGGTATTTCTTTTCAGTTTCCGGTGTCGCTGGATGATTGGCGCGCCAAGCCAGCTTCTTGCCGTCGCGGGAGAGCACCGGGCCGCCGTCGTAGCCTTCGCTCTTGGTCAGCTGCTTCTTTCCAGAACCGTCCGAGTTCATCGTCCACAAGTCCAGATCGCCGGATTGCAACGATGTATACACGATCTTGCCGGTCTTCCAGTTCACCGTTGCTTCGGCGTCATAGCCTTGTGCCGACGTCAGCTTCTTCTGAATCTTGCCATCGTCGGTAGCAAGATAAATGTCGTAGCCGGGATAAACCGCCCACACGTAGCCTTTACTGCGATCCGCGTCCGCGGGACAAGCGTCGCCCGCCTCATGCGTGGACGCGTACAGAATGTGCTTATTGTCGGCCATGAAATATCCGCACGTGGTCCGGCCCTTGCCGGTCGAAACCATATGCTGATCCGACCCATCCGCGTTCATAATGAAAATCTGATCGCACTGCAGCTTATCGCGCGTCGACTGGAAAATAAGGCGCTTCCCATCCGGGGACCAGTAAGCTTCGGCGTTCTGCCCCCCAAAGGTCAGCTGTTTGATATTGTCCAGATGCGGCGCGATTTGCGCAAACAAACCACCCGACATCAGAATGTATAGTAAGTGTCGAGGCAAGCCACTATCCTAGCGCAAGTATGGGCCCGGGCCCAAGACCGGAAATGCACCCACCTTTCTCCAGCGAAATTCCGCCAACAGTGACGGTTATCGTACCGACGCTCGCGGCTGATGAGACACTGGCGGAATGCTTGGCTTCGCTGGATCGTCAGACTTTGCCGGATTTCGAGGTGATCGTGGTGGACAACAGCGGGCGGTGCCTCGTGAAGCCGCAAGGGCGCGTTCGGGTCATCGCGAACAAAACCAACATAGGCTTCGGCGCGGCTTTTAATCAGGCGTTCCGGGATTCAAATTCACCATTCCTGGCCGTGTTGAACGACGATGCCGCTGCCGATCCCCGCTGGTTAGAAGCTTTGCTCGCAGCCGTCGAAGCCCGGCCCGACGTAGGGATGTGTGCGTCGCAAGTGCGTTTGGCTGACGACGGGCGGCTCGATTCCACTGGAATGCTTTTATGCCTGGACGGCAGCAGCAAGCAGCGCGGTCATCTGGAATCGCCCGCATCTTTTTCGCGCCGCCAAGAAGCGCTTTTGCCCAGTGGATCGGCGGCCTTCTATCGCCGCGAAATGCTGGACGAGATTGGCCTATTCGACGAAGCGTTCTTTCTATACTGTGAAGATACCGACCTGGGGTTGCGCGCGCGGTGGGCGGCATGGGAGTGTCTGTATGTTCCCGACGCGTTGGTCGAACATCGCTACTCGCATTCGGCCGGACAGGCTTCGGCTTTGAAAGCATATTATGTGGAACGCAATCGTCTGTTTCTGGCCGTGAAAAATCTGCCATTGCCGGAACTGTTGCTTGCACCTTTTTATTCAGCGGTTCGCTATTTCTGGCACGTTGTCTTCGCGATGCAGGGCCGTGGAAAGGCGGCCGAATTCCGCGGCGCGGGAAATAGTCCGCGACAATTGCTTATGGTGGTGTTGCGGGCCTACCTGGAACTTCTCCGGCATTTTCCCATCTTGTGGAAGCAGCGGCGTAGTATCAAGCGGCGATTCACGCCCAAGCAGTTTCGACGGCTCATCCGGCGCTTCTCCATCACTCCGCGCCAGGTGGCGGCGTTGTGAGACCTGCTAGCGGTCCCAATCAGCTATTGATCCTGATTCCAGCCTTCAACGAGGCGGGCGCGATCAGCGACGTGATCCGTGAAGTGCGCCAGGTGATGTCCAATACCCCGGTTCTGGTGGTGGATGACGCATCCAAGGATGCCACTTGCGACCGCGCCAAAGCGGCCGGCGCCGACGTCCTACGGCTACCTCATCACCTTGGTTTAGGCGGTTGTGTGCAGGCCGGTTACAAGCTGGCGTTCGAGCTGGGTTATGAGTACGTGATCCGTGTGGACGGCGACGGCCAGCATGATCCGAAGTATATTCCGGATCTGCTGAAAGTCCTGCGCGAGACGGGCTGCCACATGGTGATCGGATCGCGCTTCTTTGAAAATAATGGCGACCACACCAGCGTAATGCGGGGGATTGGTATCTGGATTTTTCGCCTGGTGCTCCGGCCGATTCTGGGTCGGCCGGTTCTCGACCCGACCTCTGGGTTTGTGGGCGTGAATCGCGAGGCTTTGCAGACCTTTACCGGCAGTTTTCCACTGGAATACCCCGAAATCGAGGCGCTGGTCGTGTTGCAGCGCAAACGCTTCAGCTTTCAGGAAGTGCCCGTCAGTATGCGCCGCCGCAAGGCCGGCCGCAGCACCATCACCGCGGTAAAATCGGTGTATTACGTTATTCACGTGCTGTTGGGCGTGTTTGTCAACGTTCTGAAGTTTGAAGGCCGCCGGAGAAGCGAATAAAATGGAACGCCTGTTAAATGCCATGACCATCCTTAGCATCGTCCTGATGCTGGTGATCCTATATTCGGTGAGGCGCTCGCACATCCGCGTGGAATATTCGGTGAGCTGGCTGGCCGCCGCCATCATTTTGCTGGTGCTGTCGCGCTCGCCAGGAGCGCTCAACTGGATTGCCGGGCAATTGGGACTCACTTACCCGCCGTTGGCCTTGATGATACTGGTCTTCTGTGTGTTTCTGGTAGTTACCTATCGATTCTCGGTGGTTATCTCCGATCTGAAGGACGGGAACATCGCCATGGCACAGCGGCTCGCGATCGTCGAATTCCAGTTGCAGAATCGCGATGAAAAGCAGTAAAGCCGTTAAAACGAAGCGTCCGGTTGCGAACATCGTAGCGGTGGCGCCATCCCCGCAACCTCGGCGCTGGCCTTATGCTGCTGCTCTACTGGTGGCGCTATTCGTAGTCTTTGAAGTGTATTGGCCCGCCATTCACGGCCAGTTCCTGCTTGATGATACGTACCTGCCCTACATGCTCCCCAGCTATGCCAGCGCTCCACTGATCGCCTGGATCAAAGATTTGCGCCCACTGCTGATGTTTAGCTACTGGCTTAACTTTCAGTATGCCGACCCGGCGCGAGCGGGCATGCAGGATACGTTCGGTTACCACTTCGTCAATGTCATCTTGCACTTCTTTAACGGCATCCTGGTATTTCTCGCCGTACGCAAGGTGATGAGCTGGGCTGCAGTGGAAAAGTGGCTCTCGTTAATCCTTGCCACGTTCGCCGGCGGGCTCTTTCTGCTACACCCCTTGCAAACCGAGTCGGTGAGTTACGTCGCCAGCCGTTCGGAGACTCTCAGCGTCTTCTTCGTATTGGCAACGTTGGTGGTGTTTCTATACCGCAAAAGCAATGCCGTGGGCTTCGGAACAACTCTCGCGGTACTGGCGTTGTTTGGCGCGGCGGTCTTGACCAAAGAACACACCGTCGTGCTGCCCCTTTTGCTGCTGCTCACCGATTACTATTGGAATCCCGGATTCTCTATCGCCGGCATCCGCCGCAACTGGCGTTTATATATTCCAATCGCCGCTGCCGGAGCGCTTGGCATCGCGCTGGTCGTGCGGGTTCTGAGTCGGGCCGGGACGGCCGGATTTGGAATGAAAGAGTTCACCTGGTATCAATATTTTTTCACCGAGTGCCGCGTCATTTGGGATTACCTGTGGATGTTCCTTGTGCCCGTCGGACAAAATCTGGACGCTGATGTCCCGATTTCACGGAGTATTATGGATCACGGCGCCATCATCGCCATCCTGGGGCTCTTGGCCGTGAGTGTCGCCGCCTGGATCTACCGCCGCCGATTTCCACTAGCTTCGTACGGCTGGTTCGTCTTCCTTATTTTGATCGCTCCTACATCTTCGTTCGTCCCGATTAAAGACCCCTTCGCCGAGCGCCGCTTGTATCTTTCATTCATCGGGCTCTTGTTCGTTACGATGGAGTTTTTGCGCCGTTGGAAAATCGGCAGGAATGCACTGTTGGCAGTGCTCTCGCTGGTCCTGGTAGCCGAAGCAGCAGCCACTTATCAAAGGAACCAGCTGTGGGACTCGGCCATCGACATGTGGACGGACACGGTCGCTAAGTCTCCCCATAAACTTCGGCCGCGGTTTCAACTTGCGATGGCGTATTTTCAAACCGGGCATTATCCGGAAGCAATCGAGCATTTCGAAAAAGCCGCGCAGCTAGAGCCGCCCAAGTTCGATCTGCTGCTGGATTGGGGCTTGGCGTACGGTTTCATTGGCAAGCCTGCCGAAGCCATCGCCAAACTGCGTGAGGCGTCGGCTCTCGAACAGAGCGCGCATGTCTATTCGCAGATTGGCATGGAGTACGGCCAGATGGGTCAATACCCGCAGGCGCTGGACGCTCTGGCTACGGCCATTCAAATCGATCCTAACTTCATGATGTCCTACGTCTACCGGGGCGACGTCTTCAGCGTGCAAGGTAATAAGCCGCAGGCCGCCGAAGAATACCGGCGTGCTTTAGCTATCGATCCGAACAGCAGCGTGGCGCGTGAAAAACTGACTCGCCTCGGCCAATAGATGCTGCGCATCGGCGTCAACGCGCTGTACCTGATTCCAGGCGGTGTCGGCGGCACTGAGATTTATCTTCGCAACCTGCTGGCCGCTCTAGGCGAGATCGATTCCGTGAACCAGTATGTTGTGTTCACCAATCGCGAGACCGGCTCAGATCTGGTACCTGACCGCGCTAATTTCATGTGTGTTCAGCAACCCCTGCGCGCTGCTTTCCGCCCGGCGCGGATTTTGTGGGAACAGATCGCGCTCCCGTTTGCGGTTCGAAAACACCGCCTTAGCGTCCTGTTCAATCCCGGATTCACCGCACCCATCGCCTGTGAGTGTCCGATGGTCACGGTCTTTCACGATCTTCAGCACAAGCAGCATCCGGAGCATTTTCGTTGGTTCGATCTGCCGTTCTGGACGTTTTTCCTGTGGGCGTCGGCCAAACGGTCGCGCGGCCTGATTGCCGTTTCAGCGGCCACGCGTGACGACTTGCAGCGCTACTATGGCGCGGGCGCCGCAGTGATCCATCATGGCGTCGAATGGCAGTTTTTCGAGATCGCGAAGAACCGTCAGCCGCGCGACTATCTGCTGTGTGTTTCTACTTCGCATCCGCACAAAAATCTCGGAAGATTGTTACGAGTTGCCAAGCCGATTAAAGAACTGCCGGGCTTGCTTATCACCGGCGTACGTGGATTTGCGGCCAAGGAAGTGGAAAACCTGGCTGGCGGGTCGGTGCGGCTGACGGGCTGGATTCCGCGCGATCAACTCTACGAGCTGTTTCGCGGCGCCCGCGGATTCATTTATCCTTCCACGTTTGAAGGCTTCGGCATGCCGGTCCTCGAAGCTATGGCCGCTGGAATTCCAGTGGCTTGCTCCGATATTCCGCCCCTACGCGAGGTTGCCGGATCGACGGTGCATTACTTCGACCCGTTGAGCGATGCCGCAATTCGCGATGCACTAGAGCGTCTGATCGCCGGCTCGATTTCCACCGAGGCAGCAGCACGGAGGGCGGCACTCTTCACGTGGAAGAAAACGGCGCAGGCCACGCTCGACTATCTCAGCAAGTGCTCGAGCTGAATCCGTGTGTCGGTCTTCGAGTCGCGATATTTCGCGATCACGGGCGCGGCCAGGGAGAGGCCCCAATCCAGGCCGGGGCCGGAAGTGATGGCGCGCGTGCCCGGAACCACAACGGCATTTTCGGGAATCACCAGCGGCTCGTCGTCAGTGGCTCGATAGATCTCACCGCGCACGACGTCGTACACCGGCGTCGACCGGTTGAGAATCGTCCCGGAACCTAGCACCGCTCGGCGTTTTACCACTGTGCCCTCATACACGCCGCAGTTTCCGCCCACCAGAACGTCATCTTCGATGATCACCGGCAGCGCACCAATCGGTTCGAGCACGCCGCCAATCTGTGCGGCCGCGGAAATGTGGCAATTGGCGCCGACTTGCGCGCAGCTTCCCACCAGCGCGTGCGAATCGACCATGGTGCCGTCGCCCACCCAGCTTCCAGTGTTGATGAACATCGGCGGCATGCAAGTGACGCCCTTGCCGATGAAGCAGCCGTCGCGAATACTCGATCCGCCGGGCACGATGCGGATGCCGCGATCAAGCGTAATGCGCTGCACCGGAAAAGTGGCTTTGTCGAACCACGGCTGGCGCCCGGCGTTGATCGACATATCCACAGTCACGCCCATGCGGAAGCCCACCAGAATGCCTTTTTTCACCCAAGCGTTGACACGCCATCCGGTCTTGATGGACGAATCGGGTTGAGCGGCGCGGATCTCGCCCGCGTTCAGCGCCTCTTTGAATTTCTGAAAGAGATGGAAATGTTCGTGTGTGTAGGTTTGAGGTTTTTCATCGAACAATTTCTCGATTTCAACCTGCATGCACGCTCCGGCCTGCCAGCAGTCCCAGCGCTTCGACCACCTTTTCGATCTTGGCTAAATTCGCGGGATTGGGTGGGCACAGCGGCAGCCGGTAAATCGGCTCCAGCAGGCCCATGAGACCCATCGCGGCCTTCACCGGAATCGGATTCGATTCGACGAAATTAATTTCCATGAGGGGCATGTACTTGTGTTGCAGATCGCGGGCCCTGGCGAAGTCATTGGCCAGCGCATGCTGGACGAGTTCCGTCATTTCGCCCGGAATCTCGTTGGCGACTACGGAAACCAGGCCGTGACCGCCCAGTGCGATCAACGGAATGGTGATGGCATCATCGCCCGAAAGCACGGCGAAATCGGACGGCACTTGATGAATCACGTTGGCCTGCTGGCCGATATTGCCGGAGGCTTCCTTGACTCCGACGATATAATCGATCTCTGAGAGTCGTTTCAGCGTGGCCGGCTCGACATTCACGCCCGTGCGCCCTTGCACGCTGTACACGATCATTGGTAGCCTGACCGCGGATGCGATCGCCTTGTAGTGCTGATACAAGCCTTCCTGGGTCGGCTTGTTGTAGTACGGCGTGACGGAGAGAATGCCGTCCGCGCCCATGGCCTTAATCTCTTTGGCAAGTTCGATCACTTCGGCCGTGTTGTAGCCGCCCGCGCCCGCCAGGACCGGGACGCGGCCCTTGGCTTCTTCGAGCGTTATCTCGACCACGCGCATATGTTCCTGGCGCGTGAGCGTCGGATTCTCGCCCGTAGTGCCACAAGGAACAAGGAAGTTTATGCCTGCTTGGATCTGGCGCTTCACCAGCGAGCGAAGCGTGATTTCGTCCAAAGAGCCGTCCTTGCGGAACGGTGTGACCATCGCGGTGCCGCAGCCTATAAATAACATTTCAGCCTCCAAACAGAACGTCGCTAAATTCGAAAAATCCCTTGCGCCCTATAATCCATTGTGCCGCTTTCAAAGCGCCTCGCGCGAAACCTTCTCGGCTGCGCGCGGTGTGGCGCAAGGTGAGGGTGTCGGCGGCGGAATCGAAGCCGATCTCGTGCGTACCGGGATGGGCGCCGGCGCGGCTGGAACTGGTGTCGATCGGCCGGTCGTATCCCGCCGCTTTCATTTGATCCACCAACTTGAGCAGGGTACCCGAAGGCGCGTCCTTCTTGGTGATGTGATGGATCTCCCAGGCCCACGCCCCGTATTCCTTTTCGTTCTTGAGCAAGCGGGCGGCTTCAGAAACCAGACGCGTGAACACGTTGACGCCGATCGAGAAGTTCGGACTCCAGACCAGCGCCGAATCATGCTTGGCGACAATGGCCTTCACCTCCGCCAGATGCTCCACCCAACCGGTTGTTCCGACCACCATCGGGATCCGAAGAGCGGCCACCTTGGCGACATTGCCTGAGACCGAAGACGGCACCGAAAACTCCACCGCCACATCGGCGCCCTCTAGCGGCTCGTCGCGGCCGATATCGACGCGCGCGGTGACGGTGAACCCGTACTCGGGCGCCAGTTGGTCGATCAGACGGCCCATCTTGCCGTACCCGACGATGGCGAGGTTAGGCATCGAAGACCGCCGGATCCAGTTCGCTGAAGAATTCGCTGTGCAAAGCCGGAACCGCGGCCACCAAATCCTTGCCCGCCACGACAAAGCCCAAATTCAGCGCCGACGCTCCCTGCGAAACCATTCGAACATTGATGCTGCCCAGCGCCTTGAACACCCGCGCCGCGACCCCCGGGCTGTGCCGGATATTTTCGCCCACCATGCAGATGATAGCCTGATTTTCGTCCACGGAAACGTCCGCGAACTCGCTCAAAGCGTCTGTAATAGCCTCGATACGCTCGGGCTGGTCGATGGTGAGCGAAACGCTGACCTCCGAAGTGGCCACCATATCTACCGAGGTCTCGAAGCGATCGAAAATTTCGAAGATCCGGCGCATGAAGCCGTGCGCCATGAACATACGCGTGGATCGAATGTTCATCACCACCACCTTGCTCTTGCAGGCGATCGACTTTACGATGTTGGTGCTGGCCACGGCTTCGGAAACAATCCGCGTGCCGTCCACCTGCGGCCTCCGCGAGTTCAAAATCAATACCGGAATGTTGCGGTCGATCGCGGGCACGACTGTGGCGGGGTGCAGAACTTTCGCGCCGAAGTACGCCATTTCCGCCGCTTCTGTGAACGAAATGACCTTTACGCGATGAGCATCAGGCACGATGGTCGGATCGGCCGTCAACATGCCGTCCACATCGGTCCAGATCTGGATTTCCTCGGCCCCAATCCCCGCTCCCACGATAGACGCCGTGAAATCGGATCCGCCGCGGCCCAGAGTAGTGGTAATGCCATCTTCTGTAGCGGCGATGAAACCGCCCATCACGACCACATGATCCTTGGCGATCGGTGGAATCGTCGCGGACAACTTGGCATAGGTCTGCTCGAACAAAGGAACGGCCTGCGTATGCCGCCGGTCGGTGACAATGACTTTGCGGGAGTCGACATGCACGGCACTGAGGCCGCGATGCTTGAAAAGATTAGTGACGATCAGGCTGGACAGGCGCTCCCCGAAACTAGAGATCGCATCGATGGAACGCGGTGTTAGCTCGCCCAGCACCGCCAGGCCCTTCACCAACTCCGCGATCTCCTGGAAATGCTCGTCCACGGTACGCTCCATGCCGGACTCGCGCAGGTGATAATCGCGCAGCGCCACCAATTCGCGCAAAGCCTCGTCCCGATGACCGGTAATCGCGAGGTTGGCGATCTTCAACAGGCGGTTGGTGGTCTTTCCCATCGCTGAGACCACCACCACCGGCCTGCGATCCAATCTGGACCGGACGATTCCTATGACGCGTTCGATGGCTTCGGCGGATTCGACCGAGGTCCCGCCGAATTTCATGACGATCATCAGTCCAGCAACCCCTCCGAATACATGAGCTCGGCATTGAGGACCGCAGCTCCCGCCGCGCCCCTAATCGTGTTATGCCCCAGCGCCATGAATTTGTAATCGAGCACCGGGCATTCCCGCAGGCGCCCCACGAATACTGTCATCCCACGCTCGCGTTCGACGTCCCGGCGAGGCTGCGGCCGGTCTTTTTCCTCCATGTAGATGATTGGGCGCGGCGGGGCACTCGGCAAATTGCGCTCCTGTGGGATGCTGCGGTATTTTCCGATCGCTTCAATCAGCTCGGCCACGCCCACCTTTCGCTCCAGCTCGACGCTGGTTGCCACCATATGCCCGTCCACCACCGGGACCCGATTGCAGTGCGCGCTCACCCTCGCGGCCAACGGCCGGATCGCATCGCCGGTGAACTCGCCCAGAATCTTCTGCGTCTCCTGCTGCATTTTTTCTTCTTCGCTGCCTATGAACGGAATCACGTTGGCGTTGATATCCATGGAGGCGACACCCGGATAGCCCGCTCCCGAGATGGCCTGCATGGTAGTCGCCAGAACTTTCGCGATGCCGAACTGCTTCAGCGGCGCCAGAGCCATGGCCAGCGTGATCGTCGAGCAATTCGGATTGGTCGCGATTTGCCCTTTCCAGCCCCGGCGGCGCTGCTGCAGCGGGATTATCTTCAGGTGGTCGGAATTGATCTCCGGAATAAGCAGCGGCACATCCGGCTCCATGCGATGGTTGCGCGAGTTAGAAACAATCACGTGCCCAGCCTGCGCGAACGCTTGCTCGATCTCCGTTGCCACCGAAGCATCCATGGAGGAGAAGACTAACCGCGGCGCATTACCGGGTTTGCAATCTTCCACCTTGATGTTCTGGACATTGGCAGGCATTGTGCCGTCCAACCGCCAGCTCGTCGCCTCGCGATAAGTCTTGCCTGCCGAGCGATCGCTGGCGCCCAGCCAGGTGATCTCGAACCACGGATGGTTCTGCAAGAATTTCACAAACTGCTGGCCGACCATGCCGGTCGCGCCTAAAATACCTATTTCGATTCTTGGTGCCATAAAGGTTTCTCGTATCTGATTTCTAGCTTCTCGTTAGCTGCTTGACCATCCGCTTGTAAATCTGAACTGCCGCCAGCAGCTCATCCTTTGGAATTCGCTCTTCGTCCGTGTGCGCTACGTGGATCGATCCCGGCCCAATCAGATACGGCTTGCCCCAGCTATCGCCAAACGCAGGAATGTCAGTGGTGAAGGCGACCACGGCCGTCTCGAAACCCGCGAGCGTGCCCGTATGTACTGCCGGGACCATCAGAACTTCGCGCACCTCGACTCCCTGCACCGCTTGCTGGACCGCGTGGCGCGTCGCGGCGCCGTCGTCCACAAGGCGAATGAAAACTTCGGCCTTAGCGTGATCGGCGATCACGTTGGGAGCACGACCGCCCGAAATGGTCCCGATATTGACTGTGCTCGCTCCCAGAAGTTTGTCTACGGGCAGCGGCAGTCCACGAATCTGATGCAGCGCGTCCAGCAGCTTTTCAATCGCCGACTCGCCCAGCTCCGGATAAGCCGAGTGCGCCATCCGGCCGCTGGCGATAAATTCCAACCGGAGCGCCCCCTTCGATCCAATGACCAGCTTGTTTTCGGTGGGCTCGCCGTTGATAAGGAACTTCGACCCGCGCGGATTTTTGGCAGCCGCGAAAGCGCCGGCGCTGTTTCGTTCCTCACCAACGACGAACAGCAGCGCTATGTCTCGCGTTCCTTCCGCCAGCAACTCACGCACGGCAAAGAGCATCGCCGCGATGATGCCTTTCGTATCGCATGACCCACGGCCCCATATGTGCGTCTCGTCTTCTCGTGACGGGAAGAACGGCGGCACCGTATCCATGTGGGTGGAGAGGGTCACGACTGGATTACCCCAATGCGCGAACACATTAAAGCGCTTGGGCTCCACTTCCATTCGTTCGGCATGGCCGCCATGCTTCGAAGCCAGCTCCGATAAATGCTCGAACAGCACATTGCTCATGCGCTCTTCATTCCGCGTGATCGATTCGACGTCCACCAGCGAGCGTGTTAGTTCGAAAATATTCATACGCAAGTGGGATGGATGGAGGAGGGGGGAACGCGCCGACAGCTTGCGCGTGCTTCCCGGTAGCGCTCCATCCGATCCGCAGTAAACCAGATCCAGATGACAGTGGGCAGGTCTTAGCCTTACCCCCCAACCGCGCCGGGCGAGAGCTGCCACGGCCGATTTCGGCGGAGATGCAATTGGCCCCTTTCGACCGGCCGCTCCGAAACTCCCGGAACCGCGCAACCGGCTACTGATGGCCTCCGCGCCTCTACGAGGACAAATTCAAGTATACCCATTCTGGTTTCTAGTTTCTAGTTGTTCGTCTCTGGTTTGTTCGTTTCTGGTTGCGGGTTGGACATACTGTCCTGCGCGCATGGGACATTTCGTCTCGTGGCCAGACCTTTACCGATGAAGCTATGAGAACAAGCTATTCATTAAACGTCATTTAGTGGCTTCGCCGCCTTGGCATGACGGATGCATTGCTATGGGGTCATGGGACCCATGATCGCTGTTTGGGGTTAAACCCATCAAATATTTTCGGACGGCGCGTGCCGTTCTGGTAGTTCCACCAGCCCGTCTCACAACGGTTGCAGCAGTACCCTCGGAGGAGAGGGGCATTACCCGCGACGAGTTCGGCCAGTCACAGCTCCGCTGGACGGACTCATCGCGGATTCCAACCCTGCCCGTTAGGCTTCCATCAGCGCTTGGACATGCGAGCGAACGGCCGAAGCGAGTCCCGTGAGGCTGTAGCCGCCCTCCAATACCGAAACGACACGGCCGCCGGCGTATTGATTGGCGATCTCCAGCATGACGCGAGTGAGGTCGACGAAATCGGCCTCGTTCAGCAGAAAGTTGCCGAGCGGATCATTGATGCGCGAATCGAAGCCCGCGGAGATAAGCACTAGCTCCGGCTTCACCTTTTTGGCGGCCGGTGCCAGCGTTTGCTCGAATGCGCCCAGAATTTCTCTTCGGCCGGAGCCAGCTGGAAACGGGCAGTTCATCGTCATTCCGGCGCCTGCCCCCTGGCCGGTTTCCTCGGGTGCGCCCGTCCCCGGATACCAGGGGTGTTGGTGTGTACTAAAAAAGAACACCGTACCGTCGGTATAGAAGATATCCTGCGTGCCATTTCCGTGATGGACGTCCCAATCGGCAATCAAAACGCGCTCGATTCCGTACTTGCGTTGCGCATAGCGAGCCGCGATGGCGACGTTGTTGAAGAGGCAAAATCCCATGCCTTTGGTGGGAGTGGCGTGATGTCCGGGCGGCCGCACAATGCAGAACGCGTTCTCGACCTTCTTCTCGAAGACTGCATCTACTGCGTTGAGCGCTGCTCCAGTGGCGCGCGAAGCGGCATCCAGAGATCTCGCAGAAATAGTGGTATCGCCGGTGCTCAGCTCGTGGAATCCGGTGTTGACTTCGCGTTCCACCAGCCGGATATATTGCAGCGGATGACAAAGGCTGATTTCGTCTTCGGTCGCCACGCGCGGCTCGATCGGGAGCAACGCCAGCCCATCGAGCGAACCCAATGCGGCATCGAATCTCTCTGGCCGCTCAGGATGACGCGTGCCAGTCTGGTGTTCCTTACATGCCGGATCGGCGGCCAACCCGGTCATAAGCGAATGACTCCATGGTCCTTCAGTGTAGCCGACGGGCTGCTACCAGATGAGAATTCGCTTGTACTCCGGATGTCTCTACGGCAAACTGGATTGCCCCCTCACCGCCGCGCACCGCCTGCACCGAAATCCGCCACACGCCTGGCTCCGGCTTTGGCACGCGGAACTGCTGCGGATTGGTTTGCGGGCCGGAGTATCCGGTAATGTCGCCGTAGTATCCATAGTGTCGGCCCCTGGGGCTCACCAGGTGCAGGTCCAAACCGTTACCGGCGCCGGACCACTCTACGGACACTTCGAATGCCGCCGATCCTTTCGGCACCGAAACCAGTTCGCTCCACCACTGCTCGACTGAGAGTTGACCTGAAAATTGGCGGTCGGGCCGAGCTCCAGCCGAGGCTGCGGCAAAGCGCTGGCGGCAGTCGCATAGCGGAGACACGTTGCTGGAGACGACCGTCCGATTCAGGTCGCCTCTC
>Ga0210401_10000551_pt1 | contig 45694 bp, 39 predicted proteins | sample IncBWH32MmetaG_FD_150866 | JGI IMG/M metagenome (GOLD analysis project Ga0210401, IMG submission 150866) | Forest soil microbial communities from Barre Woods Harvard Forest LTER site, Petersham, Massachusetts, United States - Inc-BW-H-32-M | ecosystem: Environmental > Terrestrial > Soil >...
GTCGAGCAGGTCCTCGGCTGTTCGCCCGTCCAGTCCGACGGACGCCACCGTATCGACGACCATCATGTGATTGTCGGTCCCGTCCGTGACCAGCTTCATCCCGCGCTCCATCAGCGCGCCGGCAAGAACCTTCGCGTTGCGCAAAACCTGCCGCGCGTAAACCTGGAAATCCGAGGTCGCCGCCTTCTTGAGCGTCACGGCAATCCCGGCCACGACGTTCATGTGCGGTCCGCCCTGTAAACCGGGAAAGACGGAAGCATCGATCCGACCGGCATTTTCTTTCCGGCATAGGATGATCCCGCCACGGGGGCCGCGCAGTGTCTTGTGGGATGTCGTCGTCATGACGTCGAAGCCGGCATCAAGCGGATTGCGCATGACATTCGCGGCGATCAATCCGCCATAGTGGCTCACGTCAGCCATCGTGAGCGCGCCTACTTCGTCGGCGATACTCTTGAATGCCGCATAGTCGAGGTCGCGCGGATAGGAGCTGTAGCCGCACAACACCATCTTCGGCCGCGCTTCACGCGCAGTCGCGCGCAATTCGTTGAAATCTATCGCGCCGCCGTTTGACGGGGTCGTCTTGTAGCGAATGAAGTTGAACAAACGCCCCATGTGGGATACCGGCGCGCCGTGGGTGAGATGACCGCCATGGGACAGGTCCATGGCGAGAATGGTGTCGCCGGGCTTCAATAGGCCGAGATAGACGGCCTGATTCATCGGTGATCCGGAAAGAGGTTGAACGTTGGCGTGCTCGGCACGAAAAAGCGAGCAGGCCCGCTGGCGTGCGAGGTTCTCGATCTTGTCCGTATTCTGCTGGCCGCCGTAGTATCTGCGTCCCGGATATCCCTCGGAATATTTATTGGTGAAGACCGATCCGAGCAGTTCAAGCACCTCCGGGTACGTGTAATTCTCGGACGGAATCAGTTCGACGCCATCCTGTTGACGGCGCTCTTCCGCCACAAGGGCGGCGGCGATCTCTTGATCGTTGATGGACAGTTCATTGCGAAACGACGGCATGCTCGGGCTCCTCAACACGCTGTTTTTCCAGCAGATGGGTTGCCCAGGCGGTCGGCGCTAAAACCCTTCGCGCTTCACCGTGGTCGATTCCACGTTAGCTCGCCAGTCGCGCGTGAGGGACGAATGAGCACGGAGACTCTTCGTAAAAGAGAACTTAGCCGACCTGCGGACCTTCCGCAACTGCCAGTTCGCGCGGCCCCTTGCGGACAGGCCCGAGAAAGCGCGCGCCCCCGCTGCCTTCAGCAACGAATGACAAAACGGCAGCACCCGAGGCAAAGCCTCTGGCGTTTCGCTATCCTCATGCCGCCTTCCCGATTGCCGCCGTCACCAACTTTCGGCGATAGCTCCTATCCTACGCGGGCTTACTTCTTCCCATGAGGGTTCACGTCGATGCCCAGATTGGCAGGACCGAAGGAGTCCGGCAGCAACTCGGAAGCCGAAGACACTTTGCATTTGCTGAGATCGCCATTGCAACTGATGACTCGAATATCCGTGGCAGATGCTTGGCTTGCCTCGAAGATGACCTGGCGACAGCGACCGCATGGAGCGACGATGTCGATGCCCTGAGCCGGATCGTCCGATGGATATCCGACCACGGCTATGGCGTTGATGTTGAAATCGCCGGCTGAATTCGCCGCAGTCACGGCAGAAACTTCAGCGCAAATCCCGATGCCGTACGAAGCGTTTTCCAGGTTCGCACCAACATAGACTCCACGCTCGGTGCGCACAGCAGCCCCAACAGAGAATTTGGAATAGGGCGCGTACGCGTTCCGCGCAACCTTGGCTGCTTCGTAGCAAAGCTGCTGGTCCGACGGCTCGAGCGCGGAAACAGGGACAATACCATGAACGGAAGGTTTTTCTGGGTCGCTCATCGATGGCTAGCTTCCGGTTGCGCGTCTCATGAAGTCAGCGAAGTGAATGATCAGCAGAACGGCGCGCAATTTAGGCGCCGCGGGGAATCCTGACAACTTGAACAAAGAAAAGCTGACGTTTTGGTCAGGATCAGCTTGACAAAAGTCGACGTTCTGGTGAGGTTTTTGTCAATCCGCCGCAACGGCAACGGCACGGGGGTGGCGGATGGCGGTTTCGCTCAAGCGCGCGCTGATGGAGATCCTCACGGATTGGCCTGACGATCTGCCTCCGGAGTGGCGGGACGCGTGCGGCGAGGTGGAGCTCGGCTTTGGCAATGCCGACCCGCAGCCCGGATCGTCACGATTTCATCGTCATTGGCGCTGGGTCCGCGGACTGCGTGCTCGCCAACCGCCCGTTCGTCGATCCCGACAACAAGGCGCTCCTGCTCGAGGCCGTTCTCGCGCGGGACGTGATGATCATGAACCCGGCGCGCTTTTCACCGGTCGTCGCCATGACGCAGGCCTGACCCCGGCGCCGTTGCGCGTTGTTTTCCGGCGCGCGCCGATCGGGGCGCGCCATAATGCAGGGAGAGTGCAGTGAGCAAGTCTTTCGATCTGTCGAAAAGTGCATTGAACGACCCTTCGCGACGCGGTGTCCTCAAGGGAGGCGCGGCGGCCGTGCTCGGCCTGGCGGCGGCGCTCGCGCCGTTCGAAGCCCAGGCCGCGGGCGACCTCGTCGCGCTCGTCCACACGCAGGCGGCCGGCGACAACGGCCCGGTCGACTCCATGATCGCCAAGCTCCAGCAGCTCGCCAAGGAAAAGGGTTTTGCGACGCGCATCGTCTACGCCTCGGATCCCGCCACCTATGAGACGATCTTCCGCACGCTCGGCGATGCCGGCGCCTCGGTCGTCGTCTCGACCTTCAACGAGGTCGGCGAGCCGATCAAGGCGCTCGCGCCGACCTATCCCAAGACCAAATGGATCCAGCTGTTCGGCGACCCGATCCAGCCGCCCCTGCCCAATGTGGCCACCGTATCCTACGACTATTACCTCGGATGCTACCTCTCCGGGCTGTTCGGCGCGTTGATCTCCAAGACCGGCAAGCTCGGCTATATCGGCGGCATTTCGCTGCCGCCACTCAACGCGGACGCCAACGCGATCAAGGCGGGCGCGACGTCGGCCAACGCTGCGGCGACGCTGAACACCGCTTTCGCCGGCTCGTTCCAAGACCCCGCGAAAGGCCAGGAAATCGCGACCCAGATGTATCAGGGAGGCGTCGACTTTATTCAGACGGACTCGGCGGCGACCGACGCGGGCATCATCGCCGCGGCGAACGAAGGCGCGGGCCGCCTGGTGAGCGCCATTTCTCCGGCGCAATACAAACTCGGGCCCAAGACTGTCGTCACTCTCGTGGAGCTCGACTTCGGCCAGTCGCTCTATAACGAGGTCTCGCGCACCCACGACGCTGGCTGGACCGGCGGTCACGTCGCCACAGGGCTCGGCACGGGAGTGATCGACTTTGTATTGTCGCCGGTATTTTTGGAGCAAGGCCCGCCCGAAATCGTCGCCAAGGCGAAGACGGCATGGCCGCAGATCGAGAAGGCCAAATCCGCCATCCTCGCCGGCTCGTTGAAAGTGCCGTTCAACACCGCTTTGTAATCCAGGACGCTTCAGGAGCTGGACACGGATCGCGGACCCATGACGGAAATGCAGGAGCCCGCTCTTGAGTGCCGAAATGTCTCCGTAGCGTTCGGCCCCGTCACCGCGCTTTCGCAGGTGAGCCTCCGCTTCGAAGCCGGCCTGGTCCACGCCGTGGTGGGGCAGAACGGCGCGGGCAAGACTACCTTCGCCAGGGTCGTGGCCGGTCTCATCCGGCCGCAATCCGGCGAGGTGCTCGTCCAGGGCAGGCCGGTGGCTGCGGGCAGCGTGAAGGGCGCGCGGGCGGCGGGCGTCGAACTCGTGCACCAGAGCTTCGCCCTGCCGCCGAGTTTCACGGTCTGCGAGGCGATGGAGTTCGGGGCACAGGGGAACCGCTCCGTCTTCACGCGTGGCCAGCTTGAGCGACGCTGGAGCAGCCATCTCGCCTCGCTCGACGTTGCCGTGGACACGCGCCGCAGGATTCGCGACCTTCCGGTGGAAACGCAGCAGGGCGTGGAAATCGCGCGCGCCCTGGTGACCGACGCGCGCGTGCTGATCCTGGACGAACCGACGGCGGTTCTGTCGCCGTCCGGCGCAGAAAAGCTGTTCGATCGCATTCGCACGCTCAGTGCGCTCGGTGTGACCGTCATCCTCATCCTGCATAAGATTCGCGAGGTTCTGGCGATCGCCGACACCGTGACCGTGCTGCGAGGCGGCAGGCTGATCGCGGCAACGACGCCGGTCGCCGAGACGGATTCCGCTCAGCTCTCGGAAAGGATCATCGGCTCGGCAAGCGCGCAAACGCTTGCGCCGGCCGACGCCAAAGCGCTGGTCGGCGCGGAGAGCGGCGTCGTCGCGCCGGGCCACGCCGCGGTCGTGGCCGCTCCCATGCTCGAATTGCGAAACGTCGCGACGCGCGGCGACAAGGAAGGGCCCGGCCTGCGTGACGTCTCGCTCGTCATCCGCCCCGGCGAGATCGTCGGCCTCGCAGGCGTCGAAGGCAATGGCCAGCGAACGCTGGTGAGAGCCATCGCCGGGCTGGTCGACACGACGCATGGCGACATCAAGCTCGACGGGGCCCCGGTGACGGGCGTGGCACTTGGCGAGCGCAGGACCAGGGGGCTGCGTATCATCCCGTTCGAGCGCAACACCGAGGGCCTCAGCCTTTCGAGCGCGCTATGGGAGAACTGGTCGGCGCGCCAGCTGCTGCGCTCGCCTCTCTTCCAGTTCATCAATCCGCGTCGCATCCAGCGCGACAGCGACGCCGCCCTCAAGGCATGGGACGTGCGCTATGCATCAACCGCACAGAAGGCCGGTTCGCTCTCCGGCGGCAACGCCCAGAAGGTGATCCTCGCGCGCGAGATCGACGACGAGGCGCGGCTTATCCTCGCCGCCCAACCGACGCGCGGGCTCGACATCGGTGCGACTGCCTTCGTCTGGCGCGCGCTGCGCGCTGCGCGCGACCGGGGCTGCGCCGTCTTGCTGGTCTCGTCGGATCTCGACGAATTGTTCGACATCAGCGACCGGATCGTGGTGATGCTGTCAGGCGGCGTGGCGGGAGAATTCTCACCGCCCTACGACATCGCACGGGTCGGCGCGACCATGACGGAGGCGCGCCCATGATGACGAGATTGATTCCCGTCGTCAGAGCGCTGGTCTTCATCGTCGCGGCGCTGGTTCTTTGCGGCGTCATTTTTCAATTTGCCGGATATTCCGCGTTCTCGATGTTTCAGGACATCGTCGACGGCGCCTTCCTGAGGCCGGGCGCGCCACTGCAGAGCCTGCGCTGGGCGTTGCCCTTGTTCATCACCTCGGTCGGTGTCTCCATCTCGTTCCGCTGCGGCTATTTCAACATCGGCGCGCAGGGACAGTTCTACATCGGCGCGATATGCGCCACGTTCATGGCGACCTGGCTGAACGATGCGCCGGCCTACGTTCTGACGCCGCTCTGCTTCCTCGCCGGCATGGCCGGCGGCGCGCTCTGGGCGTTCTGGCCGGGCTGGCTGCGCCTGCAATCGGGGACCGACGAAGTCATCACGACGCTGATGGGCAACTTCATCGCCGGACTCATTCTCGTCTACGTGACGACCGGGCCGTTGAAGGACCCGTCAGGTAGCGGCCAGCAATCCTCGAGCCGTCCATTGAAGGCAGCCTATCGGATCAGCGATTCGCTCGGTGTTTCGCCTGTTATCGTCGCCATCGCGCTGGTCGTGGGCATCGGCATGTGGCTGCTGGTCAATCGCACCGCGTTCGGCGTGCTCGCCAGCCTCGCCGGCCGCAATCCGACGATGGTGAAATGGCAGGGCGCGCGGGTATGGCGCATCGGACTGTCCAGCTTCCTGATCAGCGGCGCCCTGGCGGGCCTGTCTGGGGTCATCGAGGTCTTCGGTCCCAATGGCCGGCTGGTCGGCGGGTTCCTGCCCACGCATGGCTTTACCGCGATCCTCATCGCTCTCGTCGCCAGTCTGTCAGTCGTCGGCATCGGCTTCGTCAGCCTGTTCTTCGGCGGTCTCGCCTCCGCCGCGCTCTATCTGCCGATCATGGCGGGCCTGCCGTCGTCGGCGATCGACATCGTCAACGCGGCGATCGCTCTGTTCATCACCGCCAAGTCCGAATGGGTCGACCGCCTGCTTCGGCTGGGGAATGCGCCCTCATGAACGATATCATCATCGCCATCCTGCGCTCGGGTACGCCACTCGTCTACGTCACGCTGGCGGGCGTGCTCGCCCAACGCTCCGGCGTCTGGCACCTGGGCCTTGAAGGCGTGATGATCATCGGCGCATGCGCCACCATTCTCGGCATCGTCGCCACGGGATCGTTCGCCTTGGCGATGCTGATCGCTTGCCTCGCCTGCGTTGTCGCCTCGGCGCTGCTGTGGTTCGTGATCGAAAGGCTGAAGGCAAGTCCGATCATCGCCGGGCTCGGATTGACGGGGCTCGGCATCGGGGGCACGGCGCTCGCGATACAGTCGATCTTCGGCAGCCAAGCCGCCGTCACCGCCCCGTTCGGCGTGCCCAGGCTCGGGTCGGCGTTCGGCCCTTACGGCATCCTGTCCGTCTTCGTCCTGGCAATGCCCTTCGTCGTCCTTGCGCTCTGGGCGCTATTGCGGCGCACACGGTTCGGCCTTCAGCTCGCGGCGGCGGGCGAGCATCCTTTCGCCGCGCGCAGCGTGGGCGTCAACCCTTCGACGATGCGCCTCATTGCGCTATTGGGCGGCGGCCTCCTGTGCGCGGTCGGCGGGGCGGAGCTTTCGGCAGGGAGCCTGCAGATCTTCGCGCAGAACATGACCGCCGGTCGCGGTTTCATGGCGTTCGCGGCGGTGGTGTTCGGGGCCGGGCATCCCATCGGTTCGGTCCTAGCGGCGCTCTTCTTCAGCGTCGTCGGCGCGGTCGGCATACGCGCGCAACTGGTCTTCGGCGACGCAGCGCCGCACGACCTGCTCCTGGCGCTTCCCTATTTGGCGACAGTCTTCGGCGTTTGGCTCAGCGGCCAGTTGCGCGGCGGCGCCAAAGCGGCGGCAGACTTCGCCGAACTGCGTGACTACTGAGGATACGACACACGATGGAATTTGCACAACGGCACGCCATCACCGACACCTGCGTTCTGGTGCGCGATCTCGAAGCCTCGATCGCGTTTTACCGGGACAAGCTTGGCTTTGCGCCTCAGCATCGCGCGCCGGGCTTCGCCGACTTTACCGGCGCCGGCCATACACTCGCGCTGTGGGAACGCGTGCATATCGCTGCGAATACCGGCGTTCCGGTCGACCTCGACGCGCCCGCCGGTCTCGTGATCGCAGTTAAGCTGCCGGACGCGGCGTCGCTTGACGCTGTATATGCGGAGCTTTGCGCAAAAGGCGTCGCCTTCGTTCGGCCGCCGGCCAATTATCCTTGGAACGCGCGATGTGTATATTTCGCAGGTCCAGACGGCGAGTTGTGGGAGCTCTACGCCTGGCTTACCGGCGGCGCGCCCGGCAAGATCGCGGGCGAGGCCGCACCATGAAACGCAAGCTCATCATCCTCACCGGCCCTGGGCAGGACGAGCAAGAAGATTTGCGACGCCGTTTCGGCGCTTTTCAGGCAATGGCGGATTGAGGGAGGCGCTCCATGGCGCGCAAGATCATTATCGATACCGATCCCGGCCAGGACGACGCCGTGGCGATCCTGATGGCTCTTGGCTCGCCCGAAGAGCTCGACGTACAGGGAATCGTGACCGTGGCGGGCAACGTGCCGCTCGCGCGCACGACCCGCAATGCGCGACAGATCCTGGAGCTTGCGCAGCGCGCCGACGTCCCGCTTCATGCCGGATGCGCGCGTCCCATGCGCCGAAAGCCTGTCACCGCCGAACATGTGCATGGGCCAACCGGGCTCGACGGCCCGTCGCTTCCGGCGCCGACGATGACGGTCCGCGAGCAGCACGGAGTGCTTTTCATCGTCGACGCGCTGCGAGCGGCCAAGCCGGGCGAGATCACGCTGGTGACGCTCGGGCCGCTCACGAACATTGCCATGGCGATGGTCCTCGCGCCCGATATCGTCGAGCGCATCGCGGAAATCGTGATGATGTTCGGTGCGTATTCGGAAGGCGGCAACATCACGCCCGTGGCCGAGTTCAACAGCCATGTCGACCCGGAGGCCGCGGACGTCGTCCTCAACAGCGGCGTCAAGATCACGATGGTCCCGTTGGACGTGACGCATCAGTGCCTGAGCACCGGACCGCGTCTGCAGGCCTTTCGCGACATTGGCAACGCCTGCGGCGTCGCGACGTGCGAGATGCTGACCTTCTCGCAAGGTTTCGACATCCAGAAATATGGCTGGGACGGCGCGCCGCTCCACGATCCCTGCGTGATCGCCTATCTGCTGGCGGGCGAATTGTTCGGCGGCAAACGCGTGAACGTCCACGTGGAGATCGGCGACGGGCCCGCGGCGGGGATGAACATCGTCGACTGGTGGCGCGTGACCGAGAGGCCCGCCAACGTCCTGTTCCTTCGCGAGGTCGATGTGCCGGGGTTCTACAAGCTCCTCACCGAGAGGCTCGCGCGTCTGCCCTGATCGTTCCGTTCCGCCTCGCGGGCGCCGTGGCGCCGGTTGATGCTCCGAACCTTGATGCTCAAGACCTTGCGATTTTCGTGTCCGTCGGAGGGTTCGAACTGATCCGACTTGGGGAGACTTGTCATGACAGCAACAGCCTATCTGGCGGGGCCTGATGTGTTCCTTCCGAACGCGGTCGCGCACGCCGCACGGAAGGTGGAGATATGCCGACGCTTCGGCTTGCGCGGTCTCCCGCCGCTCAATCAGGATGTCGAGACGGCCGCCAAGGGGTTGGATGTCTGGCAATCCATTTACGAGAAGGACATTGCGATGATGGAACGATGCGACATCATCATCGCCAACCTCACGCCATTCGGAGGCGCATCCGCTGATGCAGGCACCCTGATCGAGGTCGGCTGGTTTCTCGGAAAGGGTAAGCCGATCTTTGGTTACTCGAATGCTTCCGAGAGCTTCGAGCAGCGGATGCGGAGGCAACTTGGCGACGGCGCCGCCGACCTCGGCATCGAAGGTTTCCGTCTGCCGGACAATCTGATGATCGTCGGCGCGGTCTTGAGCGGCGGATGCCCGATCTTTGTTCCCAGGGACGGCGAAGCGCGTGGCATCGATGCGCTGGACGTGTTCGAAGCATGCGCAGCCGCCGCGGCGCACATTGTTGCCGATCGGAAGGAGCGGTGACGAAGCGGCTCGCCGCACGGTGACGAGGCGATGGTTGCTACGCCCGCGCGGAGCTTCGGGGAGAAGACCCTATGACCCATTTGTGCTGTCAGAAAGCTATCAGTTCGCAGCTAGCCGACTTCAAAACTCTATCGAAGCCGCCGCGCTCCGGTAGGGTCTATGACAACGAGAACTGAAAGACCCGACCCCAACTGGACAATATTCTCGGGTCTGCACGCGCAAGCAACATCGTTCGCCATAGCGTGACCGCAACGGAATCGAGAATTAAGACATTGAGTTCGCGCTCAAGGGCAGCGGTAACCGATGCTCCTTCCATATTTGTGCACAGGACCACGACAGCATCGCACCCCTCTGCGACAACCGCGCGGATCTCGTCGGCGATCTCGGCAGGAGCCACCTGCGCGAACGAGAAGTTATCGCGCAGGCCCAGATGTCGCTCCGCGTGACAAGCGATGCCCGCGTCTGACCAAACCTTTTCGATACGCAGTTGCACATCGTCCGTGTAAGGCGTCACCAGGCCAATGCGGTGCGCTCCACTCGACCGCACCGCATCGATACAGGCCAGCGTCGATGTCGTGGCAGGTTTTCCGGTGCGGGCGCCGATAGCCTCACAAAGGCTCCGGTCGCGCTCGATTCCAAGCCAGCTGGCCGAAGTGCCGTTCCAGGCCATGGCTTCGACCTTCGCGTCGGCAAGCAGGTCCGCGGCACGCAACATCCTGGATGGATCAAATTGATCGAGCGCCTCTGCATCGAGCGCGATCTCGGTCACCCGCAAGCGGGAGAAGTGCGCGCTGATCCCGGGAACTCCGGAGAGCATCGCATAGGTAACTGGCTCGAGAACCGAATTCGACGATGGCGCGATCATACCGAGGCGCTTTCGCATCGCGTTCATCATGAACTTCACGTTTCGGCTGGCGAGAACTTTCGGGCAACCACGCGCTGTTTGGATAATCCGCCCCAACGCGGGCCGCCGCAATGCATTTCTGCACTCCGCCTGCAGTTTACGCGACGCCTCCCGTTTGGGTGCGACTCGGCGTCTGACAAGGAAGACATCGGCCAGAAGCGGGCGCCAGCCGCGCGACAACCGGGCACATCGGACAGGAGCGTTACCAGATATTGCCCACATGGCGGGCAGCATGTGGCTACAAGTTTGTGCATCAGTGGGCGGCGCTCTTGGCGAACATCGGCACACCTGCTCGATTCCGCTTGATTTGCAACGCCCTGCGAAGGTTTTCGTCTCTGGCACGCTCGATGCATCGAGATATCTAGCGCGCGTCGCTCATGGCGACGTTAACGGTTGGCGTGCCGCTCGTTGTCGAGATGACGCGATTGTCACATGTCCCGATGCCAAAAGCGCTGTTCCCGATCGAAACCCCCTTTTGCCGCCGTGACAAGAGCGTCGTCGCGTGCCGTCGCGCCCGTTTCCACCCAACGTAATGATGACAGGAGAGACGATCATGTGTGACAGATATGGCTGCGCGATCCTTCCCGACCTGAAGACGCGCGACTTCAGCCGGCGCAATTTCCTCAAGGCCACCGGCCTGACGACTCTGACAATGGCCGTTGGCCCGGGTATGCTTGGACAGGCGCTTGCCGCCGACACGACGGTCAAGGGAACGCACGGCACCGGTTTCTGCAACCTCAACTTTTTTCTCACCCATGCCCTGCAGACAGCGAGTGAGGATGGAGTCATTGTCGACTTCGTAAACACGCCGACTTTCGCCGAGCAGGTCACTTTCCTCGGGATGGGACAGGTCGATCTCTCGCTCATCCCGTATACGAGCTTCATCGCGCTTTGGGACGCAGGAGCTCCCATCAAGATCGTGGCCGGCGGCGGCATCGAAGGATGTGTTATCGTCTCGCAGCCCGGCCTCGACAGTGCCGAGAAGCTCAAGGGCAAGACGCTTGCGACCTTCCAGCTCGATACGCTCGAAGTTTTGCCCTATGATTGGTTGAAGAAGCATGGGGTTGCTTTCAAGGACGTGACCGTCCGCTACATGGGATCGACGCCAGAGGCGGTCGAAGCCTTCAAGGCCGGCGCGGTCGACTGGATCTGCACCATCGAGCCGTATGGTACGGCGCTCCTCAACGAGGTGAAGGGATCCCACAAGCTCTCCGACGGCACCGACATCTACGGGAAAGGCTACACCGATTGCGTGCTGGGCGTGCGCGCCGACCTGATCAAGGAGAAGCCGGCCGCCGTGAAGGCTCTGATCAAGGGCATGATGAAGGCGCAGGCGATCGCCGAGGGCGACCCAAGCGGAACGCTCGATAAGCTGATCGGCAGCTACTACAAGACCAGCAAGGAGAACGGTGCTCTTGCCATGGCCAAGCAACCATCCGTGGTCGACGCACGCGCCCAGACCAAGTTCATCCTGGAGCGCACGGACTCGCTGATGGAGATGGGCTACATCAAGAAGAAGCCTGGTCCGGAGGCCATCGACTGGACGCTGCTCGAACAGGTCATCGCGGAGAACAAGGAGCTTTATTCAAAGCTCAAATACAAGGCCTCCTAGATGTCGATGGCGCAGCCGCTCAGCCGCCTCGACGACACCTTGGAGCGCAGGGGTGGCGCCCGGCCGTCCCGGCGCACCATGTGGTCGATGCTGCAGCAAAGGCTGCTCCTCGCCTTGCCCAAGACCGGCTGGGCCCTTCTCTCGATCGGGCTTTTCGCCTGCCTGTGGGAATTGCTCTGGGGGATCGGCGTCGCCGATCCTCGCTTGCTGCCGCCGCCACACATCTTCCTTGGCAACTTTCCAGAGCAGCTGAAGTTCTTCAACACGGCTCAACGCTGGCAAATTGGCGTTGGGCAGAACAGCGGACCCTCGCCGTTGCAGGCCCTCTTCTTGACCATCGCCGCCACAGCCATGCGTGTGGCGGCCGGCCTGCTCATTGCCTCCATCCTGTCAATCGCGGTCGGTGTGGCGATTCGCTACTTCAAGCTGTTCGACCGCTTGGTTCTGCCGACCATAACCCTGCTGTCGCCAGTCTCACCCATCGCCTGGCTGCCTGTCGCGATCTTCGTCTTCGGAATCGGCAACGCTCCGGCGATCTTCATGGTCGTGATCGCCCTGTTCTTCCACATGGTGCTCTCGACCGTGAACCAAATCGACGGTGTCAACAAGAACCTGATCAGCGTGGCGCGAACCATGGGCGCCACCAAGCGGCAGATCTATGGCCGCGTGATTATTCCAGCGATACTGCCCGGGCTTCTGGTGGTGCTCCGGCTCAATCTCTTCGGTGCCTGGATGGTGGTGCTGGTCGCGGAATCGACCGGCGTCGGCTATGGACTGGGCCAGGTCATCATGATGGCCCGCAATACCTTCAACCCTTCGCTCGTCTTCTTCACCATCGCGCTGATCGGCCTGCTCGGCTTCCTCTCCGACTGGCTCATGCGCCTGATCCAGCGACGCATCCTCTATTGGGTGCCGCAGACAACGGAGGTGTTGAATGGCCTCTGAGCCCAGGACGCTGGCGGAAACCTCGACACCATGCACGACCGCCGTCGGCTGCCGTACGATCAGCAAGGTCTGGGCGCAAGGAACGGCGCGGGCTCATGAAGCGCTGCGCGACATCGATCTCGATATCGGGCCCGGCGAATTCGTCGCCTTCCTCGGCCCGTCCGGCTGCGGCAAGAGCACGCTGCTCTACCTGATCGCCGGCCTCGAGCAGGCCACCGGCGGCGAAATCCAGTCTTTCGGCAAGGTCGTGGCCGCGCCCTCGCCTGACCGCAGCCTGATCTTCCAGGAGACCTCGCTGTTTCCCTGGCTGACGGTGTGGCAGAATGTGAGCTTCGGCCTTTCCATCCGCGGAGATGGCCTCGACCAGCGCAAGTCGGTTGCGCGCGAGGCGCTGCAGCGCGTCGGGCTGGCCGAGGCTATGGAAAAGCGCCCCGACGAGTTGTCGGGCGGCATGCGCCAGCGGGTCGCCGTCGCGCGCGCCCTCGCCATGCGACCGAAGGTGCTGCTGATGGACGAGCCGTTCGCTGCGCTCGACGTGCAGACGCGCCAGAAGATGCAGGACTTCCTCATCGATGTCTGGCGCGAGAGCAGCGCCTCCGTGCTCTTCGTCACCCATCATATCGACGAGGCCGTGGCGCTCGCCGATCGCGTCGTCGTCTTCACCGCACGGCCCGGCCGCATCAAGACGATCGTGCCCATCGACCTGCCGCGCCCCCGCGACCCGTTTTCGCGGGAGTGCGAGGCGTTGCGCCGTCAGCTCACCGATCTGCTGCGCGACGAGGTCGATCGCGCCTTCGCCGAACAGGAGGCTCTCGCAGAATCGGTCTGAGCACGCCCAGCCCCACGGAAACCCAGGAAGGAACCCACCTTGGCCACGTCCCTGATCCGCAGCCGCGCCATGATTTCGCGCACGATCGACCGTCACCATTGGGATGAGGTCACTGACGGCGCGGTCCTGCAGGAGGACGGCGTCATCGTCACGACCGGCACCTATGAGGCGCTGAAGAAGCGCTATCCGAATACGCCAGTCCTTGGCACGGGCAAGGAGATATTGCTGCCGGGCTTCGTCAACGGCCACCATCATGTGGGCCTGACCCCGGTGCAGCTTGGGTCGCCCGACATGCCGCTCGAGCTCTGGTTCATCACCCGGCTCGTGACGCGCAATCTCAACGTCTATCTCGACACGCTTTATTCGGCCTTCGAGATGATCGCGTCGGGCATCACGACCGTCCAGCACATCCATGGCTGGCTGCCCGGCAAGATCGCCGAAGTCGAGGGCAAGGCGAACGACGTGATCCGCGCCTACGAGGACATCGGCATGCGCGTGTCTTATTGCTACGCGGTGCGTGACCAGAACCGCCTCGTCTACCAGGCCGACGACGAGTTCGTCGCCAGCTTGCCCAAGCCGCTACAGGACCCCATGAAGCGCTGGTTCGAACGCTTCAAGACGAGTCTCGACGAGGCCATGGGCATGTTCCAGAGCATGCACGCCGCCCATCATAACAAGAGCCGCGTCAAGATCCAGCTCGCGCCCGCCAACCTGCATTGGTGCTCGGACCGCGCGCTTACCATCCTCTCGGACACCTCCAAGAAATACGACGCGCCCATGCACATGCATCTCGTGGAGACCGCCTATCAAAAGGAATATGCGTGGCGGCGCGGAGAGTGCACCGCGCTTGAATATCTTGATCGCTACGACATGGTCGGGCCACGCCTGACCCTTGGCCACGGTGTGTGGCTGAACGAGACCGACATCGAGCGTCTGGCGGATGCAAAGGGCTGCGTCTGCCACAACTGCTCATCCAATTTCCGCCTGCGCTCGGGCGTCGCCGCCCTCAACCGTTTCGAGGCAAAGGGCATCAACACGGCGATCGGCCTCGACGAGGCCGGAATCAACGACGACCGTGACATGCTCCAGGAGATGCGTCTGGTGCTGCGCGCCCATCGCGTGCCAGGCATGGTGGATGACGACGTGCCGACCATGGCTCAGGTGCTACGTATGGCGACGGTAGGCGGCGCCAAGACCACCGCTTTCGCCCCGCAGATCGGCACCCTCGAGGTGGGCAAGAGAGCCGACCTGTCGCTGATCGACTACGGTCAGATCTCCTACCCCTATCTCGACGAGCAGACGCCGCTGCTTGATGCCGTGATCCAGCGTGCCAAGAGCGAGGGCGTGAAGCTCGTGATGTGCGACGGCGAGGTCATCTACGAGGATGGCCGTTTCACCCGCGTCGACAAGGATGCCGCCCTCAAGGCCCTGCACGACGACCTCTCCAAGGCGTTGACAGATGACGAGGTCGAGCGTCGCCAGCTCTCCAAAGCGCTGTTGCCGCACGTGCGGGAATTTTACTCCAGATACATTGACCCAGCAAAGCACCAGCCCTTCTACAAGCAGAGCTCACGAGTGTGATGGAACCGCACGAACGCACGCTGCTGATCCGCGGCGCACGCATCTACGACCATGATGGCGATATCCACGATCCTCCGATCCGCGACATCCTGGTCGCGGGTTCGCGCATCGCCTCGGTGACGGCGCCGGGCGAGCACATGGAAGCGAAAGGTGTCGCCACCGAAACGATCGAGGCGCGCGGCAAGCTCGTCGTCCCCGGCTTCGTCAACGCCCATTATCATTCCTATGACGTGCTGGCGAAGGGCTTGCTTGAGGATATGCCCTTCGATGTCTGGGCGCTGCATTCGCAGCCCGCCTATTTCGGCAGGCGCAGCAAGGCCGAGATCCGCATCCGCACGCTGCTCGGCGCGCTCGAATGCCTGCGCAACGGCATCACCACCGTCCAGGATATGAACTCGCTGGTGCCGCAGGACGAGGAAACGCTGGACACCATCCTCTCCGCCTATGATGAGATCGGCATCCGCGTCGTCTTCTCGATCGCGCTGCGCGACATCGCCGCGCTCGACATCGCTCCCTTCCTGCCTGCCGACATGCCCGAAAGCGCCATGGCCATCGTGCGCGGCGCACCGAAGGATGCGAAAGAGGAAGTCGCCTTCGTCGAGCGGCAGATCAAGCGCCTGCATCCCCTGTCGCCCCGCGTCACCTGGGGACTGAGCCCCTCGGGGCCGCAGCGTTCCTCGCGCGCCTTGCTCGAGGGCATCGCCGATCTCGCCAAGCGCCTGGAGCTGCCGGTCTTCACTCATGTCTACGAAACCAAGGCGCAGACGGCGAAGGCGCGCGCCATGTACGGTGATCATGGCGGCTCGATGATCCGCCACCTCGCTGAGGTCGGCCTGCTCTCTCCGCACACCACCATCGCCCATGGCGTCTGGCTCAGGCCCGACGAGATCGCCCTCATGGCCGAGCATGGAAGCGGCATAGCCCACAACCCGATCAGCAATCTCAAACTCAAGAGCGGCGTCGCGCCGATGGCGAGCGCGCTGCGCGCCGGCGTCAATGTGGCGCTCGGCTGCGACAACTGCAGCTGCGGCGACTGCCAGAGCATGTTCCAGGCGATGAAGATGTATTGCCTTCTCGCTGCCGTGACCGACGCGAATCCGACCGGAGTCCAGGCCCGCGAGGCGATGCGTGCCGCGACGATCGGCGGCGCGCGCGCCTTGAAGCTCGACTGCGAGATCGGCGCTATTCGCGCGGGGATGAAGGCCGATCTCGTCCTGATCGACCTCGACGATATCGCCTACCAGCCCCTCAACAGCGCGGCGCGACAGCTGGTCTTCAGCGAGACCGGACGCGGCGTCGAGACCGTCATCGTCGATGGCGAGGTCGTCATGCGCGAGCGGCGCGTTACCACGATCGACGAGGCGGCGCTGCGCGAAGAGCTCGCCGGGCTGATGCCCGCCTTCCGCCGCGACTTCGCGCGCGTCGCCGAGGCCAATGCGCCTGTCATCCCCTATCTCCTCACCGCCAATGAGCGGCTCAAGAGCCATGATGTCGGGCTCGACCGCTTCGTCTGCGGACGAACCGTGCCAATCTGAAAATACAAAGAATACAAGGGTGATGGGATCAGTCTTGACGCGTGGAACGATCGGCTGACCCAAGTCGAAGCGGATTCACCAGAAGCCTGGGAAGCGTTCGGCGGCCAGTTTACGAGGTGCCGTGTTGTATCGGCGGAACCACTCTATGCGCACCCAGCCTTGGGTGCCCAACTCAAGGCAACCACCCTGAGGGGAAATTGGCTTGCCGTCACAGCCTGGGGGAACAAGGTCATTGAGGCTAAGTCCACGGTCGGGGCTCGGCGAGACTTTGGAAGGCAGCCGAAACGAGGAATGTCGACCCCGAGGCATCAATCGGAGGCCTCCGAGACCGGGATCAGCATAAGAAGTGAGCGGGCTCTTGTTGAAGCCAAGGGAGGCACTCTACCGGCGCGATCCGACATGCTGGTCAGTCATGTGATTTTTGTGCATACATTCCTGGATCGACCATCACATTTTCCGGGAAACGCCGGTGAACTCCGAAAACGGCACTTTGAAAGTGGGCGCCCGCCTCCGCTGGGCACGGCTCTCCAAGGGATTGCGCATGAGGGACCTGGCGCAGGCCGTCGGTTGCGACGAGAGCATGATTTCGAAGATCGAGGCCGGCAAGGTCATGCCCTCGCTCCCCATGCTCAACAAGATGGTGCACGCCCTGGATCGCGACATGGCGTCGTTCTTCGGACTCAAGATCGACGAGTACAAACTGGTGCAAAAGCCGCAGGAGCGGCTGAAGGTGCCTGTCGACGCGCTCCGCGGCGGCACCGGCGTGACCTATGAGCGACTGGTTCCAGTCGCCGCCGGAAACCTGCTCGAGGCGAACGTCCACGTGGTCGCCCCCGGCGGCGAGAAAATCGACCTCATTACGCACCAAGGCGAAGCGGTCGGCTACCTCGTGTCTGGAACCATCGAGTTGACCATTGATGACACCACCTACCTGATGACGCCGGGCGACTCCTTTTTCTTCAAGGCCTACCTCACCAACAGCTATCGCAACGTCGGACCGGACGAGGCGCGGATCATCTGGGTCAACACGCCGCAAGTCCATTGAGCCGAAAAATCCACTGAGCGAAAGAATCGGGCGCTGGACGCATGAATTTCATGCACGTGACGCAAAGAGCGGCAGCAGCCTGCCGATAGACCTTGTCTTTTCGGGCGTCTGCGCCCTTCCGGCATCTTGAAATGCCTGCTCCGCTCGACGTTACAGCGACCTCGTCCGTTGACGCCGCCGCACGAAGGAGGTGGCACAGCGCTTGCTACGATCTAGACATGAATGAGATGCATGCCAGTTGCTCCTGGTTGCCGATCGATCGTGATGACAAGGCGAACTGCTGATGAGTTTCGTCTGGAAACGCCTCTTGGGAACAGTGCCCAGCCTGTTGGGCGTCATCGTTCTCACCTTTTTCATATCGCACGCACTGCCAGGCGATCCGGCGGCGTTCTTCGCAGGGCCGGCGGCGAATGCGGCCTCGATCGCCAATATCCGAACCACATTGGGGCTGGATCGCCCGCTTCCCGAGCAGTTTCTCCACTACGTCAACGACCTCGCGCACGGCAATCTCGGCCGTTCGCTGACAACCGGCCAACCGGTCTTGACCGACCTTGTCGAACGGCTTCCGGCCTCGCTCGAATTATCGGCTTTCGCCTTGCTGTTCGCGGTGGGCTTGGCGCTTCCCCTCGGGGTGTGGGCAGCGACGCGCGTCAACGGACCTGTCGATCACGCCTGCCGCGCTCTGGTCACCGTCAGCGCGGCCTTCCCGACCTTCTTCGTCGGTCTGCTTCTCGTCTATATATTCTACTTCCTGCTCGGATGGGCGCCGCAGCCACTCGGCCGTCTGAACGAGATTGCCTTCTCGCCGCCGCCGCACGTCACCGGGGCTTACACGGTCGATGCGCTCATCGCGGGTGATTGGGTCGTGCTGCGAGCGACACTGGCCCAGCTGGTGTTACCAGCGATCTCGCTCGGCCTTTTCGCGCTGGCCCCCATCGCCCGCATCACCCGCGCCGCGATGCTGGAGGCGCTCAGCAGCGACTTCGTCCGCACGGCGCGGGCCAGCGGATTGCCGGTCGGCAAGATTCTGATCACCTACGCGTTCCGCAATGTCTTGCTGCCGGTCAGCAGCGTTCTCGGCATGGTGTTCTCCTTCCTGCTCGGCTCCAACGTCCTCATCGAACAGGTGTTCGGTTGGCAGGGCGTCGGTGCCTATGCCGTGTCTGCCGTGATCGCCTCCGACTATGCGGCCGTGCAGGGCTTCGTCCTGATGATGGCGACGCTGTACGTGCTGCTGAATCTCGCGGTCGACATCTTCGCGGCGCTGATCGATCCACGCGTCCGGTTCGAGGGCTAGAGCCATGAGCCTTGCCACGCTCGCCCGCAACACCGGATACGCCTTCGGCGAGAACCGGCTGACGCTCACGGCCGCAATCATCCTCGCGCTGCTCGCGCTTTGCGCCATTTTCGGGCCGTCCATCGCACCGTTCGATCCACTGACCACCTCTGCGGCGACCAAGCTGGCGCCGCCCAGTGCGCTGCATCCCTTCGGGACCGATGCGCTCGGCCGCGACATCCTCAGTCGCGTCATCGTGGCGGCGCGTCTGGATCTTGGCATGGCGATTTCCGCCGTGGTGCTGTCGTTCGTCGTCGGCTTGGCGCTGGGGTCGCTCGCGGGTTATTTCGGCGGCTGGACCGACCGGATTATCGGCCGCGCGATGGACACCATCATGGCCTTCCCGCTGTTCGTGCTCGCGATGGGGATCGTGGTGGCGCTGGGAAATAGCGTGGCCAACATCATCATCGCAACGATGATCATCAACCTGCCGTTCTACTGCCGGTTCGCGCGCGCCGAGGTGAACGTGCGCCGTGATCTCGGTTATGTCGAGGCGGCGCGCATGGGAGGCAACGGGTCTTTACGGGTTCTTGCGAACCACATCATCCCGAACATCCTGCCGCCGATGATGGTGCAGGCGTCGCTGAACATGGGATGGGCGATCCTCAACGCCGCCGGCCTGTCGTTCATCGGACTCGGCGTCCGGCCGCCGACGCCGGAATGGGGCATCATGGTGTCCGAAGGTGCCAGTTACATCATTTCCGGCGAGTGGTGGGCCTTCATGTTCCCGGGGGCCGCCCTCGTGCTCGCGGTGTTCTGCTTCAACATGCTGGGCGACGGCCTGCGTGATCTCCTCGATCCAAGGAAGCGCGTGTGATGGCGCAACTCGAGATCGACAATCTGTCGGTGGAGTTCCGCACCCGTCACGGCGTGGTGCGGGCGCTCGAGAGCGTCACTCTGTCGGTCGCACGCGGCGAGATCGTCGGAGTGGTCGGTGAAAGCGGATCGGGCAAATCCGTCACTGCCTATACCGTCATGGCGCTCAACGATGAAGCCGCCCAGATCACCAGCGGCCGCATCACGATGGGCGGCATCGACATCCTTGCGGCGCAACCAGACGCGATGCGTCAACTGCGCGGGCGCGAGATGGCCATGATCTTCCAAAGCCCCCGCACTGCCCTGCACCCGATCCGGAAGGTCGGCAAGCAGATCGAGGACGTGTTGCGCGAGCACGCCGGCCTGCCGAGCCGCGATCTGAAGCAGGCGGCCATCGCGGCGCTGGCGCGGGTTCGCATCCCCGATCCCGAACGCCGGGCGGAAGCCTATCCGTTCGAACTCTCGGGCGGGATGTGCCAGCGCGTGATGATCGCCATGGCGCTCGCCTGCAGTCCGTCGGTGTTGATCGCGGATGAGCCGACCACCGGCCTCGATGTCACGACCCAGGCGGTGATCATGGATCTGATCCGGGATATGAGTCGCAGCGCGCGGATGTCGACGCTGTTGATCACGCACGATCTTGGCCTGGCGGGCGAATATTGCGACCGGATCGCCGTCATGCATGCCGGGCATGTTGTCGAGATCGCCGACACCGAGTCACTGTTCGATCATCCGGCCCATCCTTATACGCGTCAACTCCTGGCCGCCACACCGGTCCCTGAAAGCCGCATCGAGACCCTGCATTCGATCCCTGGCCAGTTGCCCGATCTGCGCAGTACGCTGCCGCCATGCCGGTTCAGCGGACGATGCGAGCGGCGCCAGCCGATCTGCGACGAGCGCGAGCTTCCCTGGACAGAGTTGACGCCCACGCATCTTGTGCGCTGCAGGTTTCCACTATGATGGCGCCGCTGCTCGAAGCCAGGTCGCTGTCCAAATTCTACCCGGTCAAGGGGGCGGCGCGCGGTGCCAAGCTTCATGCCGTCGACGATGTCAGTCTGACCATCGGAGCCGGAGAAAGCGTCGGGCTGGTCGGCGAATCCGGCTGCGGCAAATCCACCATGGTGCGCCTGCTCGGCCGGTTGATCGATCCGACCACGGGACAGATCCTGCTCGGTGACGACGACATTACCGCAATGTCGCAAGCGCGGTTTGCGTCCTCAGCCGGCCGGCGGCGAATCCAGATCGTCTTCCAGGATGCCACCGAAAGCCTCAATCCGTCCTTCCGCGTGGCCCAGGCGATCGCCGACCCGCTGCAGCGGCTGCTCGACATGCGCAACGCAGCCGACATCGACAAGCGCGTTCGAACGACGGCCGCGCTGGTCGGACTGCCGGAGGAACTGCTGCAGCGTTATCCGCATCAGTTATCGGGAGGCCAGCGTGCGCGCGTCGGCATCGCACGCGCCGTCGCGGTTGAGCCCTCGCTCTTGATCCTGGATGAACCGACGTCGGCGCTCGATGTGTCGGTCCAGGCCGTGATCCTCCGGCTGCTGGCAGATCTCCGCGACCGGTTGAAGATGAGCTACCTGTTCGTGTCGCATGACCTCAACGTGGTGCGGCTGCTGTGTTCGCGCGTTGTCGTCATGTACCTAGGCAAGGTTGTCGAGAGCGCGCCGGCAGAGGCCCTCTTCACCGCACCGCGTCACCCGTATACACGGGCGTTGGTTGCCGCGATCCCGGATCCGGCGCGGCGGCGCGAAGCGCGGCCACGCCTTGAGGGCAGTCCAACGAGCCCCATCGATCCGAACCCGAACGCGTGCCGCTTCCACGGCCGCTGTGCCCACAGCACCGATCTCTGCGCCACCACCATGCCGCCGCTTCGCGCCGGCGGGGCAGACCATTTTGCGGCCTGCCATTTCGCTCTCGCATCAACAGGAGGAAACCCATGAGCGCTGACAATGAGATCTGCCGCATGGACGCCGGAACCGTCGCGGCGAAGGTCAAGGACAAGACGCTTTCGGCCATGGAGGTCACGGAAGCCGTGCTGCGCCGCATGGAGACCCTTGAGCCGCACATCCACGCATTCTGCACGCCGACCCCCGATGTTGCGCGCAAAGCGGCCGCCGCCGTAGACGCCAAGATCGCGGCCGGCGAAGACCCCGGCCTGCTGGCGGGCGTGCCCATCGGCATCAAGGACCTCGTGGCGACCAAGGATATCCTGACCGTCATGGGCTCGCCGCTCTATCGCGACTTTGTTCCTGATGAGGACGACATCGTGGTCGAGCGACTCAAGGCGGTCGGTGCCGTCATCATCGGCAAGACCAACGTGCCGGAATTCGGCTACAGCGGCGTCGGCCATAGTCCGGTGTTTCCGGCGACCCGCAATCCCTGGAATCTGGACATGACCTCGGGCGGATCGAGCGCTGGCTCCGGCGCTTCGGTTGCCGCCGGCGTCGCGCCGTTCGCGATCGGCTCCGATGGCGGGGGATCGATCCGGATTCCTTCAGCGCTGTGCGGGCTCTACGGCATCAAGGCTTCGATGGGCCGCGTGCCGCTCTATCCGGGATGCCGCGATGAACGCTATCCCGGCGTGTCGAGCTGGGAGTCGCTCGAACACGTCGGCCCAATGAGCCGGACCGTCTCTGACTCGGCACTGATGTTGAAAGTGATCACCGGGCCCGACCCGCGCGACCGCTACTCCATTCCAGCCGCCGACTTCGACTACGTCGAAGCGACCAAGGAGAGCATCAAGGGTCTTCGCATCGCCTACAGCGAAGATTGGGGTTACGCGCCCGTCGACCCGGAGGTCCGCCGCATCGTCTCCGAGGCGGTCAAGATCTTCGAGACCGATCTCGGCTGTACGGTGGAACGCGCCAATCCAGGTTGGGAGAATCCGTTTCCCCATTTCTGGACCATCGTCGCTGGCGATACGGACCTGTCCGGCATGCGCCGCATGATGAAGGGACGCGAACGCGAGATGTCGCCGCATCTCGTCGCCCTGTTGCAGCGCGAGTGGACCGCCGAGGAATTCACTGACGCCAAGATGATCCGGCAGATGGTCTGCAATCGCATGTGGCGGTTCATGGCCAACTATGACCTGCTGCTGACGCCAACGCTCGCGGTGCCCGCCTTCCCGCTCTACATGCAGGGCCCCGAGATCATCGAAGACAAGATGGTCACGTCAGGCGATTGGCTCTGCTTCACCTTCATCTGCAACCTGACCGGCCAGCCGGCTGCGACCATTCCGGCGGGCTTCACCAAGGATGGGCTGCCCGTCGGTCTCCAGATCATCGGTCGCCACCTCGCGGATCGCACCGTGCTCGCCGCCTCCGGCGCTTTCGAACGAGCGCGTCCGTGGGCTCACAAATGGCCGAAACTATTGGGCGACCTCGGCCTCTGACACTGCCTCGCTCAACCAATCCAGGAGGATGCACGACATGAAGCTCAATCGAACTACCATTGCGGCGGCGCTGCTCACGGCGTCCACGGCTTTGCCCGCAGCACCCGGCCGGGCCGCCGAGATTGCCAAGGACACATTGGTCATCGTTTCCGAAATGGGCCCCAACGGTCTCGACACCATGGTACCGACCGCCAACGATCACAGCCGCATGGTGGTCTGGCAGGCCTATGACCGGCTCGTCAGTCATGGCGAAAAGACGCTTGCTGACGGCACGATCTCCTATGACGCCAAGGTGGTGACGCCGGAGCTCGCCGAAAGCTGGGAGGCGAGCGAGGACGGCAAGACCTACATCTTCCATCTGCGCAAGGACGCCACCTTCCACGACGGCTCCCCGGTGACGGCCAAGGACGTCAAGTGGTCGTTCGATCGGGCCATCGCAGCCGGTGGTTTCCCTGCGGTGCAAATGGCGGCAGGCTCGCTCGTGAAACCCGAGCAGTTTTCGGTCGTCGACGACCACACTTTCAAGGCCACCTTCGATCAATTCAACAAGCTGACAATGCCTGACCTCGTCGTGCCGGTACCGGTCATCGTCAATTCCGAGCTGGCCAAGAAGCACGCCACGGCCCAGGACCCCTGGGCGTTCGAATGGGTGTCGCGCAACGATTGCGGCGGCGGCGCCTTCAAGGTGGAGTCCTGGACCTCAGGACAGCAGACCGTCTTCACGCGGTTCGACGAATGGAAGTCCGGGCCGCTGCCCAAGCTCAAGCGCGTCGTCTACCGGCAGATTGCCTCGGCTGGCACGCGCAGGGCCCTTCTGGAGAAGGGTGACGTCGACATGTCGGTCGGCCTGCCGCCGAAGGACTACGCCGAACTGGCCGAACAGGGGAAGGTCAAGGTCATCGGCGTTCCCGTGCAGAACGACCTCGTTTTCGTCGACATGAACGTGAAGATTCCTCCGTTCGACAATCCGAAGGTGCGGGAAGCCATCTCCTACGCCATCCCCTACAAGGAGATCATCAGTTCGGCACTCTATAACCGCGCCAAGCCGATGTTCGGTGGTGACCCGGCGCAACCCTATCCCGCAGCGACCTGGCCGGTTCCGATCAAGCACGGGCAGGATCTGGAGAAGGCCAAGAAACTGCTCACCGAGGCCGGCTTCCCCAACGGCTTCAAGACGACGCTGTCGATTGATCTCAGCGAAGCTACGGTACGTGAACCCTCCGCAATCCTTATCCAGGAGGCGCTGAAGACGATCGGCGTCGAGGTCAGCATCGAGAAGGTGCCGGGCTCAAACTGGTTCGCGCAGATGGCGAGCAAGACCATGCCGATGGTCATTGCCGAATTCTATGGTTGGCTCGATTACCCCGACTACTTCTTCTTCTGGACCTTTGACGGCGCCAACAATTCGGTATTCGACACGGCAAACTACGTCAATCCGGACCTCGACAAGGTGATCGACGAGGCGCGCTTCACCCGCGATCCCGACGTCTACAAGACGAGCCTGAACAAGATGGTCGACATCGTCATGACCGATCTGCCACGCATCCCGCTGTACACGCGCTTCGCCGACTATGCGGTGCAGAAGAACGTGCAAGGGTTCGAATACTGGTTTCACACCCATCCGGACTTCCGTAAGCTCTACAAGGACTGAGCAACATTTGGAGGGCGCTCGGGTCGAGCGCCCTCTCCTTGCAGTCGGGGCATACGTCGTGGAAGACATGCTTGGCGCCTTCATTCCGGGCACGATCATTCATCGAGCGCCACGCAGCGAAGGTCTGTTGTCCGGCCTGAGCTTCGCCGCCAAGGATCTGTTCGATGTGGCCGGCGCAATCACCGGCTGCGGCAATCCCGATTGGGCCGCCACGCATGAGCGAGCCAATGCGGACGCCTGGGCCGTCGATGCCTTGCTGAGCGCCGGCGCCACGCTACTGGGCAAGACCGTCACAGACGAAATCTCCCTCGGACTACTCGGCATCAACCGATTTTACGGCACGCCGCTTAATCCGCGCGCGCCGGATCGCGTACCAGGCGGCTCGTCGAGCGGCTCCGCCGCCGCGGTTGCGGGCGGCCTCGTCGACGTCGCGCTCGGCACCGATTCAGGCGGTTCGGTGCGGATCCCCGCAAGCTTCTGCGGCCTCTACGGCTTGCGGCCGACCCACGGCCGCATCTCGACCGAGGGCATGATGACGCAGGCACCTTCTTTCGACACGGTCGGGTATTTCACCGACAATGCGACCACATTCGGTGGGGTCGGCGCCGTGCTGATCGAGGAGCAAATCGTCGACGGCCTCCCCGATGAGATCATCGTTGCGTCCGATTGTCTTGCGCTTGCGGACGAGCCGGTGCGGCATGCTTTGCTGCCGGTGCTCGATCGCCTGCGCTGCATCGTTCGCTGCAGCGAAATTCGCCTTGCGGACAGCGAGCTCACCGAGTGGTCCCGCCATCAGCGCGTCCTGCAGAAATCGGAATTCCGTGCGACGTTTCGCGACTGGATCGATCGGGTCAACCCGCGCTTCTCGGCCGAGGTCGCCGGCGCGTTCGCAGACGATGGCCGCATGTCCGAGAGCGATATCGCGGTGGCCAAGGAGTTCCGCGCGGGCGCTGCGCAGCGGCTCGATCGGCTGCTCGACGGACGGCGCATGCTGTGCCTGCCGACCTCGCCGATCCTGCCGATCGGTCGCGATGCGCGCCTGTCCGAAATGCGCACGGCCGTGCATCGGATCGTCGATCTGACCTGCATCGCCGGACTAACGGGTTGTCCGCAGGTCACCCTGCCGGTGGCGGCTGTTGGCGTGGTGCCGGTCGGTCTCTCTCTGATCGGCTGGCGTGGCGGCGACGCCGCGCTCATCGGTGCGGCATGCGCCATTGCCCGCGATCTCTCCATCGGAGTGCTGCAGGAGCGACCATGACCGACCTCAAGGACACGCGGACGCTGACACTTGAAGGCGCGCTCAAGGTGTTGAACGCGGCGATCGGCGAAGCGACCCGCATCGGGCAGCCGATGTGCATCGCCGTCGTCGATACCGGTGGCAACCTGCTGGCGTTCGGGCGGATGGACGGGTCGAAGGGACTGAGCGTCACCTCGTCGATCAACAAGGCGCGCACCTCGGCGCTGTCGGGCGTGCCGACCGGCGGCGCGCACGCCGACGTCGAGATCCAGGTGAGCCTGGCTCACGAAAACCGCTGGACCAACCTGATCGGCGGTCTGCCGATTCGCGTCGACGGTTTCATTCTCGGCGCCGTGGCGGCCGGCTCCGGCAGCGGGTCGCAGGACATCGCTGTCGCGCGGGCCGGGGCAGCCGCGATCCCCGGCGCTGACATGTGCCTCGATTTCGTAGCCATGGGCGCTGAAAACAGCGACACGAGTCGTAGTAGGATACAGCAAGAGATGCCTTGAAGCGCTGCCATCGACCACGGGACTCGCAGCGCCTGGCGGCGGAGCGGTATTGAACGTGATCGGTACCGCTCCTCACTTGTGAAGTGACAGAGAATTGTGAGCGTCATAGCGGCTTTGCACTAGACGCTTTGCCTCCTTTGGGTATTACAACCATGCGACATCCGAGATCCCACTTCGAAATGCGACCGGCTTTGATGCGTGTCGTCTATTGTCGGGGCCTTCTGGCGCGCCTGGCCGCCCACGACAGCAACTCCCTCGATAGACTCCCTCGGCATAGCCAGGTGTCTCCCGCTTAGCCAGGTGCTTTTGCATGCTTCCATCACAACGCGCGCTCTTCGACATCCCGCCCGAGGTCGCCTATCTGAACGCCGCGGCCTGGAGTCCACTGCCACGCGCCACGCTGGAAGCGGCGCGCGATGCGGTTTCACGCAAGGCGCAACCCTGGAAGCTAGCCGCCGGATTTGCTGAGATGCAGCATGCCCGAGCGCGCGCTGCAGCCGCGATGCTGATCGGCGCGGACCCGCACGACGTCGCGCTGGTGTCGTCTGTCTCGTATGGTGTCGCGATCGCCGGAAAGGTGCTCGCACTTGCGCGCGGCTCGCGCGTGCTGGTGCTGGAAAACGACCACACCTCGCCGGTGCTCGAGTGGATCACGCGCGCAGCCGCGCAGGGCTTTACGATCGAAACCGTGCCTCAGCCCGCCGACGGCGACTGGACCTCGGCTGTCCTCGAAGCGATCGATCGCCCCGGTGCCGCACCTCTTTCGCTTGCCTCGATCTCCTCGGTGCATTGGTCGGACGGCGGGCTGCTGGACCTGCAGAAGATACGCGATGCCCTGCGACCGCGCGGCGCGGCGCTGCTGGTTGACGCCACGCACAGTGTCGGCGTCATCGCTACCGACGTGAAGACGCTCGATCCCGATTTCCTGGTCTTTCCGACCTACAAATGGCTGCTGGGTCCATATGGTCGCGCGTTCGTTTACGTCGCAAAGCGTCACCAGGACGGCGTGCCGCTCGAGCAGACCGCGTTCGGGCGCCGCGACGTGAAGGCCGAGAACCCGATCTACTTCGCCGACACACGCTATCTGGCCGATGCACGGCGCTTCGACATGGGCGAGCGCGATCACTTCATCTCGATGGAAATGGCAGCGATCGGAATGGAGATGATGGCGAGCTGGGGTACGGGCGCGGTCGTTGCCCGGCTTTCCGCATTGACGCGGCGAATGTCCTGTGGCCTGACGAGCTCGAACGCGCTGCGCCCGGACGATCGCTTCCGCGCACCACATATCCTGTGCCTGCGCTTTCCGAACTGTTCGCTCGGCGAGGTGATTGCGAAGCTCGCGCACACGCAGATTTACGTTGCGCCCCGCCTCGGGCGCATGCGGATTTCTCCGCACGTCTATAATGATGAATCCGATGTCGATCGCTTCGTCACGACGGTGACGCGCGCCACCGCCTGAGCACTGGTATTGATACGGCGGCTACGCGTTGTAGCAGGCGTGGCGGCTTTTTCTCCGTGCGTCGTTCAACTTGTACCGGCTCAGCTCCCGGGCGCGCAAGCGGCAGCGTATTGACCCAGGACCTCATCGATGGAAGCAAGCAGCACCGTCTCGCCGTCGTGGCGGGACGACCGCTTTGCGAATTCGAGGTGCGGGAGAAACTGTCTCGCCATCGGCGCGGGGATCGCCACGCCTGACAGAGCTCTCAGCAACCGCCGCACCGCCGCATCGGCCTCCGGATAAGGCCAGTAGTAGCGAATTCGATCGGAGTAGGAGTAGTGCCGCCAAATCCGCTGTCGCTCCGGATCGTCGGGATAGTACGGGGCCCACCAACGCGGCTCGGCCAGCATCAGGTTCTCCATCGCCTTCGCCAACGCACGTGACGGGTAGTCAGGAACCAGCTCCGAGGCAATGAAGTCGAGGCCGTAGAGCGTTTCGCGCAGCGCGAAGGTCAGCGCCGGGCCGACCTTGAGAATGCAAAATCGGTCCCTGACCAGTTCGGTAAGGCGCGCCACCGACTGGTAGTCGGTCGAGTGGGCTTCAAAGATCAGGTTCTTGCCATCGAGCGCGCGCGACAGAAATTGCGCGCGCGCCGGGTCGTATTCGGCGACCGCGTCATGTCCAAATTCGACGCCGGGTTGGACGACCAGCGCGACCACCCGCGCGAAAGCCTCAGCGAGGCCGGCCGCTTCGAAGGCGCCGCGGAAGATCGCGAGCGTCGCGCGCGCGCGCTCGGCGCTGGTGGGCTCGACATGATCGAGGGCATGGCGGGCCCCGCCCGGCGGAGGAACTTCGGTGCCGACGACATAGAGCGGGGGCGCCAACCCGCTAGTTCGCGCCGCCGCTTCCGCGGCGCGCGCGAGGCGGACTGTCCGCTGCGCCGTCACCGCGTCGTCCAGGCCTTCCGGCTCGCCGGCGCATCCCATCGAAGGGTCGAGATGGATCTTGGAGAAACCTGCGGTCACGAACGCCGCGACCATCGCCTCGGCTTTCGCCATCGCGACCGGCGCGGCGAGTTTGCGCCAAGGATTCGGACCGAGATGATCGCCGCCGAGGATGATGTCGCGCGTGTCGACACCGACCTTTTCGGCGATGATGCCGACCTGATCGACGAAGCCGCGCGGCGTCATGCCGGTGTAGCCGCCCTCCTGATTGACCTGATTGCAGGTCGCTTCGATCAAGACAGGCGCTCCCGTTCGCCGACTTCGTCTCAAAGCGGCCTCGATCACGAGCGGGTGCGACGAACAGATCGACGGGATCCCGGCGATTTCGCCCGCTCGCCGTCGCTCGAGCAGCGTCATCAGGACATTGCTCACCTCCATGCGCTCTGCTCCGCAATGAAGGCGTCGAGGTCGGCGAAGCTCGAGACCCCTTCCATAGGGCCCTTGACGGTCACGGCGCGCGCACCCGCGGCGTTCGCATAAACCAGCGCCCGTTCGATCGGCATGCCGCGATCGCGGCAAACAGTATAGGCGGCACCAAAGCAATCGCCGGCGCCGGTGGGATCGACCTCGGCTGCCCTGAAGGCACGTGCGCTAACCTCTCCTTCGCCGGAGAACACCCGGGCGCCTGCGGCGCCGCGTTTGAGCGCGATTTCCCGCACCCCGCCGGCGATCAGACGTCTCACCGCCTCCTGCTCGTCCGCCGCCTCGGCCAACAACAGGAGCTCTTCGCCAGAGGGAAGGAACAGGTCGGTCGCGACCAGAACCTGGCGCAACGTCACGTTCAAGGCGGCGTCGCTCATCATCTCCTTGCGGATATTGGGGTCGAAGGAGACAGCGCCGCCGGCGGCCTTGATTCTCGGAACCGCATGTTCGACGATCGCGCGAACCGCAGGGATCGTCAGCGCCGATCCCACCACATGGATCCGGCTCGCCGCCGCAATGACGCGGTCCGCCTGCTCGGTCAAGGCGATCCGGCCGCTGGCACTGTGCCGGATGTTGAAGACGAAGTCCCGACTGCCGTCGGCGCGATAGCGCACGAAAGCCGAGCCGGTGGCGAGATCGGAATGCACGGCGACTGCCGAAACATCGACGCCGTCCGCCGCCAGCCGATCGAGATTGATGCGTCCGAAGTCGTCGCCGCCGACCGCGCCGATGATCGCGCTGGGAGCGCCGAGGCGCGCCGCCTGATCGATGAAAATCGCCGGCGCGCCGCTCGGAAACGGGCCAATCAGATCCTGGGGCTCGCGGAAACCCGTTCCGATCGTCGTTGCCATGATCTCAACGAGGATCTCGCCGACGGTGATGAGAAGTCCGGCCATCAACTCATCCAATTGCCGCCGTCGACATTGAACGTTTGTGCGACGACATAGTCGGAATCATGCGATGCGAGGAAGACGGCGACGCCCCGATAATCGTCCGGAGCGCCCATGCGCCCGGCCGGCACCGTCAGGCCGACCCGGCGCTTCTTTTCGCCGATCGGCAGCCCCTCGTATTTGGCGAAGAGCGCGTCGACCTGATCCCACATCGGTGTGTCGACGACACCCGGCGCGATGCCGTTGACGTTGATGCCATGTGTGATGAGACCGAGGCCCGCCGATTGGGTGAGGCTGATGACGGCCGCCTTGGTCGCGCAGTAGACGGCGACCAGGGCCTCGCCCCGCCGGCCGGCCTGCGACGCCATGTTGATGATCTTGCCGCCCCTGCCCTGTCTGACCATCTGCGCGGCCGCAGCCTGGAGCATGAAAAGAAGCCCTTTGACGTTGACCGCGAACTGCCTGTCGAAGCTCGCTTCGGTGATTTCCAGGATCGGCGCCATGTCGAAGATGGCGGCGTTGTTGACGAGAATGTCGATCCCGCCGAGCCTCGACACGACACTCGAAATCGCAGCGGTGATCGAGCCGGAATCGCGCACGTCGAGCCGGATCGCCATCGCCTGGCCGCCGAGCTCACCAGCCAGCGCTTCGGCCGCGCCGATCTCGACGTCGGCTACAACGACATGGGCGCCCTCGGCGGCGTAAGCGCGTGCGATCGCTTCGCCTATGCCTCGCGCGCCTCCGGTGACAAGCGCCACTTTATCTTTCAGTTTCATGATTTGAGCTCCTCTGTTTCTTCTCAGCCTGGCGTCACTTGACCGCGCCGAAGGTGAGGCCGCGAACGAGCTGTTTCTGCGAGAACCAGCCGAGAACGAGGATCGGGGCGATCGCCATCGTCGAGGCGGCGGAGAGCTTGGCCCAGAACAATCCTTCCGGACTCGAATAGGAGGCGATGAACACCGTCAACGGCGCGGCCCTCACGTCGGTGAGCTTCAACGTCCAGAACGCTTCGTTCCATGACAGGATCACATTGAGCAGGAAGGTCGAGGCGATGCCTGGCAGCGCCATGGGCGTAAGGACATAGGTCAGCTCTTGCCTGAGGCTCGCGCCGTCCATGCGCGCCGCCTCGAGGATGTCGACGGGGATTTCCTTGAAATACGTGAAGAGCATCCACACGACGAGCGGCAAATCGAGCAGAAACATCACGACGAGGATCGGCAGATGCTTGTCGATCAGGTGGTATTGCTTGAAGATCAGATAGATCGGGATGAGCGCGCCAACCGGCGGCATCATCTTGGTCGAGAGCATCCAGAGCAGCGTGTCCTTGGTGCGGTGGCTCGGCGCAAACGCCATCGACCAGGCGGCGGGAATCGCGAAAGCGAGCCCAAGCAGGGTCGATCCGAACGACAGGATGATCGAATTGAGCGCGAAGCGGACATAGTCCGATCGTTGCTGCACGATGGCGAAGTTCTCGAGTGTCCACGGCGTCGAGAACAGATGCGGCATGGTCACCGCGTCCTGCTCGGTCTTGAACGCGGTCAGCGCGGTCCAGAGGATCGGCCAGAACAACAGGACGCCGACGGTCCAGGCTGTGACCGCGACCACAATACTGCGTCTGGTTGACATCGCGCGCGCCATGAGTCCTCACGCCTCCAGATTGCGGCCGATCATTCGGACCAGGAAGAACGAAACGATGTTGGCGAGAATGACGGCGATGAGGCCGCCCGCAGAGGCCTCGCCGACGTCGAAATTCAGTAGTCCCTGGAAATAAACGAGGTAGGTCAGATTGCCGGCGAGGCCGCCGACGCTGGTGACATAGATCTCGGCGAAGACGTTGAGCAGGAAGATCGTCTCGATGAGGATGACCACGGTGATCGGGCGGGCCAGGTGCGGCAGGACGATGTAGCGGAAGTAGGCCACCGGGCGGGCCCCATCCATGGCCGAAGCGTCCTTCTGCTCCTGGTCCAGAGACTGCAGCGCCGTCAGGAGAATGAGCGTGGCGAAGGGCAGCCATTGCCAGGCGACGATGATCGCCACCGAGAGGACCGGCGCTTTCGCGAACCAGTCGAACGGGGTCAGACCGACGAGTTCCTGGAGAAAGGCGAACAGGCCGTAGATCGGGTGCATCAACAGATTCTTCCACACCAGCGCGCTGACGGTCGGCATGACGAAGAAAGGCGAGATCACCAGGAGCCGGACGATGCCGCGGCCCCAGAAGGGTTGATCCATCAACAAGGCGAGAGCGATGCCACCGACGATCGACGCGACAACGACGATCGTCACCAAAGCCAAAGTGTTGAACACGGCGACGGGGAAGGAATCGTCGGTGATAAAATAGTAATAATTGGACCAGCCGGCCCAACCCCCGACATCGGGATTCTGGAGATCGTAGCGAAGGAACGAGAAGTAGATGGTCATGGCCAGTGGCACGATCATCCACAGGAACAGGACCAGGACGGACGGCGCGACGGTCAGTCGAGCCAAGCCTTGGGTTTGCCGCGTCGCCATGAACCGGGCGTCCAGAGACTGAGAGCAGATTTGTCTGGCCGCTGCTCCGCCGACACTCTCGGGACCCGGCAGGCGCGGAGCTATTCAGGATGACGCGAGGGGCGCCGCCCGGCAAGGGAGGATGCCGGGCGGCGAGACCAGGACCGACCTACTTGATGTAGCCGGCCTTGGTCATTTGTCGCGTCGTGAAGTCCTGAGCCTGTTTCAGCCCATCGTCGACGCTGGTCTGGCCTGCGAGGACGGATGAGAAGATCTCGCCGACCTTGGTTCCGATACCCTGGAATTCGGGAATGGCGACGAACTGGACGCCGACATAGGGCACCGGCTTGACGGTCGGCTTGGTCGGGTCGGCGGAATTGATCGAGTCCAGCGTCATCTTGGCGAACGGCACCTTTTCATATTCCGGGTTCGCATAGAGCGAGGTGCGGGTGCCGGGCGGAACGTTGCCCCAGCCTTCCTTGGAGGCGACCAGTTCGAGGTAGTGCTGGCTGGTGGCCCAACCGATGAACTTCTGCGCCGCGTCGGCCTGCTTTGTGCCGGCGGGAATGGCGAGCGCCCACGACCAGAGCCAGTTGCCGCGCTTGCCCAGTCCTGCATCCGGAGCGAGCGCAAAGCCGACCTTGTCGGCGACCTGACTCGCCTTGGGATCGCTGACGAAGGAGCCGGCCGAGGTCGCATCGATCCAGATGCCGCATTTGCCGGTCTGGAACAGCGCCAGGTTCTCCGAGAAGCCGTTGCCCGACGCGCCGGCGGGTCCGGCCGCCTTCATGAGATCGATGTAGAAGGAGACCGTCTTCTTCCATTCGGCCTGATCAAACTGGGGCTTCCAACTCTCATCGAACCAGCGCGCGCCGAGCGAGTTCGCCGTCGCATCGATGAACGCCATGTTCTCGCCCCAGCCGGCCTTGCCGCGCAGGCAGATGCCGTTCACACCAGCCGCGCGATCCGTCATTTTCTTGGCGGCTTCCGCGATGAAGTCCCAGGTCGGGGCATCCGGCATGGTCAGGCCTGCCTTCGCCATCAGGTCCTTGCGATACATGGTGAACGAGCTTTCGCCGTAGAAGGGCGACGCATAGAGCTTGCCGTCGACCGACAAGCCGTTGCGGATCGGAGGCAGCAGATCGTCGACCTTGTCGATGCCGGTGAGCGGGACCAGCCAGCCTTTCTTGCCCCAGATCGGCGCTTCATAGGTGCCGATCGTGAGCACGTCATATTGTCCGCCCTTGGTCGAAATATCGGTGGTGACCTTCTCGCGAAGCACGTTCTCTTCGAGCGTGACCCAGTTGAGCTTGATGTCGGGATTAGCTTTGGTGAAATCGTCCGTCAGCTTCTGCATCCGGATCATGTCGCCATTGTTGACTGTGGCGATCGTCAAGGTCGTGTCGGCGTAGGCGACGCTGATCGCGCCGAATGCCGCAAAACACGTCGCGGCCAAAAGACGTCTCTTCCCCATGTTCCACTCCCTCCGTTTGCGCCTTAGGGATTTTTCCCGGCGCTTCTTCGATCGCGCGAAGCCGCGCGAACAAGTCGTTGACGTGATGGCGAGTGTCCTTGGCGCTCGCATCCAGCACTCGAGCTTCGCCGTCGGCGGCAAAGCGCGACGCGAGGATCGGGCCGGCCGCAAAAATGGGAGATTTGCTCCATGCGCGTCGCAGAGCACGGTTCGCGCGCGGAAGCTCGCGCGAGCGCTCTTCCTCGCGCTGCGCGAGGCCGCCGCAAAGGCCTGCCGCGCCTCCATGCCGTCTCCCCTCGCGATCCGTCTTGGACCTCGTCTTGAGGCTCCGATCTCGCTTTTTCAGATCGTTCGCCTGCTTGAGCCCAGCTTGACACGGAACATCGGAAATCGTCAATACATGCGTAAAGGAAATTTTTTACATATGTATAGATTAGATTGTGATCCGAGACCGAGACGGCCGTCCGGCAACCAAAAGCATGAAGCAATTTGGCGCTGTTGGTCGACGCGCAGGCCTAAGGCAGGTATCTAACGGCCGATGCGGGCGACGCACGAACGCTGCGCAGACCGATGCGGAGGGGTTGAGTGGCAGCGAACGTCGGCAAACATCGCGGCAAGAAACAGTCGCCCAGGATCAGGACGATGGAGGAGTTTTCCGCCGCCAGCGGCATCTCCCGTCCGACGGTTTCGAAATATTTCAACGATCCGGACAGCGTTCGGCCGGCGACCCGGGAGCGCATCGAAAAGGCGTTGAAGGCGCTGCGCTACCGCCCCAATCTCTTCGCCGTCAATTTCAATCGCAAGAACCCGAAGATACTCGGGATGATCGTTCCTTCGCTGACCGATCCGTTCTACGCCGGCCTCGTCGAGCGGGTCGAAATGCGCGCGATGCAGGACGGTTACTGGACCATCGTTCTCACCTCGCATGGCGAGCGCGCGATGGAAGCGCGCGCGATCCAGACGATCATGTCGTTGCGGGTTGCCGGCGCCATTGTCGCGCCGCTCGGCATGTCCTCCGAGCTCCCTCTGCTGAAGGAGCTGGGCGGCTCGACGCCCTTGGTCCTGCTCGATTCCCGCGTCGACGCGCCGACGGCCTTCATCGGCACGGATAACTTCCAGAGCGTGGCGCTCATCGTCGACTATCTGCATCGAACGGGCGAACCGCCCTGCTACTTTGACATGCCAAGCGTCAACCAGAATTCGCTGGATCGGCGGCGCGCCTATATCGAAGCGATGGAGAGAGCCGGATCCGAACCGCTCATCATTCCGGCGCCCAGCCAAAGCTGGGCCTTCGAGACGGTCGGCTTCGAGCAGGCCGATCGCTTCCTGTCTGCGAAGATCCTGCCCAGTCGGACCATTCTTTGTGCAACGGACCGGACGGCCTTCGGCGTCATGGCGGCAGCCTACCAGCGCGGCCTGCGCGTCTCGCGCGCCGGAGGCCCGAACGACCTGAGAGTGGCCGGCCACGACGACCATCCGCTCAGCCGCTTCGCTAGCCCGCCACTGACAACTGTGGCTCAGAACTACGTCGAGATGGCTAATCTCGCCGTCGATCTCCTGGCGGCGCCGGAGGAAATCAAAGGTGCGAAGAGCGTTCGCTTGCTCGAGGCGAAGCTCATCATGCGGGACTCGGCTTGATTGACCGCCGCTGAAGAATGCGCGCCTGGCAAAGCCGTGAGCGCCGGACCCGGAGGCAAAGACGGCAAGCTGACTTTCCCGATAGTTGCAGTCACCGATGGCTCGTTACGGGGTCCGCCACATTGCCAGATCCTACTCTGGAAGGCCTGTAGTCTTGTCGAAGGGCAGCGTAACTCCGCTGGCGAAATTTTAGCATATCGGCCACCGCCTACACCGAGATCAGCCTTGATCCGGGCATCGGGGGCGGTCTGCCGAAGATCCCTGTGACGGTGGATGCGCATGCGGACTACACCTTCCGAGGCACCGTCAGTTTCGAAGTCGCGGATCTGCCGGCGGGAAAGGCCCTTCTGCTCACTCCGGACCTTGCCTGCGACCGTCTGCGGGTCAGCTTCAACAGCCGGCCGTTCAAGCCGCAGTTCATGCTCCTCGTCTTCCGGTGAAACGCTGGGCCTGGGCACTCTGGTCGCTGCCGGAGTCGGACTGGACCTCGATGTCATTATGAACAAGGAAGCGCTCAGCTCGACGGTCGTGCCAGACCTCGACAGCGTCCCGAAGCGGATCTCGATCGAGGGGCCGAAGACGGCCGGCCTACAATACGCGCATGCGTCGGCCGAGGTTACGTTGTCTCCGGTCAGCGTGTCGCGGATCAGGGGAGGGATAAAGACGCGCGTCCAGGCTTCCTTCGTTCCGGAGGATCCCAACGCGGTGCCGGCCGATCATTCGCCGCAGGAAAACGCGCAGCAGCAGGGGCTGGACCAGTTGCGACAGGACCGCACCGCGGCCCGGGTATGCCCGAAGACGCAGGATTGGCATGCGCGGATCGGTGCCGTGCAATTCGGCGAGCACAATGACATCCTCAGGGCGCTGTCGTTGATGGTCTCTTCCGGCATGATTTCCATCGAGGATCTGGGGGTCGACCCGATCAAGGAGCTCCTGAAGGGCGACCCGACCGATCTCGTGAGCTCCGCGCCGGAAATCAAGGCGTTTCGCGACATCTTCGACAGAGTGAGTCCGAACAGCGACGTGACCCATGTGGTGGATAAGGTCGCCGACGGCGTTGCATCCGTGCAGCAGGCCGTCGCGAAGCCGGTGGAGCATGCAGCCACCGCCGTCGTCAGCGTCGGCAACAAGCCATGCAGCAAGGTGAAGCGTTTGTTCAGCAAGCATCCGTGTTGAACCTGGCGAAACATTCGTCAGACTGCAGAGATTGCTCTAAGATGGCCTGCATGATTGAGTGAACCGATGAGACTCCGCGATCTTCACGCGCCGAAACACTGCTCTTGCTGAAATTGCGATATAAACAATTCCAGCGGGCCCTGCCCGTGGGCTTTGCCGTTGGTCATCGGGCACTCATCCAGCTCACGCCTTCGCCACGCTCACATCGATCAACAGCTTCGCAACCGCGAACGCCGACTGCGCCGGCCCCCCTTCCGACTGCTGGCCGGTAACGTAGATGCCTTCGATGAGCAACAGCAGGGCGTCGCCGAGCACGGCCGGCTGACGCGCGCCCATGGCAGCGGCGAGCTCGCGCAGGCGCTTGCGAAAGACTTTCTTGTGTGCTTCGGCGACCTGCCGCGCGGGATTGTCACGCGACGGATATTCCACGGTGGCGTTGCTGAGGCCGCAGCCGCGATAGCCTTTACGCACGGCGCGAGTGGACAGCTCACGAATATAGGCGAGCACGTGCTCACGCGCATCGCTGTAGGATTTTCCGCCGGGCTTCTCGAATTTTTCCCAGAAGTCCAGGTCGTAGTCGCGCATATAGGCGGCGGCGAGATCGTCCTTGGACGCGAAGCTGCGATAGAGGCTCGGCTTGGTGACGCCGGCCCGGTCGACCACCTCATCGACGCCGACAGCGCGGATGCCCTCGCGATAGAACAGCTCGCTGGCGGAGGCGCGGATCCGGTCGGCGGCCCGGGCCGGACGTTCCGCAGACGTATCGACGATTTTCTTCATGATGACTCTCCGGATCCTCCCGCACGACGCGCTTGACAATGTTACTTACCGGTACGTATACATGTCGCATCGCAATACGTACCGGTAAGTAACATGCCCAGCACCTCCGTTCAACCCGCCCCCGTGTCGAGACGCCCATTCGGCCAGAATTACGCGTTCGTCGTCGTCGCCGTGATCTTCCTTGCATTGCTGTCTTCGGCAGGCCTGCGCGCCACGCCGGGCGTGCTGATGCTGCCGCTGCAACAGGCCTTCGGCTGGAACGTCGGCGTGATCTCATCGTCCGCCGCGATCGGCATCTTCCTCTACGGCCTCACGGGCCCGTTCGCCGCGGCCGTGATGCAGCGCTTCGGCATCCGCCGCACGGTGCTGGGCGCGCTCGCGCTAATGGCGGCGTCGACCGGCGCCAGCTATTTCATGACCGCGCCATGGCAATTGTTCCTGACATGGGGACTGCTCTCCGGCATCGGCTCGGGCGCGGTCGCCAACGTGCTCGGCGCGACCATCGTCAATCGCTGGTTCACCACGAATCGAGGGTTTGTCATGGGGCTGCTGACCGCGAGCACCGCGACCGGCACGCTCATATTCATGCCGGGCCTCGCGGCGCTGGTGGAATGGGGCGGCTGGAAGCCGGTGGTGCTGACGGTAGCCGCGTGCTGCGCGGCGCTTATTCCGCTGGTGTATGTTCTCGTGCCCGAGCGGCCCGCTTCGGTCGGCCTGCGCTCGTTCGGCAGCCAGCACGACGATCATCCCGCGCCGGCGGCGCAGGGCAATCCGTTCACCGCCGCGTTCAGCAACCTCGCGCGCGCAGCGAAGACGCGGGCGTTCTGGTTCCTGTTCGCCACCTTCTTCATTTGCGGCTTCACCACCAACGGTCTCGTCGGCACGCATCTGATCGCGTTCTGCAGCGACCATGGCATCGTCGAAGTGCAGGCGGCGAGCGTGCTCGCGTTGATGGGGTTCTTCGACCTGTTCGGCACGACATTCTCAGGCTGGCTCACCGACCGCTTCGATCCGCGCAAGTTGCTGTTCTTCTATTATGGACTGCGGGGCCTTTCGCTGATCTACCTGCCCTACTCGGATTTCTCGCTGGTCAGTCTGTCGGTGTTCGCGGTGTTCTATGGTCTCGACTGGATCGCGACCGTGCCGCCGACAGTGCGCATCGCCAACGAAGCGTTCGGCGACAAGAACGCGCCGCTGGTGTTCGGCTGGGTGGTCGCCGGCCATCAGCTCGGCGCCGCCTGCGCCGCGTTCTTCGCCGGCTTCATGCGCTCCGCGCAGGGCGATTATCTGCAGGCCTTCATGATCGCCGGCGCGACTGGCATCGTCGCGGCCGTCCTGTCGCTGATGATCGGCCGGCGCCCGGCGCAACCCGTGCTCGCTGCGGCGTGAGGGTGCCCTGACCTGCGATAGGTCCGCTTATGAAAATGGCCGTTCGAGGCGAGCTCAGCGAGCCGCTGCAATGCCTGCCGCCCGTCTGATCCAGCGGCAGACGATCGCCTCGAGCACACTCCAGGTGCTTTGCAAGCTCAGCCGCGTTGAATCTGCGGCACCACATCTTCGGCGCGCTCGAATACTGGCGGAAGAAGGCTTATGAAGCACGCGCCTCGGGACACGCTGAGGGGCAGCGTCCCGCGTTAACCTTTGATCACGTGCGCGACTTGCTCGGCATGCAGACGCCGATCAGCACGGAGACTCTCGGTGTACGGATTTGGCAACGCGGTGTACTCCAAGAGAAAAGGGTGATTGTTCGACCGTCGGGGATGCAGATGAGCTTTGGGTACATGGCCTCGCTCGTGGTTGCGATTGTTGCGGTCGTGGCAGTCTTTGTCGAAATTCCGATCATTAGCGATTACGCCTTTTGGGTCTTAGTTGGGGCTTACTTTATTTTGCATGGCATCCTCAAGCCCGCGAAATCTTTCAGGCCGAGTGTCATGGCATCCCTCGTGTTGCTTTTTGCTTGCGATCGTGGGGCTCTTCGCCGCCATCCCAATAATCAGCGATTACGCCTTTTGGGTTTTGGCGGTCGCCTATCTCGTCCGAATTGGCGGCTCCGGCATCTGAGGCTCGCTGTCGTGCTCGCTGGTCATCGCAGCCCTCCCCTTCCCGATTTTCAACGAGAAGTGCCGGCAATGCAGGTCATTGCCGGCGCTGATTCCTGAAGATCGTGCTGAACGATCAGCTGCCGGTCGTCACCGGACTGCCGGACAGGATCGGCGAGTTCGGGAAGTCCGGGCTATTGTGATAAGGCTGTCACCCTACGACTTACCGTCCTTGTGGGCGTTGTCGACGCGGTATCGGACAGGACGTGCGCGAGAATGTCGCCGAGGGCCCGTCAGACGCGCGAATAACTCAACTTTGACCGGCCAGCGCAAAGGCAGCCTAAGCCGATGCGCTGCTCTCGTACCCCAGGAGCCGCAAGCTTGAGCCGATTTCCGTGGCCGGCCCTTCCGAGCCCCCGTCCGAGCGCAGCGAAACTGATCTTGCAGGCCGGATCGCGGCGCGGCCCCTGAGGCATGAGGGGCTGCGCATCTTGCCTGCCGCCAGCCTTGGGAGCAGACTGGCGCGATCAAAATTGCATCGGGAGGAGGCGTTGATGCACGGTTTTCCGCGCGCCGTGGCGGCCGTCGTCGCTTTGCTTGCGTTGTCCGCGCCCGCGCGCGCGGACCGCTGGATCGCAAGTTGGACGGGCTCGGCCCAGGGGCCTTATCCGACAGGAAATGCGACGGCGCAGCCCGAGCTCGGATTTGCATTCCCCTCTCCGGAGCGGGGGGCGCGGGATCAGACCTTCCGCCTCATCGTTCGGCCCGATGTGTGGGGAGGCCAGACCCGCATTCGGCTGTCGAACGTTTTCGGAACCCGGCCGGTGACGTTCGATGACGTGTTCGTCGGCCTGCAGCAGAGCGGCGCCGCCATTGTCGAAGGCACCAATGCTGCGGTTCAGTTCGGCGGCAAAACCAGCGTCACGATCCCCGTGGGTGAAAGCGTCGTCTCTGATCCCGTCACGCTCGGGTTTGTCAGGCCCTCCGCCGCGGCCCTGCTCAGAGGCCGGAAGCTCGCCGTCAGCTTTCACGTGGCCGGGGAGAGCGGTCCGATGACATGGCACGCGAAGGCGCTGACCACATCCTATTTGACCACGCCGGGCGATGGCTCGAAGAGCAGCGAGATCGCGGAGACCGACTTCCCGTTCTCCACCACCTCCTGGTACTTCCTGGATGAGGTCGACATGAGTGTTGCCGATCGCACCCAGCTGATCGTCGCCTTCGGCGATTCGATCACGGACGGCACGGGGACCACGATCAACGGCGATGACCGCTGGCCGGACGTCCTGTCGCGCCGGTTGCATGCGCGTTTCGGTGACGATTACGTCGTCGTCAATCAGGGCATCGGCGGCAACCAGGTCGCGGGCCCGCCAGACTATTCCCCGGACAAGTCGTTTGCGGGCGGCCCCTCGGCGATCTCGCGGCTCGACCGTGACGTCATCAGCCTGCCGGGCGTCGCCGCGGTGATCTGGATGGAAGGCATCAACGACTTCGGGGCCGCCGATGCCGCCGTGGAGACGGTGGAGGACGGCTATTCCAAGGGCGTCGCGCGGCTGCGCGAGCACATCCCCGGTGTGACGATCGTTGCTGCGACCCTGACATCGGCACTGCACAGCATCATCGTGACGCATGGCCGCGTCGAGGTCGACGCCAAGCGCAAGGCGCTCAACGAGTTCCTGCGCACAGCCAAGATTTTCGACGGCGTCATCGATTTCGACGCGGTGACGTTCGATGCCGCGACAGGCGAGATCAAGCCGGCGATGCAGCCCAGTTCGTCGACGGGCGGACCGGGCGACAAGCTGCACCCCAACCGCGCCGGATATGCTGCGATGGGGAACGCCATCGCGCTGGAGATGATCACGACGCACAAATAGAGCTTCCATCCGGCAAGTCAGGTACCGCGGAGAAACGCGCATGCATCGATCGGCGAAACTCGCACGACTGGCTCTCGCCGCGGCGCTTGCCGCATTGGCTCAGCTGACATTCGCCGGCATCTCGCGTGCCACCGAGCCGTTGCATGTGGAGGGCGGCGCGATCGCCGACACCGCACCGGACGCGCAGGGCATCCGCGCCTTCAAGGGCATTCCCTACGCGGCCCCTCCGGTCGGCGGCCTGCGCTGGAAGCCGCCGCAGGCCGCGCCAGCCTGGAGCGGTGTTCGCAGTGCCACCGAGTGGGGAGCGCGCTGCATGCAGAGCAACCGGCTCGGCGACATCGATCCACTCAATGCGCGCATGGCTGAGGACTGCCTGTATCTGAACGTCTGGACTCCGGCGACGTTGGCAGCCGAGAAGCTGGCGGTCATGGTGTGGATCCATGGAGGCAGCAATCTCAACGGCGCGGGCTCCCAGCCGGAATATGACGGCGCTCGCCTTGCCGCCAAGGGCGTGGTGGTCGTGACGATCAACTACCGGCTCGACATCTTTGGCTTTCTCGCCACCCCGGAGCTGACCAAGGAATCCGATACGCATGCGTCCGGCAATTACGGACTCCTGGATCAGATCGCGGCGCTGAAATGGCTGCAGGCCAACATCTCGGCCTTCGGCGGCGATCCGAGCCGCGTGACCGTGTTCGGTGAATCGGCCGGCTCGCTCGACATCAGCGCGCTGATGACCTCGCCGCTGGCGAAAGGCCTGTTCGCGCGTGCCATCGGCGAGAGCGGCGGTGCGCTGACGCCGATCACGGCCTTCGGGCCGAAGCCGCTTGCCACCGGCGAGCGCGACGGCGCCGACTTCGTGGCCTCGCTTGGCGCGCCCTCGCTTGCGGAGTTGCGCGCACGGCCAGCCGCGGAGCTGTTGGAGGCCATCCTCAAGAAGCCGATCACCTACGGCTTCGGTGTCGTCGACGGTTTTGTGGTGCCCGAGCATCCGGCGCAGGCTTTCGCCAGGGGCCGGCAGAACGACGTGCCGCTCCTGGTCGGCTGGAATGCCGATGAGGGGACGTTGTTCGCCGCGCGCATCACCTTTCCGGCGGGCGCGCCCTCCTATCCCGATCGCGTCCGCGCCCAGTTCAAGGACCAGGCGGAGCAGGTCTTGAAACTCTACCCGCCGGGATCGACGCCCGATGAGGACAAGGCGGCCTTCGCGCAGCTGTTCGGCGACGAGATCATCGGCTATGGCGGCTGGGCCTGGGCGGAGCGGGCCGCGGCCACCGGCAAGGCCCCGGTCTACCGCTATCATTTCGCGCGCCGCCCGCCGGGGGCCCCGCTGTCGTCGATCAGCCCGCTGACCGCGCCCGGCGTGTACCACAGCGCCGAGCTCTACTATGTCTTCAACACGCTCGGCGTGCGCGACTGGCCCTGGGAAACGGACGACCGGCATCTCGCCGATGCCATGTCGTCCTACTGGGCGAACTTCGCGAAGACCGGCGACCCCAATGGGCCCGGTCTGCCGCAATGGAGCGCCTACAAGCCGAACGGCGGCGGCCAGGTGATGGAACTCGGCAAGGAGATCGGCATGCGCGGCGAGTTGCACCGCGATCGCTACGAATTCTTCGATGCGCGATACGGCAAGCTCACCTCGCAATGAATACGCGCCGACGCGAGCGATCCATGCTTCCGATCATACCCAACGAGAGGGCCACACGAAGTTGTGCCATCGCAGCTCGGCAATAGCCGTGGCATCGGCCTGAACGCAGCGATCGGCAATTTGGCGGCCGCTGCCGTGCGCCCCGCGCTCGGTGGCACTCCCGAAACCTATCTTCATGGGTTGCCGCCGATGGCACACGCCTGTATGCGCCGTCAGGGTATGGATGCGTTCCGATCGCGCTGGCGATCCTGTCGGGCATTTCGATCGTCGGCGGGGTTTTCTCCTCGGATCGCCGTTTTGGTGATATCCCATCACACCTCAGGTAATCGCAATTCTGCGGGCTCGATCGCGATCATCGCCGGCTTTGGAAGTGGCGTGCAGCATGGCTACGTTCTCAATAGCTGCGACTCTCTCTTCTGCTGGTCCGGAAGTGGGCTGGACTGCCGACCAAAAAGCATGGCCGTCGCAACCAGGAGACAGATGCCGGCAATGATCGCGAACGATGCAGCCGAACCCGCGGTAGCTACCAATGGCTGGTAGACGAAGGGCGATGCGAGCTGGCCAGCGCACACCGCGAATGTCAGACCGGCGGCGGCCCGACCACGAAATTCGGTGGCGACGAGGCTCAAGAGCCAGGCGGAGCAATTTGGCTGATTGAGGCCAAAACCAACTCCGGCGAGCAGCAGTCCAGCGACGACAAGAGGTATGTTTGTCACAAGCGAGATTATGGCATATCCGATTCCCATCAGCGCAAACGCAAGCGCCGCAATCGACCGAAAAGCGAAGAATTGTCTAACCCGCTCGAAAAGCGTCCCGATCAGGATGCCGGTGAGACAGGGTGTGCCAAGTGCGACTCCCGCAAACACCGGAGATGCCAGTCCAATCCCTGCGAGATGAAACGCGAGTTGAATGGTCAGGAGCCATAGGGTCAGGGTCCCAAAGCCGATGAGAGCATAGATGCCGAGGACCGGCCTGAGCTCAAAATGTGATGCTTTGGCCCCAGGCGGTGGCGTCGTCAGTTGCCGGTCCGGCAATCCCGCGGCCGGCGCGATGAGTGTCGCAGCGATCAGATACACGAGGAAGGTCAGGCGCCAATTGACCAGCGCAAGTGATCCTGCGAGCACCGGAAAGCTCATTCCAACGGCCGCGCTGGCAGCGTACTGCCAGCCCAATATTCTGCTACGCTCCTGCAAGTCGAAAAGATCTCCGGTCAGTGCGGTCGTGGCCGTCATCAGACAAGCGAGCGCAGCGCCAAGAAACAATCGACTGACCAGAATGCATTCGGGCCGGGGCCATGCGTAGATGACCAGACCGCAGCATGCATAGAGGCTTAGGCCAAAGATGAGAATATGACGACGCTGGAAACGATCGGCCAACCTGCCGATGAATGGCAGCAGGACGACGATCGTGAGCGCCGGCGCAGCCACAATGATGCGCAGCGTAAAGGTCGTGGAGAACGGTTCGCTGCCTCGAATGATCGCCAAGATGGGAGTGAGCAGAACCGCTTGAAGCATCGGAAGGGTAGACACCGCCACCAGGAGCGCGCTAGCATTCCACTTGTTGCTGGCGTGAGGCATAAACCCTATCCTCGCTGTACGCACCGGGCGCCGCCCCCCGCGCGCTGCGGTCGGCATGGCCTGGTCAGCGACGATAGCAGTGAAACAACTTTAGACCCGACAGTCCAGATCTTTCTAATTCTACGAGAACCGTTCGCGTTCTGAGCGAGTTCCGTTGAGCAACAGGCAACTGTGATGTCGAGCACCCACACCAACGAAGGGATCGTCACATTCTTTCGGCTGATCCCGGATTGTCCCGCGCCGCAGCGTGCGGATCGCTCGGCGGGCGGCATGCTGCCAACGCGGGCGTTCCGCTATTGCGATCCCGTGACGACCGCCTCCGCCTTCGGATGGTATGTCTTTCCACCCTTCGCCTTCTCGCTGCAGTTTGACGGAACGAACGTCAAATGGACGTTCGATGCTGCCGAGCAGTGGTATTCGCTGGACACGGCACAGTTTCCGGATTTCGAAAGCCATTTTGACGAACATGCGCCGGATGACCTGAGGGGCTGTTCGCCACCGTTTTTGACGGCCTTCCCCGAACCAGGTTACGTCCAGATTTGGAGCGGATGGATCGCCCGCACCAAGCCGGGTTGGAGCCTTTTGATCAGACCCGTTCCAAACTTTCCACGCAGCCTTGG
>Ga0210401_10000552_pt1 | contig 45682 bp, 39 predicted proteins | sample IncBWH32MmetaG_FD_150866 | JGI IMG/M metagenome (GOLD analysis project Ga0210401, IMG submission 150866) | Forest soil microbial communities from Barre Woods Harvard Forest LTER site, Petersham, Massachusetts, United States - Inc-BW-H-32-M | ecosystem: Environmental > Terrestrial > Soil >...
TTACTCAACCACGTGATCTATACCGGATGGACTTCTCACTGTGACCAGCGGCCCTACACCGGTTGGCTGATTGGCTACGACGAAAGCACGCTGACGCAAACCAGCGTCTTGAACCTAACGCCCAATGGCAGCGAGGGATCGATTTGGCAAACGGGAAGCGGGATCGCCTCCGACGGGCAGAATCTTTTTTTTCTTGACGCCAACGGTACCTTCGACACGACCTTGAATAAGAAGGGTTTTCCCAACCAGGGCGATTATGGAAACGGTTTCCTCAAAGTCTCAACTGCGAATCGCAAGCTTCGGGTCGCCGATTATTTCAACATGTCCGGCACGGTGCAGGAATCGAATAACGATGAAGACCTGGGTTCCGGAGGCGCCATCGTACTGCCGGGCATGAAGGACTCCACGGGAAAAGTGCGGCGCCTGGCCATCGGGGCGGGCAAGGACCAGAACATCTACATTGTGGATCGCACCAACATGGGGAAGTTTAATCCCAGCAATGACAATGCCATTTATCAGGAGATTGACGGAGTTCTCGGAGGCGGCGAATGGGCCACGTCGGCTTATTTCGACGGAAACATCTACTTCGGGCCGGTCGGAAACAACCTGTTGCAATTCCAGTTCTCGAAAGCCAGACTCTCGACCTCGCCGCATTCAAAGAGTGCAGCTTCATATAATTATCCAGGGTCGACGCCAAGTGTTTCCGCCAACGGTTCGAGCAACGGAATCGTATGGGCAATCGAGCATGCCGATCCCAGTGTGCTGCACGCCTACGATACCACCAACCTGGCGAACGAACTCTACAACTCGAGCCAGGCGGGAAATCAGCGGGATCAATTTGGAAGCGCCAGCCACTTCGGGACGCCCATGATCGTGAACGGAAAGGTCTATGTGGGCACGACCAACGGTGTCACGGTTTTCGGGTTGCTAGGACACTAGAATAATCTAGTCTTCCGCAAGGGAGATCCAGTATGACAGAGCATCTGGCACACCGTTGGGGCTTTGCGTGGGACTAACGTCGATACTTGGATTGAGTATTGTGGCCTGGTCTCAAGGTGGCAGCGGAAAAGAACATCAGAATGCGTAACGCAGGGACTCGGTCAGGGAATTAGCGTGAAAATAACGGGACGCGGTGGGCCCGACAAACGAACCCTCGTTGTACTGGTAATAATTCCAGCCGCTATTCCATGCAAGCTTATGGCCCAAATCCACGGTCAGGTTGGCCACCGGTTGGCAGTAGCTGTACTGCGAGGAGCCGAGAGGCTGCAGAATGTTGAATTGCGGTATGGTGCCATCAACCTTAGTGATGCTGTACCCGAGGTTCGCGGTCAATCGCGGCACAGGCTTAACTCTGACAGCGGCCATTCCGAAATTCGTGTGGTTGGTGTAGAACGAGTTAGCCAGCAGAGGGTTGGCCGGATCGTTGGCCGCACAAGAAGCAGCATTGTTTACAAAAGGAAGGCTGACCCCTGGCGGCGGCGTATCGTTGAAGCAGATCAGGGCGTTCTGGATTACGTCGTTGTAGTTGTACGCTAAATCTAGCCCAAAGCGCTCGCGCGGGGTGAGCGAAGCGGTGAGTCCGTAGTTTCGGTTGTGTCCCAGATAATTCGTGGAGGAATCACCATTGGATTCTTGCAGAATGTTGATGGACCCGCCCAGGACCGCCCATGGCCGTGGTGTATAGATCGTCTGGAACCTGTACCGTGATTCCTTGCGTGGCGCCATCCGAACAATCACGTTATCGTAATTAGTGTGCTCCAGATTGAAATTCAAGCGCAAGGCATGGCTGGGCCGTGCCCAGAATCCCAGTAGCGGCGTGTACCCGTGAACCACGAAATGGTCCTCATCTCCGGGTAGAAAATCATTGAAGTGGTTGAAGACCTGATCGCTGTAGCGGAAACCAAGGCTGGCCCCCATTTTCTTCGAAACATCCCAAGCGACTTCGGTCTGGTTTGTCTTCCACGTTTGGTTGAATGACGACTGGGTCAAAGTATTTGTCGTGGCTGGCGCGGCAGCGCTCAACGGAGTCAGCAGCGTGCATGCGCCCGTACACACACTGTCAACCTCGGTGAAATTCGCATTCTCCGGAATGCGGAAGGCCCAAAAATAGAATTTCTCGATCAACCGCAGATGTTCGGTCGGATGAATGGTAACCCCCAGATCGAGCACGTTGGAAATTTGCTTCGCTCCGGCTGTCCCCGTGCCGGTGAAGGCGCGGGCATTGGTACGCGTTTCCAGACCGTTGAAGGACTCCTCCAATGGTGTGTTCATATCGGCAGAACTATAGGCAAAAGAAGCGACCAGGTCTATGCGCTGGAAATAGTTGCTGCGCAAACTGAGGCGCTCTGTGGGTGTGGAGGTACGAATCCGCTGGTTGCGGAAGTAGTTGAAGTAAGCGCTGCACGTGACATTGGTAAGAGTTCCACTGGAACTAATCAGACTGGCTGCTGGTGGCTTTACGGCGCAGGGCGTTTTGTTTCCAGTATCGATGGGCAGACCCAACTCAACCGAGCCGCCACCGGGCAGCAGCGCCGGCGCGAAAGAATTCAATCGCGTGTCCGTATCTCCCCGATAGTAGTTGAGGAATTGGTCGTAGCTAAGGACGGTTCGCGGCAACATCTTCCAATCCACCCCCAAGCGGTACGAGTTCATCGTCGTGTTCCAGGGTTGGAGGAGCAAAGCGTCGGTACCGAGATGGATGCTGCTGAACGAAGGCCCCGTCATGTTGTTATGAGAGTAGCCGAGCCGAAAGCTCACCCGCGCCTGCGGCAGCAGCGTCAGATCGACGTCCGTCATGCGCCGCGTGGTCTCAAATCCGTGGGTCGAGTTCAACACCGGAACCGATGGAGTGGAAGTCGGGGGATTCAGGGGATTCACCAGCAAGTCGTAATCAAAGAAATTCTGATCGCGACGGAAACTTCCTTGCAGGTTGTACCATTTACCCTTGTCTGCTCGAAGCCGCAAGACGTTGTTGGGATCGCCTCCCCATCCAAAACTGTTGACGGAAAGATCGTCGAACAGCAAACCCTGGTGATCCAGCGATTGCATCGAAAGGGTCTCGTCGAGAAACCGCGGGCCAGTCTGGAGATTCACCATGGTGTCGTATATATCGTTGCTGCCGGTCACGTTGGTGTACCGGTAGCCCACCTCAAATGAGGAGTGAATCAGGTAACCGCCGCTGGTAACGCCTTCCTGCCCGGCGGGCGGGTTTGGGGTAGCGCTGGAAGATTGCGCCAACAGTATTCCGGGTGACGACATCATCAGACCGGACACCAGCGCCATTGGGAACAGTGCCGAGAACCAATTTGCCACCAGCCGTCGCCTCGGTGCGACGGCTTCGGTTCTGGGAGAGCCGAAACATTCCAGGTCGAGTCTTCTTGCCGACGCCATCGGTTCTGCCTCACTTGAAAAAGACATTGCTGAAGTTGGACCCGTGAATCTGCGTGTGACACATCGTGCAAGCCTGGTACTTCGCGGACTGATTGTGCGCAGGTCCGGCCGGTCCCTGAGTCGGGAAGGTATGGCACTGTAGGCACAGCATATTCACCAGACTCACCTTAAGGAACCGGGGATTGGTGGAACCGTGGGGCGTATGGCAACTGGTGCATCCTTCGGTCTTTACGGGCACATGCTCGTAGACGAAAGGCCCCTGCTTGTCGACATGGCACTTGTAGCAAATGGCATCGCCGCTCGGCATTGTCCGGAGCTGCCGCACCGTCGCTGTTCCATGAGCGTTATGGCAGTCATTGCATTGCAACAGACCTTCGTTCACCCGGTGGTGGTAGGGTTTGGCGAAATCCGCTTTGGCCGAGGTGTGACATCCATAGCACAACTGGGGCTGGCTCAGGACTAGAAGATGATCACTTTCCTTGGCGTGGTGGGGAGAATGACAATCGAGACAGCCGACATCGCTACTGGCGTGGGCGGACTCCGCAAAATGTGACTGCTCATGCGCTTCGCCGTGGCAGCTCAGACAGCGGGCGCTGGTCTCCCGCCGCGACCGCCCCTCAAACACAAATATCTTGCTTTTGTCGCCGCCCCCTGCCACGTGGTCGGCACCGGGACCGTGGCAGCCCTCGCAACCTTGCTTCGGGGGACCACCTTCTTTGTTCAGTGTGGTCATCCAGTGCGGCGTTTTTTTCCAGCCGTCGTAAATCTCCTCGTGACAGGTTTTGCAGGTCTCTGCTCCCAAGTACTTGGAAGCCTCGGAGGAAGGTGCGTTGCCTCCGGGTGCGCTGGCAGATTGAGAGCTATTGCCCGCCTCCCGCGCCAGCGAAGCGGTGGGCGCCAGGAGCGTGAGCGCCGCGACCCCGACTGCTATGGCTAGTCGGGTTATCGACCACACATGTCTTTCTCTAAGTTTCGTCATGGATACGTTTCGCTGCAAGCTGCTCCAGTTCGCCAGATGACTGGATTATCTGGACAGCGGATTGGGAATTCACGTGATCACCAGAGGCCCCGCATTCGGAATCGGCAACTCGGATTCATCAAGTGTTATTGATAGTTCTCCGAAACTCGATAATCTACTGCAACTTTTCATGCGGGCCCTTCGTTGCCAGCTCTTCGACGAGCTTGTGGGCGTTCACGGAGTGCTCGTGCGCTCGTCGGCTGAGTTCGTGAGCGGTTAAATGATCGCCTTTCTCGTGGGCGACGGCGGCAGCCACGTGGGCGTGCGCCGCGAGGTTGTGGAGCTCTGCGATTCGATTGTGCGGGCTCTGGGGCATAGCGTGGTTCTCCTCGTGAGTCGGTTGCCGTTTATGGCGAACGTCGCCTTGGTCCACCTTAGTCACTTTCCGGGCAGGACCACAAGGAATCTAGAGTGGGCCACCTTTGCTCCCATACTTCATGCGATGCGAACTCATCAACCCGTCGCGCCATTTGTGAGAACTACCTTGAGTGCGCCCTCTTTGGCCGCATTTGCAAACGTGTCATACGCCTTCATAATGTCGTTCATCGCGAAACGATGAGTCACCAGCTTGCTCGGCTGCAGTTTGCCCGAGCGGACAACTTTCAGCAGCATCGGCGTAGTGACCGTGTCCACCAGCCGCGTGGTCAGCGAAATGTTACGGTCCCAGAGGTTCTCCAGGTGCAATTCCACCGGTTTGCCGTGGACACCCACATTCGCGATGCGTCCGCCAACCGCGACCATGGCCTGGCAGATAGCAAAGGTAGCTGGCATTCCGACAGCCTCGATAGCCACGTCAACTCCGGCCCCCTCCGTCAGTTCCATCACCTGACGGGCGGCCTGGCCGTTCGTGCTGTTGACCAGAGTGGTTGCGCCGAGCGTTTTGGCGATCGCCAGACGCTTGTCGTCCAAGTCGATCATGAAGATCGCCGCCGGTGAATAGAATTGCGCCGTCAGCAAAACGGCCAGCCCGACAGGACCCGCGCCCACTATTGCAACCGTGTCTCCTGGCTTGACTTGCCCATTCAGAACGCCGCACTCAAAGCCCGTCGGCAAAATGTCGCTAAGCATCACCATGGCTTCTTCATCGCCGCCAGCTGGGAACTTGTAAAGACTCCCGTCGGCTTGAGGGATGCGCACGTACTCTGCCTGTGTTCCATCGATGGTGTTGCCCAGAATCCATCCACCATGACGACAATGGGAATACATGCCTTTTCTGCAGAAGTCGCACTTAAGACAAGCGGTCACGCACGAGATGATGACCTTATCTCCGACGCGAAACTCCGAGACCCCAGTTCCGACTTGCTCGACTATGCCAATGCCCTCATGGCCGAGAATCCGTCCGTCGGTCACTGCCGGAATATCTCCCTTCAGAATATGAAGATCGGTCCCGCAGATCGTCGAAGTCGTGATCCGCACGATGGCATCGCCCGGTTCCCGAATGACAGGACGGGCCTTGTCTTCCCACGCACGATTGCCCGGACCGTGATAGACGAGCGCTTTTATAAGAGCGCTGCTTGGGGCTACAGCACTCGTGGTTGTCGGTTCGAGTTCAGCGGTTGTCATTTATATTTCCGCGAAAAGTGAATAATTTTAGACCGATTCAGAATGCTTCGACTGTTCAATCTTGCACACTCTTATGAAATCAGACACGGATAGCCTCTAATGCAATGACTTGTCGGTATTGCGACTTCTTATGTCCCTGGATTTCCTGGACAGCGGGATTTGGCCAAGTCCTCTAAGTAATTTCGCAAGTGTGCGACCGTGTAATCCGAATTCTCGGAGGCATTCTCTTTGGCTCCGGTGCTGTCTTTGGACGTGCCACAATCATGGAAGAGGTTAAGTCAGCAAGCACTACGCTCCCCCGAGAGTCGCGGGTAACTTATTTGGAATCACTGAACCCTAGGATCGGACCATCATCCCTATGGGTGGGCCGCAAGGAACATCGGAACTCATTGGAAATCGGCCGAAATCAGCATCTTTGTGCCCGAACTGGGTTGTCATCGCGCGCCCGGCGGCTCTTGGGTGGTTGGAATTCCGACTAGTGAGCGATAGAACGCAACCGCCCGGTTAACCGAGGAAGATTCATTTCCTGCGATCAGCCTATTGACGTTCTTTCCTATACGCACGATGCTGTAGTAGCGCCAGACCTTATCCGATTCGCGATCCAGAAAGTACATCGACTGTAACTCACCGGAGTGGAGGACAGGCATAAAGTAATAGCGCATCGTGCTAACGTTTTCGACCTCGAAGACGAGTCGGCTCGCCGAAGCCTCGATTATGTGTATTCGGTAAATGGCTTTGCCAGAAAGGTTATCGACCTGTTCGAAATAGAGCACCCTGCCTTCCTTCATCTCATTGGACGTGAAGTCTTCGCGGCGTTGACCAGGTTTGGAGTCGGTCAGAGCGTAAGCGTCGACGATTAATGTTCGCCACTGTTTGTGGGTAGTCGACCAGTAGCGCATGCCTGCGAGTCCGGAAATTGCCCCGATGTGGCGAAGCAAGCCTTCAGCTCCCGAGGTATGGGGAAATCGCGCCGCTATTGTGACCAACGTCGTAAAGCCCACTTCAGCCCAGCCGGTGCAGACGGGCGGTTTCCAGTCGCGACCCAAATCAGACTTGCTCCATGATTTCACGATCGCCTGCTCATTCACGCCCGGATACGCCGGAATGGGTTCCTTTCCACATGGCGGCAGCGGCCCTGCCTGAGCCTCAACATCAACGGGGGGCCTCGCCCGCAGCGCAATCGGAGAAAGCAGGAAGCAATCTGCCTGTTGAGCGAAGACACCGGGCGCTATTAGAGCGATGAGGAGAACCGTACCGCCACGGAATCGCTTCAGGTCGATGCTCATTCTGTCATTTTATGACCTAACTGACGAGAACCGCTGACACCTCTGGTCTGGTGTTCGACGTAATTCTAAACCGTGCTCCTGTTTCGCCCAGACGCCTGAATTCTCAACTGCCTCCTCGGCTCGAAGATGTCATCGCCAGACGAGCAACGTCGACCATGCCATAAGGAATTCTTGCAGCAACCACCGCCGAGTGGGTTAGTCGGAGAAAAATGCAGGAGAGACTTATGAAATTGTTCAAGATGCTTGCAAGTGCATTCTGCCTGTTTGTGCTTTGTCTCCTCGTCGTGCCGGTCTCAATGGCAAGCTTTCCATGGGATTGCTTTAATCGAGTAAGTGGAAACATCATCTCGAAGTTCATGCTGGAGACAAGGCACAATCTCGCCTTCAACCTTGACTCAGTAGGACGGGAGATGAAAAGGATGCACGCTCTGGATCAACTACCTCGATGAAGCTGTAAGGCAGGCGAGCTGAGTGTTTGTGGAGAAACCGGGTCGATTCTCGGCTTATTGTTTAGGCTTTCGATGACAGCGCCCGCCACATAACACAATGCGAGCCCAGCGATCAAAGCAACTAGCACAACAACGAATAGTATCGGCCAGAGATTCATCTTCTCTCCACTCTTATCTCGGTCAGTTGTAATCGGCTCGTGAGCGTTGGCAGCGCGCTGGTCTGTTCACAACTTGGGTAGTTCGTTCGAGGACGAGGCTCCACAAGCCATTTACTTGCCCAACCTTCAGCCCCCGTGAATTGTGATCGAATACCGGCGCGTCTCGCACGCGCCCAGAGCGCACGATAATAACAATCAGCAGAACGACACAATCGTTCCGAGCAAACCGTAACCGCGCAAGGTGGACTTCCCCTCAGTTGAAGATCCCCAGCATGTACGCTACGAGGAGAATTAACAGTATGGTTCCCAGCCCCATGCCCGCGCCCCCACCGTAACCCCAGCGGCTATGGCCGTAGTATCCTCCACCGCCCCCTAAAACCAACACCAAGACGATAATCAGTATCAACATGTGCATCCTCCTTTCCAACGTGTGCCGCACAACTCGCTACGTACACGTCCGACACCCCGCATATATATCCCCCGGTAACCGGGAGTACACAGGTTACGAACGTTAGTCATTGCCTTCTGCCTCGTCGGCCGCCTGGTTTGACGCGCAAACATCCGGCAATCTTGCAGATCAACTTTGAGCGCCAAGGAAAGCGATGAGCTTGGCATTGCGCTAATCGTAGGAACCTGACCTTAGAGGTAAGCGCCGCCATCCGGAACGCAAGAAAGGGGCTCGCAGCACTTGCTACGAGCCGTCTTGTTGAAGCAGTCGGGTTTGCTACTGTTGTCGCCGTTCTTCTGGAGCAGCCTCTTTCTCTGGCTTTGGAGCGCTCTCTGGGTGGACCGCAGCCTGTGGTCTGGCAGCAGCCTCCTGATGCGTTTGGGCTTGCGGATGTGGCGCATTCTCGGGTCGAGCCGCAGCTATCGCACGAGGCTTGTTCTCTGGACTGGGAGCTGCCTTCTTGGGAGCAGCCTTTGCGTGCGTTGCATTCTGCGGTTTTGGTGTGCTCGCCTTGGCGGTCTCCGGACTAGGCTTGCTTTCAGGCTTTGCGGCGCTCGCAGCCGGACGAGGTGTGTTCTCAGGACGTACCGCTGCTTTCTGAGGCGCAGCCTTTGCATGCGTTGCATTCTCAGGTTTTGGCGTGGTCGCCTTGGCGGTCTGTGGACGAGGCTTGCTTTCGGACTTTGCCGCACTCGCTGCTGCCTTGTTCGCAGCCGTTTTGCTCTCGGTAGCTTTACTTTCAGCTGTCTTGCTCTCAGCTGTCTTGCTCTCAGCCGCCTCTTTGTCAGCCGCCTCTTTGGCCGCTACCGCACTCTCGCCGGTAGATTCTCCCGGCTTGGACGTTGCAGCCACTGGCGGCTTCCCTTGGTTCGCCGAAGCTCGTTGCTGCGGGTTGGCGCGGGCAGCAGCCACCTGTTTCGTTTGAGCGGCTACCGGGCCGATATGCTTTTCGTGGGCCGCGGCCTCATCTTGAGCCGTCGGACGCGCGGTGATCCCACCTTCGCCACCGTTATAGCTGACGCGGTTCACGGTCGTATTGTTGGTCACTGTGGTGTTATAAGTGTTGTGAATGTTGGTGACGTTCACGTTATTCACCGCACGGTTGTATTCGAACTGCCCGTTGTTCCAGCGGCCGCCTTCATAACCTTGACCGCCGTAACCAAAGCCATAATTGATCCCGCCGTAGAAACCGACATGCGTACTCCAGTAGCCTTCATTGAAAGCAAATCCGGCGCCACCCCAGCCCCAATAGCCTGGAGTCCAGAGGAAACCGGGTTGCGGAGCCATGACCCAGGCACCTGGCACGAAGAAGTAACCACCGTCGCCGTAAGCCCAGTAGCCAGGTGTCCAAAGATAACCCTGGGCGGGGACAGGCGGCTGCTGGTAGACAGGCAGCGCGGGCGGGCCAACCGAAATGGATACACCGATTTGCGCGAACGATGCCGCCGAGACGGCCAGCATTATGAACGCGAACAATAATGAACGAAATGAACGAATGGTGGGGATGATACGCATTGTGCTTCCTCTGGCCGGTTCATCTTAGGCTTGCCCGGTAGTGCTCTGCTGCTGCGGGTTGCGTGGATGGAGAGGCACGACTGCCGGACGAAACGTACGGCACACTTCGTCTCGCTCGCGGATCGTTCCGTAATGAACTTTCTCATCTCGGGACTTTAAAGTCTGATCAAAAACGCTCACAACGAATTCGCAGCGGATGTACACGAGCAGGACGCCCAGGAGCTGGGACTGAAATGAATGGAGGCGATCCGCAGGCTCTTTTGTGGCGGCCCAGAGTTCACATTTCCGGAGCATTTGATCGCCGCATGGGCTTACCCTTGACCGGTTTGCTTTTTCTTGCGTCAGGACATCGTGGAAAAGCAACGACGACGCTGGATGACGACCAACCCCACAGGCACCCAAATTACTGACGTGAAAAGGAGCGATATAAGCAACGAAACTGACAAGAAACCGCGGCAGCAGGGCCCACAAGACCGACCGGCTCGGTGAACACCTCGGATTGCAAGAACGACCCCTTCACACCGAAGTCAGGGCCAGAGCCAGAGCAACATTTGACAGAACACTTCCGAGAATCCGTGGCAGGCCAGCGACTCTCAGCACAAAGGTGAGCAGAAACCAGAAGATGAGAAGCGGCGTGCTTCCTGAGCAATTCTTCTTGGGAAAGCAGTGTAAAGGATGAAGCTCCCCGGCTTAAAGCGCCGGAGCATTCTTGAGTTGAGTTGGGCACACTTTAGTCGACAACTTTTTGAGTTGTTTGGCTTGCGTGACTGACTGGCAACAGGAAACTCGCAGTCATTGTTTTTTCGATGTCGCGTCAGGATGACCGGAGCGAAGAGTTCAAAACTTTTTCACTTCCGAAATTGAATGTTGTGAGATAGGAATCAATCGCTCTAGTCCTGAAGAGAAAGCCAAACTGCAACCATCCCGCCAAACTCTAATCACAGGGTGGGCCGTCCACGGTTTCCTGCGTGGAAATCGTCACCGCTGCATTCCGGGCTAACGCCTTGCCCCGCAGGGTGCCGCCGCCCAGCGTGATGCTATCAAGAGCCAGGATTTTTCCCACAAAAAGGCTTCCGCCGCCAATCGTAGCCGAAGTGCCGACCTGCCAATACACATTGCACCCTCTCTCACCTTTGGCCCAAGGCACCTTGTCACCCAGAACCATAGCGACCTTGGAACCCGAAGCCGTAATCAGGGTGCTGCCGATCTGGAAAACCCATTGTGCATCGGGATTGCCATGCGCATCCAGGGTTAGGGTGCCTGTCAATCCAGCCGATGTGGAAAAGCAATAGACGCCGGGCCCGAGTTTCATGCCGCCCAAATCCTTACCCGTAAGGTCAGTGCCACAGGGGGCGTTTTGCGCTTCAATGTAGCCCGCTGTGAGTCCTTTTTGCGCCTTAGCGGTCACCGGGCTGGCCTTGAGGTAGAGGTGTCCTTTGACTTGCGCTGGCTTGAGTCCGATTATTGTAGGGGTAGGGGAACTCCCCACATCGCCGATTATAAGAGTGTGGGCGCTGATGTTTGTGACGCCAGAGCCCGCCAAGACGCCAAATTTGTCAGCCGTACCAATACTGATTTTCGCTGTATCGGTGTCAGTTTGGGCATAAGCTTCCATTCCAGACAGCGACAGAGCTAGTAAAAAAATGCTAAGCAGTTTCATGTTGTGCTCCTTTCTTCGGTCCCTTTTCCCCGCACTCTATTACGAGCACACGGTTCAGTCTGTGCAATATTGACCACTTTCACGAATCCACTTCCCGTTTTCCAAATTTATAGTAAGCGTCCGGCATCAATCGCTCACGCGGACAAAGCGCCTACAGGAATCAACCACTCGCTCGTGCCATGGGGGATGCGAAGGACGATTGGGACGCGGGCCCACGAGTCAGCTAAACAAGACGGCATCGAGGGTTCGTGGGTTCAAGCCTACTTGCATCGCAAGTAGAACGATCAGGGCAACGCGGTTTACGAGCGGAGACCAGCGGGCTAGCGGTGCAGTTTGAACCTAATGCGCCTTGCGGTTGATTGTTGGCTTGGGCAACAGGATGCGCCTCACGGATGGGGGCATTTTGCGCCCCATGACTTCTCGAAAAATGCGCTCGATGGTAGTTTCTTTGCGGGGACCCATGCAGCACCTCCAAATCCCGAAATGGTACACCTCGGGAAGAGGACGCACGAAACGTGACAACACGGTGGGGTCAGAGTCGCATGTCCATCCTCAATCTCTGGCAGGTTCTGTGACTGCGGTTTGGCTGGCATCCTCACGCTTGCACTTGTGCTCGGCAAATTGAACCCGAAGGCTCTCTTGCGCGTCTGCAACTCTCTTGAGGGCGGTCATGGGGACCTTGAACTCACGATTGCAAGAGGTGCAGGCTCCGATTGCGGGAACCTGACCAAGCCATTTGAGCACCCGGAGATTTCGCTTTTGCATACCTCCAGTGTCCCACAGGTGGATACGGATGTGAGCTTTATAGCTCAGAAGCTCAACTCTCAGGCGAATACCGTAACGCTTAGCCGTCCCCGAGGAAGCGGAGTGATGGTCTTCGCGTTGGATCGAGGCGTCCAAAACACGTGGGATGCATCAACCCACGGGTCACAACGGGCTGCTGTTTTCACAAGGAGGGAAGGGTCGTGCTGCGTGCGATTGTCGCTGTATTTCTTATCTTGTGGCTTTTAGGTTTTGTGTTGCACATTGCGGGAAACCTAATCCACTTGCTGGTACTGGTTGCCCTAATCGTTTTGGTTGTCGATTTTATCGGCAAAGGTCGAGGCAAAACGTAGAGCGTTTACTTAGCACTTCTCACCATCAGTTGCACGCCCGAAGCCATCCTGCCGCAGGTGTTCGGTCGCCGCTGACTTCCACTGCTGAAATGTCGCCATTTGCTCACGACTGGGTTTCTTAAGCGCAAGCGCCCTGTTGTGGCAGCTATCCGGTGGATAGGAGTTCTAGTAGCGCAAGCCACACCTCCACAAGTGGAGGCATTTTGCGGAACGAACCCGAATGGGCCAAACATCGAAAATCGCAACCGTTGGTTCTGCGACCACTGTGACATGGTTCCCTGATTGAGTCACCGCGGCCGCCTGAGGTTGGTTCGCGTCTCCTGTCGCAAGCTGGCTTGTGTACACCAGAGAGTATGAGGTTACCGCCTCGTTGCATCCCCGGCACTCGTATTGGGAGTTTTGTGCACTCTCCAATGCGGCTTCTTTCAGCATGGCATGGCCGCTTGCTATCACTGCCAACTCGACGCTCCCGTCTCGCCGGACGCCGACCGTAACTTCCACGTCGCCTTGGATTCTCGCTTGTGGTGCCAGCGGTGGATAGCGAGGCTCAGCCAGCTTGGTGAATACAACCACTCCGCTTTGTGCCGCGTCGGAGCTTTGAGCAGGAGATTGGGCGGAAGCAAGTTCGACGACGGTAAGGGAGCTTGCAGCCCCTACCGCCAACAGCATTGATATCAAACTGCACTTCATACCGGAGAGCGTAGAACGGGCTAACATGCGCTGCCGGAACCGCACTGAGCGTTCAAGCGTTTCAAGATGGCTATCGTTTTGTTGGCATTCTTCATGATGGCCGGATCGCCTGACTTGTCCGGAATGAATCGAAGCCAGTGTTGGTAGCAGCGAAATCAACAAGCCCGGCTCCGGTGAAGCACACGATGTCGGCAGCCGCTCGTAGGAATGTCGCGGCGTTTCAGAAAGCGAGATGGCAGAAAATTAAGGCGCAACAGAAGAAGGCGGCGTAGAACCGAGGGAGCCTGCTGCGAGTCTGCGGCAGGCTTCAGTCCAGCAAACTGAGGGATTCCAGACCAAACAAAACGCCACCGCTGAGTATCATTTCAAGAGTGCGGTCGCCGTCCTTGGCACAGTTGTTCCTTTCTACCAATGATCCGAACCACCTAACGTTATCAACAGCCACGTGGATTGTCCCGTTCACCTTGGCAACGATGAAATCAGGCGATTCGCTGGTTTCGATGAATGCTTCCATTTCGGTGTTTCTCCCGCCGCTGACTGGCGACTGATGAATCGTAGAGGCAGGGCACAAACCGCACAATGGCTCGTTGATACCCAGAATTCGGACAGAAGTAACGTTACCGATGTTCGGTTGAAAACGTGGCTCTTTTCAACCGCAGCCCGGACTGGCATCCGGGATTTTCCAATTCTTAGGCGTCTACGGCCTCTCCATCTGCGTCTGTGCCCGCGATTGTGATCTGATCCTCCCTGTAACTGCCATTTGAAATTAGGTCTTGCTTGTAGCGTTTTGCTCTGGCCAGTCGTGGCGTGTTCGTTCATTGCCCTAGCTGCTTGGGTTCGGCGGCTGCCATTCTGCCTACTGAAGTCCAATGTTGTGACGGAGTATTTGCAACATTGGCATGTGAACGTGGCCAAGCCATTCATCACTTTGATGGTGTAATGTCTCACAGCTTCAAGTCTAGTCCCTTATCCGGGTATGACTCCGAACCAAAGTTACTAAAGCTGGAAATCTGCGTCCAACCCGTGTGCCTAGAGCGCGAGTCAGTCGATCCCAGTCAGCACTTCATTTTGTGCAGATAAGGTGATGGCAATCGCATGCGATTTCTGTCTCCTTTGACCCTGCATCTTTGCAAAACTGGGTGCAATATTTCTCGCCTGCAGGTGGAACGCAACGCGAGGCAAGTGGGCGCATTTCGATTGAGTGTTAGCCATTGTTCTTCTCCTATCAGAAAGTGAGAAATCTCTACGTTCCCGATTCAGTCAGCCAGCGGTAGCGGCAGCGTGAGCACGGTCGGGGGAGACCCGTTTTCGGACTTTGTCACCGAATTGCCGAACGCTACCCGCGATGGCTCTTCGAGTATCTTGACCGCTGGCGGGCGCAAATAGCAGGCCAAGGCCGATGCCGCCCCCTATTCCCGCCGCAAGGCGCACCGCGTTGCCGAGGGCTGGGTTGTCCTCTCCACGAATGGCTCTGACGCTTTTGCGACCCCATCCTCGTACTTCTGCTGAACAGAGAGTCGCGGAAATCATCAATCTTACGGGCGGCGCGGTCACGCATATCGTGTGTGATCAGACTGCTCAAGTAAATACAGGCTGGTACCAAGTAACGTCCTTGTTTCCTTGAGCCCGCCCAATTCACTTCAGGACGGTTCCGTATACGACGACCTCAGATCCCATCGTGGCTGTGAGTGTTTGGCAACCTACTCTGCGGGCGCGGCCGTTGTGAAGAACCGTTCATGCCTGATGGAACGCTACCCAGTACCTGCATGTAGGGCGCGCTAGACCTTCTCGTGTCGAGGCTATTTCGGCGTCAGCGATTTCTGCCACTCTTATGACTTAGCAGCGGAACTTCTGTCCCTTCGCCAGTGGGCAACGCAGTTCCCGTCCGGTTGATCAGCAAGGTTGCGCGTATAACATCCAGCAATTCGCTATTGTCCGCAGGCCTCTGGAAGAAGGCTGTGGCCCCCGCTTGCGGTGTTTTCTGTTCGTCGGTGTGGGGGTCACGGGGTCAAGACAATCACGGGAATGTTCGACAGAGTATCACTTTCCTTTAGCCGCTCTAACACAGTGAAGCCGTCCCCTGCGGGCAGGCCGAGATCGAGAACAATTAGATTGGGCTGTTTCTTCTGCGCGACGGAAATGACCTAATAGCTATCTGAGGCTTGCACCGTGTCGTAGTGGCTGGTCCGGCGACGTATTTTCAGCGCTCTTAATCAGACGGTGTACTGAATGCAAAGGGCAAGTTCCAAAAGATGGTTCTAGTAAACTAGAGAGGCAGCGTCTGTCGCACCGTTATCAACTAGCACTGACGTGCAGAGCATGGCTCCAATGTGCGATTGCCTTCTCTGCAAGGGAAGCCCGGATGCTTTTCAAGCAAGACTTAGGTTGCTGAAACAAGCGCCATGTTCACTTTGGCCCGTCGGACCCCCCCTCGCGACGGGTCTTTTTATCATCTCGATCAAGCCCGGCAGAGCATTTATCAACGCAAGCGAACTGGCAACTTTCTCGTCCTGTGAACGCCCCACGATATCCCCCATCCTGCCCAAACAGCGCACGCGAAGCCCACAATAGCCATCGAGCCGAAAATTATTTTCACAAATGATCGATTCTGGACAGGTACCCTCATGTGCAATGTGTGCGGGAAGTCGGCGAATCATCCGCTTGCAAAATTGGGTCCTTGCGAAGTTAAAAGACTTGAAACAATGCCAGGCAGAGAACCCGTCGTTGATCCCGAAGAGTGGCCTGAAGCTGTGGATCTCATCTTCGTCACGGAGTTTGGAAGGCCAGTGAATGTGAACAGCTTGGTCTATAAGCACTTCAAGCCAATCTTGAAGAGGGCCGGGCTGCCGAATATACGGCTCTATGATCTGCGACATACCGCAGCAACGCTTGCATTGATAGTCGGCGTTTCCCCGAAAGTTGTCTCAGAGCAACTCGGGCACACGAGCGCAGCATTTACGCTGGATGTTTATTCACACGTGTTGCCACACATGCAGGATGATGCCGCCACAAAAGTGGAAGCCGCGCTACTTGGGAACCCTTAGCGAGGGTTGAGCAAAGAGTGATTCACAATTTCATTTGACTAACACTAGATAACGGTAGTATTAGTTCGAGAGGAGTTGGCCGTGGCTTGTGAAAAGGCGCTTAGTTCCGGCCGAGGACTCGTTGCGCGCGTTCAACGGCTGCAATAGCGACAAAGCTGCTGAGGCTCCGATGTTCAAGCTTCGCAGCCTTTTCGACGAGTCGCCGTTCATCCTGAGTGTAGTAGGAGAACACTTTTGCTCCGAGTGGTCCTTTACCGGTGCGCCTCGAAGGAATGTAGGTATCCTTTTTGGCCACCGTTGCTATGCTACCACTAAGCAAGATAACGCAATATAAGATGAGTGAGTGAGTGACTGATTGCCCGAACGGTGTCGAGGTAAATAGGCAAAGGTAAGACTGAGTCCGGTCCCGGCAAGATAGCACTGTAAGTAATTGATACTAAAACATTTACATGTGCAGCAAAGTGTGCGAGTTGACGAACGAGGGCGGACTCCAATTCATTTAATTAATGATGATGCCGAAATATCGGTACGGGCAACATGGACGCTTTTGCCACAATTCGGCTCCCAGATTTGGCCGCACCCAAAACGGACAAGCGTTCCGCCAGTTCTCCCGCCACGTCTTCCGTCCTCTTAACCGAAGTCTCCGATGAGACCCTGCTGGCTTGCGTCTGTGAGGATGACAGAGATGCCCTCGCCTCGTTATTTCGTCGATACGCCCGTACCGTGCGTGGGATTGCTTACCGAGTTCTGCGAGACGCATCCGAGGCGGATGACCTGCTCCAGGACATCTTTCTGCTAATCCACCGTCTCTGCGGAACCTTCGACAAGTCGAGGGGGTCGGCACGGTTCTGGATTCTCCAGATGACCTACCGCCGGGCCATCTCCCGTCGACGTTACCTGACCTCCCGCCATTTCTACACCAACGTGGATCTAGCCCAAGCGGCTAATCAACTGTCCGATAGGTTCACAACGTGGGGCCGTGACGGTCACTCGGCGGACGAGGCGCTGCAGCGAAAAGAAACCCTCGAAATCTGGTCCGAGGGGCTCTCAGAGACCCAACGGCAGACTCTGCACCTCTTTTTCTTTGAGGGCTACACATTCGACGAGATCGCTGCCAAACTAGGTCAGACCGTTGGGAATGCCAGAAATCATTATTACCGCGGCCTGGACAAGTTGCGGAAGCAGATTTCTGCTGGCAAATTGCCGGGCAAAGAAGCAGTATGATAAAAGACCTTAGCCGTAGGAGCGGGTGCGTTGTTGCCAAGCGGACCCCATGACGAGTTCCTGGAACTGTGCGCCGTTTCGACCTCAGGCCAACTCAGCCAGGAAGAACAGAGGCGGCTTCAGGAGCACCTCGCCGTTTGCCCTGAGTGCCGTGAAGCCCTTCGCGAGTTTGAATCCGTAGTCAACGATGGGATCCCAGCCATTGGCGCGGAACAGGCATCCCGCATAGATCCCGGGCCTTCATGGTCCCAGTCGAAAGCGGAAAAAACCCTCTTCGAGCGTTTGGCAAAAGAAGAGGGAGACCGACCAGGCAGCGCCGAAAAAAGAAGCGGCTTGCCCGCGGCTTTCCCTCGAGTTCTTCCCATCGCTCCCGAATCAACCTGGCGCCATGTATGGATGCTGTACGCTGCCGGCATCCTGCTTTTCATCACTCTATGCCTCTCGGCCTATTGGGTTGGCGTGCGACACGCCACGGATGTGGCTAAATACACCCCAGCAGTCCCCACGACTCAGCCTCAGGTCGCAAAAGAAAGCCCGGCTTCCCTGGAGGAGCAACTGAGCGATGCCGCCCACGAACGCGAAATTGCCCGCGCCCAGATCACTCAGCGCGACAAGGCCCTCGCCGATCTCCGTAGACAATTGGAAAGACAGTCTGCCGAGATCAGTCGCATGAAGGAAGCCCAAGGGCAGTTCCAGGCCGCAGTGCAAGGCGACCAAGCCGGCAAACAGGATCTCGTTCAACAACGAACCGAGCTGGGACAGAGGCTGGAATCGGCGCAGGCAGAATCTCAAGCCCTTCAGCAACGGGTGGCTGCACTCTCACAGCAGTCGACGAGCGAAGCAACGCAGGCGAAGATGCTGGGAGCCAAGGTGGACGATCTCACCCGCCTGCTTCACGATCGTGAAACGGCTCTCAATCAACAGGACGAATTGCTGGCGCATGACCGTGATATTCGGGAGCTTATGGGCGCCCGCAATCTCTACATCGCCGAGGTGTATGACACGGACGAAAAAGGCGCCACCCGCAAGCCCTATGGCCGTGTGTTCTACACGAAAGAAAAGTCTCTGATCTTTTATGCCTACGATCTTGATCAGCAGGACAGTAAACCTGCCCAGACATTCCAGGCGTGGGGTCGTCGCGGGCCCGACTGGAAGCAGGCGGTCAATCTCGGCATCTTCTACGAAGATAACGCCTCCAAAAAGCGCTGGATTCTGAAGTCTGAGGATCCCAAGACCCTCGCACAAATTGACGCCGTCTTCGTGACGGTGGAACCGCGCGGCGGAAGTGACAGGCCGACCGGTAAACCTCTGCTTTTCGCCTACCTCCGAGTGAATCCCAACCATCCCTAAGTCTCAGGTCTCTCTCGTTGATTCGTTCTAGAATCTATTTCAGTTGATAAAAATGGCGGGGCTTCCTGCGAATAACTGAGGAGTGGCTGAGAACTCGGTTGCTCGCTGGAGAAATCAGTATGCGCTTTCCCCGGATCATCCTCTTATCCGTTTCCCTCGCGCTGTTAACTCTGCGTGCTGTGGGACAGTCACCCAACGGGAATGTCAACGGCCTGGTCCTCGACCCATCCAATCGAGTCATCGCCGGCGCCGAAATCATTGCTGTGAACGACTTGACCAATGTGCAGTTCACCACCAAGACGAACGATGAAGGTGTTTACATTCTGCCGAATCTACCTCCCGGCCCTTACCGACTTCAGGTCTCGAAGATAGGCTTCAAAACCATCATCAAGCCTGACATCACTCTCAACGTTCAGGATGCCCTCTCGATCAACTTCACCCTCCCGGTCGGCGCTCTGCTTGAAACCGTGACAGTCCAGGGCGGCGCGCCGCTGGTTAATACGGAGTCGGCTACGGTAAGCACGGTGGTGGACCAGAAATATGTGGAGAATATGCCGCTCAATGGCCGCAGTTTCCAAGATCTCATTCTGCTCACGCCCGGAGTGGTCACAACCACACCGCAGAATAGCGCCGGGGTCGGCAGCACGGGTGAATTCAGCGTGAATGGGCAACGCACCGAAACGAACTACTACACGGTGGACGGGGTAAGCGCCAATGTTGGCATACTGGCAGGCAGTCTCAGCGCTCCATCCAACAGCGGTTCCGTGGCGGCGTCCACGGCGCTCGGCACTACTCAAGCCTTGGTCTCGGTCGATGCTCTCCAGGAGTTTCGCATCCAGAGCTCAACCTATTCGGCGGAATATGGACGCAATCCTGGCGGACAGTTTTCCCTGGTAACGCGCTCCGGCACCAATCAGTGGCACGGATCGGCATTCGACTACCTTCGGAACGACATCTTCGATGCGAACGACTGGTTTAGTGACTACCTAAGCCAGTCGAAACAAGCTCTTCGGCAAAATGATTTCGGAGCAACGCTGGGCGGTCCGGTCAGCATTCCTAAGGTCTACAGCGGAAAGGACAGGGCCTTCTTCTTTTTCTCATACGAGGGCCTGCGGCTCCTGCAGCCCCAGGCAGCGACCACCAGCCATGTGCCGGATAACGCGCTCCGAACGTCAGCCCCGGCTGCTCTGCGGCCAATCCTGAATGCTTTTCCCGTACAGAATGGCCCCGAACTTGGTGATGGTATGGCAGAATTCATCGGGAACTGGTCAAATCCCGGGCAGCTTGATGCCTATAGCATACGGTTCGACTACGCGCTGAACGACAAGTTGAAGGTCTTTTTCCGCTTTGGAGACGCATCGTCAAGCACCTCTTCACGGTTCGGTGGAATCTTTTCGGTTCCCTCCGATCTCTCTTCGAATGCCTACACGATTCGGACCTACACCTTCGGCGCAACCAGTCTCCCTTCTCCAAAAGTAAGCAACGAATTCCATCTGAACTTCAGCTCGAACGAAAACCGACAGTTGCTGCAGCCGGACAACTTTGGCGGAGCTCAAGCGCCAAATCTCTTTCAATTGCAAGGTCTTCCTCCGAGCTCCCTCGCAAGTATTGACGTGAACCTCTATTTTGACGATTTCTTCCCAACTCTTGCGCAACAGGTCGACTTGGGTAGGCAACAACAGTGGAACATCATTGATACAATTGGCCTTTCTCTGGGCCGTCATCAGATCAAGTTCGGCGTCGATCTCCGGCGGCTCTCTCCCGTGCAGTATCAATCAAATCCCCTCGTGATTTACGAGTACGATGCCACCAGTTCTGTGCTAGCGAATAGCGTTGATTCCGGGTTCGCGGAGTCGTCAGCCGTGGCCCGCCCGATCTACATCAATTCCTCGGTCTTCGCACAAGACGAATGGCACGTGGCTTCGCGGTTGACCCTTTCAATGGGCCTTCGCTGGGAGGTGAATCCCGCACCCGGCGCAGCGAAGGGGAATCTTCCTTACACGGTGCAAGGTGGCACTCTCAGTACCATGACCCTCGCCCCGCAGGGAACTCCCTTATGGAAGACCACCTGGTACAACTTCGCGCCCCGCCTCGGCTTCGCTTACGTCTTGCGAGACAGACGCGGCTTTGAAACTGTAGTGCACGGCGGCGGTGGCGTCTTTTTCGATACCGGACAACAAGTGGGATCTGTCGGCTATCTTGGGCCTGGCTTTAACGCCCAATCGTTCTTCGGCACAGCCGTTGGGTCATCCGCCAGCTTTCCCCTGCCGGCCTCACAAGTAACGCCTCAAATCACCAATCCGCCCGCCCCACCCTGGAGCCCGGTGGTTGCGTACTCTCCGCATCAGCAACTTCCGTTTACACTCCAATGGAACGCGAGCGTACAGCAGGCCCTCGGCAACTCGCAGGCCCTGACCATCTCCTATGTAGGGGCAAATGGGAGAAGGTTACTCGAAGTCAGGGAAATCGAAGCCTCCCAGTTCAATCCGAACTTTGGAGAACTGGTGCAGGTGAGGAACGGGTCCACCTCGGACTACAACGCGTTTCAATTACAGTTTCAGCGGAGGCTGCTCCGCGGCCTTCAGGCTCTGGCATCGTACACCTGGGCGCACTCGATCGATTATGGATCTCTGAACTTCTCGCAACCCTATCTTCGTGCCAACTCGGACTTCGATGTCCGTCATAGCTTTTCCGAAGCTGTCTCTTACGACCTCCCGGATGCCTACCATAGCGCGCTGGCCCGGGCGCTCTTACACCACTGGGGTGTGGACAGCCGTTTCTCAGCTCGGACGGGTTTCCCTGTTCTTGTGACCGGCGGGCGCACGGTGGACCCGGCGACCGGTCAGCTGGTTGATACCAGTCTGAACGTCGTGCCAGGTCAGCCGCTGTATGTGGCTCAATGTCATAATCCCTCCGGATTGTCCCTTCCTCTGGTTCCCTGCCCGGGTGGCCGAGCGATCAATGCGAATGCCTTCAGCCTCCCCGCGACTGGCACAGTCGGCGATGCACCCCGGAACTTCGCGCGGGGATTCGGAGCGTGGCAAATGGACTTGGCTGTACGGCGGGAAATTCCGATTTACGAGAGGCTGAGATTGCAATTCCGGGCGGAGGCCTTCAACATTTTCAACCATCCAAACTTCGGAATGATCAACCCGGTTTACTGTTCGTCGTCAACGCCGGGATGCACATTTGGTCAAGCTGTAGCCACGCTGGCCCAAAGTTCTGGCGTGCTCAATTCCCTGTACCAGGCAGGCGGCCCTCGCTCCCTGCAGTTTGCTCTCAAGATTTTGTTTTAGTGGAAGCCCGGTGCTGCCAGGTTGAGCGGGCCGGAGGGAAGCAGAAACACGCCTTGCAAGGGTCTCGCCTATATGAACAAACCAGTTCTGATTTTGACCACGCTTCTTAGCCTGCCCGGTTTGCAGATAGCGACCGCTCAGCGCAGACCGGTGGAGATTGAAGACTGCGTCGAAACACGGCGTTTCATCGTCGATTCCGACAGCGGGTCCATGGCGATCTCTCCCGACGGATCCCGCGTAGCCTTCATCGTCAAGGCGCCAAGCATACGGGACAATAGCAATGAGTACACCCTTTTTGTGAATCAAGTCACGAATTCACGCGGTCCGCGAGGAGGACGAATCCTTGCGCGCTTCGACAAGATCAGCGAACTTTCCTGGCTGGGGGACAATAAAACGCTCGTGTTTCTTGGCCTCGAGAAGGGCAGGAAAAGCGTGTACAGAGTTGGAGTCACATCACAACGGCCCGAAGTCGTCTTTACGGGGGGAGATATCGACGCTCTGACATCGGACTCCGAAGGCCGGACGCTCGCTATCAGCGTGCGCATACCAGTAGCCCAAACCTCAGAAGACGCCACAAGGCGAAAGTATGGCTTTCCGATCGAGTTTGGCCAGACGGTTGATCTGACAGGCGGATCAGCGGATTCAACTCGCTTCAAGATATACGTGCTTCGCAGCGAGAGCGGTCACTGGAGAAAAGAATCGGTCCGCAAACATGCGGCAGGATCGCAAGGGGAAGACATATTCGATCAAGCTGGGCGGCTTAGCAGCTCTCCTGACGGAAATTACCTTACCTTTCACTATGCCCTTAGTGACGTGCCGCGAGAATGGGGAAACAATCTCGTTGTTAAATTTTTGCGTGAGAGAGGTACTCGCCCCGCAGTCCTCGGCCTCTACAAGCTCGACTCCAGGCGGTTGGAACTGGCACTAGATTCGCCCAAGGCGGGCCTGGCGCCAACCCACTGGTCGGCCGACAGTCGCTCCTTCACCGTGGTAGCTCAATCTCCTATCGGAAGCATTTGGGAGAAGCAGGACACCGACCAGGGCTTCCGGAGTGCAAGCCAGATGAACTCTTTTACGCATCTCTTTGCCGTAGAAACCGCCGGCAAGCGCGTCACCGAGGTGATCGCCAAGCCTTCGGTCTGGTATGAAAACGGGACGGCCCGCTGGGAACGCGGGAAGGGACCAATGCTTGTGCGACTCGACTTGCATACCTTTGCCTGGATGAAAGAAGAGCAGGGGAAATGGGAAGAGATAGGCCGCTTCTTGTGCAACGAAGACACTACTTTGCGATCCAGTTGGGCGAGCGACGGCAAGGTCGTGATCGGCGTGCATGAGGGGCCCTCGACCGCTCCGGCCTTGTTCGTATATAACGTGGCCGCACAGCGAGCGCGGACTCTAATCGACCTCAACGGGCCGATCCGGGCAATCACCCTGGGCGGAGCGAGTGAGATCGAGTGGAAAGACAAGTACAGCAGGGTGCGAAGCGGCTTCCTCATCAAGCCACCCAACTACGAGCCAGGTAAACGCTATCCTCTTGTGATCATGAGCAAGGGGTGGAGCACCGGTCATTTCTTTTGCGACACGGAATTTCAGACTGCCTTTGCGCCACAGCCGCTCGCCGCCGCGGGATTCGTAGTGCTATTGGCGAACCAGCCCCCTTCGATCGAGGATGTCCGTCAAATCTCCGATTTGAATGGCTATCCGGGCCACATCGACGAAGCCTACAACTGGATGACCTCGATTGAGAGCGCCATCGACTTTCTCGATGGCCAAGGGCTGATCAACAGGGACAATATAGGTTTGGCAGGTTTCAGCCGAACCAGTTGGTACGTAGACTTCATGCTGACTCACTCTGATCTGAAGGTCGCCGCAGCATCCTCGGCTGATAGCGGCATCTACAACTATGGCAGTTACTGGTTATGGAACACGTTTCAAGGGAATCTAGAGCAAGGAGAGGTGCAGATGGGAGGGCCTCCCTATGGCGCAACCTTTGAAAACTGGCGGCGATATAGTCCAGCCTTCAACGCGGACCGTGTGCGAACGCCCCTACTTATGGAGTACACCAACGAGACGGAATATGGCCCTTTGAACGCATACGAGTTCTTCACTGCGCTCAGGCGCCAAGGCAAGCCGGTGGAGCTCTTTTATTATCCAAGCGGCGAGCATGAACTGGATACCCCAGCCGAACGCCTCGCCTCGCTACGACGCAACGTGGATTGGTTTCGCTTCTGGATGCAGGGAGTCGAAGGTTCCGCGCCTGCCTACGACCGGGATCAGTACAAGCGTTGGCGCGAACTTCGCGCACTTGTGCTTCTTCACGACAAAGACTCCAGCCCTTCGGAAAGGAATTGAGACCGTGGGCAGCTTTTGCTGGGCATAGGCAAGCCTGGGTGAACGCGGGCGCTCCCCTCGTCGAGAACGCCCGCGTACTCTGACGTGCTTACTCGTCGGCTTGGTACGCGCCGATCGTGGCATTGTGCAAATGCGGGGGTGTATTGTCCACGAACATGTCCCTGTTCTTGGGGGCCCCGCCTTCGATGGCCCTGGCAGCAGGCGTCAAGGCAGTTATCGTTGGTTTGTTGTACTTCATGGGTGTTACCTCCTTTTATTGGTTTGTGTTACGTTCAGCTCCTGAAGAGCTGAATACCTTGCGCAGCCCCCTGTTTTTCCGCCAGGGCAGACCTGGTCTGTTAAGGCTTTCGACTTCCCTCGCCAGTGACGGGCCAAGACTTCGTAACCAGCATTCAATGGCAATTGTGCGAATCAGGGTGTTGGTTCGAACTCCGCGCCCCGCCCGGGCCATTTGCAGAGTCTCTAGAAAAGCCGCTGCGTCAACGACCCCCAGTGCACTGCTGATCATGTGCTGAGTCATCTCGACCAGAGCGGGCCATTCGGCGGAGATGGCTGCCATTGGACCTCGAACCACAAATGCCTTCCGCCTTCGGTTTAGAAGTGCTTCTGGAACAATGCCGACAAGGGCACGGCGCATCAGGGAACGGCGTTGCCCCGGGCGCACCAGTTGGCTCCGTGGAATCGCATACGTGAATTCGAGCAGGCTACGGTCAAGATATGGATAGCGGGTTTCGTAGGGCGGATCAGAAGCCAGAGCGCCACATCCCAGTTGTCTTTCTAATCCTGCCAACGTGACCACGTTTTCCTGAAAACTAGGCAAAGGACCAAAAATCCTAGTCCTCTTCGGGTAGCCCTGTAAGACGGAGGAATTGCGTTCGATGAAATTCGCATTGAGCCATGGCGCCGGCTTGCATCTCCGATCACCGGCGAGACGGGGAGGGAGGAATGCACGGGCCGCTTCAAAGAACAGATGAAGCCATGGCTTTTTCTTGTCGAGGGCCCATCGCTTTAGTTGATGGGCGAGCGCTCTGAAATCGCCTCTCGCGATGAAATCTTCGAGTTCCGGTGCGGGTGTCGGGACCCCGCCCGTGACCTCGTCGCCACCGGTGCCCGACAGCACAGTGCGACTGCCTTGCGAGGTCATATACTCAGCGAACTGCCTGGCAGCTTCGTTTCGCGAGCCTCGAGCACCAGGAGTTGCTGCAAAGTGGTCGCATTCGAATTCAAGGCTGTAGTGCGATCCGACGTCAATTTGGCACCCAGTGCGGCCACGCTTTTCTTCTACCTTCGTAAAGTAGGGGCGCTCGTTCCAGTTGGGCTCGGAATCGTTGTAGTAGGAGACAGTATCGAGCCGGGGCGTTTCCGCCCTTTCCCCCGCGATGAGGATGTCTGCTATGCAGACGATCGAAGAAGAATCTATCCCCCCGCTCAATTCGGCGAGCACCGGACAATTCGAGCGGAGTCGCCGTCGAACTGCCTCTGAAAAGGCAAAACGGAAATGCTCTTCATATTCACCATCGGTGCGATAACGGATTCTGCTTCGCGGATCAAAATCCCAATATTTGCTAATCCAGCGCGTGCCTTTCTTCAGTTGAACGAATGAGGATGGAGGGACCGAATGAATGCCCGCATATGGGGTGAGGTGGGGTGCGGGGAGGAATGAAAACCAGCCCGCAATGTATTCCTCTTCGACTTTGAACGGGCGACGTGCGAACAGAACTAACGGATCAAGAATGGTGCACCACGTGACCTCATCTTTTTCGGCAGAGTAGTAGAGGTGGCGTGTGCCGATAAAGTCTTTCGCCAAAATGAGCGACCGATCTTTTGGGTCCCAAATGGACAGCGCCCAGTCACCAATCAGGTTTCGAAAGGCGGCTGTTCCCTCACGTTCGAGCGCTGCGGCGACGATTTCCACGTCCGCGGATTCTCGAGATAATCCGGCCGGCAACTGGTTGATCCATTCCTCGCGATTGTCCAGTCGCCCGTCCCAGGTGATGACCATGCCAGATTCCGAAATATACGGCTGCGTTTCGCGACAGGATTCGGTGGTGGTGTGGAGGGCGCGATAGAGAACTCCGAAGTTCTCCTTGCAGCTGTAGCCTTCGCCGTCCGGCCCATAAGGAGCCAACACAGGGCGAACTTCGCCGAGATCCCCGGGATCCACGGGCTTGCCGTCGAAATTGCACTTGCCGTATTGCACGCTCATGGTTCTGATCCCTTCTGGATTGAGCAACTCCCTAGCATCTGTCCAGTACGGCGTACATTTCCCGCATATAGGGCTTGTCGTTGACCACCCGGCCATCGACTTCGACCCATGCGTGCGCCTTGAACGGCATCTGTTGGGCACCGATGACCATTTGTGCCGGAACCGCATAGCGCTTCAGCAAACACGCGGTCGCGGCTGATCGCTGGAGACAGAGCACTTCCTTCCAGTACCAGATGGATGCGAGATCGACTGCCGAACACACCCGTTCAATTGCGTTCGCCGGAAGCGGAATCTTTCTGGTCGGACACGCCCGCACTCGGTGGTACAGCGCTTTGAAGTTTCCGCGAGCCAGGTACAGATCGAACAGAATCAGCCTCAGATACGCTCGCAACACGAGAAACGACATGGAAGAATTCGACCTCACACCGTCACCTGCAGTTGGTCGCAGAGGAAGGCCATTCGGTCGGTGAGCGCTTCGATCCGCTCGCTCAAAGGCAACACCGGCGAATGTCCACGGTGAGGGTTGTAGTCCAGAAATATTGGGGAGCCGGAGACGTTTGCGGCTTGCAGCCGCGCCGTCATCTTCCTGGCGTGAAGAGGATTGCAGTTCTGGTCCGCGTCCCCGGAAACAATCATGGTAGCCGGGTAGCCGGTGTCATCCCGCACGTTTTGATATGGAGAATAACTCAGCAAGGCCGCGAAATCGCCAGCATCTTCGACAGTCCCAAACTCATCCTTCCAGAAGTGGGCATTGTCGAAAAGGTGATAGCGCAACATGTCGACCATAGGCACCATGCACACGACTGCCCGAAAAAGATCCGGCCTCTGGGTCATCGCAGCTCCCACCAATAAGCCGGAGTTTGAGCCGCCGAAGATCGCAAACTTGTGAGGATCGGTCCGCTTGGTATTAATCAGCCATTCGGCGGCGGCGACGAAGTCGTCAAATGCGGTCTGCCGTTTGCGCCGTTTCGCGGCTTGATGCCATTCGGCACCGAACTCTGAGCCACCACGAATATTTGGCAAAGCGAAGATACAGCCGCGCTCGATAAGAAATGCCACAAGCACGCTGAACTGAGGCGTCATGGGAACGCCATACCCACCGTAGGACGTCATGATGGTCGGATGTGCGCCCTCCTCGATAACTTCGTGACGGCCCACCAGGAACATTGGAATTTGCTTGCCATCTCTCGCGGGAAACCAAACTTGCATATGACGGAATGGATCAGAATCAAATGGGACTATTCGTTCCGCCCATAACCTCACTTCGGATTTGCCAGGGCAATAACTGCAGATCTGAGCCGGCTTAGTGAAAGACTCTTGTTCCAAGAACAGTTCGTCGCCAATATCGGAACTTCCCGCCAGGCGCACCGTGTCGCAACTGTCCAGCGGCACCTTCCCCAGTCGTTTGCCGGCGAGGTTGAATATCTCGATCTCGGTTTGAAGATCGCGAAGGTAGGAAACACAAATCCTGTCCCCGCATACCGTCCAGTTCTGGATGGGTAGGTCGCGGCACGGAATGACATCCACGAATTCCGGTGCCCGGCCATGTCGCGGGCGTATCTCCACAATCCTTAGGTTCGGAGCCTCCCGATCGGTGACCGCCAGGACACGGCCGGCCTTCAAGATCAAGGGGCCAAATTTGTAAGGGGCATCGTGAATCACCAACTCCGGCAGATCTGTGCTCTCGACCGGCCATAGATAAAAGTCAGTCGCGATTTCATCGCCATACCGAACCACCAAAAAGCCAAGACAATCCGACCCTGGAACGATGTGGAGTCGCAGCCTGTCATTGGTGCCGGCCGAGAAGATCTCAGTATCGTCGGCAGGAACAGTGCCGATCACATGCTTCTGAGCGGCGCGACGGTGTGGTTCCCGGCTCTCGAGTCCTTCGTGAACGTAGTAGAAGGCTTTCGAATCTGGTGCGAATGAGAAGCCGCGCAGATAGCCTCGGGGAAGTACATCGGGCAGAGTCTCGCGCGCCTCAATATCCAACAGCTCGAAACTGCCGGTGCGCTCTCCGCCCTGCTTGACCTCATAGAGCAGCAAGCGGCCATCGGGTGACACGCGAAGTGGCTTGACTGCGGTGTGCGGCCCGGTGCCGCGCAGGGACGGGTCGACAAGGATGTCGTCTCGCCCATCGACGCCTTCGCGCAGGTATATCGATGGTTGTTCTTGCCCAGGCAGGCGCTTTCGGAAGAAATACCGAATACCAACCTTCTGCAACGAATCATAGGTCTCAACATCAAGCAGTTCTCGGATGCGATTCTGGATGCGCTCTCGGCGTGGGATGGAATCGAGATACGCTCGTGCGTACCGCGTTTGCGCGGCAAGCCATTCCCGGGTGCGTGGTGATTCCTGGTCTTCCAGCCAACGATAAGGATCTGTGACCGACACGCCATGCAGGGTCTCTGTCACGGCTTCGATCGGCGAATATGGTGGAGGTTCCATCAGTGATGGCATAAGGTCCTCCCATCGGCCAATGCATTTGCCTCACGGTGCATTCGTCGCGTCAGACTGCGCAAATACCCCGCAGTAGCCGCTTCTTCAAGCCTTTCGATCTTCTTCCATAGTTCGTTTCCGGCCGCGTAGGCGAAAGCGGCCACGAGTGGAGCGAATGCCAACGCTTTGGCCATCCCAGCAGCCGTGACCACGCCGTTCCACTGTGCGCAATATGCCGCGGTCAGCCTCGCTCTGACTGCTGACTCGGACCCCAAGGTTCGACGTGCGTGCTCGAGAAGATACTCGAGGCTGAAAAGAGGATTTCCGACGTACGCCTCCGCCCAGTCCAGAAACGCACATCGATTCTGCGAAACGATGATGTTCCCCGGGTTTAGATCGAGGTGTCCGAGCGTCTCAGGAGTCTCCACGGCCTCCATCGCGTCGACAGCGCTCCGCAGAGAGTCTGCGACCAGTAGCAGGTCCTTTTGGCCTAGGGCGGGTGGCGGGAGTTTCGCTTGACGCTCCATCAGTTGCGTCGCGACGTTCATGAAAGGTTGAATTAGCTTGGAGAGCGCTGCTGAGCCCAAATCAGAAGCGCCCGCGCCGAGGATTTGGGAACCGTGGTCGATGGACTGGATCTGCAGTTTCGCTAGCGAGGCGGCCGCTTGTTCCCACAGCGTAAGTTCCTTGACTTCCGAAAGAAGCTCTCCAGTGGCCTCGCGGGTAAGCCAGCCATTCCACTCTGGCCGGAGTGCTAGCATGCGCGGAAGGTAGTCCGGGTAACGCTGCGCCAGCGAGCAGGTGATGGCGAATTCCCTTTGGTTGGGTTCACCCACCGCCTTGAACCACAACGCTGGGCCTTCAGTCTTGAATCGAATCAGGCTAAACGAGGGGCTGGCGTTCAACTGCCGGAATTCTCCCTCGATGTGGAAGCCCATCGGTTCAACCACCGACTGGATCCAACTGCGTAGCTCGCAGAACCAGCCGAGGCGTGCAAATGGACCTGCAGACGAGTCTTCGATCTCCGCGTTGCCAATCCCCGTCACTCGCTTGATTGCCGAATAGTCGCGCGTGTCAATCAATGAATCCTGGCACAAGGCTGACATTGGCACCCAGCGAGTTGCCATCGTGGGATTGCTTCGAGTACACAAGTGCTCCGCAGCCTCATAACGGATCACGGCACCATCGGCCGGCGCAGGTTCCGGTTCGAAGAGACACACAACTTCTTCTCCCCATTGCCTCTCGACGGCAGCGGTGAGATGTTCCGCGACTCGATGGCAGCGCGGAATCTCCACCGCGGGAAGCTTGTGGCGCTCACCTTCAGGTACCAGAAGAATTTTTGGGCCGTCTCGGCTCAGCACGATGACGCGATAAGCTTCGCGCTCGTTTTGTTCTGTGCTTGCCAATTTGCAACTCCAAACCGTGTCTATTTGCTAGAATTCCGAGACCAGCTTGTGCTTCCTGAGCGACACGATGAATTCGCGGACGTCGTTCTCGACAACTTCGCGGCTGGTGTTGAATTCCTGGCTGATCACATTCACGATGTCAGGCTCGGCTGAACCGCTCTCCAGAAGTTCGAGAATCCTCGACCCTGCGCGGTTCAGGTCGAACATTTGGCCTTGCTCGACATCGAGAACGATGGCGCCGTCCTGGCCGTGCGTGCTGCGAACTCCATCGGAGACTCTGTACATCGACTGCCCCACCAGAATCGGTGTAACCGCGAACTGGATGTCTGGCTGACACCTTGCATCTCCGCCAATGAGAACAGCAGCGATTCCTGGTTTTGTTCGGGAAACTACCAGAGTCTTTGGAAGGGTGTTGTCGCCTCAACGACATGCGTGAGCAACGTCCCATTTCGCCCAAACGCGATTCGTTCGCCTTTACGCTCTAATCGGTGCCGCAGAGGACGAGTGGCCCCCTGGTGACGCGAGGTTTATCCAATTTGCTCGGGATGAAATCTGATGGCGAAGAAGTCCCTGCGATGGCGAGTGGCTGTTAGTTGCGGACGGGCTAAGATCTGAATTGGCTGCGGTGGGTTGGCCAAGGCTGATTGAGTGAACGCGCCGGCTCAAGGTTTCAGGAGAGACTTCCCGTAGGCAACAGGAATGGCAAAATTCGACCCGCCGAACTCACGCACCATGGCAAAGTTGATCCCTATCACTTTGCCCTCGTTATTGAAAAGCGGACCGCCAGAGCCGCCCGAAGTGGTTTGGGCATCGTAGACGATCTTGTCAGGCAATACATCGCCGATGTGTCCTTGGGTGGTAACCGGCCTGATCAGGTGACGGCGGGCGAGTTCTTCCATCACCTGCTTCGGATCACCTTTGGAGGCAGTCGCGATGGATTGGAGCGTCTCCGCCCCCGTCCGAGCGAGAATTGCGTCGAGGGCCGTCGGATATCCAAGGAGCACGACGGGGCCCCCACTTACAGCCGAACCGCGGCCATCTGCCAGCGCAATCTGTCTGATTCCGAGCGCAGCAACGTTTCCCTTAACTACGGCAACGTCAGCGGCGGGGGAAATCTTCTCGGTGTTGATGGCGATGCCGTGTGGAACCCCGGGGAAATACGCTGTCATCTCAGAAATCACCGGCTCGAGGCCTTGGTCGAGCATTTCCTTCAAGTCATCGTTCTGCCACCAAGGTTCGGCCACGTGATGATTGGTGAGAATTTGTCCGCTGGCGGAGGCGAGAAACCCAGTGCCAAAAGCATCCAGATGTACTTCTGGGCCGTTCCCAGCCAGGCTCAAGAGCGGGTTGCTGTGCTCGTCAGTGGTTGGCTGGCCACTGCTCGTCATTCCAGCGTAGTGCAATGTCAGTCCGGTTGTGTGGTCGCGGAACGCGAGCACGACATGGATGAGGCAGACGCTCGGCTCGTAAGACTGAATGATCGTCTGCGCAACCTTACCCTCGGTCTCAAGCTTCTGAAGACGGCTGTCTACAGCGGCCAGTTGACTCTGCAAAGTGGAGGAATTCTCTGCTTTGCTGTTCGCAATTTCCGATCTCAGGTCTTCACTCTTCTTCTGAAGTTGAAGCTTTTGTGGACCACTCGCCTGGGATGGGCTGCGTCCCCCATCTTCAAGCGCACGGCGTGAGCGTTCGATCAACTGTTGCTCGGTCAGCACGCCACTCTGCAATCGAGTGATCGCCGCATAGACCCGAGTATTCTGCTCCTGGGCGCGACGGTAAAAGACGAAAAACACCAGGGCGGCCACGGTCAGCACGGCTAGCGTGGCCAACCCGCCAACCCGAAGCGTCCGCTGTTCTTCGTTGACTGCTGTCACCACCTGCTGAGTGGCGTTTCGATTTTCCTCGAAAAGGCGCAGGCGTCCGCGGAGCTCGTCCACGATGGCTTTATTGCGTACTTGCGAACGCACCCGAGCCAGCAATTCGTGGGAATCAAAAGGCAGTGACAACACATCGTCTGCTCCGAGCTCCAGTCCACGAGTACGCTCGGCTGGTCCTCCCGGAGCTAGCATGACAACGCGTATGTTGTGAGTGTGCTCGGAACCCTTGATTTCCGAAAGAAGATCACAGCAATCAAGTTGGGGCGGGTCGGCACCCAGAACAACTGCGTCGGGATCGAAGGCGAGAACGGACTTTATACCTTCCCGGCAGTCGGTCGACACCTCATATCCCGCATCGCCAAGCGCCGCGACGATCTGGTTCCTGAGACCGTCGTCAGATTCCACCACCATCAATTTCCCGGCTTTGTCTCCCATGACACTCGTTTCTAAGCATTTTCTGAACCTCTAGGCTACCTTGTAGTCCTCTCGTTCGGGCAGCGCTACTGTCGCCATCCCCCACCAAGAGCCTGGTACACCTGCACCAGAGCAATGAGTTCATTCCCCTGCGCCTGGGACAGCCCTAATTCGGCCGAAAAGGAGTTGGTTTCATTGGTTAGGACTTCGAGGTAGTCGGTCGTGCCCGACTTGAAGCGCGCCTCCGAGAGGTGGGCCGCGTCCTGGGCAGATTCGAACAGGTGTTCTTGCTGGATCCGAAATTCGCGATTCTTCTGGTACGCAATCAACGCGTCCGAGACATCACGAAACGCGCCCTGAATGGTCTGCTGATAAGTCAACAGCAACTGCTGGTGTTGCGCTTCAGCCAGGCGAACGTTCGACTTCAGGCGGCCACCTGAAAAGATCGGCTGGGTGATCGCCGAGGTGAGATTCCACAGGCCCGCCGGTCCGGTGAATAAGTTGGTCAGCGCAGGGTTTTCGTACCCGGCAGTTCCCGTGAGAGAAATCTGTGGGAAGTAGGCGGCGCGAGCAACGCCAATTTCGGCATTCGCAGCGATCAGGTTTGCCTCCGATTCCCGTACATCCGCCCGCCGTTCCAGAAGCGAAGAGGGCAGGCCGGCCGGAACCTCGGGAAGATGCGGTTGCTCGGTCAGTTTCAAACCACGCGGAACGTCCCCGGGATTGCTTCCGAGCAGTACGCTGATCGCGTTTTCCAACTGCCCCACTTGCCGCTCCAGATCAGGAACTTGGGTTGCCGCCGTATACACCAGCTGTTCGGACTGTCGCACATCTAGCAGCGAGCTAATGCCGTGCTGCTCCAGCGTTTGCGTTAGTTTGAGCGAATCCTCGCGGGAACCGAGGGTTCGTTTCGCGATCTCCAGTTCAAGATCCACCTGCCGCAGTTGGAAATAATCCGTAGCCACATTGGCTACCAAGGTCGCGATCACTTCTTTTTGCGCCCATTCGTTCGCCAGCAGCGTTGCTCGGGCCGCTTCCGTCGCTCGCCGGTACTTTCCCCAAAAATCGATGTTCCATGCCGCGGAAGCGGTTACCTGCCCCTGGGTGAGTTCGTACGACGGAATGGGACCAATCTTAGGACTCTGTACGCTGTTTATGTTGCCGCCCGCACTCAGAGAAGGTAGTTGATCGGCACGCGTGATTCCGACTTGAGCCCGGGCCTGAAGAACTCGCGTGGCGGCGATACGCACGTCGTAATTGCTCTTGAGTGCCGTGCGAATCAGTCCTTGCAGTTCCTTGTCCTGGAAGACCTCCCACCACTTTTCGTCGCCGAGCGAGGCTGCAGGCGCTTGAGGAGATCCGGTGTTGGCCGGCGGCTGAGCCGATGAAGCCGCAGAAGTCCCTTCTGGCGCTGGCGCCCGGTACGCCGCCGGAACGTTTACCGAGGGTCTTTTGTAGTTGGGTCCGACCGCGCAACCACTCAGGAAGCCCATCCCAACAAACAGCGAAAGCGCAAGCCGGAACCGCCTGTTCAAGAAATATCGCGTCATAATCTTAGTCTCCATTGCCTTCCTGCATCGCGAAGGCCGGGCTTTCAGAAGATGCCCGCTCGCGACCGGAGCGGAAGAACGAAAAACGGTCCAGCACCTTCTCCTGGAATTCTTCAAGATAGAGATAAATCGCGGGCGTGACATATAAGGTCACGAACTGGGAGACGATCAGTCCTCCAATTACAACCAGTCCGAGGGGTCTGCGTGATGCCCCATCCGCGCCGTAACCAAGCGCGATTGGCAGTGCGCCCAGCAATGCCGCCATGGTGGTCATCATGATCGGACGAAAACGCTCCATACTTGCATCGTGGATGGCCTGCTCGTCCTCAACTCCCTGTCGAACCCGCTGCTCTGCGAAGTCCACGATCATGATGCCGTTCTTTTTCACGATCCCCATCAGCATGAACATTCCGATATAGGCGTACAACGACGCTTCCGAGCCGAATAACCACAATGTCAACAATCCGCCGACCAGGGCAACCGGGAGCGATGACAGAACCGTGATGGGGTGCAGGTAGCTCTCATAGAGGATCGCCAGAATCACGTACATCACGAACACCGCGACCAGCATGAGGGTTAGGAGGTCCGAAACCGTGTTGCGAAAGATGAGGGCCTCACCCTGGAGCTGGCCCTGAACATCCGACGGGAGAATTTGCTTGGCTGTGTCCTCGACAAACTGCGTCGCCTGACCTACGGTGTAGCCGGGCTTCATGTTGAAGAAGAGGGTCACGCTGGTGAACTGATTGATGTGGTTTACGGCCTGTGGCCCAATCACTGCGTGCCAACTGGTGACTGCACTGAGGGGAACCATCCGTTGGCCGTCGTCGCTCTTGATATAAAGTTTGCCGAGATCCTGTGGCTCCGAGCGTTGATCATCTGCAACCTCGAGGATCACCTGGTACTGGTCCGTCGCCTTCTTGATCAGATAGCTGTAGTTCTGGGAATACGCGTCGTGCAGCAGTGTCAGGATGCGTGTTTCCGATATACCGTAGAGTTTCGCCTGATCCCGGAGAATATCGACCTGCAGATTCGGCGTGTGATTGAAAAGATCGGAGTTGACGAACAGAAAGCCGGGATACTCGTGCATCTTGGCCATCATCTTTCCGGCTACCTCATAAACCTGCTTCGGATCGATGCCGGAAAGCGCGTATGCGAATTGCCCTTGCGTGTTCGCCGTAGCGCCTGTACTGATCTCGAGCACCGGGTTGGGCTGGAGGAAGGCAATCGCTCCAGGAATGGTGGTGTCGACTGCGCCCATCAACTGCCCTGCGACCTGAGCGATCGGGGGACGCTGCTTTGGATCCTTCAAGAACGCGATGAGGAAAGCCTGGTTGGCGGGCATGAACTGACTGTTCCCGCTCATGGTAAAGGTTGTTGCCACCGCCGGATTTGCCCGCATCACGTTTTCCGCTGCCGTTTGGAGAGCGTGCATCTGATCGGGCGACGTACCTTCCTGCGCAACGAGCACACCGCGAATGAACGAGCTATCGCCAACGGGCAGAAAGGACTTGGGGACGATGTAGAACAGGTACCCAGTGCCGGCGAGACAGATCACCCATACCAGGGCCGAGATCCAGCGGTGCCGCAGGAAAAACCAAAGTGAGCGACCATAAACGTCGAGCACTCGGTGTTCAATGCCACCGATGACCCGTTCCATCCACGTCTTCTTGGCGCCCGCACCGCGATTGGCTAGCAGCCGGGAGGTCATCAGAGGCGTCAGCGTCAGTGACACCACGCCGCTGGCGATGATCGAAATCACGATGGTGACGGAAAACTCACGAAAGATCCTTCCCATCAGGCCGCCCATGAACACCAGAGGAATAAAAACAGCGGCAAGGGACAGCGTCATCGCCAGAATCGTGAAGCTGATCTCCTTTGCTGAGTTCAAGGAGGCTTCAAAGGCATCCTGTCCGTCTTCCATGAGACGAACCGTGTTCTCAAGAAACACAATGGCGTCATCGACCAGGAAGCCTATGGCAAGCGTGAGCGCCATGAGCGACAGGTTGTCAAGACTGTAGCCAAGCAGGTTCATGGCGACGAAGGTCAGCAAGAGCGAAAGAGGAAGAGCCACCGCCGGAATCAGCGTGTCCGTGGCGCGCCCCAGAAAGACAAAAATCACCATCACCACGAGCGCGAAAGAAATGTAGAGTGTCGTCTGCACGTCTCGGGCGCTGTCAACAATGGTGCGTGAACGATCGTAGATCGGAATCAGCCGCACCGATGTTGGAAGCTGCGACTCGATGTTCGGTAGAAGCTTCCGTACCGAGTCAGCCACTTCGACGGCATTGGATCCTGCGCGCCGAAACACAGCCACAACTACCGTCGCCGCTGGTGCCGGATACCCTCGCACCCAGAAACGCATGTCGATGCGCTCGTCCTGAACACTCTCTTTGGCTGCGGCCACGTCCTTCAGATAGATCGGCGCACCATTGTTCTGTCCGACGATGAGTTGCTGGTATTGGTCGGCGGTGCTCAATTGCCCCTGCGGCTGCAACAGAAAAGAATGGTGGGGCCCATCGAACTGCCCCGCGCCGGTATAGCTTGTACCGTTCCTGACTGCGTTGGTCAGGTCTTCGAGCGTGATGTTGCGGACCGCCATAGCCGAAGGATTCGCCTTGATTCGCACGGCTGATTGTGTGCCGTACACAGCTACCTGGCTCACTCCGGGAAGAATGCTGATGCGCTCTCCCACCTGCGTGTTCGCAAAATCGTAGAGCTGCCCTTCAGTGGCCGTATCGCTGACTAATGCGATGTACTCAATCGGCTGGTCGTTGGGATTGGTTTTCGTGAAAGTAGGTGGACTCGGCAAGTCGATCGGAAGTTGCCCCGTTGCCCTGGTGATCGCAGCCTGAACGTCGGTCGCGGCTGCGTCCAGACTCTTATCGAGACCAAATTGCAGGACGAAGCTCGTGTGGCCTTGCCCGTTGTTCGAGGTAACCAACTCCAGTCCAGGAATCTGCATGAACTGGCGCTCCAAAGGCGTGGCCACGTTGTTCGCCATCGTCTCCGGCGTCGCGCCGGGATAGTTCACTTGAACCTGAATCACCGGATAGTCAACCGCAGGCAGATCGCTTACGGGCAGCCGAAAGTACGCAAGGACACCAAACAGGATGACCGAGACCGTGAGAGCCACAGTCATGACCGGACGTCGAATGAAACGCTCAGAGAGATTCATGACCGTCCCCCGCCCTTCGCAGTGTTGTCCGGTTGAACCTGGGAATTTATCCCTCCACCCGCCGCATCGACCCGCACCTTGCCGCCCGGCCTCACGGTCAACTGTCCCGTGACTACCACGCGCTCGTTCGCACTCAGCCCGTTTGTGACTACGACGTCATCTCCCTGACGCTGGCCGAGGCTGACGGGGCGAAGCTCTGCCGTCTCGTCCGGTTTAATAACATAGACGAACGGGCCCTTCTGACTGATTTGGGTGGCTTGGCTAGGGATCAACACTGCTCCTTTTTGTGTGCTGAGTACTAGCTTCACGTCGACGAATTGCCCCGGCCAAAAGTGATGGTCGGAATTCGCCAGCGTTGCCCGCAGATTGATCGTCCCGGTTCCGTTCTGTACGGCGTTGTCCAGGAACTCTACGTTTCCGGCCCGTGCCCCACCTTCCGCATCCGATGGCAGCCGAACGCCGGCTTTCAACGTGCCGCGCGCCATTTCTTTCTGGACTTCCGGAAGATCCCCCTCCGTAATGGTGAAGATTGCGTAGATCGGATCCAGTCGCTGGACTGAGAGCAGTGAGGTGCTATTCGCCTGCACGACATTTCCGACGTCCACGAGGCGCGCTCCAGCGCGGCCATCAATCGGCGAATGAATGTAGCAATACTCCAAGTTCAACCTAGAGGTCTCTAGTGCCGCCTCGGCCGCATCCACCAGGGCCTGGTCGACGTCAACCGTGTTCTTTTTTGTGTCGTAGTCCTGCTTCGAGATGGCTCTCGTCCCTATTACTTCCTCGTCGCGGGCAAATTGGATCCTCGCAAGATCAAGCGCTGCCTTCGCTTGGGCCAACGTCGCCTGAGCGGAGTCGAGTTGCGCCTTAAATGGACGGGGGTCGATGACAAACAGGATTTGCCCCTTCTTCAGGTTCTCGCCATCCTGGAAATGGCGCTCGGTGATTCGTCCACCTACCTGGGGCGTGACGGTAACCGATTCGAACGCGCCGTTTCTCCCAATCTCGTCCAGATATCGGGGCACATCCTGAGCGGTCGCGCTGGACAACGTCACCAGTGGCGCCGGCATCGCCGCGGCCGCCTGAACCTGGGTATGGCTGCAACCGGACGCCGCAAACGTCAGCAACAACAGCGAAAATGTTCCAAGTATCCCATGTCGTGTTTTCAAAACAGTTTTCTCCTGAACGTTCATCTCGACCCTCATGAAACTGCCAATCTGAGTTTGTCTAGTTTGAAACCAGCGAGTAGGTACTTTGCAGGCCTTCTCCATGCAAAGCGCCGATCTCGGCCGCATTGGCCAAGTGCTCAAGCGCCCGAGTTCGCGCGTTGACTACAGCCCGCCGGGAAACACCCGAGAAGAACTGAGCAGTCCTGATATGAATATCCTTCGAGCACGAACATCACGAATACGAACCGCTCCAGTGCGTCGAGTTCGAGGATTGCCCTTAGCCGCGGTTCGATCTCCAGGGTCACTGGCTCCGTGGTTATTGTGAGCTTCTCTTTCGCCGGTTCCATCATCCGAATCGCCTCCTGGATAATTCTGCGTCGCGCCCATGAGCGCGCCCACTCTCTAAAAACCGGATTGCCCTCCACGCTATTGCCCAAGCCCTCGACGAAGCACTGTTCTGCTTTCCGGGCGTCCACCGTCAGCAGGAGACCAAGCAAGTACAGACGCTTCATCTCTTCGGAGAAGATGCGCTCGAAATCGCCGCCCGTGGCGTAGGCACCAGACCCATTCTGAGAAACATGTGTGAGTTGCACTGTAACCTCCGTCGCTACCTGCGTTTCAATCGTTCGAATTGGCTGGCTGTTGCAAGTCTCTACGTGCGCCCTGACACCTGCGGGCTAGCCGCTTGAGCAGGTGCTTGATCAGGACTCCTCCGCAGGAAAACTTGGCCCCCTGCTGCATCAGGTCGGACAATGTGCTTTCGGCTTCACAACCGATGACTGTGACGTCTGTTAGATCAATCACCAACTTGCGGCCATCGAGTGTCAAGTTAGCGTTGTCGCAAACCTTCCGAAGCTCGCCCAGCCACGGTTCCACCAACTTTCCTTCGAGAATGAGTCGGCGCTGCAAACGTGTGTCGATGGTCGAAATCCGTAGCATGTTCGTCCTTTGCCTAAGAGAGACGGCAACGGGAGGGCCAAAACCAGAAGCGGGGGACCGAAGCTTAAGTCATTGAGTTTGCAAAGAAGGCTGGCCATCAGGTGCGATTGTGTCGAGAATTGTCGAAACTAAACTGTCGAAACACTTCGACACTTTATCGAGGCTCGTAGGGATGGCACTGAATAGCAAAGCATATTACGTACGTTCAAATCCTGGTATTGCTGGGATGCCATCGCTGGCGTTACGCCCCAGCGCAGGCCCCGCGACGCCGGCGTTATCAGGCGGTTAACAAAGCCACGCTTGATCGAAACGAGGTTGTTACGCAGCGCGGTTCGTCACGGATTCGCGTTTGCGACGAGGGTAGGTGAGAACAATCGTCTTTGCTCTTGTGTGTCGTCGTGCGTGCGGCCGCGAATCCTGCAGGAGGGCTTTGAGAAATGTCAGCAGGAAAACCGATGCGACGGCGCAAATCCCCGTGAGTGCAATCTGAATCATATTGGCCATTAAGCACGGGACGGGCCAAACTGCAATTCATTCCAGCGTATGGTTTCCGGATGTTTGACGCGACCGGGTGGCGAATATATCGCGACAGGAAGGCGCCAACCTCGTCACTCTGTCGGGATTACGACATTTTTCGGGGATCGATCTCCAGCTTCTTCATGCGGGAGATAAGCGTGGTGCGTTTGATCCCCAATCGTGTCGCTGCCCCGTTGGGTCCCGCCACACGGCCATTGGTCTCTTTGAGCACGCGGAGAATCTCATCGCGCTCACCCGAGTCCCGCGGGCTCGATGTTGGAACTGCCGCACCTGCCCGCCGCAGCTCCGAGACAGGCACGTCAAGTGCATTGCCGTGAGTGAGGATGACTGCCCGTTCGATGAAGTTTTCAAGCTCGCGAATATTTCCTGGCCAATGCCAACTCGCCAGCTTTTTCAGGGAAGCGGCGGGAATCGACTCGATCTTTTTCTCCATACGCCGCTCATACTTTTGAGCGAAGTATCGCACCAGCAGCGGAATGTCCTCGGGACGCTCCCGCAAAGGAGGAATGCGAATCGGAAACACATTCAGACGATAGTACAGGTCGCTGCGGAACTCGCGGTTTTCAATCATCTCATCGAGATCGCGATTGGTCGCTGCCACAAGGCGCACATCCACTTTCTTGGTGCGGGTGCTGCCCAGGCGTTCGAACTCGCGCTCCTGCAAAGCGCGTAACAATTTCGGCTGAATCTCGATCGGGATGTCACCCACCTCATCCAGGAACAACGTGCCCTGATCAGCAAGCTCCAGCCGGCCAAACTTCTGGGAAATAGCGCCGGTAAATGCGCCACGCTCGTGTCCGAAGAGCTCACTTTCAAGTAGCCCGGTTGGGATGGCCGCACAGTTGAGTTTTACAAACGTGCGATCCTTTCGCCGGCTGCGATCGTGGATGGCTCGAGCGATCAATTCCTTCCCCGTCCCGGTCTCGCCCAGCAGCAAGACGGTCGAATCACTGGGAGCAACCGTCTCCACCAGCCTTAGCACATTGCGCAAGGCAGAGCTCTGCCCAACAATTCCTTCAAAATCCATTTCGCCGCGGATTTCATCCTCGAGGTAGAGCTTCTCCTGCGCGAGTTTGTCCTTGAGTTCGGCAATCTCACCATACGCAAGCGCGTTCTCCATGGCGATCGCCACCTGGTGCGCAACTTGGATCAGGAAAGCAACTTCCTCGTCGCTGAAGGTATTCTCCTGCCGGCTGGCTAGCCCCAACACTCCGAGCGAACGATTGCGGCTAACCAACCTGATGTCGCAAAACGAATTCATGCCTTCGCCAGACGCCTTGGCGTACATCTCCGGAGGTACCTTTGCCGGATCAAGGCAGTTCAGCACAAAGGGCTTGCCGGTTTGAAATGTTTCACCCGGCGTGCTTCCTTCAATCGGAACCTCGTGTCCTTCTGAAAAGAATCCCCGGCTGTCCGGGAAATCGAGCGCGTGTACTCGCAGATTCTTGTCGTCCGCATCGGGCAGCATGATGGCGGCCGCGTCGCAGTGCATGACCTTTCGGACGATGCTCGATATCGAGTGCAACAGATCTTCGAACTCCAGATTGGAGACGACCTGGTTCGTCAGATCAAGGATTAGCTTTAGGCGGTCTTGCGCTTGCGTGGACGAGTGGAGGTTGACCGCGGCATCGATGGCCAGCGCAAGCTGATCTGCGACCAGCCGGAGAAAATCCCCTTCCTCATCAGGATATGCGTATGGGCGCCTGCTGCCCACGCTAATCGCACCCAGACGCCGCTCTCCTCTCGTCAACGGCAAGGCGCAGGTTGACACAATTCCGTGTTCATCTAGAAATTGTCTGTGCCGCGAGAACCGCGTCTCCCGGCTCCAGTCGTGAGCGAGGTGAAGTTCCTGGCGCCGATAAACCCATGCGACTGGCGTATCTTCGTCATGGATTAATCCGTCTAGTCTTTCGCCGTTCACTTCCAACAATTGCCACTCAACAGCGCCGGTATCCGAACTAAAGGAGACCACCTGCAAGTAGTCGAAGGGAACAATCTCGCGTAGCTGCCGGGAGAGTTCATTGCCGGCGTTTTCGCAGTCGTTACACGTCGCGATGGATCTGCCAGCCCGAAGAAGGGCTTCGTAACGCGCCGTCTGATTCGTTGGAGCGACCCGTGCAAGCGTTGCCATGAAGCGTCAGCCCTTAGTTTCTAAGGTTACCCGGCCTTGCTGCGTTCTCCTTTGATGGAAAACGCGGAGGATCAGCGCTAAGCTTATCTGATGGGGCGAACCAGCAGAAGGGTTCTTAAAAACGTCATAAGCCTTCGCCACCTGTCGAACCCTGTGTCGAACGCTCGACAACCTGTCTTTGGCCGGCTTCGAGCCGGCAGCTCAACCGATTCCCACTCGCGGGGATGGCGCGATGCGTGGGTAGGGACCAGGTCTGAGGGTTCAGGCACACTCAACCCAATCGGTGAATGAAAAAAAGCAAGCATTTCATCGCTTCAACACACCTGTAGAAGAATCACGCTTTTCTGAGTTCGCTGGATCTTACAATCCGCGAAGATGGAGTAAGACACAGACGACGGAGACCATGCAAACCAGTGCCAGGACAGCGATGGTTGCCGTGATGTCTCTCCCCCTGCGGTCCAATTCCGGATCGAGGTAGCGAATCGCATTCCAGGGTTCTCGATCCGACATCACGCCATGATCATTCAGTTCTTCTTGCTGATTGTTCCTCGGCACGTCAAATCTCCTTCAGCGAGTCCTCCGATCACTCGCTGCCCGTGCGGCACGGCTTAACTCTCTCGCAGTTTTTTCCGCTCTCCTTTAGCGATTTCTCCTGCAAGGTGGCATTTGTGGAGAATTTCGCAACTCCACACCGTTTCCCTGATGAATTGGGCAGCCGGGAAGAATAGGGGGGCGTGATTACCCGGCTGCCCAGGAGCGCCTAGAACCGGAAAACGATTCCAGCGGATGGTTGCGCCGTGTGCGTCCAGCTATCAGCGTTCAAGGCCCGGAGTCCGAAGTCCGGATTCTTGTACACAAAACCTCTATATTCCGCACGCACAGAGAAATGCCGCGTCAAGGCATAATCAGCGCCGGCACCGTACAAGAAAGCTCCTTTCCCCTGAGTGCCGGCACCGGGCACAGATCCGCCAAGATTGCCGGTCGGATCAAAGATCAGACCGCCGGCCCCAGCGAGTGCGTAGGTACTGACCCTCTTAAGGCGCAGTGGAAGGTTGACTACCAAATCGCCAGTGACCGCATGGACGTCGGCCTGGACTCTGGAGTCTCCGCCGCCAAAAACATATTTCTGAGTATTTCGGTCGAAACCATAATTGCCCTCCGCGGAGAGCCAACGGTTGATGTGATAACGGTAACTGACCTGAAAACCGCCTGTGTCAGTGGTCGTCCGCGTGGTTCCTCGGCCGCTACTGTCGTTCGTGAAAACGCCGGTGCCTTGCAAACTGATCTCTGAGCGGTTTTCCTGAGCTGTGGCGCCAAGGGCTAATAGAAATAAGAAGCCTGCAAGAATAGTCGTAACTCGCCGCATCGTGCGATTCCTCCATGCTTGAATGTGTGCCCACGATTCCACCCGTGATCTTCACGGAGCCGAATCGGTTTTCGCCCTAAGTACGGCATGCGACATGCCAAAGTTGCGCTTGTTCTTGCGCCGGCGTCAAATATCTGAGCGAACGACGTTTACCCAGTGGGAGCCACAGTCTGCCAAAGTGGATTGTCGAGTGCTTCGACACTCGATTCGACAGGTGTCGAGCGTTACGACACTGGGCCGAATTGCTTTGCCCTTTCATCGCATCAGCCTGGGATTGAGAAATGTGGGGGAGAGCACTCAGGCAGGGGCTGGGACTGGATCGTGAATTACAGCTTGATTACTCTCATATCACAAAGCATGCTTGGAATTGATTAAGTGTTGTCGTCGATCGTCAACTGGCGAAAGCCCTGCCGGAATCAACGACACCGATCCAGAGCTTCTATCCATCTCCATCCGCAGCATTCTTCGCGTCAATCGGTTGGCGTGATTCTACGTAGGAGCCGGTTCTGGCATGGATCGTGCACCGAACGAGTCTGACGGAGGCTCTCGATCCACAGTCAGAGGGACGCTGAACCTGCGAATTCCTGCCGCTCAGTCGGGATCGGTTTCTGGCCGCACGCGATCAGCTTTGTCGTAGCGCGATCTGCTCAGCGAACAGCTGTCAAGATTGATCGTTTACAAGCTTTTACTTCTCTTAGTCAATCTTTACTGGCAAGGGTCCGAGTCGGCCACGTTCATAGAAGTACGGTAGGAGTACACAGAATGAACAATGGATTGACAACGGTCTTCTACGTGGACGATAACGCCCGATCCAGAAGATGGCTGAGCAGCGTTCTTACAGAATTGGGTTTCGAAATGATCACGGCGTCCGATCCGGCGGACGCGCTGGTGCGCTGCAAAAGGCTTTCTTTTGACCTGGCACTCCTGGATTATCGAATGCTCTCGCTCACGGGTTCGCAACTGGCGCAGGAGATGAAGTTTCTCCAACCAGACATCCCCGTAGTGCTTATCTCGGGCTACAACGTTCTTCCCGCTCCGGAATTGGTGTTCGTGGACGCGCACTTCGGATCTGGCACTAGTCTGGACGACCTTGTGGACACCATGCGGCGTTTGACGAACTCGAAGCCCCCAAGCAAAGTTAGTCAACGATCCGTGGCGGCATGGTCAGACTCGAGGTAAAGCAATTCGCGTTGCCAGGGTGATTCGCTGAGCCACAATTTGCTCGGCGTAGGACAAGAAAGAATCGTATTCATGCCTCAAATCCAGCAGATCTTCTTTGCGATACCTCCCGCCATCCACGCGGCCACATGAGGGTTGCGAATTGGAAATGGAGTTCGTTTTGCGTTTAGGAGTCGAATGATTCTCGCAATAGCGATTGCGCTTATTTCTGAGCCGAGTCGCGCCCCAGCTTAAATCCCACCGGACGACGAAAGGATCGTGGAAGGCGTGCGCCGACCAGCATGGTTAAAGATCAGCGCGTCGGATCCTCCGTCAGCCACGATCTGGCCCCCAGAAAGAACGAGGATTCTGTCAAACGCCAAGATGGTTGAGTACCGGTGGGAGACGAAGATCAGTGTGGCAGAGGGAAGGCGGTGCTGCAGGTTGCGGAGAACGAGTATTTCCGAGGCGGGATCAAGACAGGAGGTCGCTTCGTCCAAGACGACGATGCGCGGCCGCTGCAGCAGCGCTCTGGCGATCGCCAAACGCTGTCGTTGGCCGCCCGAGAGTTGGCAGCCATCTGGTCCAACCCGTTGATGAAGACCCTCCGGAAGAGTTGCAAGAAAGTTCGTGGGGTCCGTCTGTTCAATCACTTCTCGCAATTCAAGGTCTGAGGCACTCGGGCGGACAAATCGGAGATTGGAGGCCAGACTCCCGTCGAACAGTACCGGGTCGCGCGGCAAATAACAGACCTGTTGAC